>WNFH01000111.1_pt1 | contig 94541 bp, 83 predicted proteins | sample 5400411 | NCBI WGS metagenome assembly WNFH01 (sample SAMN13153347, study PRJNA577476) | soil metagenome | isolation source: 200 cm saprolite under Douglas fir tree site 2 hole 3 | place: USA:California | collected 2015-04-18 | reverse complement strand
AAGGTAACGCCACTGCCCTCCGACGCGAATGTAGGTCTCGTCGACACGCCAGGACTTCCCGACGGGACGGGCATAACGCATGCAGCGCTTTTCGAACTCAGGCATGAAGCATGCACCCAGCGGAGCACCGTCGTGTGAGCAAGCTTAACCCCGCGCGCGGCCATCATCTCCACGAGATCCCGATAGCGCAGCTTGTCGCTTAGGTACCGGCGAACGCACAAGATAATACTCTCGCGGTCGAAGTGCCGGTATTTGAATAGGGCGTTGAGGCGGCTCAAGGATGTCAAGACCGCCTCCGGGGACGAACCCGGTCGTGACCAGGAAACCCGAAATCAAAGCATTCAGCGTTGCCGGCATGTTGTCAGAGTAATTCCATACCCAGGGCGATGCCATCAATGCCAATCCGAGCACTAGCTCGACCCATTCCTCAATTTCGCTGGGCAGGGCAAGATCTTCGAACGAAAATAACAGAACTCCTATCCCGACCAGAATCGCGCTCCAGCCCGCTACTTGCAGCGGACCCGAATATCCTAGCACCCATGGAGAAATGCAGAGCCACAAACCAATAACAATTTCGATCTGGTCTTGCAATCGATTGACGTTTTGCATGGTGACCTCCTAACGACGTAATTTCTAGTGACGCAAATAAACCAACCCCTCACGTGCGAAAATACTCTTACCCCCTCTTTAGCGGCTGTGTTTTGATATAGATCAACCGACGCTGAAAAACCGGGTGGGAACCCTATTCCGCTGGTAACTCAGCGACCCTCGGGGCGGTTTCGTCACTTTATACCGAAAAGAGCAGTATATGCTAACGCGCAGACGACATATCGCCGAGAGGCGGGATTCCCGGTTAGATGGCTGGCTGCGAGCAGGGGTTCTGGTGGCCAATTGGCCGTATTCGACCTTTCATCGCTATGTCGATGTGGGGCTGTATCCTAAGGGTTGAGCAGGTAAGGTTCCGGATTTACAGGCAGGGGAACGCGAGCAAAGCCTAGCGGCGGAAAGCGCTGCGCTTTTCCGCCCTACGCGCTGGCGCAGCCGCGATACCTGGCGGGAGTTATAGATCCAACTGTCCGCCGGCTTGTTGCCGTGCAGCTCGCGGAAATGATCGCGCGTGAGTTCAATCGTCTTCATCACCCCTTCGCGGATCGCCACCGACGGTACGACGACGATAAACTTGGTGAACCCAAAACGCTCGTGCAGCTCGTAGATAGTACGCAGGTAAACATAGGTCTTGCCGGTGCCGGTCTCCATTTCGACGTAGAAGTGCCGTCCGGCAAAACCATTCGGGGCAATGCCCTGGACCGTTTGCACGCGCTGGATATTCTCCGCCAACCGCTGATCATCGATGGCCAGATGGTTTCAGCACCCACAGCTCGGAGAACAAATCGCCTGCCGGCGCGTTGAGCCGTAGGCTGCGCTGGCTCGCGGCCGGCGGCTGGCCATCAAATACCGCCAGCGTGGCGTTGATCGCGTCGCGCTGATAGGGCAGGTCGGCGTCGAACCTGAGCTTCATTTTTTCCCGTACACGCGTTCGGCGAGCGTCCCGTAGAAGCGTTCACACAGCCGCCGGCGCACCTCCTGCTGCGGCAGCCCCGACGGAAACGAGGCGAGCACAAACGCGCGCGCGGTCTCGAACATGCTCGCCCCCATGACCATGCGCTCAGCGCCGCTTAGCCGGGCATAGCGCTCGCGCAAGAAATCCTCGACCGCCGGGCTGGTGTCACGGCTCATGCAGGCATTCCTCCAGCAGCGCCGTCACGCTAAGCGGCTGCGCCCAGACGCGCAGATAATCGAGGTCTGGGTCCGTGGCGAGCAAATTGCGCACGTCGCGCAACTGTAGCTCGGAATGGGAGTCCTTCGCCCACAGGAGCTTGGACAGGATCAAATCTTCTTTGCTGACGATCCAGGCGTGAAAATCCGGCAGCTCGACCGGCCGGCGCCGCTCGAACTCTGTCTGTCGATAATCGCCGGCCTTGCGCACAATCACGTCCACCTTTACCACGCTTTCGACATGCACGAGATTGAACATGCCTTGGCTGCGCAGAATCCGCTCCAGGTCGTCCGCCGGCACATAGTAGTCGGGCTCGAAAATGTTCCGAACGCGCGCGCCATCGCCGGGCGCGAGCGCAACCACCAGATCGATGTCGCGCGTCATGCGCGGCTGCGCATAGTAATTCATGGCCACGGACCCGGTCAGCATATACGCGATCCCGGCACGTTCCAGCCGCTCGGCGACATCCTTCAAGACCTCCAGCTCGTTCAGCATCCCTAGACCGGATGGAACGCGATGCCGTGCGATTTCATCTCGAGCACGGTGTTGGTCTTGAGTTGATCGTTGCCGCGGAAGGCGGCATCGAGACGAGAATTTCATCATCACCCGGTTCCTCGGGCCAGTCACCGGACCAAACTACATCATGACCCGCCGCTTCCAATTTTTTGCGCGCGCCTCCCCATACGCAACTATCCACAAGCAGTCTCACGTCCCCGTATCTAGGATGAGCGGCTCAATGCGCTCATGACCGACCAACCTGCGGGCATATAAGAGGCATGCCTGAATATCTTCGGGTTCAAGCCAGGAATATCCTTCCAGGACGATCTGCGGGGTATCCCCCGCCGCCAGCATCCCCAAAACATGCTCGACAGCTAGTCGTCGGCCGCGAATGATCGGCTTGCTGCCAAAAATTTCCCGGTTCACCGTAATTCTTTTCAGAAGTTTCTGCTCATCCATTGTCAAACTCCGCAATTTTCTGGATTATACATCTATAATTCTGAACAAATAAGTCCTATCTTGAATTCGGCGCAGCTTATCAACGCTGAAAAAAATTTACAGATGAAATGCCGGCTCCCGGATCTCTTCCATTGTTTCCAAGGAACCCCCTAACACTCGAGCGGTCCAATTTTTTATGGTGAGATTGATTGCTATAGCTTTTTAAGCGGTCATAACAAGCTTTTTCGCACGTGCACTTTTCGCAAATCTCCTTGGCCTCTTTTACTACTTTTTCCCAGTTATTAAATCCTTCTTTTACAAACCCTGCCCCGCCGGGAGTGTGGTCATAGAGGATAATCTCGGAATCCATCCTATCGTTCTTGTTAGCCAACCATCGCCAAGACACGCCAATGTCGGATGGTTCTAACTCCAAAGCTAGGCACAAGCTGCAGCGCATATGCCAATAACTCGACAGCGCGTAGGGCTGTATCCGGAGGATTGGGCGGGTAAGGTTCTGGATTTACAGGCAGGGGAACCCTAAAGAGAGCAAAGCCTAGCGGCGGAAGGCGCCGCGCTTTTCCGCCCTACGTGCTGATAGGAGAGGAATTGTGTAAATGAGCGGCTTCAAAATTAGCAAGTAGGGCGCATTAGGCGGTAGCCGTCATGCGCCGGATGTCGCTTTCAATTCTCCGTTTCGTGTTATCGCCTTTCATTCGGCGCAATACGCTCACGCTATTGCGCCCTACGCGGGCTTACGAAAACAGCCAAAGCGGACCTCGAAATCGGTTATTGGAGAAAAATGGGGAAGTTGCAGCCCATTGGGTGAACTTCTAGTGGGCTTTGCTCGCGAACGCAGGCGGAAATTGCGTGGAAGGCTTTGAAAATGACGCCCTTTCTCGATACCCGGAGAAAGGGGACCAAAGTTTCTGACTGAATGGCGGAGAGAGAGGGATTCGAACCCTCGATGGAGTTTTTGACCCCATACTCCCTTAGCAGGGGAGCGCCTTCGACCAGCTCGGCCATCTCTCCATTAAGATTGAGTGATGACCTCAGCATACCCGGAGGCTTCCCGTGCGTAAAGGGACATTTAACTCGGTTCTGTCGGTTCTTTCGTCCGCTCCCGAAAAATGCCCAGCTCTTTTTCTTTTTTAATCCGCTCGTAAATTTCTTCACGGTGCACCGGCACTTCCTTCGGGGCATTGACGCCAATACGCACCTGATTCCCCTTAATGCCTAGCACAGTGACCTGGACATCGTCGCCGATGTTCAAAGTTTCACCAATACGCCTTGTTAAGATCAGCATTTCGCTGTACTCCTATAGTAGCAATCCATACACTTTTGTCCGCAAAAGAACAACCTTTCGGCGGCATTAGCCGCCTACCGTCCTTGTTATTAACCGCATGCTTCCCGTTACTGCTTAAATCAAGCCCGGTAATGTCAAAGAACCGCAGGGAGGGAATCCATATACGCTGCCTGTTTCCCCGCCTATTGATGACCTTGCAGTTTCTATGCCAGCCCGCTTAGTTGTTGGTCGGTAGCGGGTTCTTTTTCCAACCCAAAGGCGCTATGCAAGGCGCGCACGCCGAGCTCCAGGTATTTCTCCTCGACGACCACGGAAATCTTGATTTCCGAGGTGGAAATCATTTGAATATTAATCCCTTCGTCGGCCAACGCCTTGAACATGGTGCTGGCAATCCCGGCATGCGAGCGCATGCCGACGCCAACCACCGAGATCTTCACGATTTTATCGTCCCCGCTGACTTCACGCGCCGCCATTTGTTTGGCGACTTTCTTGAGGATCGCCAACGCCTTGCGGTAATCGCCGCGATGCACGGTAAACGTAAAATCGGTGGTGCCGCCCTGCTCGTTTGACGCGGCGCTGACATTCTGCACGATCATGTCGACGTTAATATTGGCGGCGGCAATGTCGCCCAGGATGCGATACGCCACGCCGGGCTGATCCGGCACGCCGCGAATGGTTAACTTAGCTTCATCGCGGTTAAACGCGATCCCGGAAATCAACGCCTGCTCCATTCCCGCTTCCTCATAAGTAATTAACGTGCCGGAGCCGTGTTCGAACGCCGACAACACGCGCAGCGGCACCCGGTATTTGCCGGCAAACTCGACCGAGCGGAGTTGTAACACCTTGGCGCCTAAACTCGCCATCTCCAGCATCTCGTCCACCGTAATCCGGTCCAGGCGCCGCGCCTGCGGCACGATGCGCGGGTCGGTGGTATAAACCCCGTCGACATCGGTATAAATCTGGCACTCGTCGGCCTTGAGCGCCGCCGCCATGGCGACCGCGGTCGTATCCGAGCCGCCGCGCCCCAACGTGGTAATGTTGCCATCCCCGTCGACGCCCTGGAAGCCGGCCACCACCACGACCCGGCCTTTTTTAAGATCGTCGCGCACGCGCGCATCATCGATGTCTACAATCCGCGCCTTGCCATGGACGTTGTCGGTCAATATATGCACTTGCGCGCCGGTATAAGAACGCGCATCGCAGCCGCGCCGCTGCAAGGCCATGCTCAGCAATGCAATCGTGACCTGCTCGCCGGTCGCGAGCAACACATCCAGTTCGCGCGCCGGCGCGTCGGGATGTATATCTTTGGCTAAATCCAGCAGACGATTCGTTTCACCGCTCATCGCCGACAACACCACAATCAGGTCGTGCCCGGCCTGGCGCAGGCGCGCAACCTTATCCGCGACCGCGTTGATACGCTCGACGTTCGCGACCGACGTGCCGCCGTATTTTTGTACTATTAACGCCATCTCACTTAGACTTCGGTTGTAAAAACGCGGAAATTAAACCTTGTTTTGCGCCGGCTGTAAACTGCGATTAGAACAATGGAAAGAAAGCAAAGACTAACGGCGTTATTTTAATGATTTTTCTACCCAAGCGGGCACATCGGCAAGCGCTGCATCCAGCCCCGCGGGATTATTTCCTCCCGCCTGCGCCATGTCCGGCCGCCCTCCGCCTTTACCGCCAACCTGTTGCGCAATGTGATTGACCAGCTCGCCGGCGTGCAAGCGCCCGACCAGGTCTTTCGTTATGCCGGCGATTAACGTCACCTTGGAATCTTGCACCGCCGCCAGCACGATCGCCGCCGTGCCGAGCTTGTCTTTTAGACGATCCAGGGTCTCGCGCAATACTTTAGGATCGGCGCCATCGAGACGCGCGGCCAGCACTTGCGCGCCGTTGACCTGGCGCACTTGCTGCATCAACTTATCGCCGGCGCCCGAAGCCAGTTTAGCCTGCAATTGCTCGAGTTCTTTCTCCAGGCTGCGCAGCTGCGTGTTTAATTGCTCTACCTTGCGCTCGACATCCTCGCGGCTGCCGCGCACGAGTTCCGCGATGCGTTGCAGGCGCGTTTCGCTCTCGCGCACGTAATCCAGCGCCGCCTCCCCGGTAACCGCCTCGATCCGGCGCACCCCCGCGGCCACCCCGCCCTCGTTGGTAATTTTAAATAATCCAATGTCGCCGGTGCGGTTTACGTGCGTGCCGCCGCACAGCTCGGTGGAAAATTCGCCCATGCCGACCACGCGCACTTCGTCGGCATATTTCTCGCCGAACAAGGCCACGGCGCCGGACGTCATCGCCCGCTCCAACGGCATCACCCGCGTCCGCACCGCGTTGTTCGCGCGAATGACGCTGTTCACCAACTGTTCTATCGCTTGCAACTGCGCGTGCGTTAAAGACTCGAAATGGCTGAAATCAAACCGCAGGCGCGCCGGCTCCACCAGCGAACCCTTTTGCGTCACATGCGGACCGAGCACTTTTTTAAGCGCCGCGTGCAGTAAATGGGTGGCCGAGTGGTTGTAGGCGGTGGCCTGGCGCTTGGCCGGATCGACCTCGCACTCGACCCGGTCGCCGACATGGATCGCGCCGCTTGCCAATTTACCGATATGCGCATGGCCCTTTTGGGTATCGGCTACCGCAAAACATGCCTGCGCCGTGCGCAGCCAGCCTTGGTCGCCGACCTGGCCGCCGGATTCGGCATAAAACGGCGTGCGATCGAGAAAGATCACGCCTTCCTGCCCGGCGTGTAATTCTTGTACCGCGTTATCGCCTACGCGTATCGCCTGCACCACCGCCTCATCGCGCGTGCCTTCATAACCGGAGAATTCGGTCGCGGCGACGCCTATTTCTTCCAAACTTCCGACCGACGCCGATTTAAACGTCATGGCGGCGCGCGCGCGCCGGCGTTGCGCCTCCATCTCACGCTCGAACCCGGGCATATCCAATTTGAGCCCGCGCTCGCGCGCGATGTCGCCGGTGAGATCCACCGGGAAGCCATAGGTGTCGTAGAGCCGGAAAATGGTGCCGCCTGGAATCACCGCGCCTTTTTTCAAACCGGCGATGTCCTGATCGAGTATCTTCAGGCCTTGCGTTAACGTCTCGGCAAACCGTTCTTCTTCTTGTTGCAGCACCTTTTCCACTTGTTCTTTCGCCTTGATCAGCTCCGGATAGGTCGCGCCCATTTCGGCAACTAACGGCGCGACTAATTTATAAAAGAACGCCTGTGTCGCGCCTAAGCGGTTGCCGTGCCGCAGGGCGCGGCGGATAATGCGGCGCAACACATAACCGCGTCCCTCATTAGCGGGGATGACATCGTCGGTAATTAAAAATGCCGCGGCCCGGATGTGATCGGCGATCACATTGAGCGACTTGTCCCGGCGATCCTTGACGCCGAGCAGGTCGGCGGCGGCGCGGATGAGAACCTGAAACAAATCGATTTCGTAATTGCTATGCACGCCCTGCATCACCGCCGCCATGCGCTCCAGGCCCATGCCGGTATCCACCGACGGCTTCGGCAGCGGGTTATAAGTCCCTTGCACATCGCGGTCGTATTGCATGAACACCAGATTCCAGATTTCGACAAAACGGTCGCCGTCGGCATTAGCGCTGCCGGGCGGCCCGCCGGCGACCGCCGGGCCGTGATCGTAAAAAATCTCGGAGCACGGTCCGCACGGTCCGGTGTCGCCCATGGACCAGAAATTATCCTTGATGCCGATGCGCGAAAAACGCGCGGCATCGATCCCGATCTCGTGCAGCCACACCTCCGCCGCCTCATCGTCTTCTTCATACACGGTAATCCAAAGCCGTTCCGGCGGCAGGCGCATTTCCACGGTCAGGAATTCCCAGGCAAAGCGAATCGCATCGCGCTTGAAGTAATCGCCGAAACTGAAGTTGCCGAGCATTTCGAAAAAGGTGTGGTGGCGCGCGGTATAGCCGACATTTTCCAGGTCGTTGTGTTTGCCGCCGGCGCGCACGCAGCGCTGCGCGCTGACTGCGCGCTTGTACGGGCGCTTTTCCAGCCCCAGAAAGCTGTCTTTAAATTGCACCATGCCGGCATTGGTGAACAACAAGGTGGGGTCATTCGCCGGCACCAGCGAGCTGCCCGGTACGATGCGATGGCCGTGACCGGCGAAAAAATCTAAAAAACGCTGACGGATTTCGCTAGTTTTCATTACTCACAATCAGGGATTAATCGCGCGGATGCAAAATGCGCTGGATCTGTTCCAAGCTAAACCCGCGATATTGCAAAAAGCGAGTTTGTTTGGCGCGTTCCGCTAAGCTTCGCGGCAAGGCATTGCCGAATTTCTTGCGCCGGACGCGATCCAGTTGCTCCAGCCACGCCCGGCCGGAAAAATCCAGCTTGTCTTCGATCAATTCATCCCCGATACCTTTTTCCTGCAATTCCCGTTGAATGCGCACCGGCCCGAACCCGCGCGCGCGCCGTGCGCGAATCAGGACTTCGGTAAAACGTTCATCCGACAGCAGCCGCTGCGCCTGCAAGGCGACTACGACCTCGCTGATCAGCGCCGGCTCATACCCCTTGCTTAATAACTTGGCGCTCAATTCCCGGCAACTGTGCTCGCGCCGCGCCAATAAATCCATCGCCACCCGCTGTGCCTGCAGGCGCGGATCTTGCCTGGCGCCCGGCGTCAGGTCCCCGCCTCCTCAGACAGCGGTTCATCCGCTTCGGTAATGACCACGGCATGCTTGTTCGCCTGCATGAGTTCCTGGCGGATGCGCGATTCAATATCGGCGGCGATAGCCGGATGTTCTTTCAGGAACTGGCGCGCGTTGTCCTTGCCCTGGCCGATGCGTTCTTTGTTGTAGCTGTACCAGGCGCCGGATTTCTCGACCAACTCCGCCGCCACGCCCAGATCGATCAACTCGCCCTCTTTGGAAATACCCTGATCGTACAAAATATCGAACTCGCACTGCCGGAACGGAGGCGCCAGCTTGTTCTTCACCACTTTGACCCGCGTCTGGCTGCCGATCACTTCTTCACCCTTTTTAATGGCGCCGATGCGGCGGATATCCAAGCGCACGGAAGCGTAAAACTTAAGCGCGTTGCCGCCGGTCGTGGTCTCGGGATTGCCGAACATCACGCCGATCTTCATGCGGATCTGGTTGATGAAGATCACCATGGTGTTGGAGCGCTTGATGTTGGCGGTGAGCTTGCGCAGCGCCTGCGACATCAGCCGCGCCTGCAGGCCCATGTGCGAGTCGCCCATCTCGCCTTCGATCTCGGCCTTGGGCGTAAGCGCCGCGACCGAATCGATCACCACCACATCGACGCCGCCGGAACGGACCAGCATATCGGTGATTTCCAGCGCCTGCTCGCCGGAATCCGGCTGCGAGACCAACAGATCGTCGACATTGACGCCTAATTTCTTGGCATAGCCGGGATCCAACGCGTGTTCCGCGTCAATAAAGGCGGCGGTGCCGCCGAGTTTTTGCGCCTCGGCGATGACCTGCAAGGTCAGGGTGGTTTTGCCCGAGGACTCGGGGCCGTAAATCTCCACCACGCGTCCGCGCGGCAGGCCGCCGATGCCGAGCGCGACGTCAAGCCCTAAAGACCCGCTAGGGATGACTTCGATGCTCGGCACCGAGCCGGCATCCCCTAGGCGCATGACCGAGCCTTTACCGAACTGCTTTTCAATCTGGCCTAATGCGGCGCTAAGTGCTTTACCTTTATTCACGTCCATCACCGACTCCCGCGGGTATCCGCCTTGTATGCGATGCGCTAACAGAATGCTGAAAAAGTCCATCCATGGCCTTTTGCAGCTTTCAATCCCTTGCGTGATTGAAAAATGGCGGTACATCCCTATACCGCACCGCAGCTTGCTGAAAAACCCTGTTTTTCAGCAAGCTGCTAGACAGCAACGATTATTCCACAAATCGACGCAGATGGCCTAGCGGGTTGTTGAAAAGTCTTAATTATCATAAATCTACGTGGACTTATTTAGCGTGTTCCAGCAGGCCTTGCAGCGCGCTGATGACCGCTTGGCGGCGCACCCGCAGGCGATCGCCGTTAAAATGATAGGTGGCGGAATGTTGCGCTTGTTTGTTCGCCCACGCCAGGCACACGGTTCCCACCGGCTTTTCCGGCGTGCCGCCGCCGGGACCGGCGATACCGGTTATCGCCACCGCAAGATCGGCATGGCTATGCTGTAAAGCGCCGGTCGCCATGGCGCGCGCGGTTTGTTCGCTGACCGCGCCGAAGCGCGCCAGGGTCGCGGCCTTCACGCCTAACATCTCGCGCTTGGCGGTATTACTGTAGACCACAAATCCGCGCTCGAACCAGGCCGAGCTGCCGGGCACCGAGGTCAGCGCGTCCGCCAGGCCGCCGCCGGTGCACGACTCGGCGGTGACTATCGTCCGGCCGGCGGCATTCAGTGCTTGCGCAAGCCTCTGCACCAGCGCCTCTGTTTCTAACTCGCCAGCCATGCGATTGCTTGCAAAACCAGCAGGGCGTAAATGCCGGCCAAGACATCATCGGCCATGATCCCCCAGCCTCCGGGTAGCTTTTCCAGACGTTTAATAGGATAAGGCTTAACAATATCAAACAGGCGGAATAAACCGAAACCGAGCAATAGGTATCCCCATCCCGCCGGCGCCAGGAACAGGGTGACCTGGAAGCCCACAATCTCATCCCAGACGATCGCCGGATGATCGGTCACCCCAAGTTCGCGCGCCGTGATCTCACACACGCTTACTCCGACAATAAACAAAATAAGCACGACGATGGCGTACCAGAGCGCCGCCAGATTTGCTATCAGCCCATACACCGGGATGCCGATTAACGTCCCGAACGTGCCCGGGGCCCGCGGCAACAGGCCGGCGCCGAAGCCGAAAGCAAGCAAGTGAATCGGCGTGCACAGGCGCAAGCGCGCGGAGTTTTTCTGTTGGCTTTTCAAACGAGTCCGCGCTGGGGTTGAGGTTGCATGCTAACCTGCAAAATGATCGTATCCGCGGGTTGCGCTCCGGTAGAGCGCGCCCAAGGAATCGCGCAGGCGCAGCCCCGGCTGCGCTTCGATCTTGCCAATCAGGCCGAAGCTTTCGAAGGCGGGCAAACTATTTTGCAATGCCGATTGGTTTGCCGCCGGCAGGGTAAAACATAATTCGTAATCATCGCCATGCGCGAGCGCGGTATCCCAACCGAGCTCATTAAAGCCGGCGCGATAAGCCGGGGCCAGCGGCAGATTTTCCAGCATGACGGTCGCCCCTACCCGGCTTGCCTGCAAAATGTGGCCGAGGTCGGCCAGCAACCCATCGGAAATATCGATGCACGCAGAGGCGAGGCCGCGCAGCAACAAACCTTCTTGTACACGCGGCAGCGGCCGATTGAGTTTATCCAACACCCCCGCGCGGTATTCTTCCGGCAACGGCAATTTACCTTGTAAATAAAGCAGGCCCATGCCGGCCGCACCTAAGTGGCCGGTCACGTAAATCTGGTCCCCCGGTTTAGCGCCGGCGCGCAATAAAGCCTGTCCTGCCGGCACCAATCCAAGCACCGTAATCGTAATGGAAAGCGGCCCGCGCGTGGTGTCGCCGCCGATTAATTGCACCTGGTGGTTGTGCGCCAGCGCCAACAAGCCCTGGGAAAAGGCCGCCAGCCAATCCGGATCGGCGGCAGGCAAACTCAAGTTCAAAGTAAACCAGGCCGGCGTTGCCCCCATCGCGGCCAAGTCACTCAGGTTAACCGCCAATGCCTTATGGCCGACGGAAGCCGGGTCGGTTTGCGTCGGGAAATGCACGCCGGCAGTGAAGGTGTCGGTGGAAATCACCAACTGCATGCCGGCGGGCACCGCCAGCACGGCGGCGTCGTCGCCGATGCCGATGACCACATCCTCCCGCGCCAAATTCTGACGGCTGAAATAACGCTGAATCAGCTCGAACTCGTTCAAAGGATGTTATGAAACCGCGGATTTAATTTCGTCGGCGCGCAATTTCACCGCCACTTTGTCGAGCACGGCATTGACAAACCTATGGCCGTGCTCCGCGCCGAAGGTTTTGGCCAGCTCCACCGCCTCATTCAGCACGACCTTATACGGGATTTCAGGATGGAATTCGAACTCAAAGGCGCCGATGCGCAGTATGGCGCGTTCGACCGGATCGATCTCGTTGATCGCGCGGTCCAGGTGCGGATTGAGGTGATCGTCCAGCTCGTGCAAGTGCAGCGGAATCTCACGCACTAGGTGATGAAAATAATCCAAATCGACGCCGCGCAATTCATGATCGTTAATAAAGTGGCTCTCGATCTCTTCCGGCCGCTGCTGCGTAAGCTGCCATTGGTATAAGGCCTGCACCGCCGCCCGGCGCGCCCTGTTGCGGCTGCCTTTTGTCATAAGCCGTCCTATCCACGCAACTTTTTAAGAAGATTAACCATCTCAACGGCGGCCATCGCCGCCTCCGTGCCTTTATTGCCGGCCTTGCCCCCGGCACGCTCAATGGCTTGTTGCACATTATCCACCGTCAGCACGCCGAAGGCCACGGGTAAATCCAATTCCAACGCGACCTGCGCCAGGCCTCTGGCGCATTCACCGGCAACATAATCGAAATGCGGAGTTTCACCGCGAATCACCGCGCCTAATGCGATGATGGCATCGTATTTCTTGCTTGCCGCCATGACCTTTGCGGCCAACGGCATCTCATAGGCGCCGGGCACGTGCACCACTTCTATCTGCGCAGGCTTAGCGCCCTGGCGTGTTAACGTCTCGATCGCCGCCGCCAATAGCCGTTCGCCGATAAAGGCATTGAAGCGTCCGACGACAATGCCGAACCGCGCGCCCTCCGCATTCAATTCAGCGTCAATCGTTTTCGCGTTCACCGGGATTTTTGCTGCTCTTTGCCGGGTTCACTTTCTACACTAATGTATTCGATCACCTCCAGCCCGAAACCGGAGATCCCGGGGGCCTTCTTGGGATGGCTCAACACGCGCATTTTACTCACCCCCAGATCGGCCAGGATCTGGCTGCCCAAACCATAGGTGCGCAGTTCTTCCCGGTCAAACACCGGCTTGGATTCCAGGCTCCCCTGCGACTGATGAACCTGCCGGAGATGTTTCACCCATTCCGCCGTCGGCTCCTGCTGATCCAAAATAACCACGATCCCCGCGCCTTCAGCCGCGACCCGCGCCAACGCCGTACGCAGAGTCCATGATCCAACGCGGTGCGTATCGGCCAGTAAATCCCACAAACTGGTATGCACGTGCACCCGCACCAAAACCGGCACATCGCGCCGCACCTCACCCTTAATCAAGGCAAGATGAATTTTGTCTTCAATATCGTCATGGTAAGCAACGGTGCGAAACTCGCCGAACTCCGTCGGCAAAGTACCTTCGGCTATGCGCTGCACGCTGGATTCGTGTTCCATGCGATAACGGATCAAATCGGCAATGGTGCCGATCTTTAAATTATGCGCGCGCGCGAACTCGGTAAGCTCCGGCAGCCGCGCCATGCCGCCGTCCTCTTTTAAAATCTCACAGATCACGCTGGCCGGCTCGAACCCGGCGAGGCGCGCCAGATCCACCCCCGCTTCGGTATGGCCGCCGCGCGCCAGCACGCCCCCGCGCTGCGCCATCAATGGAAAAATATGACCGGGCTGGACCAGATCCGAAGGCTCCGCATCCGGCTTAACCGCCGCGCGCACGGTGGTCGCGCGATCGGCGGCGGAGATTCCGGTGGTCACACCGCGCGCGGCCTCGATTGACACGGTAAATTTAGTGGCATGATACGCGCGGTTATCGCTTACCATCAGCGGCAGTTGTAATTGCCGGCAGCGCTCCTGGGTCAGGGTCAGGCAGATCAGGCCGCGTCCATGGCGCGCCATGAAATTAACGTCCTCGGCGCGCGCGCGCGACGCTGCGATCAGCAAATCACCCTCATTTTCACGGTCGGCATCATCCATGATCACCACCATGCGGCCGCGCCGCAGTTCTTCGACAATCTCCGCAATTGGGCTGATAGCCATGCTCTGTCAAAACTCTAAGATAAGAATTGTTGCTATTATAAGGTAGTTTTTGCTTTGCTAGTGTCGTGTCCCATTAATTCGTAGATGATTCGAGCTCACCGCAATCCGACACATGGCTCCCTTATCCCCGGCTTCCTGCCGGGCGCGAATCGTGTGCGCCCGTTCGGCGGCGTGAATTTCAGCGTTTGCTCCTTCCCTGGCCCGCGCTGAAATCCGGCCAAGCCATCCAAGGCTTGGCGCTCGCGGCTCCTGGACCCGCCGCTCGCCCACCGGATATTCACGACCCCCCCGCCTCACCTCCCGAAGGGAGCAGGGAGTTTGAACCCCTTTCCATGAACCTGCGGCCGGAGGCCGCACCGACTTTCCCTCTGCCACCGGGAGAAGGCGATCCGAAGGGCCGGGTGAGGGAGAGACCGCCCGGTTCATGGGCACAATTCGTGGCAGAAACGCGGCCAGGCGGTCTCTCCCTGTCGGAGAGGGGTTGGTGAGGGAAATCCTTTGCAGCGTATTTCCGGGGACGCAACACTAGATCTTCCCGCCTTCGGTCGACAACAAGCGCTCCAGATAGCGGGCGATGAGGTCGACTTCGAGATTGACCCGCCGGCCGGCCTGATAGGCGCCTAATACCGTTTCTTTAAGCGTGTGGGGGACCAGGTTAACTTCGACGCGGGCGCCTTCCACCCGGTTAACCGTCAGGCTGACTCCGTCGAGGCAGATGGATCCCCGCTGCGCGATATAGCGGGCGAGATTAGCCGGCGCTTGTACCGATATCACCCGCGATGCGCCCGCGGGCGTAACCGCATTCAGCACGCCGACGCCGTCCACATGCCCGCTCACCAAGTGTCCGCCAAGAGGCGTATGCAAGGTCAGCGCTGGCTCCAAGTTGACGCGCATGCCTGCTTTCATTTCAGCGAACGTCGTGCGTTCCAAGGTTTCTTGCGATATATCGGCACAAAAGCCGGGTGCGAGCATTTTTACTACGGTGAGGCACACGCCGTTGACCGCGATGCTATCGCCGACCGCAACGGTCGCCATCGGCAACTTGCCGGCGTCAATCGTGATGCGCGCTTGCCTCTGATGAAGCTCCATAGCGCGAACTTCCCCTATTGCCTGGATAATGCCGGTAAACATGTCATGCAGCCGCGTCAGGCGACAGCGCCGCTACTTCCGCGATGATCCGCCAGTCGGCGCCTACCGCCTGCACCTCGGTAATTTTTAGCCCGACGCGGTCCGCCAAACGCTCAAGTCCCGGTATATGAAACATGCCGCGCGCGCGATCGCCCAACAAGCACGGGGCGAAATACAAAACGAGTTGATCGATCAGTCCTGCCAGCAACATCGCCCCGCACAGGGTGGGGCCTGCTTCCAGCAAAACCTCATTAACCTCGCGCGCCGCTAAATATTGCATCAACGCGGGAAGATCGACCTGGCCGCCGGCTTGCGGCAAACAAATTATCTCGGCGCCAGCCTGCCTTAAAGTCAAGGTCGCGTCCGGATTGGGATCGGCGGCGACCACCAAGGCGCCGGGCGCAGCCAATAATTTCGCCGCTTTCGGCAATCTTAACCGGCTGTCGACCACGACCCGCAGGGGTTGCCGTTCAGTCGGGATAACCCGCACGGTCAAGGCGGGGTCATCCGCCAGCACGGTGCCGATGCCGGTCACCACGGCGGAGCTGCGTGCGCGCCAGGCGTGCACATCGGCACGCGCCGCGGCACCGGTAATCCACTTACTTTCCCCGCGCGCGGTCGCCGTGCGCCCATCCAGGCTTGCGGCAATCTTGGCGCGCACATAAGGCCGGCCGCGGCGCATGCGGCTGATAAAACCCGGGTTGAGCGCCTCCGCCTCAGTCTGCATTAATCCTGTCTTGACCTCGATGTTGGCTTGCATCAAGGCCGCCGCGCCCTTGCCCGCCACTTGCGGGTTGGGGTCTTGCATGGCGCTCACCACGCGCGCGACGCCGGCGTTGATTAACGCTCTGGTGCAAGGCGGCGTGCGGGCATAATGACAACAAGGCTCCAAGGTCACGTATGCCGTCGCCCCACGCGCGTTATCGCCGGCGGCACGCAAGGCATGAATCTCGGCGTGCGCTTCACCTGCGCGCACGTGCCAGCCCTCGCCGACGATGGCGCCGTGTTTCACAATCACGCAACCGACGCGCGGGTTAGGGTCGGTAGTATATAACCCGCGCTGCGCCAGCGCCAAGGCGCGCGCCATGTGAGGTTGATCTTCCGCGAATTGCGCCATGTTTGATTATGCCCGCAGCTCTTGGATCTCCATCATCATGACTTATCGCCGTCGTCGGGAATAAGCTTGAGCTGTTTACGATAAACTTCCGGGTCGGGTTCATTTTGCAGGCGATATACTTCCTCGCTGAAGGCGTTCAAATCCTGGAAGCTGTGATACACCGAGGCAAAGCGCACATAGGCGACGGGGTCCAGTTGCTTCAATTCCCGCATCACCCATTCGCCGATCTGACGCGAGGGAATTTCGCGCTCGCCGCTCGCCAATAACAAATGCTGGATGCGCAGCACGACTTCATCGACCTTGGCGGTATCAACCGGACGTTTTTCCAGCGCGCGGCGCATGCCGGCACGCAGCTTGTCTTCATTAAACGGCTCCCGGCGCTCATCGGATTTTACAATTTGCGGCATGCGTAACTCCGCCCGTTCAAACGTCGTAAAGCGCTCATGGCAGGCGGTGCACTCGCGCCGCCGGCGCACGGAATCGCCGTCATCGGCCAGGCGAGAGTCTATGACGCGGGTGTCTTCGGCAGAGCAAAATGGGCAGTGCATAATTTGAGTACCTCAAGCTAAAGAGGTGCACAGAAAAAAACTTAAGCTTCTTTCCTTTTACTCGGCGTTGTGGCGTGTTTATGACTCAAGTTGGTATAAACCGGGAAGCGGCGGCAGAGTTCCAATACTTTCGCCTGCACGCGCTCACGCACGGAATTGTCGCCGATATGGCTCAACATATCGCAGATCCAACCGGCCAGATCACGCGCCTGCGTTTCGCCGAAACCGCGCGTGGTAATCGCCGGGGTGCCGATGCGGATACCGCTGGTGATAAACGGCGACTGCGGATCGTTCGGCACCGCATTCTTATTCACCGTGATGTTGGCCGCGTCCAGCGCCGCCTCCGCCTCCTTGCCGGTGAGTTTTTTATCCACTAAATCCATTAAAAATAAATGATCATCGGTGCCGCCGGAGATAATCTTGAAGCCGCGCTGCATGATGGTGTCCGCCATGGCGCGCGCATTGGTTAATACTTGCTGCTGGTAGATCTTGAATTCCGGCTGCAACGCCTCGGCGAACGCCACCGCCTTGGCGGCGATGACGTGCATCAACGGACCGCCCTGGGTGCCGGGGAAAATAGCGGAGTTCAGTTTCTTTTCAATCTCCGGATTGGCCTTGGCCAAGATGAATCCGCCGCGCGGACCACGCAGGGTCTTATGGGTCGTGGAAGTAACCACATGCGCCACCGGCACCGGGTTGGGATAAAGCCCGGCGGCGACCAAACCCGCGACATGCGCCATATCGACAAAAAGATAGGCGCCGATCTCGTCGGCGATCGCGCGAAAGCGCTGCCAATCCACCACCCGCGAATACGCGCTGAATCCGGCCACAACCATCTTAGGCTTGTGCTCCAACGCCAGGCGCTCCACCTGCGCGTAATCAATCTCGCCGGTCTGGTCATTGATGCCGTACTGGACCGCGTTAAATAATTTGCCGGAGAAGTTGACCTTAGCCCCGTGGGTTAAATGGCCGCCGTGCGCCAGGCTCATGCCCAATATAGTGTCGCCGGGCTGCAGCAGGGCGAGATAAACCGCGGCGTTGGCCTGCGAACCGGAGTGCGGCTGGACATTGGCGTAATCCGCGCCAAACAGCTTTTTTACCCGGTCAATGGCCAATTGCTCGACCACATCGACATACTCGCAGCCGCCGTAGTAGCGCTTACCGGGGTAACCTTCGGCATATTTATTGGTCAAGACCGAGCCTTGCGCCGCCAATACCCGCGGGCTGGCGTAATTTTCCGAGGCGATTAATTCAATATGCTCCTCCTGCCGGCGCCGCTCGTCCTGCAGCGCCCGCCATAATGCGTCGTCAAACCCGGCAATCGTCATGTCTTCGCTAAACATCTGTTTCCTCTTTGTTTTTTAAATTTTGACCGCTAGCAGGGTGCTGAAAAACTCGTTTTTCATCACCCTGCGGTGCGGTATAGGGATGTACCGCCATTTTTCAAACACGCTAAGTGTTTGAAAAATGAAGCAAAGCAAAAACCGCGCTTTTTGCTTTGCGTGTTGAAAAAGGCCATGGATGGACTTTTTCAACAACCTATTTAGAACCATGGGCAAAACTGCGCAGGCCGAGAAAAGTGGTTAATGATATACGATTCGCACCGGAGTTGCATTTTATGCAATAGACTGTCCACTGGTATCTCAAAACTCCGTGTGGAGGCGGATCGTGCCAACATTCACCGGGCCGCGATCCGCGTTGTAGGCCGGGTTCTGGATGCGCTGCCAGTCCAGGCTGATCCAGGCGCCGGTGACCAGGTTCATCCGGTAGAAGGCTTCGACGATACTTTCAGGGCGGTAATTGAGCCGTCCGTCTCCAATGAAGAAGCCGAGCCCTCCGGCGGCCAAGTAATCTCGGTGCGCATTCGATAGGTAGTTGCGGGCGAAGGCGACGCCGGAGGCGTCTTGACTACGCCCCCAAGCGGCGCCTTTAATGAGCGCGCCCCCCGACAGGGAACGGTCGATTTCGGTGAAGGCGTAGGTTTCGGTTTGTCCGTCTGCCCACATCGCGCGGGCGAACAGGCCGATATCTGTCCTAATCGCCTGTTCCAGGTTGATGCCGACGCCTTTTTTGACCTGCTCTCCCGTGCGCACGGCGTTGATGTCAGGAGTCGTTCCGGTTTGGGCCGCGAGATCGAGAGCGTCGCTGAAGCGGGACATCCTGGCCCGGTTACGAAAGACGAGCACCCGCACCTTGCCCGGCTGATTCCAAACTGTGTGCCCCTGCTCGATCTCGATCTGGTCGCCGTAGTGCCGGAAGACATGCGGGTCGAGCGGAAGCTGATTCGGCTCTTTCGGCTGGATGAAGCGCCCGGCGCGGATGGCCCAGTCGTCGTGGAAGTACTCCAGCGCCGTGCCCCACGAGTAGCCGCGCGCATCCGCCGCATAGTCGTAGGCACCATGCGTCATCAGGGACCAGTTCAGGAACTGCGTGCGTGGATCATGGCTGTAAGCGTTGCCGTCGAAAAGATCGAGTACTGACAGGTTGCCCACCGTGAGCACGAAACGCCGCTTGTCGACCGTGCCGGCAAGCTGCCTGGCGTCCGACTCCACCGGCTCCCTGCCGCCGCCCATACCCCAGGTCTGGCGCAGGAACAGGCGCGCCCGGTAGAACGCAGGCGTCGGCCCCGTGACGCGAGCTATCTCGCCGTTGGTAAAGCCACCCAAGCCGGTCAGATTGGAGAGCGGCACTCCTTGCACAACTTCGGGATCGAAATACAGTTCGCCGCTCGCCCATGGGCGAAAGCCGAGCGCTGCGGTGGCGGTGAACGAGTAGCTCTTCTCCCGCCCGGGCGACAGGCTGTTGTGCCCGGAATACGCGGCGGCGAAGGGTGGTTTTGCCTGCCACACGTAGGTGGCCTGAAGCTTGGCGTTCCAGTCCTCGAACTCCGGTGTTTGCGCGCAGACTACGGCGGGCAGCAGCGTTCCGACTATGACCGCCAGGCGGCGGTGCTGCAACAGCAAGGTCATGGCATCTCCCCAAAAATCTCTCATCGAGGCAGAGCCCGCCCGGCAGGCAAGAACCGACGGTGCCGCGCCGAATCATCGGCAAGACACAGGCGACGCACGACCGCATGCACTTGGCCGCATGTCACGAAACACCCGGGGGTGCCTCTCAGTCCATAGTCAGTCGCTCGGCGCCACGGCGCCGACCATCCGCCAGAGTCAAGTGAGATTGGAAGCTTTGGAGGCGCGGATGATGGTCCCGCGTCTGAATGTCGCTTCCCGCCTTCGGCAAGATAACGGCAGGAGAAGTGCCTGCGCGTTATCTTGCTGAGACGCCGCCGTCCGCCGAGGATCGACAACTGCCGTCACTCGAACAAGTGCCCGGGTCTCCGCAGTAACAAAACGGCGCGCATGATAACGTGAAATGCCGGGCTTGGTAAAGTTTTAAGTTTAGATATTGGAGAGAACCGCCTAAGCAGCTACCGAAAATATTCAAAAAAATATTAGCAATATTGAAAGGAACAGATTGATCAAAAGAAGTATAGACAACTATCAGGGCTAAAGGATATACGATTCGCACGCGCGATGCATGCCGACCGGCGATTTTGCGACAACGGCAGGACGAACTAATGCGGCAGACGGTTGCTTTAGTGAATTATGGAATCGAGATGCTCGATATCGTTAATCACGCGCCACTCGGTCGCTCCCGCCGCCTTTACGCGCTTTTGCCACCACTCCAAGCGACCCACATAAAGGCGCGGGTCGGCATTATCCGTATGCAGTTTTATCACATTGACCGCCACCACGCGGATGTTCTTTAGGTCGATAGGAAAGTTGCGCACCGCGGACTTATCCAGCTCTTCCTGCATATCGGAAAAGATCAGGATAATCTTCTGCCCAGCGCCGGTTTCATTCAGATATTCCGCGCCCTGCAACAGGCCGCCGGTGATATCGGTATAGGCGCTGCCGTGAACCGTCTTCACGAACGCGTCGATTTTTTGCTTAAAATCGCGCTTTTGCGTGTCCGCCTGGGACGGGCGGCTGTCGAAGCGCACCTTGGCGATGATGTCTTTCTCGGAGAAGCTGCGGCTTTCCACCCGCGCAACCGCCAGCGAGTCCCCGGGCTGCAGCGTGCCCAGCAGATAGTTGACGATGCGCCGCGCCTTGTCGGCCTCCGCCGCGTACGTGCCCGACGTATCAATCAGCATGTACACCGCCTGTGCATGGGTGCGCGCGTCGGTGCACGCGGAGGACAACGCCAACAGCAGCGGTAAAGAAACGGCCCACCACGCGCGCCTCATAACGAGCGCTCCCCATTCTTTAATGCGGCGTCGCGCCGGCCGTCCAGGGTGCGCGCGCGCGCCACTCCCTGCGGTCGAGCCGCCTTCACGGCGCGTTCGATCAGGAGCGGCACCATGATCACGACATCGTAGAAGGCCATCAGCAATCGGCTCGCCTGCCGGACGAGATTACTCAAGATGCGTAGGGCAAACGCCGCCGCGCGGATAATAGACACGAGCAGCACGCCGACAACGGTGCGCGTCGAATGGATCAACGATTCGAGCGGTATCGCGACAAACGCCAGCGCGAACGGCAGGATAAAGCCCAGTACCATTTGCCCGACGGTGGGAATATGCGAGACCCAGCCTGCGTTTGGCGCGGCCTGCGCCGCTCCCGCAAGCGATTGCGTCAGCGCCTGCTTGTTCTCGAAGATAATGTCGCGCATGAACGCAAGCGTCGCTTCGACACTGGCGAGCGTCACCAGCATGATCAGCGAGAACCACATCAAGCGCCGGCGCATGCGCTCACTCATATTGGCAATTCCGGGAAACAGATGCGTTATGCCCAAGAGCTCCACTAAAAACAGGCCCATCGACGCTTCCACAAGAATAATAACCAACGCCGCGATCTGCGATATCGAAAAAGGACCGATGTAACTGCCCCCACCGACCATTTCCGACATCGGCAACGCGATCAAGTTGAAATTGACAAACGCGCCGCCCAAGGCGACGAGCACGACGAGCAGGGCGATGGCGAATTGCGTAAAGCCGGAGTGGGTCAAGACCTGCTCCGCGCGATCCGTTTTTGCGTTGATCTCCTGGTACTTTTCCATTTGCGTGTCCACTACCGCCGCGCTTTGCTGGATGCCGGTTAATTTTTTATCGACTTGCGACAAGGTCTTGTCGAGCGATCGCCAAAACGGCATGAACCCGCGCAGGATTTTATGGCGTGCCTTGTAGGAGCGCCGGTATTCGTCGAGCGCCTTATCGTGGATCTTATTTACCGACCTGTTAATCTCCTGCAGAATATTTTGCACCATCTCGTTGCCGTTGGATTTGATCTTGGCCATGGCGGCCACGGCTTCGATCCAATCCGGCGGCGGCGGCGGCACCTCGCCGCATTTCTTATAATCCTCTTCGACGCGCGTAATCTCGTCCAACAGTTTGCGTTGCAACGTTGGGTAGCCGTGCAGGTCGCGCGTGACCAAAACGCCGACCCGCTCGAACTCGCGCTCGACCAGCTTGCCCACCTCTTCGCGTCCGTGCGCCAACAAGACGATTTTGTTGCGCTGCCTCAACTCCTGCGCGGTCACCATCAGCCAGCGCGCGCCCAGCCGCAGCGGACTGCTGATAAGATGGCTTATTGAACGAATAAGGGCATGCGCCGGCCTGCGCGCGGCGTATAAAAAAGGCATACCGATAACAAACAGAACGAGCACGGACACGATGGTGTTGTCCGGCCAAATCATCCAGGAATGCCAGGCTGTCATATTGGTCCCCCTCTGAGCGGCGCTTAAAATCCGCCCTCACTTAGCATATTGACCGCCCGGCGAACAATACCGGGCCGACGAAATAACCGATTTTAAGGACTACTGGTAAAAAAAAGCCGCTCTTAAGGCCTGTTATCGAGTATAGCCTCTTTTTTGGAGGGCAACATATCTTCGCGCGAGATACCAAGCCACATGACGATCGGGCTTGCGACCAGCGCCGACGAGTAGATGCCGAATAATATGCCGATGGTAAGCGCCACCGCGAAAAAATGCAGCGCTTCTCCGCCGAAGAACAACATGGAGAGCACGGCGAGCTGGGTGGAACCGTGGGTGATGATGGTGCGCGACAGCGTGCGCGTGATGGCGTTGTCGATGATCTGCGGCACGCCGGCGTGACGCATCTTGCGGAAATTCTCGCGAACGCGGTCAAACACCACCACCGACTCGTTCACCGAATAGCCGAAAATCGCCAGTACCGCCGCCAGCACGGTGAGCGAGAACTCCCACTGAAAGAAGGCGAAGAAACCGAGGATAATGACGACGTCGTGCAGGTTGGCGACGATGGTCGCCACGCCGAACTTCCACTCGAAGCGGAACCACAGATAGAACACGATACCGAGCGACACGAACAGCAGCGCCAGCGCGCCGTTCTCCACCAGCTCGCGGCCGACCTGCGGACCGACGAACTCCACCCGCCGCAACTCCACCTTGCTGTCCTGCCTGCGCAACAACTGCAACACCTCGTCGCTGAGCTGCGCGCTGGTGAGGCCGGGCTTGGCCGGCAGCCGGATCAGTACGTCCTGCGCGGTGCCGAAATTCTGCACCGTCACGTCTCGAAAGTTACCGCTCTGCAGGGCGTTGCGTATCTTGCTCAGATCCGCGGGCTGCCCGTAACTCACTTCCAGCACGGTGCCGCCGGTGAAATCGACACCGAAATTGAGTCCTTTGGTGGCGAGAAAAATTATTGCCAATAGAAACGTAACGAGCGAAATCGCATTGAACACCAATGCGTGGCGCATGAACGGGATGTCTGTGCGTATCCTGAAGAATTCCATGAGTGTTTATCCTCTCTGAGCGGTCTGCTGCCAGGAAGTGTTGCCGATCGGGACGCGTTCGAGCTTGCGCTGTTTGCCGTAGAGCAGATTGACGATGGCGCGCGACACCATGACCGAGCTGAACATGGAGGTCAGGATGCCGAGGCACAACACCACGGCGAAGCCGCGTATCGGGCCGCTGCCGAACAAGAACAACGCCGAGCCGGCGATGAAGTTGGTCACGTTCGAGTCGAGGATGGTGCCGAACGCCTTGTCGTAGCCGGTGTAGATACTGGCCTGCGGGGTATTGCCGTTCCGGAGCTCCTCGCGGATGCGCTCGTTGATAAGCACGTTGGCATCGATCGCCATACCGACGGTGAGGGCGATACCGGCCATGCCCGGCAGCGTGAGCGTGGCCTGAAGCAGCGACAGCAGCGCCACCAGCAGCAGCACGTTAATGCCGAGCGCGACCACCGAAACCATGCCGAACACAAGGTAGTAGATCATCATGAATACCGCGATCAAGGTGAACCCGATCCAGGTCGACTGGAAGCCGCGCTCGATATTGTCCGCACCAAGACTCGGTCCGACCGTGCGCTCTTCGATGATCTCGATCGGCGCCGCCAATGCGCCGGCGCGCAGCAGCAAAGCCAGATCCTGCGCTTCTTGGACATTATCCAACCCGCTGATCTGAAAACGCTTGCCCAGTTGCTCGCGAATGACCGGCGCGGTAATGACCTCTTCGATGCGCTCCTTAACGCGCACTTCCTTGCCGTTCTCATCCAGCACCGGCCTGCCTTCGGCGTCGCGCTTGACCTCGGACTTCAGTTCGATGTAAACCACCGCCATGCGTTTGCCGACGTTGTCGCGCGTGATGCGCTGGTTTTTTTCCGCGCCGCGCGCATCGAGCGTGATGTGCACCACCGGGCCGCCGGCCTGGTTATCAAAACCGGCGGCCGCATCGGTAATGTTGTCGCCGGAATAAATCAGCGGTTTTTTCAGCAAGATCGGCGCACCGCGGCGATCGTGATAGAGTTTGGACCCGGGCGGAATCCGTCCACTCAGCGCATCGAGCACGTTATGTTCCTCGTCCACCATCATGATTTCCAGGGTGGCGGTACGGCCGAGAATTTCCTTGGCGCGCGCGGTGTCTTGCACCCCCGGCAACTGCACGACGATACGGTCGTCACCCTGTTGTTGGATGACCGGCTCGGCCACCGCCAGCTCATCCACCCGCTTGCGTAACGCGGTGATGTTTTGCTCCAACGCAAACTTGCGCTTTTCGCGCAGCGCCGGCTCGCTGAGCCTTGCCACCAGGGTATATTCCCCTTTCTGCTGGCTATCGGTCAGCACCAATTCCGGCAATTCCTGACGGATTACATCGCGCGCCTGGCTGCGCGTGGCCTCGTCACGAAACTTGATTTCTAATCCGCCGGCGTCGCGGCGCGAGACGGTAAGGTAGCGCACTTTTTTGTCTTGCAGCGTGCGGCGCAGGTCTTCGATATAACGTTCCTCGGCCTGCTTGATCGCCGCCTGCATGTCGACTTGCATGAGGAAATGCACGCCGCCGCGCAGATCCAAACCCAAATACATCGGCTTGGCGTTCAATAATGCCAGCCAAGCGGGGGTTGCCGGCAATAGATTAAGCGCCACGGTATATTGATTACCTAATTCCTTTTGTACCCTGTCCTTTGCCCGTAACTGGGTGTCGGTATCGCGGAAGCGGACTTTAGCGCCGTGTTCATCCAATAAGGTTGAGGTATAAGGCAGATTCGCCTGCTTTAATATCTGTTCGATTTGGGCCAAGCTGCCGGCGTCGACGCGGGTGGTGCGCGTGGCGGACACCTGGATCGCCGGGTCTTCGCCGTACAGATTGGGCAAGGCATAAATCAGCCCCAGCACGACTGCGACCAGGATCAGCAAATACTTCCATAAGGGATACTGATTAGGCATAAGAAATCAGGATTTTAATGTCCCTCTCGGCAGCACCGACTGAATCGCTTGACGCTGCACCTTCACCGTAACCCCATTGGCGATCTCGACCGTTAAAAAACTCTCGTCTATCTGGGTGATTTTACCGGCGATGCCGCCGCCGGTGACGATCTCATCACCTTTGGCCAGGGCCTCGAGCATGGTCTTGTGTTCCTTCGCGCGCTTGGTCTGCGGGCGAATCAGCAGAAAATAGAAAATAATAAAAATAATAATCAGGGGAAGAAACCCCATTATGCCACCGGCCGCTTGCGATGCAGCCCCGGCAGCGCCTTGCGCCCAGGCTTCAGAAACGAAAAAATTCATGCTATTTCCTTTGTAATATTTTTAAGTTGTTTCTTTAACTTATAGACTCGGTTTATCTTTACCGCGCATACGATAAAACTTATTGACAAAATCATCCAGCTTTTTAGCGGAAATCGCTGCCCGTAAATCGCGCATGAGCGTCTGATAATAATGCAAATTATGGATGGTGTTGAGCCGGGCGCCCAAAATTTCATTACTTCGCTGTAAATGGCGCAAATAAGCGCGCGTGTAATTTTTACAGGTGTAGCAGTCGCAATCCGGGTCAACCGGCGCGGTATCGGCAGCATAACGCCGGTTGCGAATCTTGACCTCCCCCTGATGGGTAAACAGCCAACCGTTACGCGCGTTGCGCGTCGGCAGAACGCAATCGAACATATCGATCCCGCGGCGCACCGCTGCGACGATATCCTCCGGCGTGCCCACCCCCATCAGATAACGCGGCTGCGCCGCCGGTAACTGCGGCGCGATATGCGCCAGGATGGCAAACAAGGCCGGCTTGGGTTCGCCCACCGACAGCCCGCCGATGGCGTAGCCGTCGAAGCCGATCTGGCGTAAACCAACCAGAGAAATATCGCGCAGATGTTCATACATGCCGCCTTGGACAATACCGAACAGCGCGGCGGTACTGTCGCCGTGGGCAATCTTGCTGCGCTCGGCCCAGCGCAGCGATAGCTCCATCGACGCACGCGCCTGCGCTTCGGTCGCCGGAAACGCGGTGCATTCATCAAACACCATGACAACATCGGCGCCGAGCTGATGTTGGACCGCGATTGCCTGCTCCGGTCCCAGGAATAGGCGTTTCCCATCCACCGGCGATTGAAACTGCACGCCTTGTTCCGTGATTTTGGTCGCTACCGGCTTCCGGGCCGCTATCGACGTCCTCGACCGCCGGTTCCCGACGCGATCTACCTCCTCCATCCCTGGAGTCGTGTCTCGCGCGGCATTAGCGCGTCCCTGCGCGTCACTCGTATGTCCCGGTACATCGCGCAATTTGCCTAAGCTCCACACTTGGAAGCCGCCCGAATCCGTTAAAATAGGACCGTCCCAATGCATAAACTTGTGCAAGCCGCCGTGGGCGGCGACCACATCGACCCCGGGGCGCAGCATTAAATGAAACGTATTGCCAAGAATAATCTCTGCCCCTAGCGCGCGCAGCTCTTCCGCCACCATCGCTTTAACCGTGCCGGCAGTGCCGACCGGCATAAAAACCGGGGTGTCCACCGTACCCCGGGTAAAAACCATGCGTCCACGGCGCGCCGTGCCGTCTTGATTAAGCAGCTCGAATTTCATCGAAGCTTATAGTCGTTTGAGTTTTAAACTCAGCGATGCCAGGCATAGGGGAGTCAGTCAGGGCTAAATTTCTTTTTTAAACTACCGCGACGCCTGGTCTTCTTTGCTTGCGGGTCTTTGCTTGCATCTTTCCGCTACCGCTGCGACGCCGGTAGATAAACCGTGAAGACGGTGCCGACCCCGACTGTGGATTCGGCGTTGATGCAGCCGCCGTGGCGCTTGATGATGGAATAGGTGGTGGCAAGCCCAAGCCCGCTGCCATGTTGTTTGGTAGTGAAATACGGATCGAAGACCTTGGCGAGGTGCTGGGGGGCGATGCCCGCGCCTTGGTCTTTAAAGCTGAGTTTAACGTAACGCCCGGGCGGTAACGGCACCGGGGCGTTGGGATTGAGCACAATGTTTTCCGCCCGGACCTTAAGGGTGCCGCCTTCCGGCATGGCCTGCGCGGCGTTGATGACCAAGTTTTTGATGACCTGGCTGATTTGACCGGCATCGTATTCCGCCGGCCACAAGTCGGGCGGGAGTACAAACTCGGCACGCACATTGGCGCCGGCAAGCGCGAAGCGGGTGGTATCCTGGATGACGTCGTTTAAGACGGCCGGTTTTTTGATCGGGGCGCCGCCTTTGGCGAAGGTGAGAAGCTGCTGGGTAAGATCGCGCGCGCGCCAGAAAGACTTTTCCGCCTCATTGAGGAGTTCATGGATTTTGTCGCCGCCTTGGGTGTACATTTTCGCCAGCGCGACGTTACCGAGAATCGCGGTTAAGATATTGTTGAAGTCATGGGCGATGCCGCCGGCGAGTACGCCGATGGATTCGAGTTTTTGCGATTTAATAAGTTCGTCTTCGAGGCGCTGTTTTTCAGTGACGTCGCGGAAGACTAACACGATCCCGGCGATGTTATTGTTTTTATCGCGGATCGGCGCGCCGCTGTCGGCGATCATGCGCTCGGCGCCGTCTTTGGCAATGAGCAGGGTGGGGTTGGCGATCTCGGTAACGCCTCCGGCTCTTAAGGTTTTTTCCACCGGGTTTTCGCGCGGTGTGCGGGTCTTTTCATGGACGATGTGGAACACCTCGGGCAGCGGTTTGCCGAACGCCGCTTGCTCGCTCCAGCCGGTTAAGTATTGCGCCACGCTGTTCATCAATACGATGCGGCCTTCGGTGTCGGTGGTGATGACGCCATCGCCGATGCTTTGCAGAGTGATGGCCAAGCGCTCTTTTTCGGCGGCGAGGAGGGTTTCGTTCTTACGGCGTTCGTTGAGTTCCTGCTCCAGCTTTTGATTCACCGCTTGCAGTTGCGCGGTGCGCTCGATGATGCGGCGCTCCAGGCTCTTATGCAGCTTCTGGATTTCCTCTTCCGCCCGCTTGCGCTGAATAACCGGGCCCAAGTGCGCTGCCAGACCGGATAAAAACGCAATCAGGCCCGGGTCTTCTGGACGCGCTTTCAACTGATAAAGTGCGATCACCGCCACCACCCGGTCGCCGGTAAGCACCGGGATGCTGACGCCGGTCTTCAGGCCTAGTTCGGCGGCAAGCGGGGCGCGTCTAAAATCTTTATCCACACTTACGTCCTTCACCCAAAGCGGTTGCTTTGACGCCCACACTCGCCCTATCATCCCCATGCCAGGCAACAAGGTAGCTCCCTTGCTAGCCTCGATAAATTTTTGCAACCGCTCGCTGCCGCTGTACCAGCCGCGATGGCATTCCAGGACCGGGCTTTCCGTCTGCGGCATCCAGGCTTCTGCCAGCGGCCAATCGATGGCCTGGCAAATCCGGCCCAGCATTACTGCAAGCGCGGCTTCCAGGCTTGCCGTCTGCTCGACCGCAATGGTGATTTCACGCAAAAGGCGGGCGGTCTCCTGCACCCGCTTTTGCTCGGTTAGCTCCGCGAGCACTAAACAAATCCCCGCTACTGCATGCAATTGCGCCGCCGTGGCGATGATATGCACCGGCACGAGGGTGCCGTCGGCCGCATGCAAACTAATCTCTCCGTCACCACTGCTGTTTTGGCCCTGCTGCAGCAAGGCCTGAAACGCGGCTTGATCGTTAGGCAGGATAAAGTCATGGATCGAAGCGCCCAACAGCGTCTTGGAGGAAGTCTTGAGCATATCGGCCAGGCGATTATTGCAATAAAGAATGGTCCCATCGCCGGCGACGGTGAGCGCGCTCTCCTGGATCTGTTCCATGAGAATACGGTAATGGTGGTCGGCGTCTTGCAAGGTGATGACCCGCTCGCCCTCCGGCCCGCCGACGACCAGGGCATCCACGTCGCCGCTGTGAATGGCATGCAGCGTCTCTTCCGCCTCCTCGAGCGATACAAACAGATCTTTAATTGTTAAATATCGCGCTGGCGGCTCAGCTGTTTTGTTCATACTCTTCTCCATGCTTATGCCAGGTTCATGCTGAACAAACTTCTTCTGGTCCTTACTGTATAACCACTCGCCAGGTTTGTCATTTAAAAAATCATGCCGCCGAACGGAGTTGAATAATGTTTCGATGGTATCGAGCACGACGCGTTTAGCGCCGATCGAGTCAATCGCATCGCCCAAGCGGATAAACAGGCCTTCGAGGTCATAGTCGCCGGTGTCCTCGATTTCACTCGGTTCCACATGGACATAATCCACATGGATTTTTTTGCGCGTGGACAAAGCCTTCAAATCAAAGCCCAGCGCCACAACGTTCTGCGCCAACTCTTCCGCCGTCTCTTCGAACGCCATGAATACACCCGGCTCATCGTATTGCGTCGCGCCACGCACCAGAAACTCCATCGCCAATAGGGTTTTGCCGCAGCCGGGTGATCTCGTCCAAGCCGGCAATACCGGTCAGGCATTTGGGCAAACCCGGCATTATTGGGTTACGCTTGTTTTGGGTTTCATCATCCGCACCTAGAAATTAAACTGAGCCATTGCCGCCTCCCGCCGCACTCATCCCTTTCCCCCCACCACTTTAGCCAGGGTCCGGCTCAATTCATCTAGCTGGTAAGGTTTAGCCACCACGCCCTGAAAACCGTATTCTTTAAACTTGGCCATAATCGGGTCGTTGGAATATCCGCTCGATACAATCGCTTTCACCTGGGGGTCGATCTCCTTAAGCCGACGCAGGCATTCCTCGCCGCCCATGCCGCCGGGAACAGTTAAGTCCAGGATCACCGCGGAGAACGGGGTTTTGGCTTGCATTGCCTCGCGGTACAACGCAACCGCCTCATTACCGTCCTTGGCGAGACGGACCTGATAGCCCATGCGCTGCAATAATGCCGCCGCCACCTTGCGCAGGATTTCCTCATCATCCATGAGAAGAATTTTTCCGTCACCGCTAATCATCTGTTCCGCTTGCCGCGCCTCCACGCCTGCCTCCCCCGCGGACGCCGGCAGATACACCGTGAAGGTGGTGCCGGCGCCCACCTGTGATTCCACCTGGATGTGGCCTTCGTGGCGTTTAATAATGGAATAAGAGGTGGCAAGCCCAAGACCGCTGCCCTTTTGTTTGGTAGTGAAATAGGGATCGAACACCTTGGCGAAGTGCTGCGGGGCGATGCCCACGCCTTGGTCTTTAAAGCTGAGTTTAACGTAGCGCCCGGGCGGTAACGGCACCGCGGCGTTGGGATTGAGTACAATGTTTTCCGCCTGGATTTTAAGGATACCACCTTCCGGCATGGCTTGCACGGCGTTGATGACCAGGTTGTTGATGACTTGGCTGATTTGACCGGCATCGTATGCCACCGGCCACAGATCGGCGGGAAGCTTAAATTCCGCGCGCACGTTCGCCCCGGCGAGCACGAAGTGGGTGGTGTCTTGCACGACGTCGTTTAAAGCGGCGGCCTTTTTAATCGGCGCGCCGCCTTTAGCAAAGGTCAATAGTTGCTGGGTTAAATCGCGCGCGCGCCAAAACGCCTGCTCCGCTTCGCTTAGGAGTTCATGGAGTTTATCGCCGGTTTGTGTGTGCATTTTAGCGAGCACGATATTGCCCAAAATGGCGGTGAGGATATTGTTGAAATCGTGAGCGATACCACCGGCCAGTACGCCGATGGATTCGAGTTTTTGCGATTTGAGGAGTTCCTCCTCGAGGCGTTGTTTTTCGGTGACGTCGCGGAACACCAACACCACGCCGATCATGTGATTATTTTTATCGCGGATCGGCGCGCCACTGTCGGCGATGATGCGCTCGCCGCCGTCTTTGGCGAGCAACACGGTGTGGTTGGCAAGCTCGATGACATTGCCGGTTTTTAAGGTTTTTGCCACCGGGTTCTCGCAGACTTCCCGGGTTTTCTCATTAATGATTTGGAATACCTCGGGCAGGAACCGGCCCAAGGCGACCGCTTCGCTCCAGCCGGTTAAGGATTGCGCCACCCGGTTCATCAATACGATGCGGCCTTGCGTGTCGGTGGTGATGACGCCATCACCGATGCTTTGCAGGGTGACGGCTAAGCGCTCTGTTTCCGCGGCCAGGAGGGTTTCTGTTCGCTGGCGTTCGATCGTGGCGGCAAGCACATTCGCGATCGCTTGCAGAAAATTAATATCATCGGTGGTGAAGTCGCGCCGCTCGCCAGTATGCGCCCCCAGCACGCCGAAGGGTTGCTTGGATCCGGCGATAATGACCTCGATCCCGCTGACTACGCGGTGTTCCTGAAGTAACGGCGACGCCTTAAAACGGGTCTCTGTACTGAGGTCTTCCACCACCACCGGCGCGCTGGACAGCAAGGTATAGCCGGCCTGGGAGCCGGTGCCCGCATTCACGGTGACCGTGCCCACCAATCCCTCTTTCCAGCCCACGCCGGCGCATAATAACAAGCTGACGCCATCGTCACTTAATTGCAAAATTTTGCAAAATTCCACGTTAAGGGTTTTAGCCACAAGCGCAACGGTCTCGTTCATAAGTACCGGCAGGTCTAGTCCTGCCAGCCCGCGCTGGCCGATTTCGGCAACCAGCGCCTGCTGCAAAGCGCGCATTTTGCTGTTTTGCTCGGCCCGCTTGCGCTCGATGATTTCTTTGCCCAACTCTTCATTGCTGATTTGCAGTTGCGCGGTGCGCTCGACGACGCGCTGTTCCAACTCTTCATTCAACCACCGGATCTTTTCCTCGCTGCGCTTGCGTTCCACGACCCGCCCGAGCTGTGTCCCGATTTGTGTCATGACTTGCAAGAAGGATTCGTTCGGGATAACCCTCCCGGTAGAGAAAAACTCCATGACCCCGGCTATTTCCGTTCTGGTCAAAATGGGAAAGGCGAAACCGGCTTTAAGTCCGGCTTCCTTCCCGATTTGCGTGCGTGGAAAATTTTGCGCTTGCAAATCGGTCAGCCAGGTCGGCTTTCCGCTGGCAAGGACCTTGCCCGGCAAACCGCGGCCGGAAGAAAAATGCATGCCCTCGGTTGCATGGCGGAATTTTTCGAATCTTTTATTATCGTCCAAATGCCAAACGGTGGTGGACCGCAGTTGATCGGGATGACCTTTCGGGCAAAGATAAAGATGGCCGACCGGCCATTTTGTTAAAGCACAAATCTGACCCAAGCAGGTATTCGCCGCATCTTCAATGGTCAACGCCTCATTGGCGGCGATCGCCACCGCTTGCAGCATCTGTACAAACGCTGTTTTCTGATTTAGCGCCGCCTCGGTTCGCTCGTGTTCGCTGATTTCGTGCTTTAGATTTCTATTAATTACCTCGATCTGCCCGGCATATATCCGTGCGGCCTGCATGAGATAAACCGCCCAAGCGAGCAACAAGGCAAGCGATAATCCCATGCCCAACACCACATCTTCGAGCGCGCTGCCGAGGCCGGAAATCAATTCGGCGCTCGGTACAACCGCTATCCGCCAGTGGTCGCCGTAGAGATCGAAATCTGTCTGTTGTTCGTATTCTTTCTGTACCTTGTTGACATTGCGCGCGTAGACTTGTTCGCCTGCCGCGAAAACGTACACGGCATAACCGGGTGCGATGTTTTTGCTCAAAACGGCGTCGAACAGTTCCTTGGTGTCAAAAACCGCGACCACAAATCCGCTAAGCTCATTTTTTTTCTCATACACCGGAAGATAAGCCGACAAATCACTCTCCGCCTCCTTAAAACCGGCTAAGCGGGTCAGTACCGCTGCGCGCCGGTCGCGCGCCGCTTGCAATGCCGTTTCTTGCTGCTGCTCGAAAACAGAGTTTAATCTTCCGGTGACATCATTTGCCTTTTCCAAAGGGGTGACCCAGCGCGCGCGCAAATGGAGATCGGTCCAGGCTATCAGCCGATAACCTTTAAAGTGATTGATGTTTAACATCGCTTCGAATTCCCATTCCTTTTTGCCGTGCGCGCCTTGATATTCAAAACGCCTGGCCATATTTTCCAGCGCCTGGATGCGCGCCTGCATGCGCGAGGCAATTTCGTTTTCTACGTTCATCAGTTGCGCGTTGATGGTTCTGGCAACATGGATTTTTTCTTGCGCCGCCAGCGCTTGCCGTAAAATCAAGGTCGCGGTAATCATGCTGACCGCTACCAGCAGTGGAAACCAACGAGGCATGGCTCCGTGCTGTTTCCGATCCCGGCGCCAGGCGAAGGCAATAATCCCGCTACCGGCCGACAAAAATGCAACGGTTGAATGCAGCGCCATGTGCGTGAAACGGCCCCATCCATAGACCGGGGTGATGCCGGTGACGTACCCCAATAGTCCGGTCGCGCCCAGAGCGGTAACGATTGCGCCCAGCAGCCCGAGCATGAGCAGAGAGCGCTCGGTGTGCCCCGGCCACCCCATCAGCGCCAGGGCGGCGCCGATAAGCATGAACGCCAAGGCCGCGTTTGGCCCCATGCGCCCAAGATGTGAGGTGCCGACAGTAATATAGTGGTCAAACAGCAACTCATCGATGCCGAAATTCACGCCGAACACATATTGCAACAGCGTGAATAAACCGATGGTGGCAACCAGGGTGCCGATCACGGCCGCAGGCCGCGGCCGATGAAAACTGACGGCCAGCAGTCCTAGGCCCGAGAGCAGAAAAGAAATGGCCGCGTTGTATTGCATGGGGGCATAGCCGGGATGAAGCTGGATCAAGGCTCTGCTGTGAATGTGCCAGCCGACGATTACCGCAATCCCCAACGCCATACATAGCCCGCCGGTAATCCGCAGGAGAAAATCTGGCTGTGTCCGGTCTTCTTTCATTAACTACAATAAACCGCAGAATATTGGTAGACACTGCTCAATGAGAAGTATCTCTAAAGGAATCCTTTGGAGCCGCTGGAAGAAGTCTGATCCGGAGTTCTTCTGTATTTATGATAAAACGGCTGAAGATGCACGGCTTCGCCGTTTAGCTGACTGTAAAACTTTTTATAACGCGTGCGTCACAAACATGGCATCACCATAACTGAAAAAACGATAACCCAAACGAACCGCATGGCGGTAGGCGCGTAAAACATTTTCCGTCCCGCCAAAAGCGCATATTAACATTAATAAGGTCGATTCCGGTAAATGAAAATTGGTCAGCACGGCGTCAACGATTTTGAAACGATAGCCGGGGTAAATAAAAATATCGGTTTCGCCGGCAAGCGGCCTGATGTATGCCGCCGGCGCGCCTGCGGGTTGCGCAGATCCTTGCGCGGCGGTTTCCAGTGCGCGCACCACGGTAGTGCCGACCGCGACCACGCGGCCGCCTTGGGCCTTGGCCTGCGCGATCAGCGCGCAGGTAGGGGCATCGATTTCCAGGTATTCTTTATGCATACGATGTTGGGCGATGTCCTCGCAGCGCACCGGCTGGAAGGTGCCGGCGCCGACATGCAAGGTTAGGAATGCCCTATTCACGCCGCGCGCGTGCAGCTTTTGAAATATATCGGCATCAAAATGCAGCCCGGCGGTGGGGGCCGCCACCGCGCCCGGCGGTTGCGCGTAAATGGTCTGATAGCGTTCCCGGTCGTGCGCCTCCTCGGCGCGGACAATATAAGGCGGCAACGGGATATGGCCGATGCGCGCCAGCACCTCCGCTAACGGCGGCTCAACTTCAAACTTAAGCTGGAAGAACTCGCCTTCCCGCGCCAGCACTTGCGCGCGGATATCATCCTGAAAATGCAAGCGATCCCCCGGCCGCGGCGGCTTGCTGGCGCGGATTTGGACCAGGGCCCGTCGCAGATCGAGCAGGCGTTCAATCAAAACCTCAATTTTACCGCCGCTAGTCTTGCGCCCATAAAGACGCGCGGGAATCACGCGGGTATTGTTGAAAACCAGCAAATCGCCAGCGTGCAGCCGCTGCGGGAAATCGGCGAACTGGGCATCAAAAATCGCCCCGCTGTCGGGCTGTAATACCAACAACCGGCTGGCCGAACGCGGTTCTACCGGGAATTGTGCAATCAGTTCGGGCGGCAATTCGTAACAAAAATCGGATTTAAGCATAACTTAAGAATGGTTAAAGACAGCGGGGTCAAATAACACAAACGCCGCTTTCCTCACCCTTAGCGACTCCGTTATACTTCCCGCCGCAAGCCGGGGTGGCGGAACTGGTAGACGCGCCGGACTCAAAATCCGGTGGTGGTGACACCGTGTCGGTTCGACTCCGACCCTCGGTACTAATTAAAAAGCCGTGCAACGGTAACTCGGGTATCGCCCCGACTTGCACGGGGATGGCGCAGCTTCGCTTTAAGCAGAGACGCCTAGTCGCCATTATGCGGGTTTAACCAGCTTGATTCAAATCCAGCTCGATATTATCGATCAACCGGGCGCGGCCGAGTTTTGCTGCGGCTAAAATAACCAGCGCGCTATCGCGATCGCCCGGTAATCCCAAGTCAGACTGCCTTCGGACGCTGACATAATCCGGCTGAAATCCAGCCTGCTGCAGCGTATCGCAGGCCTGCGCTTCTACGCCCGGGGGCACGCGGCCGGCTTTGCTTATCCCCTCCGCCATGGTACGCAGCGTGGCGTATAGACGCGGCGCAATGCGCCGCTCCGCCTCGCTTAAGTAACTGTTGCGCGAGCTTAGCGCCAAACCATCATCGGCACGCACGGTATCGATGCCGATAATCTCGATGGGTAACCCCAGATCGTTGACCATTAACCGGATCAGCAGCCATTGTTGATAATCCTTTTTGCCAAACAGCGCTACCTCAGGCGTAATCAGGTTAAACAGGCGGGCAACCACGGTCGTAACCCCGCGGAAATGGCCGGGGCGCGCGGCGCCGCATAAAATATCGCTTAAGTCCGGCACCGCGACGATCGTCTGCGCCTGGCGTCCGCGCGGATAAACCTGGTTCTCATCAGGCAAAAATAACATAGCAACATCGGCGGCGCGCAAAAGCGCGATGTCCGCGTCCGGGGTGCGCGGATAAGAGGCGAAGTCTTCCGCCGGCCCGAATTGCAACGGGTTGACATAAATGCTGGCCACGACCGCATCGGCATACCGGTGCGCCTGCTCCATGAGGAAACGATGCCCGGCATGCAGGTTACCCATGGTCGGGACAAACGCGATGCGCCGCCAGTCGCTGCGCAAACGCGCGGCCTGCTGTCTCAGATCGCCGACGGTGTTGACCACGATCATGATTATTTAAAACTGTGCTCCTCGGCAGGAAACGTACCAGCGCGCACCGCCTCTACGTAGGCGTGCACCGCGGCTTCAATACTATCGCTGCCTGGTAGTAAGAAGTTTCTCGAAAATTTGGGGCTGGCATGCGGGTAAAGGCCTAACATGTCTTGTAAAACCAATACTTGCCCGTCGCAATCCGGGCCGGCGCCGATGCCGATGGTGGGAATATCCAGTTCCAGCGTCAACGTTTTCGCCAACCCGGCGGGCACGGATTCCAGTAATAAAGCGCCGGCACCGGCGGCCTGCAGCAAGTGCGCGTCTTCCCGCAGGCGTTCGGCGGCGCTCTGATCGCGCCCCTGCACGCGATAACCGCCGAGCTGATGCACCGACTGCGGCATCAGACCGAGATGGACGCACACGGGGATTCCGCGCTCCACCAGGAAGCGAACCGTCTCCGCCAGGTAGGCACCACCCTCAAGCTTAATCATCTGGGCGCCGCCTTCTTGCAGCAAGCGCCCGGCGTTGCCGAAGGCCTGCGCCGGGCTCGACTGATAACTCATGAACGGCATATCGACCATCAACAGCGCGCGCTGGCGTGCGCGTGCGACGCAGGCACTATGATAAATCATATCCTCCAGGCGCACCGGCAACGTCGAATCATGCCCCTGAATCACCATGCCCAACGAATCACCGACTAAAATAATATCCACGCCGGCGCGCTCAAGCAGGCTGGCGAAACTGTAATCGTAGGCGGTCAAAGAGACGATTTTCTCGCCCGCGCGTTTCATCGATTTAAGCGTGGTTAAGGTCACTGGTTTCATAAACTTAGCGGCAATGGATTGAAGAAATGACGGCCGCCGCTATGGATACTGCGGATATGCTGCAATAGCGCCTGGAAATCCGCGTCGCTGTCGACAAAGTTAATTTCGGCGGCGTTGACCACCAATAATGGCGCATTAGCGTAGTGATAAAAAAAGCGCGTGTACGCGTCGCTCAAGGCTTCTAAATAATCGCGTTCGATCAAACGCTCAAATTCGATGCCGCGTTTACCGATCCGCTCCAGTAAAACATCGACCGGCGCTTGCAGATAAATCACCATATCGGGCGCCGGCAGATCCAGGCTCATTTGCGCGTATACCTGCTCATAGAGTCTGAGTTCGTCGTCATCCAAGTTGAGGCGCGCAAACAGATAATCTTTTTCCAGTAAAAAATCGGCCACCCGTACCGGCCGGAACATATCCGCTTGCTTCAGCGCCCGCAACTGGCGCGCGCGCTGAAACAGAAAGAACAGTTGAGTGGGCAGGGCAAACTGCTGGCGCGCATGGTAGAAGCGCTCCAGAAACGGGTTTTCCTGCGGCTTCTCCAGCAACAGATCGCCGCCATACGCGAGCGAGAGCCGCTGCGCCAGGCTGGTCTTACCCGCGCCGATGGGTCCCTCTACGACGATATAACCAGGCTTGCCGGGACGCCCGGAGACCCCGTCGGTTTTATTATTAAACCGCCTATGTTTTTCTTTCGTCTTCATGCAGGCTAGGTCCAAGGCGCGATACCTCCAGGCGTGTAATCGTTTGACCGGAACAGCGCGCCAATAGCTCGGTGACGCGGCCGCGTTTAGGGATATCCAAATCGGGATCGATTTCCGCCAAAGGTTGCAGGACAAACGCGCGCTCGTGCAGCCTCGGATGCGGCACAATCAACCCCGGCTCATGGATAACATGGTTCCCATACAATAATAAGTCAAGATCCAGCACGCGCGGCCCGCCGCGCGGTTCCCCGTGGCGCACACGCCCCTGCACCGATTCGATGGCAAGCAGGGAGCGCAGTAGCTCGGCGGCCGAAAGCCGCGTCTCCAGCCGGCAGACTGCGTTGATAAAATCCGGCTGCGGAATAGATCCGATCGGCGCGGTAAGGTAAAGCGAAGAGCAGGCTTGCAAACGCGCCAGCACCGCTAACGCCGTACACGCGGCTCGCACCTGCTTAACCGGGTCATTGAGATTGCTGCCCAATCCAATATAAGCATATTCGAGCGGCGGTTTAGTGAACACGATTTTTTGACCGGCTGCGGCGGCGCAGGCGTTTGCGCTTTATGCCGGTCGCCGGCGCGGCCTGTATCATGTCCAGGCGCTGCGCGCCATCCACCGCTTGAAAGCGGGTCCACCACTCCGCCAGCTCGGGGCTTTCCTCGCCGGTTTCCGCCCGTAACAAAAGGAAATCATAAGCCGCACGGAAACGTTTATGCTCCAACAGGCGCAAGGCTTGTTTGCCGTTGCGGCGGTTGAATTTTGCCTGCATTACCCAAATCTCCCGCATGGGAAAACTAAAACGTTTGGGCAAGGCGATGGAACGCAGTTGTTCGTGCAGAACCTGCTCCGCCGCGCCTTGCAAGGCTTCCTGCGGGGGTACGCTACGCGCCGCGCGCGCCTCCGCCTCCAGGCGCACCGGCTCCCACAGCAGCGCGGCGAACAAGAATGCCGGCGTTACTGGTTTGTTTTCATTCACCCGTTTATCGGTATTGGCGAGCGCGCGCGGCAGAAGCATGAGCGGAAAACCCTCTTGTTCTTTTTCCAGGCTTTTTTCCGTCAACGGAAACAGAAACTGGAATAACCCAAAACGGCGTAATAACTCAAAGGTCTCCAGGGCATAGCCGCCGTGAAATAATTTTAATGCCTCGTCGAATAACCGCGCCGGCGGCACATTCCGCAAGAGCGAGGCAAGCGCCGGCAAGGGTGCTGCGGTCTGCGGTTCGATACGAAAACCGAGCTTGGCGGCGAAACGCACCGCCCGCAACATGCGCACCGGGTCCTCGCAATAGCGGGTCTCGGGGTCGCCGATCGTGCGCAGCATGCCCTGCTTAAGATCCGCCGCGCCGCCTACGTAATCGATTACCGACGAATCGGCGGGATTGTAATACAAGCCATTAATGGTGAAATCACGCCGCAGGGCATCCTCCTCTTGGGTGCCAAACACATTTTCCCGCACGCGGCGCCCGGCTTCATCCTCGTCCTCGGTAGATACGCCGGGATCGGCACGGTAGGTGGCGACCTCGATAATTTCCCGCCCAAAACGCACATGCGCCAGGCGAAAGCGGCGCCCGATCAACACGGCATTGCGGAATAGCGCCTTGATCTGTTCCGGGCGAGCATCGGTCACCACATCAAAGTCTTTCGGCTCATGGCCTAGCATCAAATCGCGCACGCAGCCGCCGACCAAATAGCCCGCATACCCCGCTTCCCGCAGCCGCGCCAATACCTTGGCGGCATTGTCGCTGATGCGGCTGGGCGCAATCGGATGCTCCGCCGATGGAATAATAACGGGATTAATTTTCTTTACCTTCCCGAATATCTCTCGATGAACTGACAATTATAAATTTTATTTAAAATGGATCCGCGTATAATAGCACCGCTTTTCGCCTTGCCGAGAGCACCTTAGAGTTATGCTCCCTTCGTCTAGTGGCCTAGGACGCTGGCCTCTCACGCCGGTAACAGGGGTTCGAGTCCCCTAGGGAGCGCAATTTTAACCGCTTGAGTTGCGCCCGACATGGCTCCATTCGCTGAAAAGAGGTTGCGCGCCTCCCGTTACATTGCCCGATGTCCAGTGGCAAAACTTCGACCGCTTGGTGCTGCGGAAATAGCGCGAAACTCCGGTGCTGGCGGATTTCTGGGCCGCCCGCCATCTGCTTTCTACGACTTTAAACTAAGCGGTGATCCGCCGTCTTTTTTTAGCGACTGCTACACGCGCTTCCCCGCTGGCATTATTGACGAATTCCACCGGGGTATAGGCGCCTGTGCGTTTAAAAAGGAACTCCATTAGACCGTCTTGTCCTTGGCCGATTTCGAACATCAACCATCCATTCGCGCGCAGGAATGGAAGCGCGTCTTTGATAACCCGCTGATAAATCAAAAGACCGTATGGCCCGCCGTCGAACGCCTCGCGTGGCTCATAGCGCAAAAGCTTGGCGCCTGCTTTTTCCAGCCGGCGGCTGAAAATACAAGGTGGATTGCAAACAATTGCATCGATGGTGTGTTCCAACCCGCGGCCGGCAAGGGAGGCGAATAAATCCCCTTGCATCACCTCTATCCGGGCGCTAAAGCCTAAGCTTTCAACATTGCAGCGCGCTAACGCTACCGCGGTCGCGGATAAGTCGCTGGCCCAAACCCGCGCCGGGCGGAACGCATTGGCGATACCACAAGCAAGGTTGCCCAGGCCACAGCACATGTCAATGACATGTACTTCATTAGCGCCGGCGCCCCGCTGCGCGGAGAGAGTCCGCAACAACTCCACGGCCGTAACACCCAAGAGCTCTGTTTCCGCGCGTGGCGCCAGCGCTCCCGGAGCCACCATTAGCTCGGCATTCATGAAGGTCTGCTTGCCTAAAACATAGCTTAGCGGCATGCCGGACACCAGCGCCTGCGCCATTTCCAACGCACGCTCCCGCCGACAGCCTTGATCATTACCGCGCGCGGTCTCCATAATTCGGATGGCGTTCTCCATAGGATCTGTAATCCCACTGGTAACAAGCAGGTTAACTAAGAGGCCGGCTAAAAAATTTTCTCGCGTGGGATCGGTCATATCTGCGTCTGGCTTTTGTTGTTGGCAATTAAAATAAAAGGCGAGAACGAACGAGAGTGATTTTTATTGTGAATGTTAGTAATTAGTGGCCAAGTTTACGTCACGGCTCCTGATGGGCAAGGCGGTAGATTTCATCAATTTTTCCAAACCTTCCTTAAGCGGCGTGACCGGGACCGTCCGGTTTAATCGTTGCAACCGGCTGATATCGGCGCAGGAGCGCGCAATATCCCCGGTACGCGCGCGCGCGCGCTTACGCACCAGCGGTTTTCCGGATAAAAACTCCAGCTTGTCGATGAGCTGCAGCAGCGACTGCTCCACGCCGGTGCCGACATTGACCACCTGTCCATATAGACTTGGCTGATGCAGGGCCTGCGCCAACAAACCCGCAAGATCATCGACATAAACAAAATCGCGCGTTTGACTGCCGTCGCCAAACAGGGTCGCCGGCTTACCTTGCTGTAAACAATTCATAAAAATACTAATCACCCCCGAATAGGGTGAAGAAGGGTTTTGCCGGGGCCCATAAATATTGAAAAAGCGGAAGGCGGTGGTCGCAAGCCCATACTGCCGGAAGTAGTGATGAAGATAATATTCCCCGGTTAATTTATCGATGGCATAAGGCGTCAGCGGGTTCGGCTTTAACTCTTCTGTTACCGGCAATGCCTGGGTGTTGCCGTAAATCGCGGCGGAGCTGGCATAAAGAAACCGCTTAATGCGGTTTTGCCGGGCCGCCTCCAACAGGTTCAAAGTGCCGTCGAAATTGGTTTGATGCGCCGCCAGTGGATCGTCGACACTCGCCTGTACCGATGCCACCGCCGCCAAATGCACAATGACATCCATACGTTTCATACAGGCGGCTACCGTCGCAGTATCTCTAATATCGCCGACCACCAGGTCGACAACGCCGCCCACCTGCGCCAAATTAATAGTTTTACCGGTAGAAAGATTATCCAGAACACGCACAGAGTGCCCGGCGTGGATCAGTTTTTCAACTAAGTGCGAGCCGATAAATCCCGCCCCGCCGGTGACTAATACGTTCATTGCTTCCATACTTAATTGCCTCCATGCTTACGCAAAATTTCTTGATTTTATTTGTCGCTATTGCCGTGGACGGCACGGAATAACGGCTGAGCAAACTTATGCCGTTTATACTGTTAAAAGTCATTCCTGCTTTAGGCTTATTGCTTTTTTACGGGCTCAACAGTACTTTCACGGCACCGTGCAGAACAGCTAAAATCCGTTAAATGAAGTGATGTTGGCAATTTAAAAGGAAATCTATGCATACTGTCGCTGTCGTTGGGCTGGGTTATGTCGGGCTGCCGCTTGCCATTGAATTCGGGAAAAAACAAAAAACCATCGGTTTCGATCTCAATCCGACGAAAATCGAAAACTATAAACGCCACTGCGATCCCACCGGCGAGGTCGCGCAGGAGGAATTCGGCGCGGCTCCGAAGCTGGAGATGACTGCCGACCCGAGGCAACTGGCGGTAGCGGATTGCATCATCATCGCGGTGCCGACACCCATCGACCAGGCGCATCAGCCCGACTTCCGGCCGTTGGCGGGGGCGAGCCGGGCAGTCGGGCAAAACATGAAAAAGGGCGTGGTGGTGATTTATGAATCGACTGTCTACCCGGGGGCGACGGAAGAAATCTGCGTACCGATTTTAGAGCAATATTCCGGCATGAAATGGAAGCGCGACTTCCATATCGGTTACTCCCCCGAGCGCATCAACCCCGGCGATAAAGAGCATAGCTTAACAAAGATTGCCAAAGTTGTGTCCGCAGACGATGCGGCGACTTTAGAAACCGTAGCGCAACTGTATGCCTCTATCGTTAACGCGGGCGTGCACCGGACTTCAAGTATTAAAGTGGCCGAAGCCGCCAAGGTGATCGAGAATACCCAACGGGATTTAAATATTGCGTTAATGAACGAACTCGCCATCATCTTTAATAAAATCGGCATTGATACTTCGGAAGTATTGCAGGCGGCGGGAACAAAATGGAATTTTCTGCCTTTTCGTCCCGGTCTGGTGGGAGGCCATTGCATCGGCGTCGATCCTTATTATCTGACGCATAAGGCCGACATGCTGGGCTATCATCCGCAAGTGATCTTGGCGGGACGCCGGATTAACGACGGCATGGGCAAATTCATCGCCGAGCAAACCGTCAAACAAATGATCGCTTGCGGCAGCCAAATAAAAGCCGCCAAGGTGAATATCTTAGGGTTAACCTTCAAAGAGAATTGCCCGGACTTACGCAATTCGCGCGTCATCGATGTCATTAATGAATTAAAATCCTACGGCTTGCAGGTATACGTGCATGATCCTGTTCCCATTCAAGCGGAGGCGCGCCACGAATATGGCATTGACCTGCTGGCCTGGGACGACTTGCCGGTGGCCGACGCCATTGTGGTCGCGGTCGCGCACAAGCAATTTCTCGCTAAACGTCCGGCAGATTATGCAAAAAAGGCGGTTAAAAACGGCAGCTTCATCGACGTGAAAAGTCAATTCGATCCGGCCGCACTTAAACAGGCCGGGTTATCCGTCTGGCGCTTATAGGCGCTTATTAAGAGAAAGACGAACAATGAAAATTATGATCACGGGGGTAGCCGGGTTCATCGGTTCCGTGCTGGCGATACGCCTGCTGGAGCGGGGCGACACGGTTTATGGCATCGATAATATGAACGACTATTACTCGGTCGCGCTGAAACAAGCGCGTCTCGCGCGGGTGGCGAAATATGCTGATTTTACTTTCCAAAAACTCGACATCGCCGAACGCGCCGGCGTTGCCGGATTGTTCCAGAAAAACCATTTCGACGTGGTCATGCATCTCGCGGCGCAAGCCGGCGTGCGCTATTCACTCACGGATCCGCACGCCTATGTAGACGCCAATTTAGTCGGTTTTGTTAACCTGCTGGAAGGCTGCCGGCATTCCAAGGTCGGACATCTCGTGTTTGCGTCCTCGAGCTCAGTTTATGGCGCCAACACCAAGCAGCCGTTTTCCGAGCACGACAATGTCGACCATCCGGTTTCGCTTTATGCCGCGAGCAAAAAAGCCAACGAGTTGATGGCGCATAGCTATGCGCACTTATTTGGTTTAGCATGCACGGGCTTGCGCTTTTTTACCGTCTACGGCCCGTGGGGTCGCCCCGATATGGCGTTATTTTTGTTTACCAAAGGCATCCTGGCGGGCACGCCCATTAAAGTATTCAATCACGGCAAAATGGTGCGTGACTTCACCTATATTGACGATATTGTCGAAGGCGTGATACGCGTCATCGACCGCCCGGCGCAACCCAATCCGCGCTGGTCGGGCAAGAACCCGGATTCGGCGACGAGCTATGCGCCTTACCGCATTTTTAATATCGGCAACAACCAACCGGTGGAATTGTATTAGAGGAATGCCTGGGGAAAAAGGCGATCATGGAAATGCTTCCCTTGCAAGATGGCGATGTGCCCTCCACGGTAGCCGATGTAAGTGAATTACAGGCGGCTACCGGATTTAAACCGAGCACCTCCGTGGAGGAAGGCATAAAAAACTTCGTCCGCTGGTATCGCGAATATCACGCGGTGTGAAAAATGTTTTAGCGGGGTGCTGAAAAACTCGTTTTTCAGCACCCTGCGGTGGCCGCTCCTGCGCATCCCTGCGCTCGGCCGTGCCCTCCGTCCCGCCTCCCGCGGCATTACTACTTCCCTTTAGGGCACGGCACTAGGGCTTCCTGCCCGTCGCGGTATAGGGGCGAGGCGGATTAAGAGGAAGGTCCGGTGGACCTTCCTCCCGCCGAGCGGGCCGGCCACGGAAGGCCGAAGGCCGGCCCTGGCTTGCGCACGAAGCAGGGACTGCGTAGTGCTGCAAGTACCGCCATTTTTGCTTGACGCATCCCTGCGCCAAGCCCCTACGGGGCTGACGCGAAAATCCGCTCCCGGCGGATTTTTCAAACACGCTAAGTGGACTTTTTCAACAACCTGTTAGAGCGCGCGCCGATATGCCCTGGCTACCGCGGCCGCGCCCATGGATCCACCCAGAACCGCTGCGCCCAGGCCAACAAAGGTGCTGGTGAACATCACCCATAACAACGCCGCAGAATAGCGTGTCGCCTGTTGCGCTGCTTGTTCCACCTCCGCCTTATACTGCGGCATGCGCGCCGACAATCCATTAACCACTTTGTCTACATCCGCCCGGCTCAGGTTAGTATTCAATGCGATCATGTTCTTTGCGCCTGCGGTATCTCCGCGCAGTAAACGCGCCGAAATCGCCGCCAATGCGCGGCTGTCCAGCTGATTCAGGGCCTGATTGATATTCGCCTGGGAAACATTGCCGCCGGCGCCCGCCAACACTTGACTAATATTTTGCTTTATCTCCGCTTCCAGCCCCAAACTCATTGGGCTGCTGCGGTTCGCACCGCTGCTGGAGTTACCTGCCGCCATCTCGCCTAGAGAAACACCGCCACCGATCAAAGACGCGCCGCCTTGGGCAACACCGGCGATTCCGGCCGCACCGAGTAGAATAGTTACCACCGCCGTTATCCCCCATACCGTCATCCCGTGCAGCATGCCTACCGCGTTATCGGAACGGCCGGCGAGGCGCGCAGCGAAAAGCCCGCCGAGAAACAAGGAAGCTATCCACGTTAGAAAAATCCAGAAGCCGGCGCCATAGGAAAACCCGCGCGTCATTACAGCCTCGTCCTTAGCGGGATCGATAATACTTAGCCCAACCGCCGCCCCCAACTGATATAATAGCCAAGCCGTGCCTGCGGCCAGCACCCAACCGGCCAAAATAGCTCCCCAGCTTACTTGCGAAGGTTGGCGCACTTCGGTAATAGCGGATTCTCGTATAGCAGGTTCGTCCATACATCCTCCGTGGTTAAAATAAATATGGAGTAAAACAGCATAACGGCCAAACGCGGCGCGGAGAATCCGGCTTTTGTCAGAAAAGAGGCTTAATCCGACCTAGGTCGGATGCGAAGCATCGCTCACGTTATCAAAATACGTTTTCCGCTCGTCCTCCTCCCTGAGCGGTGCCTTAATCTTTATTGAGGCTTTTTGAACCTCCGGCTTTACCCCCCTAGTCCGGAGGTTTTTTTTGCCCGTGCTCCCACTTTGGTCTGATGGCCGCTGGCCAAAATGACCCTACACTGATTTTGAGTAATTAATATAAGTCTCTGTTTTTAATGAAATTTTTATGAGGGTATTATTTTATGACATCTTCCAGTTCAAGCAAAAAACCCCGACAAACTAATAAGGTGGAACCCGGTAATAATCAAACCCAGAATAACCATCATAAACGCCAAGCGCGCACGCATCAGGCGGCTAAAGCCAGGAATAAAAGTGGTGAAGTTTCCGCCGCATCAAAACAAAGAAAGGGTGAATGAAAGTTATATCACTCTAAGCCATGCGCGCAATCCATTCTTTTAAACTAGACAAACACGACCATGAAGGTAACCCGAGTATTCAAAGAAATTGAGGCGGTCGGCACTTGCGTTGCTAACCAAAAAATCTATTTTCACCATCCGCAATGAAACCAAGAACTTAGTTTTCGAAATTATTGAAGCGCAAAACTAAAAGAACTAAAGGGAAAGATGAAACGCCATGGTTAAAGGAATCACGATCTGTTCACGGGAAAGCGGACAGCAAACAGGCGCAAGGAAATGAATAAGAAAATAAAAAGTTTAATTGCAATCATGGTGGGACTATTAATGTGGATTTTGCAATCCATATCGATACCTCACGACATGCGAGTCAGTCCTAACAGTCGCTACGCGCACGACGAAGTCAATGACGATAATCAATCGAGAAAGCGCGTGCGGCATTATAACGGTTTACCCTCGGAGCGATCCTTGCGAGTAAGAGTCACACGTCAGCATCATCCCGATTCATAACGAATCAGCAGATCTCTCGCGGCAGGCTGGCAGAGCCTAGGGCATTGGTCCGATGTGTCTCTTTGCCCATTGTTTAGAATGCCTCACAGAATGTCATCAATCTTTCCAGATTTCCAGGAGATTCCTAATGCCAAATCAGCAGAAAAAACACCGTGGATTTGCCGCCATGGACCACGAAAAGCAGCGAGAAATCGCCAGCAAAGGCGGCAAGGCCGCACATGAAAAAGGAACTGCGCACGAATTTACGCCGGAAGAAGCGCGTGAGGCTGGGCGCAAGGGCGGTGAAGCAGTGAGTCAAAATCGCGAGCATATGGCGGCCATCGGACGTAAAGGCGGAGAAAGCTCACACGGCAGCAGAACGACATCGTCTCAAGGCGAAGACGAGACCCGCAAAGGAAAAAATGGCCGCGGCGTTTCTGAGCAAGCAGAAGCAAAAAGATAGTCCCCCTGTAAAAGTAAAAAGTTTCCGATACGCGGGCAGGCCAAGAATTGCTCCCGCTGTTTTTAATCCAACTCGCGCATAATGGCAGCAGGCTGATCTTGACGGCGTTGCCGTTTAAAGAGGAGTAGAGAATGCCGAGGTCGGTGTGGAGTGGATCGCTTAGCTTCGGACTGGTGAATATCCCGGTAAAACTCTTTAGCGCCGTTTCCCAAAAAGACATCCGTTTCCATCTCTTGCACGACGCCGACGGCGTCCGCATTCAACAAAAACGAATTTGCCCCGCAGATGGAAAGGAAGTGTCTCATGACCATCTCGTAAAGGGTTATGAAATTTCCCCCGATCATTATGTTATCGTAAAATCAGAAGAGCTAGAGACCTTGGATCCCAAGGCGACACATACCGTCGATATCGAAGATTTCGTCGCCTTGGAGCAGATCGATCCGATTTACTTTGAACATCCCTATTATTTAATTCCGGATAAGAGGGCGGATAAAGCCTATTTTTTGCTTTTTACCGCCATGGAAAAATCCGGCAAAGCCGGCATTGCCCGCATGGTGATGCGTGCAAAACAATATTTAACCGTTATCCGGCCGGCGCAAAAAGTTCTTATCCTGGTTACTTTGCTGTTTCATGATGAAATTGTGCCGCGAGAGACATTTAAGGAACTGCCCACGCCGTCGGAAACCATTAATCAGCGGGAATTAGCCATGGCCGAGCAACTGATTGCCACACTAACGATGGACTTTAAACCGGAAAAATACCATGACGAATACCGTGAGCGTTTGCTGCAATTAATTGAACGCAAGGCGCAGGGACAAGAAATCGCGGCGCAGCCGAAGCCTAAAGAATCCGCCAAGGTCATTAATTTGATGGAAGCCCTGGAAGCAAGCCTTGCCGCCACCAAAGACAAGGCCGCGGCAAAAAAAGATAGTCCAGGCAGGAAAAAGAAAGCATGAGCCAAGTGGAGGTGGAAATTCAAGGAAAACGCCTTAAACTTTCCAATCTGGAAAAAGTGCTCTACCCCGCCGCAGGCTTTACCAAGGCGCAGGTGATTGATTATTACACCAGGATTGCGCCGGTACTTTTGCCTCATTTGAAAAATCGCCCGCTAACCCTGAAGCGCTATCCTGAAGGGGTGGAGAATGAGTTCTTCTATGAAAAGGAATGTCCTCCTCATCGCCCGCCGTGGGTGCATACTACCCCGGTCTGGAGCGAAGGCAACGCGCGCGATACAAACTATTGCCTGATCGATGATCTGCCCACATTGGTTTGGACGGCTAATCTAGCGGATATTGAACTGCATACTTCGCTCTCTTTAAGCACCGACATCAATCGCCCGACTATACTGGCGTTTGATTTGGATCCTGGTGCGCCGGCCAATATCTTAGACTGCGCCCAAGTCGCAGGGTGGATACATGAAGCGCTTGACGAGTTAAAATTAAAAAGTTTTGCCAAGACCTCCGGCTCTAAAGGTCTGCAAGTGTATGTGCCGTTAAACACGCCGATTACCTATAACGAGACAAAACCATTTGCACATGGCCTCGCCGGTCTATTGGAAGCAGCGCATCCCCGGTACATTGTCTCGAATATGAGAAAAAACTTGCGTAAGGGAAAAATTTTTATTGACTGGAGCCAAAACGATGCGCATAAAACTACCGTTTGCGTCTACTCTCTGCGCGCCCGCGCGCGCCCGATGGTATCAACGCCGGTAAACTGGGATGAGATTGAGACGAGTTGGCGGAAACAGGAGCCGCTTGAGTTTGATTATCAGCAAGTCTTGCGGCGAGCCGAGATGTTCGGCGACCTGTTCGCACCCGTGCTTAAGATCAAGCAACGCCTGCCGGAATTAAGCAAGCTCAAACTTTGACTGCACAAACCTCTCACGCATAATGCCGCGGACGTTAAATAAGCTGATTAACGAAAATCTTCAGACCGTTGTCGCTCTGGAAAATGAGTTATACGGCAAATTTAGCCCGTTGGAGCGCTGGGTTCACCAATTTACTTTAAGCGTAGGGAGATTTCGCACAGCCGTCTTGCACCTTATTTTATTCGCGCTTTGGATTGCGCTGAACTCCACCATGCAGAAGCCCTGGGATCCCTGGCCATATAATGGCCTGATTATTTTTCTCGCGTGTGAATCTATTCTCCTGACCCTGCTTGTGCTGGCGACACAAAGGATTATGCAGAAGCTCCATGCGCATCGCACTTCTCTTGCATTGCAGATCGGTTTACTCAATGAGCAGGAAACAACAAAAATACTGGAGGTGTTGGAGAGGATTGAAAAAAAATCAGGCGTCGCTGTTAACGACGAAGATCTTTCCGCCCTGTCACAGCAAACCAGTCATGCCGAGATGAGCTCCGCCATCGAGAAAAGTATTAATAATAATCCCGAGGACCATAGCCCACCTTCATAGAAATAATTCCGGGAAAGATAGCGCTGAAATATACAGAGGCTCGTCTATGTGTCTCGCGACCGGGATGCGTTTTAAGGCGAACTTTTCCAGCGTGCCGACATTGTTAACACCGGGAACAAAAGAGACACCGAGACGATAACCCGCCTGTTCCGTCATCACACGCACGCGTTCATCAAAAGCAAATGCGCCGCCTACTGGATAAGCGATCACTTCCACCGGCCGGCCGGTCCGGCGCTCAATGACCTGCTTCGACACGGTGAGCTCCATCCTAATTTCGCTGTCGCTTAAGTGACTTAATATGGGATGGGTTACGCTATGCGAGCCGAATTCCATGCCTGCGTCCGCCATTTCCCTCACTTGTTCCCAGCTCATGGGCTTGCTTAAAGATAGCTCGTTGCCGGCGTAGTGTTGCCCGTATTCTTCATTAATTTTGTTAAGTATCTTTATTCGCCTGCTGTCCGGAACTTGCTTAAGGTATTCCAGGATAGTGTGAAGCAGCGCGCGCCTGGCTTTGATATCGCCTTTAATTACTATAGGAGAATGAACGTCACCAAGCGACAGCGTGCAGGACGGCGGTAAATGCAAGACGATATAGGCGAGCCAATCGTACCAAAATGTTTTTTCCTTACCGATATAATCCGTCGCTATAAAAAACATCGCCGGGATATTGAGCTCTTTGAGAATAGGAAATGCACAGAAATAATTATCGTCAAAACCGTCATCGAAAGTAACGATGATCGGCTTGGGCGGAAGTGGGGCCTGGTTATCCAACGCCCTTATTAAATCGGCGAAGGTAATCGGCGAGAAGTTCCTCTTTATGTACTTCATCTGCCAGACAAAATTTTCCATCGATGCGCTAATCAATTCGACATCGAATGGAAAACGGGATTCGTCCGGCACATCGCATATGCGGTGATAGGCGAGTATTGGGAGCTCGTCTAACCATAATGAACGTAAAAACAAGGCCGCCTTGGCCATTCTCGTGGTAACAAATATATTGGCTACTTCTTGCCGCATGACCGACTCCTTGCACATCACAAACTGATCAGCTCAAGTTGGGACTCAGGCAATGCCGAGATGTTCGGCATAAATCCGGGTCGTGTTGTTAATGGAAAAGGCCGCGCCTACATCCTGCAAACCGAGCGACCCCAAACGTTGACGCAAAACCGGATCACAAATGAGTCCTTGGACGGCGTCAGCGAGCGCGCAGGGATCGCCCTTCTCCACCAATATGCCGTTAACGTTGTGCTTAACAACTTCAGGCACAGCGTCAACATTCGTGGCGACAACCGGCAACCCGGTCGCCATGGCCTCCAGCACCGCGATAGGCATACCTTCGCTTTGCGAACAAAGCACATAAATATCAAGTTCTCGCAAAAGCTCAGGGATGTCTTGCCGGTGGCCGCGAAATAACAAAACGTCGGTAATTTGCAATTCCTTGGCAAGACTATGCAAATCGCGGGCGAGGGGGCCGTCGCCGATAATCTCCGCCTCAAATCGCACGCCCCGCGCTTTTAATAAGGCAAGCGCCCTGAGCAATGTGGGATAATCCTTTTCTTCCACTAAGCGGCCGACAGCCCCGATCCGAATCTTCGATCGCGCCCTGTCCGATACCGCGCCTGGTTTAAATTTCGTTGTATCAACACCGTTATAGATGGCGACCAATTTATTGCTTGGCACGCCTAATTCTTTGGCAAAGAATTCTACCAATGTGTTCGAAACGCAAGTGACTTTTTTAACAAGGCGCGATGCGAGGGGAATCACGCGCCTCATCCATTCTGTTTTGCAAATTTCGAGGGAAGAATGTTCGGTATAAACCACATAGGTACAGCCGGTTATATACGCCGGGACCAGCACATTGACCAGCGTCCCCAGGTGATGGGCGTGAATAACCCGCGGCTTTAACTTCCAAAAATAACGCGCGACTCGCAGCCATCTTCCGAGCCATGACTTGCCGCCGATATCAAGCAGATCGTAGGCGATGCCGGCCTCTTCAAACAGCGCAATCAGGGCGCCTTGTTTTTCATACAAGCAGCATATGCGCACGGCAACCCCTTGCGCCTTCCATTGCTTACATAAAGCAAAGGCCAGGGTTTCCGAACCGCCGACCAGGGGGGCGTAAATTACTTCTATTACTAAATTGCGCTCTGAGGCCATACTCTTACATTTAAAAACTACGCTTTCCCGGAAAAGTGCCGCGTTTGCGTACGCACCAACGGATCTCCAGCGCAGTAACTCTGGTTTTTTCTTTACCGGCAGTTGATTCTCGCCGGCTGCTTTTGTTCCTGCTTAAATCGTCACATACCTCCAGAAAACGGCGCGCACGATCTTCCCACGATTCATTATGCGCATAATCCCGTCTCCGCTGCTTTTCCTGTTCTGAGAACGGATATTGCTTAAGCAGTCCCGCCGCCGCTGCTAAATAAGTTTCGTGATCGCCGGCAATGGCGACATAGTCTTTATGCCTGGCTAGTTCCGGCAGCTCTACCGATACCACCGCCTGCCCCATGGCCAGATATTCAAGCAGCTTTAAGGGATTGACGCTTGCGGTATGGTCGTCTTTGACGTAGGCGATTAAACCGATATCGAATTGGGATGCCCATCGAGGCAACTCAGAATAAGGTACTGCATCAAACGCATAAAAATTGGGATAACGCTGCAAACAAGAAAGGTCCACCTCGCGTTTGCCTAAGGTAACCACTGAGGCGCCAGGAAAGCGTTTGGCGATTTTTTCCAGCAATACCAGGTCGACACGGTTGCCGACGATGCCTTGGAAACCAATAATAGGATGCGGGATGCCGCGCAGCGGTTCGGGGCAGACCATTGCGCCTTGGAAATGATCGAAATCGACGCCCTGGGGAAGATAAACCGTTTCATAAAAACGGCTTCTCTTTGATTGGCGCAACATCAATGAGGTGGCGAACGTGCAATCGACTGCGTCCAGAATCAGTGCTTCACAACTACGAACGAGGTTTGCATCCGATCCGCTCATTTCCGCGTATTCATCCATACAATAGTAAACAGAAATAGACGCTCCGAGCCGCCCCATTAAATCGACCGCTACTGGATTGGAAGTGACAAAAATAACCTCGGCATCCTGACCGGCTAATTTATTCAGAACCGGAGATAATTGTCTCTGTAATATCCAGCTGTTTATCCGCCGCACTATCGCATATTGATGATAGGGCGCGACCTTGGGCTCAATCACCGCGCGAGGCCCGTTTTGCCTATAGGGATACGAGGCATCGATCGATTGGCGCAAGGCACGGGAGCCTTTTTCCCACAGGCGTTTTATATCTCTGATCGATAAGCCCGGCGAGCGCTGGCCGATGCTGTTCACCCAGATCACCGGTTCGTGCTGTGCGATAATCTTAAAAATATGAGACATACTGGAAGGATGACACCCCCAATCGGTGCCCAGGCATAAAAAAACTCTCTTCCTTTTATTAGAGGTATTAGAGGCGTGAAAACCGCCACACACCGCATCATGCCTGTCCATAATCGTATGACTCATTTCACCTTTTCCCATTTCGCTGTCTGGATGCCGGAAAAGTAATAATAGCAACCCGCCACGGCCGCCCAATTGAGAGCGCAAAACGTATAAGGCAGAGTAAAAATGGAAAGGCGAACGCGCTTACCGAATCTAAAGGCCACTATCGCTGAACTATAAAAGACAAACTGGCTTGCCAATAACACGCTCTTAAAAGGCTCGGCCAGGAACCAGCTGCTGATGAACATTCCTAATAATGCATAGGGAACCAAAAGACGAAAAACTTTATGCGATAGAAATTGCAATGCGATCGGGCCATTAAAAGGAATTAGAAGATCAAAATAGCGTGAAATTAACTGATAATTCCCCGCCAGCGTGCGCCTCTTACGCAAAAATTCCTGGGTTATATCAGGCGTCGCCTGTGCATAAGCGCGCGCCCTTGGCTCATAATGAACGCGGTAACCCTGCCTGATCGCTTCAAATGGAATGGCGACATCATCCAGAATTGTATCGGCCGGCAATGTTCTAAAGCATTCGCGGCGTATCGCATATATCGCGCCGGTGACCCCGACAATGGAACCGACCCGGCTCTCGGCGATGCGGATTTTCCTCTCATAACGCCAATACAGCCCGATATTGCGGCTAAAGCCGGTGTGAGCATCGATAAATTCCAATTCGCCGGAAACGGCGCCCACGCCGGGATCAGCAAAATTACCGACCAGATAAGAAATCGCGTGCGGATCAAACATCTCAGCGGCATCCGTCAAAATAAGTACCGGTTCGTTCACCATAGAAATCACGGTATTAATCGCCTTCACTTTCCCCTGGCGTTGCGCTATTTCCACAACTTGCACGCGCGCATCAGCTATCAGTTTCGCCTGCAGGGCGGTGCCGTCCGTGGAGCCGTCGGAAACCACCACCACCCGCAACAAGTGCCGCGGATAGGAAGAATTCAACACATTCCGGATTTTCTCGGCAATGCACGCGGCTTCGTTATAAGCCGGGATAATCATGGCCACGGCCGGCTGCGGTGCGATACTGTCAGATGCGCCACGACGACCGACACAATATCCAATTAAAACAATCAAACCTGGATAGATCAGATAGGTATATAAAATAAAACCCAGCGATAAAACAAACAGCCAATCCATCAAGCATCCTGCGCCAATTCGCGATAAATGGTTTCTATCTTCTCGATCCGTTTGGCAACTGAAAACCGCGGGAACAGCGCTTCTTTAGCCGCCTCTCCATAAGTCAAGGCTTTTTCCGGGTTGCGTAAAAGGTCTTCCAGCGCAATTTGTAATGCGCCCACACTGCCTGCAGGGATCAAGACTGCATCGATGCCGTGTCTTAACATTTCCGGAACGGCGCCGACGCGCGTGGCGATGATAGGCAATCCATGCGCCATGCCTTCAAGAATGACGTTCGGCATGCCTTCCTTGAATGAGGGCAATACCAAGACGCCGCTCGCCTCATAAACCAGATCCATATCGTGGTACTGTCCCAAAAACTTAACGTGCCGGCTTAAATTCAGTCCACTCGCCTGGCGCTCTAAAGATTTCCTGCTCGGTCCATCCCCCACCAGCAGAATCTGAAAATTTATTCCTGTATTGGCCAGCCCACGGGCGGCCTGGAGTAAAACCTCTTGGCCTTTTTCCGGGCTTAATCGTCCAACACAAACAATGATATCGCTTCTTCCGATATTGAACCGGCGTTTCCAATTAGCCACAATAAATGGATTGATTTTGTTATTTCGCGGTTCAATCGCATTCTCAACAATGCGCACCTTATAAAAATAACGTTTCGGCACGGTCCTCTCGACCAACTCCCGGGATACGGAAACAATCCTGTCGGCAAAACGCACGATAACTCTATTCAAAAGATGGTAAAAACGGACTTTGATATTTTCGTCGGTAGTGCCGTGTAAAAAACATATCCAGGATTTTCCGGTAATTAACTTCAATATTAAGCCGAATAAATTTTCTTTATAGCCGTGCGTCTGGATGATATCTATTTTCTGTTGCCGGATCAGATTTAGTAATTGCAGGAAAGGTTGCGGATCAAAATTAAATTTCTGCCAAAGGCGAGTGACCTCAATGCCTCGCTGCCTGCATGCCAGGGTGAACAAGGAATCCGCTTCCCGCCTCTTGCTAAAAGTACACAGAACAGGCTTGGCGCTGTTTCTGGCGCTGAGCTCCGGCAGAAGTTGCAGCAATCCTTTTCCAGGGCCGCCTATTATTTTGGTGGAAATAATGACGGCGACCGTCGAGATCGGTTCAATATTCAGGTTACACAACAAATTCCCTTTCAAGATTTTCTCCTAACGTAATGAGTCAGAAATGCGCTCCCGGCGACAGCCGGCTTCTTGTAATAAAGCAGCTCTATTCTCGTCGTCTGAAAGCCTTTTTACGATTCGGGCGGGGTTGCCGGCAACGATGACGTTTGCCGGGACATCTTTCGCAACCACCGCCGCCGCGGCGACGATGCTGTTGTCACCGATGGTGACGCCCTTTAATATAATGGCGCCGGAGCAAATCCAGACGTTATTACCGATGTGGATCGGCCGGCTCGATTCCGGCTCGGCGGGCAATCCTTGCCGCCTCTTTTTGGGATCGAACGGATGGCTATCATAAGAATAAATAGTTACCAGGTTTGAAATCAGAACATCATCGCCAATAAAAACGTCGGCGCCGACAGACACGCTGAAATAAAACCCGCAATGTGTCCTGTTTCCAATGGTTAAACGCGGATTTTTGAAAACTTTGCCGGCGGATAAGGTAGAGGAGCCATGCATGGTGACATGTTCGCCGATACGAAGATCAAGGTCGCCATAAACCAGGGGTATTCCGGCCAGCAGGTTAAATCCACGCCCGCAACTCCTGCATTTAAGCTTAAAGATCGGTTCACCGTAAAATTTTCTTTTAAGCCAAGACCAGAGCGCACTCCGCGCCGCCCGTTCAAAAGCAAGCAAATGAAACAGGGCCGGGACCGGATAAACATTAAAGTGTTGTATCTTTTTGTAAGTTCGATAAAGCAAGTCCGGAATCGCACCTTCCCGATTGCGGATTTTTGAAATGTAGGACATCTAGCCCTCCTTGGCCTTGAGGTCGGCGGCGATGCGCGCGGCGGAGAGGCTCATAGCCATTAAGATGTAAAAGATGACGGAATATCCTTGCGACAGGAAAAACCCGCTAACCATGTAGCCCACCAACGCGATCAGCAATCCTAATCCCACCTGCGATAATTTATCAGGATGCGGCCCCTGTCTTAAATTTTGCGAGGCCGAGAACATGCGGCCGATCAAGATCAAATAAAAAACGGCCCCCGGGATGCCAATCTCCGCGGCAACTTGAAGCGGGGAATTATGTGCTGTCAGCCACGGCCTTCTTATCCATGTATCCATATGCCCTTCGGCAACGGCAAAATTATCTATGCCTACCCCTAAAACAGGATTTTCGTAAACGATCTTTAAGCCGCGCTTCCAAATTTCCACGCGCCCTTCCGGGGCGGTCGCGTTGTAATCCTGTTCGTAATTAATAATTGAATCGACGCTGCTCCGGATATCCGGCGGAAGTTGGATATAGGCGACGTCGCCGATAAGTATTAACGCCATGAGCGTAAGTCCTAATTTTTTTCCAAAACGGAAATAAACAAACGTCGCCAGAACAAACGCCAGACCCAATAAACCGCCGCGCGAACCGCTAAACAACACCGCCACGATCAATGTGACCACCCCGCCGGCTTTAATCAGCTTGCCCATGCCTTCCACTTTTAACGGAAGCAGCAGGCCTAGGGCTATAACCGATATCATGGCGATTTCATTGCGGCCGACGAGTGTTTGGGTTACGCCGGTAACGCCGTATTTGAAAAGCGCGTAATCTAATATCAGCGCATTGATTGCCAACACCCACATCACCCTTCTTATGTCCGCGTAAGTCCTGGTGGTCAAGATCAGCAGAAAAACCAGCACTACATCTTTAGTGAACGTATCGGTTATGTAGAAAAAACTATTCCTCGGCCAGGCGCCAAATGGAACACTGATGAACACAAAAAAAACCATCCATAAAAAGGGGCGCAAAATATGATTATGTAAGAGTCCCTGTCTCCATCCGCCCCGTTCCAGTATAAGTGCGGCGATGGCCGCTCCTACCAATATCTTGCCGAGTCCCATTCCGGCGAATTGCGGAAATACGTCGGCGATTTTTGCCACATAAACAAATACCGCCAGCAGCGTAAAACGAAACGCCCACGGCGTGGGGCCTGCATCGTTTAGATACGATGGCATCGGTAACGCCGCATTTCGCTTTACATTGTTTGTGGCCAGCATAACTGCTACCTCGCTCGTGGAAACGCCTGAATGCTACCAAGATGTTGAAAAAGTCCTTCCATGGCCTTTTTCAACAACCTGCTACTTCTCCGATAATCGGGCCGGCCGCAAAAATCGGAATAAATCATTAAACTCCCTCGCGGTCCATAACTGCATAATAATGCCGGCGATAAGATAGACGAATGGCATCGTCAAAGGCGCTTTTGTAAAAAGAGAAAGTGCGAACAAATAAGCGACTAATGCGCGCGCTAAATACCAACCTGATATCGTCGCTATCTGTCTGCGCCTCATATGGAAAAATTGGCAGGCTGAAAACGCAATCCATCTCACCGCGACACTTACGGCAATGCCGAAGATTCCCCATAGATGTATCAATACGATTGCCAGGGGGAGATAGATAATCAGCGCAATCGCTTGCGCATAAATATTTGTAGCCGGGCTGTTCCTCGCGATCGCGAGCATGCTGTTTACTAATTCAAACGCCTTAACCACCATAACGATGGAAACTATCGCCAAGATATTAAATGCATTGCTGTAATCCTTGTTAAGGAAATGGGGCAGAACGATCGGCAAGATGGTAATGATAGCCAGCGCGAACAGAGGCAAAAGCGTCAAATTTATTTTGATTATTCTTGTGACTGAGGCAATGTGCAGGCGGGGATCGGCGGAATAACTTTTGCTTCCGGAAAAATGAGACAGCAACACTCTCGCTAACAGGCCGGCCGGCCGGTCGAGGAGATTAAAAAGGCTCATGCCGAGGAAATATTCTCCCACCATCTCAAGACCGAGAAATTTTTCGATAATTAATCTATCCACTACATCATTTAATGAAAAAAGTGCTGAGGCGATAAAAACCGGGAGTGCGATAGATATAAAATCCTTGAGCCAGTTTCCCTTTATGGCGGAGAAACGTTCCGCACCGCGAGTGGACAGAAAAAAAAGTGCCAGCAAGCCGAAGGCAGTGACATAAATGCTCAGCACTTGCCCGTACATGGGACCGCGATAATCAGGAAACCACTGCAGCAACAGGACGACAAGGATGGACGTGGTGAGCGAACCTGCCAACAGAATCGACCATTCAACATTCTTCCATAAATGGCCGCGCGCATAGCTTAAAGAAAAATCAAACACATGATAGGCCGGCAAGGCCAGGACGGCCAAGCCGAGGACTTCTTTGCCTTGCTTTAGCAATATGGCGCCGGCTGATAAAAACACCGCTGCCATGGCGGACAAGACGTAGGCCAATAGAGTATGCATTTGTTTTATATCGACTTGGCGGCCGGCGATGAATTTAACGATACCGGAACTGATGCCGAACCCGCTCATGTATATCGACATAAAGAGATAAGCCTGAAACAATCCATAGATTCCAAGGGCCTCTTTTGATATAGCGCGGCTGATCACAATCATTACCAGGAAAGTAATGAAGGAGGCGACCAGATTTACTCCGTATAAGACACCGGTGTAACGATAAATTTCCCTCAATTCCATTTGTCGGCCATTTACCAAGATCCTGAATTCAGTTGTGTTATTTCCTGACTGCGCGCGGCCCACTGCCGATCTCAAATGACAACTACGACTTAATCAAAGGCCCCTTAGGCGGAAGACACCAGCGGCAACGCCATCTTTTTGATTACATACCGCTCAATATTTTTCAGGCTGTCCAAATTCTCCGGCACCATTTCTTCGTCTTGCACATGGATGCCGTAGGTTTCCTCGAGAAAAGAAATTAGTTCGATCACCCCGGTTGAATCGATGATGCCGAGATCGAGAAATGATGTATCTTCCTGGAGATCGCCCGCTTCCAGCCCCATAAGAAAGTTATCAACAATATAGTTACGAACTTGTTCTTTAATCCCGTACATTTTGGTTCTTCTCCTGTTTTGTTTATTCCGCCAGGCCCTTCGGCTGGACGCGATAATCCGTTGCTACACCCCGGCTCTTAAGGAAACTCTGAAAAAGTCATCCCCGACGTTTTTGTTCGGCGCCTCCCGGCTGCCGCAGGCACCTCTGACTTAATCAGAGGTTTCTTAATTCGCCTTCAGCCAATAGCTGCTGTTTGCTGATCTTACCGGTTCCGGTTTGCGGTAACGCCGCAACAAACTCTACATATTTGGGCGCCATATAATTTTCCAGATGCGCCAGACAATATTTCACCACCTCTCTTTCGCTATAATGAAAATCCGGCCTTAACACGATGAACGCCTTAACCGCCTGGCCCAATAATGCGTCGGGCACGCCGACCACCGCGGCTTCGAGCACGCCGCTAAGACTATAAAGCACGTTTTCCACCTCTTTCGGGCTCACTTTTTCTCCGCGACTCTTAATGACGTCGTCCCCGCGGCCGATAAAATACAGATAACCTTCGCTATCGGTGCGAAAAATATCGCCGGAATAAAGCACAGATTCGCCCGGATAAGGTCCGGGTTTCAGGCGCTGCGCGGTTTCTGCCGGTTTCCGCCAATATCCGCGCATGACGTGGCTGCCGCGTATAACCAATTCGCCGGTGCTGCCCAAAGCTAGACGTTGGCCTTGTTCGTCAACTAAATAAATTTCTTGATTCGGCATACCGCGCCCGACACTGGCCGGCCGGCGGTCAAGCTCTTCCGGAGGCAGATAGCTCACGCGCTTGCACTCCGTTAGGCCATACATGGAAAATAATTTTGCCTGCGGGAACAGGCGCCGGATCTCGTGGATATGCCGCTCCGAAAGTGCGGCGGCGGTGTTGGTGACCAGCCGCAGGGCGTGGAGGTCATGACGCGCCACCGAGCCCATACTTATTATTAGCGAGAACATCGTCGGCACGCCGGGGAATACTGCAACCTGCTCATGGGCCATGATTTCCAGGATCTTGGCGGGAAACGCAAAAGAGCGTTCCAAGATAACGCGCGCACCGGCGTTAAATCCGAGCAAGATCTGATAGAGGCCATAATCAAACGCCAGCGGCAGCGCGCAGAGAATAATGTCATCCTGCCGCAGCCCTAAATAGCTGCTGACGGAATCCGCGGCGCTTAGCATATTGCGATGGCTGAGCATTACCCCCTTAGGATGGCCGGTCGAGCCGGAGGTATAAATGATGGCGGCTAAATCTTGGTCGATGGTGCCCGCTTCTTCAAGCGTGGGCGGGGTCGACATCGATTGTTCAAACGAAATCCCTTTGCCATTCCATGAGCCACCCGGCGCCGGCAGCCCGGCCAGCACCAAGGTGTGGATGCTTTCCGTCTGAGTCACCGCTGCTTCATGCGCGGCATGAAGACGCGCATCGCTGATCAGGCAAACAGGGGCGGCATCGTGAAGAACGTAAGCCAATTTATCCCTCTTGGTTAAAGGATTAATCAGCATGAATATGCCGCCGACTTTAAGCGCAGCGTAGAGGCTGATTACCGCCTCCATGGTATTATCGAGAAAAATAGCGACGCGATCTCCCCGCCGTACCCCGCGCTGCTGCAAGGTCGCCGCCAATCGCTGCACCCTGTCGGCCAGTTCACTATAGGTATAGCGCCGCTCGCCGCACACGAGCGCGACTTTATTTTTATGAGATTCAACCTGCCGCTCAAATGTATGATGTAAAAGCACGAATTCCCTGTCCCATAGAATAAAAATGTGAGGAACTTCTACCCGGAAAAATAGCTCCCGTCCCTGGGCAACCACTCCTTGAAATCTCTCGCTTACGGCTCATGCTGCATAGATAAGCTTCCTATCCTCCTGATAACGCGGCAGTGGATTGGATTGGTTAGCGTAGCGATTTTCCCGATCGCCCGGCCGGATAAAAAGTTCATCCAGCAGCATGGTGGAAAGGATGCCGATAAAAGCCATATTGTCGCCGAAACCGATTGCGCGTCCGCGGCGGCACTTCTCGAACAACCTGCGGGTCGCGTTTGGATCGAAATAGCCGGCATCCCGTATCCGGCTTTCGCTGAATAGTTCATCCACGTACTCCGCTGATTCTCCTTGTTTAAAAAAGCTTTTGCTATCCGGCGCGCGATAAGGTTGTTTTGTGCGCGCGCGGATGGTCTCCGGTATCCATCCGCGCGCGGCCTGCTTAAGCAAATACTTTTCCTTAAGGCCCATCAGCTTGTAGCGCACCGGCAGATTATTGCAAAACTCAATGACGCGGTGATCGAGAAAAGGAAACCGTCCTTCCACCGCGTTCGCCGAACAGACACGGTCGCCCTGCGAGCACAGCAGATAACCGGATAGCAAGGTATGCGCCTCCACATATTGATCCTGATTGAGCGGCTCCCAATCGCGGATCTCTGCCGGGAGAATCTTTTCAATTTCTAAAAACTGATCCCAATTACCCAGTTCATTGAGCGCGTCACGGCTGAAGAATCGCCAGATGCGGTGCGTCGTGCGCCAGCGCGGAATATGGGAAAAATAAGGCTGACCGACGCGTTCCATGCCTTGACTGAAGAATTTATGCGCATAAGCCTGCGAACAGGTAGGCGAATGGCTAAGATAAGGATAGAGGCGCCGGAAGAGCGCCGGGCGCACCGTCGATGCCGGGCTGCGCGCGCAGAAGCGTCTGATCTTGGCTTCTTTAAAAAGATCATACCCCGCCATAATCTCGTCGGCACCTTCGCCGGTTAACACCACTTTGTAGCCCGAGGCCAGCACCTTTTCGGAAAGCAGCATCAGTGGCGTCGCGGCGGTGCGCAGCAGCGGGCTTTCCGTATGCCAGATCGTTTTTGGAAACGCGGCGCAGATATCGGCGCTGGTGCAAACTAATTCCGTATGTCTGGTATCGAGCTCGCTCACCAATTGCCGCTGAAATACGCCTTCATCAAACTCGGCGTCTTCAAACCGTACGGAAAAAGTACGCACCGGCGTATCGGTAAAATTCTTGAGCAAGGAAACGACGATAGCAGAATCCAGTCCGCCGCTTAAATAAGCGCCGACCGGCACGTCGGCACGCACTTGCAGGCGCACGGCGTCCACCAAAAGCTCCCATAGCGCTTGCGCGCATTCCTCAGCGGGGCGATTATCGCTTGCGTTGCTTTCCGGAAAATGCCAATCCCAATAGCGTCGCACCCGCATTTGCCCGGCTTTAACCGTCATCATGTGACCGGGAGGCAAAGAAGATACGTCCGCAAATAAAGTAGATGGCGGCAAGGGCGACCAATAAGTGAATAATTCACCCAAGGCCGGCAGATTAATGCGGCGGCGAACTGCAGCGTGGGCAAACAAAGATTTAATCTCGGAAGCGAAAAATAATCTCCCGCCGGCCTTGGTATAAAAAAGCGGGCGTATGCCGACGCGGTCTCTGACCAAAATTAGTTTTTGCCCGCGCGTGTCCCATAAGGCGATAGAAAATTGCCCGTTCAGATGATGGACAAATTCTTCCCCGTGCTGCTCATAAAGATGGACGATGACTTCCGTGTCTGAATGCGTGCTGAATACATGGCCGTCGCGCAACAGTGATGCGCGCAGCTCAACATAATTAAATATCTCGCCATTAAAAACCGTCCAGACCGTGCCGTCCTCGTTGCAGATGGGCTGTTTACCACCGGCTAAATCGATGATGCTCAGGCGCGCATGGGCAAGACCAATATCGCCATCGGCATAAAAACCATAGCCGTCCGGCCCACGATGTCTCAGTTTAACGATCATGTCGCTTAATTCCGGCCTGGTAGGCCGGACGCCGTCAATATTGAGAATACCCGCTATGCCGCACATAACTAATTATTAAGCACCTGTCCCGACTTGGCTTTTTCCATTTCTAACGTAAACTGCTTTACTAAATGGGAGAGTTGATTCCGGCCAAACCGGATGGAAATACGGTTCTTACGCTCCAGCAGCGCCACCGTGTGCTGCAGCAAGACTTCGATGTTCTCCATCCGCTGCGCCATGCCGGACATAATGGTGATGGCGGCCTCAAACTGGGGCGGCTTCTCTACGCCGAACTCCGACCTTCTCGTTTGGTGGATTCTTTCCGACCTTCTCGTTTGGTGGATTCTTTCCGACCTTCTCGTTTGGTGGATTCTTTCCGACTCGCCATCCTCCGCGATCAGCGCTCCCTGTCCGTTGATGGCGCTATTCTTGCTGTCGCTTCTTCTCACCCGCTCGCTATAAGGCAGCCATTGTAATTCCTCGATAGCCGCCGTGACGGTATTAACAGCAACGACGCGCAAGTCGTCCGCAAACGCGCACATCAGCGCGGTATCGCACAAGGTATTGATCAGACGCGGGATGCCGCCGCTATATTGGTAAATCAAAGGGATGGTGTCTTCGGAAAAGATCTCCCGATCCCCGCTGCCGGCCTTGCGCAGCCGATGGGCGATGTAATTCCTGGTTTCGGGCTCACTCAGCGCCGAGATATGAAACCGGAGGCGTACCCGTTGTAACAACTGCTCCAGCTCGGGAGAATCCAGGGTGTTATTCAACTCCGGTTGGCCGACCAGGATCACGTGCAGGATTTTTTGTTTTTGCGTTTCCAGGCCGGAAAGCATGCGTATCTCTTCCAATACGCGCGGGCTTAAGTTTTGCGCCTCATCAACGATGAGCACCAACTGCTTGGACTGGAGGAAGCTTTCGATTAGAAAAGTGCTCAACATATCCATGAGCTCGACTTTTTTGGCATTAAACGGATTAAGACCGAACTCAACCAGAACCGCTTGTAGGAACTCCGTTTCATCCAGCTGAGTCTGAAAAATTTTTGCCACCAAGACATTATCATCGAATTCCGACAACAGCTTCCTAATCAGGGTAGTCTTGCCGGAGCCGACCTCACCGGTGATGACGACAAACCCGTCCTTATTGCGGATGGCGTAGTCCATGTACGCCTTGGCGCGCGCGTGCGCCTCGCTCATGTATAAAAAATCTGAATCCGGCGTGATCTGAAAAGGGTGTTCCTTCAATGCAAAAAAATCGAGATACATGAGCGCTACCTGTATAAGGGATAGTTAGAGGTGATAAAAGGATTGGTGACGTAAGCCGCCGGATTGGTGTTATAAGCGATGGTCAGAATTGTTCGTATCTCGTCAAAATTTTGCGAGAACAAGGTGCTGTCGCGCTGATTCCACCTGCTTTCAAAAATAAGGCTTAAATCCCGCCGAAACCGATAGATCATGCGCACGCCGCCGCCGCTGTCGGTGTCGGTGCGCGGCACCACCAGGTATTCCGTCTTGGCATAATTGGCGAACACCGCGCCGCTCACGGCCGCGGAATAATCGTATCCCAACTGAAAATCGCCGCCACGCACTTTTTGATCCAGGGGGGTGATGGTTTCATAATCCAGATTCCGCCAAAAAAGATGAAAGTAATTGTCGCCATAGTCGCGCCGATGAAAATAAAGCGCATCGGCCAGGCGCCCCTTATAAATCCCGCCGCCGACGAATTCAGCCGGGTTAGTCGGCACCGGCGCAGGGACATCCGACGCGGGATTGACGATCAGCGCATCGCGCCCGCTGTCTGAAATCTGCTTTGAGGCGGAGAGACTAAAACGTGAACTGGAGTTAAGCTGGCGCGACCAGAGCAACCGCTGTAGATCGCTTTTCAAATCCGGGGTTGCGTCGCGCTGGATCAATGTCCTGCCGGCAGCCAATGACAATTCCGTACCGAACGGCCGCGTCAGCAAGCCCGCGTATAAATCGTGGCGCAGATAATCTTGATTTAAAATGTTATCTCTATAATCGACTTTGGTCGGCTCGTAATTAAGCGATATCTCGGTCAAGGGAGACAGGCCATGAATCAACCTGTTATAGCCGGAATAGCGATCGCTGTCGGCGTTCGCACGTTCATAATAATAATCGGTGGCGCGCGCGCCTACGTCGAATCTGTCGACCGGATCCAAACGAAAAGTAAAATTGGGCCCGATGGAAAACACATTGATGTTCTGACGGTTACCCGGCGTCGGCACCACGGTCGGATCAATCGGCGCTTGCGTATATAGATCTTCCACCGTGATGGAAAAACGGCGGGGCAAAATAGACCAGGTCGCGGAAGAAGCTAAACCGAAAAGGAATTCATCGTCAAAAGTGCCTGAATTGTAGTGCCTATATTCCAATTGGGAATACAAATTCGCCTTCAAGACATCGGAATTCTCGCTCAGCGAAAACAGGCCGCGGAAAACATCGACCCACTCCTTATCCTGATTAACCGGCGTACGATTGAGGTTGTTGCTGTATAAGGCGCTGGCGCTTAACCCATAATCGTATTGCGCCGCCGAGGCGGCTTGCATCGCATTCAAGAGTATAAGGGCCGCTACGTTTAATAACGTATTTAAGCCGGCGTCCCGAAAATTATGGGTTGGCATTTAACTCCAAAGAAACTTAGGCAGTTGAGGTTCGTTATTAAATACAATGCCGAGAAATTTCTTTTCATCGATCGACTTCGCCGCATTCCAGAGTTCCACTTCCGTCACTTTTCCATATGGCGCAATCAACAAAATAAAATCGCTTAATTCGGCCAAGATCCGCGCGTCGGCCGAATCGGATATTGATGCGGCATCGAGAATGATGTAACGATCGATGTATCTTTGTTTGACCTTGTTTATCAACTCCCTCATCTTCAAAGAGCCTAATTGCTCGGTCTGAGTTTCTGATCTTCTTCCCGCCGGCACCAGCCTTAATCGCGGTATGCCGACCGGATGAATAATCCGGCTCTCTTCCAAACCCTCGGTCTCCAGGTAATCCGTCAACCCGTAATGCGCCTCTGATGAAAGCAGGTTTTCAAACCCCGGCCGGCGGAGATTACAATCGATCAGCAGCGCGGATCTGCTTTCATCAAAGGTAAACGCCGCTGCCAGATTGAGCGCGATAAAACTTGCCCCGCCTTCCCCCGCTATCGACGTTACCAACGTAACGCAGTTACTGGATGAGCTGGCTTGAATAATTTTTGTTCTTATTTCCCGGAATGCGTCCGCCACCCGATAATCCTGCATCTCAGGAAAAATAATCCTGGCGTTGATAAGGTCGGCCTCGCTCAGGCGCCAGGGCTCCGCCATGCGCTGCATTTGCTCTGAATCGGGATGAAGTTCAATAGAGGTGGAAACTAATTCCTGATTTTCAATGGCGGGCGCCGCGACATCTTGCAAACCTTCCTTAGCGCGGGCCTTTTGCAATGCTTTCTCAACTTTACTCATAGGTTATTCCCCGTCCAGGTGAGGCTGATGACAATAAAAATAGTGCACAGGATCAATACGCTGATCCAATGCAGGCTTCTACTTGCAGAGGCCGCTTCGCGCGCTGTAGACAAATGAGGCACTACCGCGGCCAGGGGCAGATTGAGCTTTTCTGTGATTACTGACTTGCTGCGGATGCGCGCATCAAGTTGATTCTTTCCATAGATCAGAACAACCGGGAGGAGCAGCGCCAATATCAATCCGCCCAGGGCGAATTGAACGAACGTCGGCCCGCTTGGTTGCGTAGGAAGAACCGCTTCGTCATTTATTCTCAATGAAACCCCCTGTTTTTCCCGGTCAAGATTCATAGAAACGCGGGCGTTCTCTCTTCTTTTCAATAAATCATCTAGGATGTTCTGATTCACTTCATAACTGCGCATAAGCTCGGACAACGTGGTCCCGCCGTAGCGCCGGGCATTCTCGTTTTCCGCGTTGATAAATCGCTCGGTTCCCATTAACCGGGCGGTCAAGGTATCGATCAGAGTATTAGTGCGGTTAATTTCTTCCTTCATTTGCTGATGCAATAGGCTGGTGGAAGCCTCGCTCATCGCGGCCTGTCCGGGGTGCAATTTCTGTTCGGTTGCAATAAGTTGCTGCAGTTCTTCAACCTCCTTTTTGAGGCGGACGATATCAGGATAAGTGTCTTGATAGTTCACTCTTAATGCGGCGAGCTGGGACTGGGCGGCGGTCAGGCGATCGCGATATTCGCGTTCGCGCGTGTAAGTCACCGCCGCCGCCATCTCTTTGGCTAATTGTTTTTCCAACGAGTCGCGCTTAGTCTGCGCCTCCTGCAGCTCCATTCTTGTTTGCTCGAGCCGGGTCTGCAAGGATTCGCCTCTGCGATTCGGATCGCGCGGCGGCCGTGCATCCAGACCGGCGGCGCGGAATTGCTTGATCTTGTCGTCCGCCGCCTGCAGCTTGGCCTGGTATTCCTTGACTTGCGCGTCGATAAAGTTAAACGCGGATCGGCTCTCCTGGATTTTCGTCCCTACACTTTCGGCGATAAACACTTCGGTATATGTCTTAGCGGTCTTAAATGCACGCTCAGGATCGCTGTCTTTAAATTCGATCTTGATCAGATTCGTGCCTACGGTTGAAACCGTAGTTTGTTTCTTTAACTTTGCTATCAAATCCTCGCGTTCAGCCGCTGAAAGGTCTTCGTCCAGCCAACCGCCGTCTTCGAGCACCTTGTTCATAACTTTATGGCTATAAATGACTTCGCGCGCGATCTTTGCCCGGTCCATTACGTCGGTAGCCACAGCGGCGCCTTGCATTAACGACTGAATAATATTTTTTTCCTCGACGAAAATAGTCGCCGACGAGGTATAAGTCTTCGGCCAACCTGCGCCGAGAACGAGAGCGACGGCGACAACGGTAAAAAAGATAACGACAATAAACTTTCTATATGCAAATGCCTCATTAAAGAGAATCCTGGCATCCTGTTCAAAAGATTTCATAACTATTTATTTCCAAGTTTGTTAACGGAACCGACTTAGCAGGTTGTTGAAAAACTCCGTTTTTAAACAACGGATGGACTTTTTCAACATCCTGTTAGAACAGCCTTTCTGGGACCGAAATCACATCACCGGGCTGAACCTCAATATTGCCCTCCAATCCCCCCTTTTTCAGAAGGGTGCCCAACTCGATCGGGATAACCTCGGTCTTGGATGACGATTTACGATGGAGTCTGGTGCGATTCGGCGCGGCAAAATCATTCACCCCACCCGCCTGTAAAACCGCATCCAGCACGGTCATACCCGGCCGATAGGGAAAGGTTTGCGGGGTACGCACCGCACCGGTCACGCGCACGCGGGACATGAAGTCATGGCTTTGCATCTCGGTAACGATGACGGAAACGTTTGGATCCCGAATAAAGTAGGAAAGTTTATTTTTCACGCTGTTCGCCACTTCCATCGGCGTAATTCCGCTTGCCTGCACGTCGCCGATCAAAGGTACGGAAATCTTGCCATCCGGCCTGACCGGCACAGTGACGGACAAATCGGGATTACGCCATACGACTACTTGTAATTTGTCATCCACTCCGATCTGATAGGGAAGATCCCTGCTGTTAACAACGGCAGGATCAGATCGGATACGCGGGGATTCTGAGACTGGACGCGCGGCACACGCGGACAATCCGAACAGCAGCAAAAAAACAGCGACGTGTTTTCTATTCATCTTATTTTTTCCTTGAGCAGCATCAAACGAAAACAAACATACCTGCCCAGGCTCAACCGTAATATCCGACTTTAGTCTCAAATTCCTTAGTGCTTAATTTTTTTGAAATTTATTAATGACAATCCAACATGAACTCAGCGCGCGCCGTCATTCCAAAGCAAGACGCGCGCAGTTTGGAACAAAATAATCATGTCCAAAAACAAACTGTTGTTCTTAACATAGTACAAGTCGTATTGCAGCTTCTCTATCGCATCCTCGATGGAAGCGCCGTACGGATAACGCACCTGCGCCCAGCCGGTGACCCCCGGTTTGATGGCGTGGCGATACGAATAATAGAGCGAGTGTTTGCATAATTGCTCAACGAAATACGGCCGTTCCGGGCGCGGCCCGACAAAACTCATGTTGCCTTTTAGTACATTGAAAACCTGCGGCAACTCGTCCACTCTGGTCTTGCGGATAATCCTGCCTACGCGGGTAATGCGGTCATCGTTCTTCTGCGCCCATTTCGGAATACCGTCGCCTTCGGCATCCAGGCGCATGCTGCGGAATTTCAGCAAGGCAAATGGACTGCCGTTCTGGCCGACCCTCTCCTGACGGTAGAAAATAGGTCCCTTATCTTCGCGGTAAATGAGAAGGGCGGTGAGGATCATGATAGGGGCGGCGGTGATCAGCAGGATACTGCTTACGCCGATATCGAATAAGCGCTTAACGGTCCGCTTGAAAACGCCCTGTTGGAAGCCGTCGCCGAAAATCAGCCAACTGGGATTCAGGGACTCCAATTGAATGCGCCCGGTTTCACGTTCAAAAAAACCGGATAAGTCGATAACCGCTACCCCATGCAACTTAAACCGGAGCAGTTCCTGTATCGGTAAATGCCGGCGGCGGTCCCGTAGGGCGACAACGATCTCTTCCACCCGCAGCCGCTTCACCATCGATTCCAGCGATTCACCGGGAGAAAGAACCCTGGCTTTATCCGCAATAGGCACCGTATCCGCGAGCGGCAAGTAACCGACCACCTGAAAAGTGCCGCTCTTTTCCAGCGCCTCCACTTTAGACACCCTACTCCCCATCCCTAGCATCAGAATGCGCCGCTTCACCATCTGGTTTTGGGCAAGCTTCAGGTAGAAAAACCGCACCATGCTGATGCCGGCTAAGGCCACTAAAAAGGTCAGCCCGAAGGCGCCACGCCCCAAAAAGAGCGAAGGCAGGATGTAGAAAACCGAGCTCATCACGGCGAGGCCGACCAAAAAACTGATGCCCAAACGAGGAAAATATCCCCACTCTCCTTCTCTCAATTCCCGTTGATACAACCCCAACGCGGTCATAATCGCGATCATGACCAATACGAAAATAATCGCTCTGGGAAAAATCGGTTCTACTAACGCTGATTCAGTGTGGGTGCTGTCAGAGAAACGAATGAAAACACCGGCATACATGGCGGCCCATAAAATCCCCGTCTCCACCATGCCTAAATAAAACAACATGCGCGGTATGTAATGCCCGAAGATACGAACCATCTTGTTATTTCCCGCCTTCCTTAGGTTTGCTTTGTAAACGCTGCGCGTGCGCGTCATGCGCATTCATCGTACAGCAGGCAAAAGAAGTCAATCAGACAAAAGTTGATTACATCACCGAAAAAAAAACAGAGGGAGGAAAGCAACAACTACTTGGCGTACGCGTCGATCGCTGCGGATTATCCGTCCTTCTCGTTGGGTAGATTCTTTCCTACCTTCTCGTTTGGCGGATTCTTTCCTATTTTCTTCTCGCCTTTATCCAACGCCCGCAGAGCAGCTAATTTTTCCGCGATCTTCTGCTCTAGTCCACGGCCGCTGGGGTAATAATAAATTCTTTCTTCCATTTCATCCGGAAAATAGCGCTCGCCGGCGGCATACGCCTCCGGCTCGTCATGCGCGTAGCGATAATTTTTTCCAAAGCCGAGTTCTTTCATCAACGGCGTGGGGGCGTTGCGCAGATGCAGCGGCACTTCAAGCGAACCGAGGTCGCGCGCATCCGCTTGCGCGGCATTAAAGGCGGCATAGACCGCATTGCTTTTCGGCGCGCAGGCAAGGTAGACGACGGCCTGAGCAATGGCAAGCTCGCCTTCCGGGCTGCCTAAGCGCTCCTGCACATCCCAGGCATTCAACGCCAGCGCCAGGCCGCGCGGATCGGCATTGCCGATGTCTTCGCTTGCCATACGCGCCACCCGGCGGGCGATATATAACGGGTCACAGCCGCCATCGAGCATACGCGCCAGCCAGTACAGCGCCGCATCGGGATCGGAGCCGCGCACGGATTTATGCAGCGCCGAGATTTGGTCGTAAAATACCTCGCCGCCCTTGTCAAACCGGCGCACGCCGCCGGCAATCAGCTCCTTAATCAACGCCTCGGTAATGACCGGGCGCCCGCCTTTGGTCGCGGCCAGATCGACCGCCGATTCCAACAGATTCAACGCCCGCCGCGCATCGCCGTCCGCGGCCAAGGCCAACAAATCGCGCAACGGATCGGGAAATGCAATATTAAGTCCGGCAAGACCGGCGGTTTCATCCATCAACGCGCGGTCAATCACGCGCCGGATGTCCCCGGCGCTCAGGCTTTTTAGCACATACACCCGCGCCCGCGACAATAAGGCTTTATTCAATTCAAACGAAGGATTCTCCGTGGTGGCGCCGATAAAAACCAACGTGCCCTGTTCTACAAACGGCAGAAACGCGTCTTGCTGCGCCTTATTGAAGCGATGCACCTCGTCGACAAACAAGATGGTGTCGCGCCCCTGCTCCGCACGCAGTCGGCGCGCACTCTCGACTGTAAATTGCGCCTTGGCGCGGGCGGCAATGATGCGCGCCAACGTGGTCTTACCGGTGCCCGGTGGGCCCCAAAAAATCATGGAATGGAGATGGTCGGTTTCAATCGCGCGGCGCAAGGGTTTATCCGGCGCCAACAGGTGGGCTTGGCCGACGAAGTCTTCTACTTTAACGGGTCTTAAACGGTCGGCAAGCGGTTGCATCGGTTGTAAGCGGAATCAGTTCATTGCTCAATGACGTCCACGCCGGCGGGAGGTTTGAACACGAATTTAGCCGGATCAATCTGCTTGTTTTCCTGGTAATCACGCAAGGTGATGCGCGTGGTCTGGCCGAAGCTGTCGATCAATTCCAGGACGCGCACCACGCCTTTGTCAAAACCAATGCGAATGTCTTCGAAGCCGCCGTCCTTTTTCTTCGGCCTTAACTGCACCCATTCAAACATATTTTTCGGGCGCAATTCTTTCACATCGTATACCTCACTCAAGCGGCCACGGCCGGCCAGGAGCAACGCCGGGGTATCGCCTAAGGTATTCGCCATGGAGCGCACCACCACTTGTTCCAAGCCCACGTCATAAATCCAAATCTTGCGGCCGTCACCGACGATATGCTGCTCGTAAGGCGCGACATAATCCCAGCGGAACTTGTCCGGGCGCTCGATATACATGGTGCCGGACGATTGCTGCATCGGATGGCCGGATTCATCCATAACCACTTGCTCGAAACTCGCGCTATAGGTGCGCACCTCGTTAAAGAAATGGGTGAGGTTATCGAGCGAGGCAGCGGCCGCAACCGGCACTATCGTCAATAGCAGCAGAAAAAACCTGGGCATCATTAATCCATCGCCGGTGGAGGCGGGGCCAGCACCTCGCGGCTGCCGTTGGGCTGCAGCGGCCCGACCACGCCTAATTTTTCCATCTCTTCAATGAGGCGCGCGGCGCGGTTATAGCCGATGCGCAAGCGCCGCTGTACGCCCGAGATCGAAGCGCGGCGGCTCTCGGTGACGATTTTTAACGCCTCGTCATACAGGGGATCGCTCTCGCCATCGCTTTCCCCTGGTTCGCCGAACCAAGCCCCTGGTTCGCCGCCTTCGGATGCGCCGATGAGAATTTTTTCGTTGTAAACCGGCGCACCGCTCTTCTTCAGAAAGCCCACCACTTTGTGCACCTCGTGGTCGGCGACAAACGCGCCATGAATGCGTGTCGGCACCCCGGTGCCCGCCTGCAGAAACAGCATATCGCCATGGCCCAGCAACTGTTCGGCGCCCATTTGATCCAGCACCGTGCGCGAATCCACCCGCGCGGAGACCTGGAAGGCAATGCGCGTGGGAATGTTGGCCTTGATGAGCCCGGTGATGACATCGACCGAGGGACGCTGGGTGGCCAGGATCAGATGCAAGCCGGCGGCGCGCGCCTTTTGCGCCAGGCGCGCGATTAATTCCTCGACTTTTTTCCCCACCACCATCAGGAGATCGGCAAGCTCGTCGATCAGGATCACGACATAAGGCAAGCTCTGCAGCGGCAACGGTTGCATGCCGGGGGCGGCCAACGGATCGAGCACCGGATGGCCGGCTTGCTGCGCGTCTTTGATTTTGCGGTTATAGCCGGCGATGTTGCGCACGCCGAGCGCCGCCATCAGCCGGTAGCGCCGCTCCATTTCGGCGATACACCACTTGAGCGCATTCGCCGCCTGTTTCATGTCGGTCACTACCGGCACCAGCAAATGCGGAATCCCCTCATACACGGCGAGCTCCAACATCTTGGGGTCGATCATAATCAGGCGCACCTGCTCCGGCGCGGACTTGTACACCAGGCTCAGAATCAGCGCGTTGACACACACCGATTTACCGGAGCCGGTGGTGCCGGCGATCAGCAGATGCGGCATCTTGCCGAGATCGGCGATCACCGGTTGTCCGCTGATGTCCTTACCTAACGCCAGCGCCAGCGGTGAATTCATTTGTTCGTACGCCTGCGATGATAATCCTTCTTTGAGCCGTACGGTTTCGCGAAACTCGTTGGGAATTTCCACGCCGATAACCGACTTACCGGGGATGTTTTCCACCACGCGCAGGCTGATGACGGATAAGGCGCGCGCTAAATCCTTCGCCAGATTGGTGATCTGGTTGGCTTTCACCCCCGGCGCCGGCTCGATTTCAAACCGGGTAATCACCGGTCCCGGATGCACCGCCACTACCTGGACCTCGATATTAAAGTCCAGCAGCTTTTTTTCCACCAGGCGCGACATGGTTTCCAGGGAATGTTTGGAGAACGAGGCCTTTTGTTCATCCGGCGGGTCCAGCAGCGCCAACGGCGGCAATTCGCCGCTTCCCGGCAGCGTTTCAAACAAGGGCGCTTGTTTTTCGCGCTCGACCCGCTGGCCGGGCGGCACCTGCTTGATCACCGGCTCGATCCGGGGCGGCGCGTGCTTCTCCAATACCTTTTTTTCTTCCGCGACAAGTTCGCGCCGGGTGCGTTTGGCGCGCATGCCGATAACGCGGTCCCATAATGCCGACCACCAGGCTTTGCCATAACCGGCAAGCGCGAAACTGCCGCGGCCGAGGACATCCATTAACCGCAGCCAGGACAAGCCGGTAAACAAGGTAACGCCGGATAAAAACAATGCCAGCAGAAAAATAGTGCTGCCGACAAGACTAAACATCGACACCAGACCGGCGCTGATGAAATTGCCGAATAGCCCGCCGCTGCTAAATGGCAGGCCGGCGGCATAAGCGCGGAAATGCAAGACCGCGAGCCCGCAGCCGCCTAACAACGTAAGCACGAAACCTCCCGCCGCTAACGCCTGGTGGCGGATGTCGCGCGGGCCCGGCTGCCTGCGTTGGAGAAAAATACGCCAACCGGCATAAGCCACCATAAACGGGAACAAATAGGCCAGGTAACCGAACAACGTGAACAGGATGTCGGCAAACCAGGCGCCGGCGCGCCCGCCGGCATTCAGCACCTGATTGGTCGTGCCGCTATGCGACCAGGCCGGATCCGCGGAATGATAGGTCCACAGCGAGATCAATAAATACAGGCCGGCGGCGCTGAAAATGTATAACGCCGCCTCGCGCGTGAGGCGCGTAAGCCGCGGGGTCAACGGTGGTCTGGTTCTTTTCCAACTAGCCTGGGCCACAATACCTTCTCTAAAAGATGGGTTTTCCCCATTATTCACTGTTGGCCGGTTTCCGCCAAGGCCCTCGCTACCCGCCGGATGCATGATACGCCCGCCACTGACATTGACGCCACTTTAGTAAAAGCGGGTCCGCCGGCCGGTTCTCCGCCATGCGCAGAGTTTTTCAGCAATCTGTTAGAATCTAATTTATATAAATTTTCCCTGTAACGGGGGTTCCTTGATGCCTGATGTAAAGCACGCACGCCTTATTATTCTCGGTTCCGGCCCCGCCGGTTATACCGCCGCCCTCTATGCCGCGCGGGCTAACCTGCAGCCGGTGTTGATCACCGGCCTGGAGCAAGGCGGCCAATTGATGACCACGACCGACGTGGACAACTGGCCCGGCGACGTCGAAGGCTTGCAAGGCCCCGACCTCATGGACCGCATGCGCCGTCATGTGGAAAGGTTTAAAACCGAAATTATATTTGACCATATTAACAAGGCGGAATTGCAAACCCGGCCGTTTAGGTTGACCGGCGACTCCGGCGTTTATACCTGCCACGCCCTCATCATCGCCGCCGGCGCGTCGGCGAAGTATCTCGGCATTCCCTCGGAAGAGGCATACCGCGGCAAAGGCGTGTCCGGCTGCGCCACGTGCGACGGCTTTTTTTACAAAAACCAACCGGTGGCGGTGATCGGCGGCGGCAATACCGCGGTGGAAGAGGCCTTGTATATGTCCAACATCGCCTCGCAGGTTACCGTGGTACACCGGCGTGACAAGTTCCGGGCCGAAGCCATTTTAATCGATCAACTGACGGAGAAAGCGAAAAAAAGCGGCAATATCCATATCGAGTGGAATCATGAACTCGACGAGGTGCTGGGTGACGCCAAGGGCGTGAACGGCATGCGCATTAAAAATAAACAAGGCAAGACCAAAGAAATCCCCCTGCAAGGCGTATTTATCGCCATCGGCCATACTCCCAACACCGGGCTGTTTGAAGGCCAGTTGGAAATGGAAAAGGGCTATATTAAAACCCGCAACGGGCAGGAAGGAAATGCGACCGCAACCAGCATACCCGGCGTATTCGCCGCCGGTGACGTGCAGGACCATATCTATCGCCAGGCGGTCACCTCCGCCGCCAGCGGTTGCATGGCGGCGCTGGATGCCGACCGCTATCTGGCCAGCGTGAATTTATAGCTCCCGAAGGAACCGAAAGCGCGTACACTTATCCAATATGGATGAGGTGGATGATGTCCAAACCCGATGATGAACCAATGAAGGAACTATTCCGTCAAGCGATAGGCGATGTGCGCCCATTAAAACAAGACAAGGTTGCGCCGCCTAAGCAGCGCCGTAAACCGGTGCCGCAGCAATCTCTGCGCGACCAACAGGCAGTGGTGGAGAGTTTGTTGGTGGATGAATTCGATCCCGAGCTTGAAACCGGGGAAGAATTATTATTTGCCCAGCCGGGCTTGCCGCACAGCGTGTTACACAAGTTCCGCCGCGGCCATTTCCTGGTCGAGGCCGAGCTGGATTTGCACGGCCGCATTGTCCCGGAGGCGCGCGCATTAGTGAACGATTTTTTACGCCAAGCGCGGAATAGCGGCCGCCGCTGCGTGCGCATCATCCATGGCAAAGGCTTAAGTTCGGCCGGCAAAATTCCGGTGTTAAAGGGGAAGGTGAATGTCTGGCTACGACGGAAACAGGAGGTGCTTGCATTTTGCTCCGCGCGTCCCGTAGACGGCGGCACCGGCGCGGTTTATGTCCTGCTCAAGCGTCATTGAGCCGCGGAGGCTGGGCTTTTCCAATTACCGCCATTATTTTTTTGCTCAATTCTTCTATTTGATACGGCTTGGCGACTTTTTCGGAAAACCCATACGCCTTAAAATCAGATAGGACCGGATCGTTGGAATAACCGCTGCATACGATTGCCTTTATTTGCGGGTCTATTTCACGCAATTTCTGCAGCACGTCCTTTCCCCCCACACCGCCTGGAACCGTTAAATCCAACACGACGACGTCAAACGGCCGACCCGCTTCTTTCGCCTTGCGATAACGTTCGATCGCCTCATTTCCGTCCCGCGCACATTCGATTTCATAACCGAATCGCGCCAGCATCTTTCCCACAAACTCGCGAATCGAGGCCTCGTCATCCAAAAATAAAACCTTGCCTTCGCCGGCAAGCGAGGTCGACTCTTCAACGGGTTCCGCCGGCATGGGTTGTCGCGACGCAGGCAAAAATATGAAAAAGGTGGTTCCTACACCGGGCTCGGATTCGACGGTAATATGGCCGTTGTGCTTATTAATAATCCAATACGACGTCGCCAAACCGAGCCCACTGCCTTTCGCCTTGGTGGTATAAAACGGGTCGAATACCTTCGAGAGATGCTCCTTGGGGATACCGATCCCCTGATCCCGCACCGATAACATGACGTAGTCCCCAGCCGGCAGCGGCAGGCCTTGCCCCTCCTCAACCCGCACATTCTCGCCGGCGATCGCGATCGTCCCGCCTTGCGGCATCGCCTGCTGCGCATTAATAATAAGGTTATTGATCACTTGGCCGATTTGACCTTCATCGACATCAACCGCCTTGAGGTCGTTGGGGAAAGAGATTTCGCCATGGATATTGGAGCCATGCAGGGCAAAACGGGCGGAATCGCGCAACAACTCGGCGATGGAAACCGTCTTGGTAACCGGCACTCCGCCTTTAGCGAACGTGAGCAGTTGTTGCGTCAAGCCTTTGGCGCGCAAACAGGCTTTTTCCGCCTCCGCCAGTCCTTTATAGGTTTCGCTATCGGGATGCAAGGTGATCTTACTGAGCGAGATGTTCCCCATGATGGCGGTTAAAATATTGTTAAAATCATGGGCGATGCCGCCGGCAAGCAAACCGATCGATTCCAATTTGCTCGCCCTTAGCATCTCCGCCTCCGCCCGCTTGCGCTCGGTAATATCATAAAAAGTGACGACGGCGGCGACGATACCCCCACTCGCATCGCGGATGGGCGCTGAAGAAGCGGATAAAACGCCGCGCGTATTATCGCCGCGCAAATAGTCGATCTCCTCGTCGGTTACGACCTCACCGGTGCGGATAGAACGCGCTAACGGCAATTCTTGCGGCTGGTAGGGGCGCCCGTCCGGGTGAAACGCTTTGTACTCGCGGTATCCTTCTATCTCGGCCGCGGGAAGGAAAGGGTGGCGCAAGATTCGATCCACTTGCGCGTTGCCCAAAATTAGCTTGCCGGACGGGGCCTCGGCGATAATGACGCCGGCGACCATCTGCCGCAGCACAGCTTCAAAACGTGCGCGTTCGGCTTGCAGCTCGTGGAACAAACGCTCGCGCTCTTCCTCCGCCTGCTTGCGTGCGGTGACGTCAGTAATCATGGTGCGGCATTGCGCCCCGTGTTTAACATCCGACGCCAGGATACTTCGCAGATGGGCGTCGAATGTCGACTTTTTCTTCTTTATTCTGATTTCGCAAGCTTGCGGTTGCTTGGTTTCAAAAACTCGCTGGACGTGGGCGCGGAATACCGCGTGATCCTCCTCAGCCACATAAAAGAAAAACGGTTTTTGGATCAGCCTGCCTCGCGCCGTCGCTAACAGCTCAGCGCCGATCAGGTTAAGCGCCAAAATCAGCCCGTTTTCGTCAAATGTAAAGTAAGCGGCCGGGGCAAAATCGTACAGATCGGCATAAGTATGGCGCGATTCTTCCAAGGTGGCTTGTGCGGCCGCCAACTCATCATTTTGCATCTCCAATTCGATTTGATGCACTTGCAGTTCATGGATCAGCTTTTGGCTGTCCGCCGGCAGCCGCTGGTGCGCGTTTTTACCTTGCTGAAGTTTTTCTTCCGCACGCTTACGGTAATTTGCCGATATCTGCTTTTTCATGCGAGTCTTTCCTTCCCTTACCAGCACATCGCTTTTTGCTAATTAGGCCTTGAATTTATTAACCTTTCCGGAGCGCCTTTCCATGAACCTGCGGCCGGAGGCCGCACCGACTTTCCCTCTCCCACCGGGAGAGGGTGGCCCGAAGGGCCGGGTGAGGGAGAGACCGCCCGGTTCATGGGCACAATTCGTGGCAGAAACGCGGCCAGGCGGTCTCTCCAGGCCGGGCCTCAGTCCAATGCATTGATCGCTAACAAGACCAGCTCATTTTCGCCTGCAAAAATCTCTGTCGCCGGCGTCAATTTGCGCACAGTTATACTCATTCTTTGATTAACAATAGGAAAATATTGCTCGATTTTCAAATCCTCAACACCGCCATTCCGCCATTGGCCCTGTTGCAGCAGCCCTTTCAATGCCGGAATATTCCACTCGCTTCCCAAAGCGTAAATAGACCGGTTGAGCGTCTCTGGCGGCGTTAGCCGGAATATGCGATAAAAACCCTCGTTTGCCGCGATAATCTGTAAATTTTTATTGAGGACCAGCACCGGCTCACTAACCAGCGACAGGATATTATGAGCGTAAGCCAAAGCCGCCTCCTTCGCCAGTTGCTGTTTCTTAAACCCGGAGATATCGACAAAGGTAACGACGACGCCGTCGATCACATTCTCCATGGTGCGATAAGGGAAAATCCGCATCGAAAACCAGTCGCCGTCTCTGGTGTGTAATTCCTGCTCCTTGAAAACCAGCGTTTTAAGAACCTGGTTGATATCATCGACTAAATGCGGATAAACCAGATCAGGCGTAAGGTGGTTAATTGGACGGCCGATGTCGCTTGAGATCAAGTTAATTACCTTGGCTACCGCCGGGGTAAAACGCTTAATCCTGAGCTGATTGTCCAGGAAGATCGTACCGGTATTTGTGCTGTTGAGCAAATTGACCATGTCATTATTAGCTTGCGACAATTCGTCCAGCTTGGTTTGCAGCTCGGCATTGACGGTCATCAGCTCTTCGTTGATCGATTGCAGCTCCTCGCGCGAAGTTTCTAACTCCTCATTGCTGCTCTGCAGCTCCTCGTTGGTGGATTGCAGCTCTTCATTGGTCGACTTGAGCTCTTCATTCGAGGTTTCCAATTCTTCGATCGCTCTCTGCAACGATTCCTTAGTGGAATCGAGCTCAAATTCAAGATCGTAAAGGCGCTGATCGGAAGTTGAGGTGGTCTTGGATTTTTTTGCTGGCTTATGCTGCGAAAGCTGATTGACATCCTCAAAAATCACCATCATCAATCCCTGCATCGACTCTTGCTGAAAAGGCTTTACGATTAAATTAACGCTAAACTCCCGCCCGCCTTCCTTAATTACCACGTTCGGATGCGCCACCGTGGTATGCCGCTTGAATGCTTTATGGATCGCGCTTCGCAGTTCGATGCGTATATCCTCGCGCGCCATCTTCAAAATGTTGAGCGTCGCCTCGCCTGTTGGCGGCTCGAGGAAACGGCTGGTGTGACCGTGAAAATGGATGATGTCGTCCTTCTCATTGATGATAACGCAAGAAGGCGTATAGCCTTCGAGCAATAGCTTTTCGCTAAGTTGGACCACGTTGGTATGGCCAAGTGATTTAGCAGATTCCTTTTTCCGCCTCTCTCCTTTAATCAGCGGCACAGGCGGAAACTCCACGCTGGCCCTGAGCGCGCTTTTGCGCTGGAAGATCTTCCATTTTTTATCAACCAGGGAAAATAAATCGGCGAACTCGCCGATGGTCTCGGAGGGACCCAGCATGAGAAACCCGCCCGGATCTAACGTGTAATGAAACAGGGGCAATAATTTCTTTTGCAACGGAAGACCCAGATAGATGAGGAGGTTGCGGCATAAAATCAGATCCAGTTTCGAGAACGGCGGATCCTTCAGGACATCTTGCTTGGCAAAAATAATCATCTCGCGGAGCTGTTTTCTGATTTGATAAGTGTGGCCTTCTTTGCTAAAGAAATGCCGCAGCCGATCCGCCGATACATCGGCGACGATGGATTCCGGATAGGCGCCGATGCGTGCGAATGCCAAGGCTTGTTCGTCGATATCGGTGGCAAAAATGTGAATTTTGAAATTTTTAGATAAGTCATTCATTGCTTCAATCAAAACCATGGCGACCGAATAAGCCTCTTCACCGGTGGAGCAGCCGGTTACCCAGACGCGTATCGGCGTCTCCGCGGATTTAGGCTGGAGGATGCGAGGGATAACCTTTTGTTTAAGGACTTCGAAAGATTCAGGATCCCGGAAAAAATTGGTTACGCCGATCAGCAGTTCTTTGAACAGCGCCTCGATCTCATGCTTGTTTTGCTGAAGATAGCGCAGGTAATCTTCCACTTTTTTTATTTGATGCACCGCCATGCGCCGCTCGATCCGGCGATCAATGGTATTGCGCTTATAATAAGTAAAATCATGCCCGGTACGAGACCGCAGAAGGATAAATATTTTTTCCAAATGGGTCTCGCCAACCGCCTCAGTTTCAGCCACCTTAGAGACATAAGGATGCCTGACATACCGGACTAGTTCGGCCGGCATTTTTTTCGCCGGCAACACATAATCGATGCAGCCGGTGACAATGGCGCTGCGCGGCATGCCGTCATATTTAGCCGTGCTTCCTTCCTGGGCCATGGTCATGCCGCCGGCTGCTTTAATCGCCTTCACCCCGAGACTGCCGTCGGTGCCGGTCCCGGAAAGGACGATGCCGATCGCCTTATGGCGCTGGTCTTCGGCGAGCGAACGGAAAAAGTGATCGATCGGCAACCTAAACCCGTGCGGCAAACTGAGATCTATTAAATGCAGCATGCCGTGCAACAAGGCCAAATCCTTATTTGGCGGGATGACGTAGACGCAGTTCGGCGCGATACGCATGCCGTCTTTTATCTGGAACACCTGCATATTCGTATGGTGCTTAATCAGATCGACCAGGATACTGCTATGGTCGGGATCGAGATGCTGGACGATAACAAAAGCCAGGCCTGAATCGTCCGGCATGTTTTTAAAAAAATGCTCCAGCGCCTCCAATCCGCCGGCGGAAGCGCCAAGCCCGACAATACAAAACCCGTTGTCCGCCGGCGGCAGGTAAGACTCATCGTTCGAGGAAGAAGCACGCCGCGTAGCGGACTTTTTAGGGCCTTGTTTCCGCTTTTTGGGCTTAGTTATCTTTTTATTTATCGTTAACTTTTTGATTAGCAGGGTGCTGAAAAACTCGTTTTTCAGCACCCTGCGGTGCGGTATAGGGACGTACCGCCATTGTTCAAACACGCTACGTGTTTGAACAATGAAGCAAAGCAAAAACCGCGCTTTTTGCTTTGCGTGTTGAAAAAGGCCACGGATGGACTTTTTCAACAACCTGTTAGTCACTCCCTGACATGAGGCTGGAGATCATGCATGGAGGCTCTGCGGTGAGAAGGCATGACCGACATGGCAGCGGTATTGGACCAAATTGTTTTCCTCCGCCTCGGTCATCGAGCCGCCGCACTCCGGGCAAGTAATGTCCGAACGTCTAGTCATTCTATGCTCTTTCTCCGGCAGTTCCATCTCCCCTGATGCAATTCGCCCCTCGTTCGAGATCGCATCGTTGGCAAGCCGCGCCAATAGAGGAGCTATTCCGGAAAGCGGCAAAATAGGATCGAGTTTTAGCTGCCTAATGGCGCGGACCTAGTCCATTAGCCGAGGTTCACGCACGAGATATTCCTTGATGTATTTTCCTTTTTCGATATACAGCTCTATGCTACTGTAACTCCGTGATTATTCTTGATTCAAGGATGTTATACGTCAAAAATGATGTAATTCACCCCATCGTGGGACGCATATTTATAATTAGCCTGTAGGTTGGGGTAAATGAAATGATCCCCAACAAAATCTTAACCTCATGACGTACAGGGAAGTACTAATGCCGCGGGAGGCGAGATGCCGGGAGCGGCTATTGAATGTGTCGAAATGAACTGGGCGAATTTTATCGGTGGTGGATTTTTGCTAGGGTGCGGTCGCTCCAGCGCGTCCCTGCGCCCGCGGCACTTGTGCTTCCTGCACATCGCAAGCTCACCCCAACCTACCGTGCTGATGATTAAACGCGCTTTGAATGTCTTAGGCCTTCTGATATTGCTTGGTTATCCGTGGATAGCGAGCGCAAGCTCAGAGGCAGGGTTAGATATCACTTTCGGGTCGGTGCGGGTTAGAGTCATCTATAGCGTTGCGCTCGACTACGAACAGGGTGAGGATTGTATACGTGATCCACAATGTCTCCTCTTCGATATCATTGCGTTGTTTCAGTCTCGCGACTTAACTAAGATAAATCGAGAAGAGATATTGCAGTTTGACCTATATCAAAGCTCAAAGAAAGCGGGGAATTTTTTGTCCTTGGTAAAGGACCCTTATGAAGGCGGTAATTACAAATCGTTGTACGACGTTTCGGCGGAGCAAGATTTAAAACAACAGATTATGTCGTTGCTGGAGCGACATCTTAAGGTGTCAAGCACAAAGACAAATCAGCCAACTTCAATAAAACTGTATAGATGCGTTCGAGCAAAAGACTGTAAAGACATACTCTTTGGATCCTTCCCATCAGAAGAAATGCATAGCGGTTATTGTGCGGCCATGGATAATGGATGTGACCGGGACTTTGTCAATGTTAGTCGCAGAGACATGACAAAATATTTTTCTCGCATCCCGTAAGTTAAAGGAAAGCTCGTAGGTTGGGGTGAATGAAATGATCCCCAACAAAATCTTGGCCTCATGACGTACAGGGAAGTACTAATGCCGCGGGAGGCAGGATGCCGGGAGCGGCTGACGTACAGGGAAGTACTAATGCCGGTCGCTTCCGGCGTCCTGCCTCCCGCGACACTTGTGCTTCCTGCACATCGCAAGCTTACCCCAGCCTACTGCGCTTCCGCCGAAAGTACCGGGCTAGCTGCAGGCAGACGTACCAGAATGCAATGTAGACGGCTAGGTTGGCAACCATGACCCATAAACCCCACAAGGACGGTCCGAGTCCGGTGTGGACACCCTGTGGGTATGCGATACCAGCTATCAGCGCACCAGTCACAGTTACGGCGTCGATTACCCGGTTTTTGGCTTCGCTGTATGGCAGATATGCTTCCATCATTCCGATCACCACTGACGTGGAGATCCCCAGTGCCAACGAAATGAGTAGAAGTCTCTTATGCATAATTACTGTGGCTCCTTCTTATTTGTCGTCTTGCGTCGGCGTAGTAATTGCCTCTTGAGCCGTCAGGGACAGCCCACATTTTCACAAAAGCCTGTTTAAGTGAGTTCCTTAATTAATGATCAGAAACGAGTAAAACCACGACGTGCGCGGCGATGCCTTCTTCCCTGCCGATAAAACCAAGCTTTTCGGTGGTCGCGGCTTTGATGTTAATACTGCTAATGGGAACGTCGAGGTCGGCGGCGATATGGGCGATCATTTTTTGCAGGTAGGGCGCGAGACGCGGCGCTTGCGCGACAATAGTGCTGTCGAGATTGACCAGCGACCAGCCGCGCGCCGCCATCATCTCATGCACTTTGCGCAGCAATTCGCGGCTGGCAATATTGTTATATTGCTCATCGCTGTCGGGAAAATGGCGCCCGATGTCGCCGAGCCCGGCCGCCCCCAGGCAGGCATTGCAGATGGCGTGGATCAGCACATCGGCATCGGAATGACCGGCAAGGCCTTTTGCGTGCGGAATATGCACCCCGCCGAGAATTAAATTGCGCCCCGCCGCCAGCGCATGCGCATCATAACCCTGGCCGACTCTAATCAAACCGTTTCTCCTGCCTTCTCGTTTGGCAGACCTTCTCCTGCCTGCCGCCGCAAATACAGTTCCGCCAACGCCAAATCGTCCGGCAAGGTAATTTTAATATTATCCGGATGCCCGGCAACCAAACGCGGACGGATGCCCACATATTCCATGGCAGAGGCCTCATCGGTAACGGTAATACCCTCTTTTAATGCGCGCTCGATAGCGCGCGCCAGCGAGCCGAGGCGAAATATTTGCGGGGTTAACGCGCGCCACAAGTCGGTACGCGCGACCGTCTCAAGGATATGGCCGGCTTCGTCGGCGCGCTTGAGCGTATCGGTGATCGGCACCCCCAGCACCGCGCCCTCGTCGTGTTGGCCTATCGCGCGAATTAAATTATCGATGTCGCTATGGCGCAAGCACGGGCGCGCGGCATCGTGCACCAACACCCAATCTTCCGGCTTGGCATGCCGCGCCAATACCCGCAGCCCGTTCAATACCGTCAAGGCGCGGCTGCCGCCGCCCTCGAACGTGCCCAATAGGCGGGGAAAACGGCAATTAAGCGCGGACCAATAAGTATCGCCGGGCGCAAGGCCGACCACGACCCCTTGCAGACGCGCATGGCTGCACAGGCGCTCCAGGGTATGCAAAATCACCGCACGGCCGCGCACGGGAAGATATTGTTTGGGGCAGGCGGCGCGCATGCGGGTGCCGCCTCCGGCCGCCGGCACTAACGCCCAGAATCCGGATTCAACCGCGGGTAAATTCAAGAGGTCCTAAACATTTATTCGATATGCGTGCGGATACGATCAAACGCGATCTCGGGAGGAATGCCTTGAATGGCGGCAATTTCGTGCGCCAGATAATTACTCGCGGTTTGTAATAAACGGGCTTCCTCGAAAGAAAGGCCCTTCTCCTGTTTCCAGCGCGTCAAATCACGCACCACCTCGCCTAACTCTAAACAACTACCGCCATTAATTTTGCGCTCCAAGTCCTTGTAGCGCTCGGCCCAATTTCCGGTTGCGCGATGCATCGGCTTGGCCGCCAACACCTTAAATAATTCTTTAAGGCGCTTGCCTTGGAGCAGAGGCCGTATGCCGTTTTTCTGAATATTGGACTGAGGGATTCTGATGACCGCCCGGTTTTCGCAGATCCGGATCACAAAGCACTGCTCCCATTGGCCGTTGATGTAAATGTCTTCCATGGCTTCGACAACGCCTACCCCCGCTGCGGGATAAAATACGGCGTCACCCACCTTAAAATCGGCCTTTTTCATCCTAACGTTCCTCCAAATTTTATTTATAAAATGCGCGTAACTTATTGAACCACATTGTTATCTGCAATGAAATTATGCGCATAAAGTGGGCCTAAACGCAATCCCGGGGCAGGCAATAAACCCGAATTAGAGTAAAATGGCGCATTTTTATGTAAGGAAGAGGCGTGCCACCTCCTCAGATTGCGTCAGCAACCCAGGAGATTTCCCCGCTATATCCGATTCTGCCCTCGCAGCGCGGTGAAACTATTATCTGGAACCGGCTGTTCGGCAGCAGCCGCGGCCTGGCTATCGCCCAGGCGGCCCGCGCCCACCCTGACCCGCTGCTGGTCATTACCGCGGATGCGCGCACTGCGCAGCAATTGGAAGACGAACTGCATTTCTACTTAGGCGGCGAAGAAACCGCGCCGCCGGTGTTACCGTTTCCGGACTGGGAGTCCTTGCCGTACGATGCCTTCTCGCCGCACCAAGACATTATTTCCCAGCGCCTGTTAACGCTTTATAAGCTGCCGGAGCTTAAGTCCGGCATCATCTTGCTTTCCGTCGCCACCTTGATGCATCGGCTGCCGCCGCGCGAGTATGTCAGCGCGCACAGCTTTATATGGGATGTCGGCGATACCTTGGATCTCGACGATTTTCGCCGGCAGCTAATGCGTTCGGCGTATCAAAGCGTGTCGCAAGTCATGCAGCCGGGGGAGTTTGCCGTGCGCGGTGGACTGATCGATTTATTTCCTATGGGAAGCAGCAAGCCTTATCGTATCGATTTATTCGACAACCAAATTGAATCCATCCGCGAGTTCGATCCTGAAACTCAACTTTCCGGAAGTAAACACCGCGCCATTCACTTGTTGCCGGCGCGCGAATACCCCTCGACACCGGAAGCGTCGCAAAAATTTCGCCAGGCCTTTCGTCTGCATTTCGAGGGCGATCCGCAAAAAGTCGCGCTTTACCGCGACGTGAGCAAAGGCTTAAGCCCGGCCGGTATCGAATATTATCTACCTTTATTCTTCGACCAAACCGCGACTCTGTTCGACTATTTGCCCGCGTCCACGCTTTGTCTTACCGAGCAAGCGGCGCCGCAATGCGCGCAGCAGTTCCGCCGGCAAGCGGAAGAACGCTACGCGCTGCTGCGCCACGACCGCGAGCGCCCGATCTTGCCGCCGGCGATGTTATTCCTCGATTCCACCGAACTGGACGTGGCGCTTCAAAAACTGCCGCGCATCGAGCTATTGCCCCCGGCATCGTCCGCTACTGTTACAGGCGCGATCATTAATTTTTCCACGCAACCTCCGCCGATTCTGCCGGTCGAGCATAAATTTACCAAAAGTGAATCAGGCTCCGAGACCATGCACGCGGCTTTATTCGATTATTTGCGCAGCTATCGCGGCCGCATTTTAATGGCGGCGGAGACCCCCGGCCGCCGTGAAGTATTGCGCGGCCTACTGCAAGAACATGGGTTTCAGCCGGTTGCGTGTGAAAATTGGCCGGCCTTTTTGCCGGCGAAATACAAATTGGGGCTCGCCTGCGCGACGTTGGATAAGGGTCTATTACTGCAAGACCCGGCTATCGCCGTCATTACCGAGCCGCAACTTTATGGTGAACGCGTATTACAGCGCCGGCGCAGCCTGCGGCAAGTGCGGGATGCGGCGGCCGTCATCCGCAATCTCGCGGAACTTAATATCGGCGATCCGGTGGTGCACGAGGAACATGGCGTCGGCCGTTATCGCGGGCTGCAAATATTAGACGTAGGCGAAGGCGTCACTGAATTCTTGACGCTGGAATACGCCGGCGGCGACAAGCTTTATATCCCGGTAACCGCGTTACATCTGGTAAGCCGCTATACCGGCACCGATCCCGACCGCGCGCCCTGGCATAAACTCGGCGGTGATGCCTGGGAGAAAGCGAAACAGCGCGCGCGAGAGAAGGCGCACGACGCGGCGGCGGAGCTGTTGGAAATTTACGCCCTGCGCGCGGCACGCAAAGGCCATGCGTTTGCCGCGCGCGGCCATCAATACCAGGCTTTCGCCGGCGCCTTTCCATTTGAAGAAACTCCGGATCAAGAGAGAGCCATCGAGGAAGTGTTAAATGACATGGAACAGGAAAAACCCATGGATCGTTTGGTGTGCGGGGATGTCGGCTTCGGCAAGACCGAGGTCGCCATGCGCGCCGCCTTTATCGCGGCGCAGGACCGGCATCAAGTCGCGGTGCTGGTGCCCACCACTTTGCTCGCGCAACAGCATTTCCAGAATTTCAGCGACCGCTTTGCCGATTTAGGCATCAAAATCGAATTGCTTTCCCGCTTCCGCTCTAAAACCGAGCAGACCCGCGTCCTCGCCGGCTGTGCCTCCGGCGGCGTCGACATCGTCATCGGCACCCACCGTTTGTTGCAAAGTGACGTGCATTTCAAACGGCTGGGGCTTGTGATTATCGATGAAGAGCATCGTTTCGGCGTGCGCCAGAAAGAGCGCATGAAAAAATTGCGCAGCGAGGTGGATGTGCTGACCCTGACGGCGACGCCGGTGCCACGCACGCTTAATATGGCGCTGTCCGGCCTGCGCGATATCTCGCTGATCGCGAGCGCGCCGGCGGAGCGCCTGTCGGTCAAGACCTTCATTACCCAGTGGAGTGATGCGCTGATCCGGGAGGCATGTCTGCGCGAAATGCGCCGCGGCGGCCAAGTATATTATCTGCATAACGAAGTCAAAACCATCGAGCGGGCGGCGCAGCGATTACAGACGCTGATGCCGGAAGCCGATATCCGTATCGCCCACGGGCAGATGCCCGAGCGGGAGCTCGAGCGGGTTATGCTCAACTTCTACCATCAGCGCTTCAACATTTTAATCTGCAGCACGATCATCGAGACCGGCATCGATGTGCCGAACGCCAATACCATGATCATCGAACGCGCGGATAAGTTCGGATTGGCGCAGTTGCATCAACTGCGCGGGCGTGTCGGACGTTCGCACCATCGCGCCTACGCGTATTTGTTAGTCCCACCGCACGCTGCTATTACGGCCGATGCGCACAAGCGCCTGGAAGCCATCGCTTCCTTGGAAGATCTCGGCGCCGGCTTCGCGCTCGCCTCACATGACCTTGAGATCCGGGGCGCCGGGGAACTATTAGGAGAAGCCCAGAGCGGCCAGATCGACGAGGTCGGGTTTGCGTTTTATACCGAATTATTAGACCGCGCAGTCGCTTCTTTGCAAGCGGGCAAAGAATTGGATTTGGAAAAACCGGATCCCCGGTTTGCTGAAATCGATTTGCACGTGCCGGCGCTGCTGCCGGAGGCATATATCCCCGATCCGCATATGCGCCTGATTTTATACAAACGCATTGCCGGCACCCACAATGAAAACGAACTGGATGATCTGCAAGCGGAAATCATCGACCGTTTCGGGTTTTTACCGCAGCCGGCCAAAACCTTGTTCAAAGTCACCGCGCTTAAAATTCAAGCCCTACCTTTAGGGATACGCAAAATCGACGCCGGGCCGAAAGGTGCGCGCATTGAATTTCACGATCAACCGAATATCGATCCGGCCGCCTTGATCCGGTTAATTCAGTCGGAGCCGCACAAATTTAAACTGGACGGGCCGAAACGGTTGCGCATTTTGCAGGATATGCCGGACACCGAAAGCCGCACTCAAGCCGTACAGTCGTTGCTCGCCACGCTCGCGCCGGCAGCGTGAAAGACCGCCGTCAATTGGTAAATTTCTGTCCGGGAAACAAAACCTCCTCGTAACCAAACAGGCGCATATCCTTAATTCGCATGGGATACAAGATGCCGTCCAAGTGGTCGCACTCGTGCTGCACCACGCGCGCATGAAACCCGGACGCTTCGCGTTCAATCGGCCGGCCACGTTGATCGAAGCCGGAGTAACGCAGCCGGGTATAGCGGCGGACGACGCCGCGCATGCCGGGCACACTCAGACATCCCTCCCACCCCTCTTCAGTTTCTTCGCTCAAAAACCCGATTATTGGATTGATTAACACCGTGGTGGGCACCGGCTCCGCCTCGGGATAGCGCGGGTTCGCCTCCACACCGAAAATCACGACACGCTGGGACACGCCGATTTGCGGCGCCGCCAGCCCGGCGCCGTTTAATGCCGCCATGGTATCGAACATATCCGCAATCAAGGCATCAAGCTGCGGCGTATCGAACTCTCGCACCGGCTGGGCGATCTGAAATAACAATGGATCGCCCATTTTTAACACTTGTCTAACCGCCATCTATTTACCCATTCCTATTTATAGCGATACTATGGATCTGTAATATTCATTATTATAAAGGAAATACCTGTGCCGCGTATTTGGTCCACGCTTTTGTTTTACCTGCTGTTTGCAACAAGCATCGCCGCGCAGCAGACAGGAAAGGGCCCGTCAAGCGAGAAGGAAGAAAAATCCTACGAAATCGAGGTGGTGGTGTTCGAGAATAAATTGCCCGAGCTGGCTGGCGATGAACAATGGGCGCCGCTTAGCCCGCCGGTGATTGCCGGCCTGAAGGATGCGATCGAGCCGAATGATGCCCCGGCTGCCTCCTCTTCATCCCCGGCGCCGAGTTTAGCGCCGGCGGTTGCGGCCCTCGGCCGTGATCCGAGTTACCGTATCCTGGCGCATAAACTGTGGGTGCAAACCGCCGAGGCCGAAAAAGACGCGAAACCCGTGCGCATCCGCAGTAAACAGGCGGGCGAATTGGATGGAGTAATGAAATTGTATGTCAGCCGGTTTCTACACCTGGAAGTGGATTTACTATTCCGTGGCGAGAATACTGCCAATCTTAACGCCACCGCCAACCCATCAGTAACCGTCGTCGCGCCTGCGGGCGAACAGCTCTATGAAATCAGCGAAACGCGCCGCGTTAAAAGCAAAGAGATCCATTATTTCGACCACCCGAAATTTGGCCTGGTGGTGCGCATCACGCCCCAATCCAATAAATGAAGAAAAGCACTACGGCTTCATCTTAAGCTCAGCCACCGCCTTGCGCACGGTGATTTCCGCCTGACTGCCTTGCGGCAAGCTCGCCAGCAATTTTTCCCAAAAGCCCAAGGCCTGGTCGCGCCTGCCTTCTTTATAGGCGGCAAGGCCTAACACCCATAACGCGTCTTGCTGCGCAGGATCGAGGCGATGAAGCTTTTTATACAGCTCCACCACCTGCCCCTTGGGCTCGGTCGGCTGTTCGCTGTACAGCAGCCAGGCATAGTCGGACAGAATGGCGATATTCTCCGGCGCTAATTTATACGCCTTGGCGTAGGCCGTGACCGCCTCGGCCTTGCGGTCAAGCACCGCGTAGGAGCGGCCTAATTGCGCCCAGCCTCGCGCGTCATCCGGCTGCGCCTGCAGGCGCTGTTCCAGCCGCGCCACCATTTCCAAAACCTTTGGCGGCATTCCACCGCCGGCCATCTCTTGCGCCTGATTTTGTTTAACGCCGGCAAACAAAGTCAATGCCGCTTGCTGTTGCCGGACGTAAAGAGTTAGCGCCATCAGCGGCAGCGCCAGGATAACTAAAGCCAGCATCCATCGCGGAGACTTTTTCCGGCCCAGGTCTACCATAGACGGCTGGTCCGGATCCGCAGGTAAAGGGTTCAGGGTTTTTAACACTTGCGCCAATTCAAATTCCAGACGCCGCTGTTCCGTACCTGCCACTTGCGCATCGACACCTTGATCGGTGCGCTCTGCATCCCATTCATCTAATTGCGCAATCAGACGGTCGCGCACCGCGGTTAATTCATACCGCCGTGCGACCGCCTCATTGCGCGCATCCAAGGGGCGCAGTAAAAACCAGACAACACCGATGATTACCAAGCCTGCGGCTAATACTAACAGCACCATGATGGTTATTCCGGCCTTCTCGTTTGATAGATTTTTTCCTGCCCGCGCACGGCACGCACCCGCGCCTGATCTTCCGCCGACAGCGCCGGATAATCCCTTGCCGGCGCTTGTAACCGGCGGCGGAGAAAAAGATAGGCAGACCCGCCCAAGATGATCAGCAATAACGGCGGCGCCAGCCACAGCAGTGCGCCGGCCTGATCGAATGGCGGCTTCAGCAAGATATAATCGCCGTAGCGCTCGACAAAGTAGGCGATAATCTGCTCGCGCGATTTGCCCGCCTGCAATTGCTCGCGGATAATGGCGCGCATGTCTTTCGCCAAATCCGCGTTGGATTCCGACACCGGCTGATTTTGGCAGACCGCGCAACGCAGCTTGCCGGCGATATCCAGCATCTGACGCTCGAGCGGATCTTCCGTCACTTGCGCGGCGGATAGCGGCGCTGCCCATAGGACTAACAAAAAAAGGATTTTGCGCATAGGTTAAGACAGCGAAGCCGGCACGGTCGCCGGGCTACGGATCATGCGTCTGACTCTATAGCTCAGAGAAAACCCTAAACCCGAAATAATCACCATGCCGCCCAGCCAGATAAACTGCACCAACGGATTCACATACACCTGTACCCCCCAGCGCCCGCCCTCCGGCTCGGTGATGATCGCATACACATCGCGCAGTAAGGTGGAATGGATGCTCGCCTCCGTGGTCGGCGCCTCTTGCACCGGGTAACGCCGGCGTTCGGGCGCAAGCGTATAACCACTATTCAATGACGTAAACTGCGCCTGCACCGCGAGGTAATTGTCGCGCCGGAACTGCTGTACCCGGTCGAAGCGCAGGCGCTCGCCGCCGATCTCCAATATATCCCCCGGCGCCATCATGACCGATTTCTCGAGGCGGAATAGGCCGGAACCGACCAAACCGATAGCGATTAACATAATACCGAAGTGCACCACCATGCCGCCATAATGGCGCTGATTGCGCAAGATGGTGTTAACCATCGCAAGCACAGGGCCTTCATGCGGAAGTTGCCGCCGCCGCTGCTTAACCGCCCGCACGAAGTCAGTGGCAAGCATGCCCAAAACAAAACCAACCAAGCCGACGGCGACCGGGCCGGTCCAGTAGAGCGCGGGGAATACCAGCCACATTAAAACAGCGACGGCCAAACCGATGATGGCGGGGAGCAAAAGCCGCCGGCGCAACTTATCGGCATTGGCCTTGCGCCAGGGGACCAACGGAGCGATACCCATGAGCAGCATGGCAAGCAAAAAAATCGGCACCATGACCGCGTTGAAATACGGCGGACCGACGCTGATTTTAGCCGCGGTCAGCGCCTCCAGCGCCAACGGGTATAAAGTGCCCAACAATACACACGCGCCGGCCAGGGTAAAGACCACGTTATTCCAAACAAAAAAGGATTCGCGCGACAAAACCGAAGTGATATTTTCCTCCGCCTGCTGATAACGCCCTTTGCGCAGAAAGATACCGAAGGACACGCTTAACACCAGGATCATAAAGAGCAGGATATAAGCGCCGCGGCCAGGATCGACGGCGAACGCGTGCACCGAGGACAAGACGCCCGAGCGCACCAGGAATGTACCCAATAACGACAGCGCAAAGGTGGTGATGACTAAAAATAGATTCCAGGCGTGCAGCATGCGCCGGCGTTCTTGCACGGTAATTGAATGGATCAGGGCGGTCCCCAGCAGCCAAGGCATAAACGAGGCGTTCTCCACCGGGTCCCACGCCCAATACCCGCCCCAGCCTAATTCGTAATAAGACCACCAGGCGCCGAGGATAATGCCGGTCGTTAAAAACCCCCAGGCGATCAATGCCCAGCGGCGGATATGGCCGATCCATAACTCGCTGTTCCAATTCGTCAACAGCGCGGCCATGGCAAACGCATAGGGCACGGAAAAGCCGACATAACCCAAATACAGCATCGGCGGATGAATGACCATGCCGGGGTCTTGCAATAAGGGATTCAGGTCGCGCCCATCGACCGGCACCGGAAATACGCGCAGAAACGGATTTGACAAAAACAAGATAAGCCCGAAAAATCCCACCATTAGCCAGCCTTGCACGGCGAGGATCACCGGCAGGCGTTCCGGGTAACGCCGGCGGCCGTGCCAGACGACAAACACGGTGAATAGCGTCAAGATCCATACCCACAAATACAGCGATCCTTCGTGCCCGCCCCACAATGCCGCGACCTTATAAAACAGCGGCAGTTGCGAATTGGAGGTCATCGCCACATACAGCACGGAAAAATTGCTGGTGACAAAGGCGTGGATCAACGTGAGCCCGCCGAGCGTAGTGAGCAGAAAAACCAGAATAGCGGCGTTGATGCTGATATCGGCTAAGGAAGGCAGCCGCAGCTTATGCGCCAACAGCGGCGCCAAGCCTTGCACTAAGGCCACCGTGAACGCCAAATAAGCGGCAAAATGCCCAAGCTCGATTAAGTTCAATGATAGACTGGATAACATGGAGAGAGCGGCGCTAGATTAGGTTGGCAGCAGTAGCTACTATGACCCTTGGTTAGTTGCTGGACAAGCGCCGGATTATACTGGAAGAAAGACCCCATAAAAACCTTCGTTAAGCCCGTTGATGCACATAAATACCCGCCCTGCCGCCGCCGGTTTATTCCGAAGAATGGCGGCGATCGTCTATGACAGCCTGTTATTGGTCGCGGTGCTCGTTGTCGCCGCGTTGCCGTTTGTCATCATTACCGGCGGAGGCCGGCAAGGCCTGCTGGTCCACCGTTTGTTTCAAATCTATCTGCTAGGCGTCAGTTTTGTATTTCTCGCCTGGTTCTGGATCCACGGCGGACAAACGCTCGGTATGCGCGCCTGGCGTTTGCAAGTGCGGCGCACGGATGGCGGCACGCTAGGCTGGCGCGATGCCG
>WNFH01000002.1_pt1 | contig 125207 bp, 108 predicted proteins | sample 5400411 | NCBI WGS metagenome assembly WNFH01 (sample SAMN13153347, study PRJNA577476) | soil metagenome | isolation source: 200 cm saprolite under Douglas fir tree site 2 hole 3 | place: USA:California | collected 2015-04-18 | reverse complement strand
GCCTGGATGAGATCGTAGCCAAGTTTGTCGATACGGCAAACCTGAGTCCCGACACTGCCTGCTTCGGCATTGCCGGCCCAGTCCGTAACGGCCGGGTCGAAGCTTCCAATCTTCCCTGGATCATCGAATCCAAACGCCTGGCGGACGAACTCAACATCAAAAAAGCTTTCCTGATTAACGATCTCGAAGCCAATGCCTGGGGCATTCCCGCGCTCGACGCCAAAGATGTGGTTGCGCTCAACCACGTAAAGGGACAGCCCGTCGGCAATCAGGCCGTGATCGCCGCCGGCACCGGGTTGGGGCAAGCCGGAATGTATTGGGACGGCACGCGGCATCATGTTTTCGCTTGCGAGGGCGGCCACGGAGATTTTGCTCCGCGGAATCCGCTGGAAGTGGAATTGTTCAATTATCTTCGCACCCGCTTCGGCCACGTCAGTTATGAGCGAATTGTTTCCGGCCCCGGTCTGGTCAATGTTTTCAGTTTTCTCCGCGACACCGGGCGTGGCGCGCCCCCGCAGTGGCTGGCCGACGAAATGGCGCACTCAGACCCGGCGGCGGCAATTTCCCGCGCCGGCATGGACAGCAAGTGCGGGCTATGCGAGCAGGCGCTTGATCTGTTCGTTTCCATCTACGGAGCCGAGGCCGGCAATCTCGCGCTCAAGATTATGGCCACGGGGGGAGTTTACCTGGGCGGAGGCATCGCTCCGAAAATGCTCGCCAAACTTTCCGGACCATTGTTCATGCAGGCCTTCACGGGCAAGGGCAGGATGCAGGCGCTGCTGGAATCAATGCCGGTGATGGTCATCACCAATGACCAGATTGCGCTGCTGGGCGCGGCCCGTTGCGCGCAAGTTAAAACCACTTCTTGAGCGAACTACAATGCCGTCGCCGCCAGAAATTCGCATTCTGAAAAGTTCGCAGGAATTGTTTGAGGCCGCGGCGGCGGAGTTCGCGGCTCAAGCCTCAGAGGCCGTGGTCGCCCGGGGAAGATTCACTGTCGCGCTCTCTGGCGGCTCAACTCCGAAGAGCCTCTATTCCCTACTGGCAACTAGACTCTCTATCCCGTGGGACAAGGTTTGTTTTTTCTGGGGCGACGAGCGTCACGTTCCGCCCGACCACGCCGATAGCAATTACCGCATGGCCAACGAAGCGCTGCTGTCGAAGGTTCCTGCGCGTCCGGGGAATATTTTCCGCATTCGCGGGGAAGAAAGAGACGCGGACGCGGCAGCCCTGCAATACGAGCAAGCCCTGCAACAATTCTTTCATCTCTCTTCGGATGAGTTCCCTCGCTTTGATCTGATCCTCTTAGGCCTCGGACCCGATGGGCATTGCGCTTCCCTTTTTCCCGAGACCTCCGCGCTGAACGAGCGCCGCCGGCTGGTTGTCGCCAACTGGGTGGAAAAGTTCAAGACCCACCGCATCACCTTCACCTTTCCGGTTCTCAATCAAACAGCCTGCGTGATCTTTCTCGCCAGCGGGCCCGACAAGGCCCCTATTCTTCACCAAGTGTTGGAGAACAGCAGCGCCAATCTGCCTTCGCAGCAGGTGCAGCCGATCAATGGGAGACTGCTTTGGCTGGTCGACAGCGCGGCGGCGGGAGCTTTGTCCCTAAGAGCCCTCTGATTGAAGCTACGGAGCGGCCCCTGCCAAATTGACAAAGTGTTCCACGTGGAACATTTTGTCAATACAATATTGTACGTTCATAGAGGCACGTAAAACAACTAAACTCATTGGCTTCAATGAGATGCCGGCGCCATTTTGTTATTATTGTATTGTACGTACATAAACGCATGTAAAACGAACCGAAACTCCTTGGTTTCAAGGAGATGCCGGCACCCACCCCTCGAAAACCACGAAGGGTGGGCCACCCGCCCGCTGGTTCTCACTCACGACGACGGCAGGTTGCTGGTAATCATCCTTAGGACGAGCAATGATGCTTCACGGGTCTTGCCGCTGGTCCAACGCGGAACCGCAGCGGCACACGTTACGTCCGGTGCACAGTTCAGATTCGTCGGTGTGCCCCCGAGATTAGTTGCAAGGAAGTCAGCGCGCGAGTCGAAGATCACTATGTCGGGTTGCTGCTTCGTCCCAATCGTTGCCAGCCCCTCTCGGTAGCTTTTGAATTCGAAGGTTGGGCGGGTGGCCCACCCTTGCCGCCGCTGAGTTTACCTCAGAACTCGAAGTGGGTGCCCCGTCCTTGCGTTCTTTGCAAGGGCGGGGCCTTTCGCTATCACAGGAATTGTGACGGATGACCTTGACAACGATCAACGAGTCTACTCTGCCCACATGCCTTGGGGCCTGAAACGATACTACGGGGCGGGTCATTTGCATTTCATTACCTGCAGCTGCTACCACCGCTTGCCCTTGCTGGGAAAGCCAGGTCGACGGACATGGTTCATTGAATTGTTAGAGCAAGCGCGCCAACGCTATGGTTTTGTTGTGGTCGGTTACGTGGTGATGCCGGAACACTTCCACGTGCTGATCGGCGAGCCCGAGAAAGGCACGCCCTCGACCGTCATGCAGGTCGTCAAGCAGCGTTTCGCAAAGCGCGTGCTGCGAGCGCAACGCAAGCGGGAGTGTATAGCGCAGGCAAGTCTCTGGCGCGAGGACGAGAACCACCCGGTTCAGGTTTGGCAAGCCCGCTTCTATGACTTCAACATATGGAGCCGGCACAAGCGGGTAGAGAAGCTTCGCTACATGCACGAGAATCCGGTAAAGCGAGGTCTGGTGCTGGAACCCGGACAGTGGGCGTGGAGCAGTTTCCGTGACTACGCTCATGGAGAGCCGGGGCGTGTGAAATTAAACCAGTGGCCAGTTGCCCAGCTCAGACGGATTGCCTGAGGCGGCGACGAAAAACCCCGCCCTTGCAAAAAGCGCAAGGACGGGGCACCCATCTCTAGTTCTGAGGTAAACTCAGCGGCGGAAGGGTGGGCCACCCGCCTGAATCGCTTAGAACACCGGCGTGAGCTTGTGCTTTTTGGAATACATCTTGCGGTCTACGGCGCGCAGGACATCCTCGGCGTCGGAGCCGGTGACATACGGAGCCAGGGCCCAGCTGAACGAGAGTTCGTAGCCCTTCTTGCTGGCCAGATTCCATTGATCCACTTCCCGGAGCAGCCGGTGGACGGGACAATCAGCCTGCTCTTCGGTGGTGTCCGGCAGCATGATCAGAAACTCGTCTCCGCCCTGACGAAAGGCGAGGTCGGCGCCGCGGAAAACGGTCTTTAGTATTTTGGCAAAGTCCATTAGAACTCGGTCGCCTTCGAGCGCTCCGAATTTGGAACTGATGCCGCTGAACCCATTCAGGTCGATGGCCATGAAAGTCAGGCTGCTGCCCAGGCGATTGGCGCGCGCGACTTCGCGGGGAACCAACTCGTTCAGAGCCCGCCGGTTCAAGAGCTGAGTAAGCGGGTCAATCAGGGAAAGGCTCTCCAGCCGCTCGTTCAAAACCAGTTCACGAATCAGGGCAAGGCGGGTGGTATTCAGGTTGCGCTTTTGCGACAGCAGGTAAATGTTGAATAACAAGATTAGCGAGATCAGTCCGAAAAAGAGTTGTGGCAGGTAGGAGTGTTCGACGTGCATGACCCGCTGGGTCCAAACCAGGTTGGGCAAAACCAGCGCCAGCAACCCCGACGTCAATACCAGGATGACCAGAATTCCGATGGACCAGAGCTGGAGATCGCGGCCGGAGAGGTGTTGGATCTGCTTCTGGATTTCTTCCGTACGGGCCAGCATGGAGGGTTGGGTCATGCGGTCTTCGCTGGACTCCGACATTGCCCCTCCCGTGGTCACAGAATTCCCTTTGTTAGAACACTGTTCCTTAGAATTTGTACCGCAGCGGAGGCTGGGCGCGAGCGGGAAAAGACTGTTAGTGGTTACGTTCGTAATCTGACGGAAAGTTGGCCACGATCTTAGCCACCGGCGGAAATTCAAGCCCGCTGTATAGACATAGCGGCTACGTCTCATCTATTGGACGCCGCCGGCAAGACGTAGCGAGCTACGTCTCTACAGAAAATTCATTGGGTGCAATGAATGTGCCCGGCTCAGGGGTAGTCCACGTTCACGAGGACGTTGTGGCCGCTTTCCTTGCGGAAGGTGACTTCCACTTTCTGTCCTACGGGGAGAGCATTTCGCATGTCGCCTTCGAGCACCAGCAGGTGGGATGAACTCCCGCCGTCGGCAAGGGTCACGACGGATTTGTTGGGTTCGCCGACGCCGGACTCGTAGAACTGAACGCTTTGGACTTTCCCCCGTTGCATGAGCCGGCCGGAAACCGTCGAGACCACTGCGGAGCTTTGCCGCGCCTCGGCGGTGCCGCGCTTGCGCAGCTCAAGCAGAACGTTCAAGCCCACGATGCCCGACATCGCCAGCAGGATCAGCGACATGAACAGGCCGTCGACGGTGGTGACCAGGCCGTTCATCAAGATCCATGCAATGCCCAGCAGCGGAACCAGCGCCAACAGCACAGAGAGGACCAGCATCATGGTTTTTTCCGGAAGAGTCGGTTGAGGAGCGAGGTCACGGCCAACAGATTAGCAAAAAAGCCGCTGCGCGTTCACCTGATTAGGTGAGAGTGCCTTTACAAAGAGGAAAAATGGGACTGCAAGATGAAACGGCGACCTCAGCGCCTGAAGCCCGTTATTTGCTTGCTCTGGCGGCACGGCTGAAGCCGTACCTTCCCGGGACGTGCGGTTCCCGAGTCGTGCTCTTCCTGGGGCGAGCCCTTCTTGATCGTGCTCTTTCCGATCGGGCCCTTCCCGATGCGCCCTGTCCCAGTCGTGCTCTTCCGAAAGCTTATTCGCCTATCGGAGTCTTTTTGCAAACTCTCTAGTTTCAGGCGCAGGTATCGCGCCAATCGGCGATTTCCTTCAACCCTTCCGCCTTGGTTTGCTCGAAAAGACGTACGCGGTGGCGCGAGTGTTCAAACTCGTGGATATCTGCCCATACTTCCGCTTGCCAGGGTTCATCGTGAATCGCCGTTTCGCCGCAGGTGGCACAGCGGGTATGCAGCTTTCGGATCAGGCGTGCGGGAACGGGAACCGGGCCCAGAGGCAACTCGATGAAGACGCAGCGAACTTCCTGGATGTCCTCGTTGTCTCCGATGATGTGTTCGTAGCGCAGTAGGTAGGCGAAGCCCAATTTTCGGGCTTCGTGTTCGGCCTCGACGCGGGTGTGAAAGGGGCCGTATTCGGCCCGCAATTGTTCGGTTGAGTCACACGCCATCCAAAACGTTTCCTTGTACGCCATCTCCACCTCGCGGGGGTCGCACTTGGCTGGCTCGGGGGACAGCGCCGGGTGGTGCGTGGATCACGCCCCACCTGGGAATAGCAATTGAGAGGCCGGGAACCGTTCATTAAGTTGTTCATCTACAACGCCTTAAGGGGAAGCTTAGAGCTCGGAACGGAACTCTGCTGCAAGATTTTGCACCCTTTAAGCCATTCCCATTCCAGCCGTCAGACCGGCCGGGCGACTGACCCGGACACTGCCTCACTGGCAAGTGAGCCAATTCCTTCCTGCCACCCGGCGCCGCCGTGAGCGGCGACGTAGATAGCCAGTTCCAGGCGGCTCCAGACACCCAGCTTGTCGAAAGTGTTACGCAGGTAGTTCTTCACCACCTGTTCAGTTGTGCCAATAGCGCGCGCAATCTCACGGTTGGTCAGTCCTTGCCAGACCAGGGCCGCGACCTGCAGTTCCTTTGTGGTTAGCCGTTCCCGAGGTTGCATGATTTCATCTGCTCCTTTGCGAACATGGCGGTGGCCAGTTTTACGCGTTTGCGTCCATCCCGTATTCCGGCCCGCAGGAACAGGGTGCGCAGATGCTGTTTTACGGTGCGCGGACTGATGTGCAGTTGGGAGGCGATTTCCTTGTTGCTGCAGCCCTGGATCAGCAACTGCAGGACCTGTTCATCGCGCGGCGTTATCTTGATGTGGTCCAGGTTTAACATGACATTTCCTCGTTGATCGCGTTTCTCAGCCGCTCTTGGCTTCGGCTTGCGATCGAAAACACTAAAGAGCAACTCCTTCGCCAAAGGTTCGCCAATAGGCACGAAAGGACAAACCCTTGTGAATGCTACGTTTTGGTCCTTCGCCCACGCTGGACTCCCTGTCCGCACCGACGCAAGTGGGACACTCTAGTTCCACAACGGGTCGTGGCGCCCATTTTGAGCCTCAAGCACTTAGGGTAAACACCTTCTTGCAGGCTCCCGTGGCGATCCAGTCATGGATAGAATGAGCACCAGGGGTGCCTCATGCGCGTGCTGATGGTGGAAGACGAGCCCCGGCTGGCCGAGAACGTTGCCCGCAGTCTGCGGGAGAGCGCGGGCTACGCTGTGGATATCGCCTCCGACGGCCAGGAAGGACTGTTTCTGGCGGAGTCGAATGCCTACGACGTCATGCTGCTGGACCTGATGCTTCCCAAACTGGACGGCATGGAACTGCTGCGCCGGATTCGGCAATCCGGCCAGCACACGCCGGTGTTGGTGATGACGGCTCGCGACGACAAGGAATCGGTCGTGGCCCTGCTGAATGCCGGCGCCGATGACTACGTGACCAAACCGTTTGATCTGGGCGAACTGCTGGCGCGTACCAAAGCTTTGATCCGACGCGGCAAGGGTCAGCCCTCTCCCGTCGTGGTCATCGGGGATCTGGAACTGAATACAGTGAACCGGACGGTGCAGCGGGGAGGAAGAGCGATCACGCTGACCGCGATGGAGTACCGCGTCCTCGAATACCTGGCGCACCGGCCGCGCGCGGTGGTCTCAAAGACCGAACTGCTCGAGCACCTGTACGATTACAACTGGGAGAAGTTCAGCAACGTGATTGAAGTATATATCTCCGGACTTCGGCGTAAGCTCAATGAAGGCTCGTCGCGGCAATTGATCCGCACCCTGCGGGGCCAGGGGTACATGCTGCAGGACTGAGTATGCGGCGCGACTCCATTCAACGGCGGCTCATCGCCACGGTCGTACTCTCGCAGGCTATCCTCACCGTGGGCCTGATGGTGACGGGCGTGGTGGTCACCTACTCGCGTTTGCTGGCCACGCTCGATGCGGGGATGCAGGCTCACGCCATGAGCGTAGCCGTGCTGGTGCGCTACACCGAAGATGCTACCGGGAATGTGTACTTCGACAATAGCCTGCTACCAGAATCGGTTGACCCGAATCATCCCGACCAGTTCAAAATCTGGGCCGACCGGACGGGACCGGTGGCTCGTTCCGAAGACTGGCCAGACGGCCTCCAACTCCAGCCCAGTCCAAACCAGCATTGGAATTTCACCTGGGCCGGCGTGCCCTATCACGCGCTGCAGATGTCGCACGTCCCGATTCTGGATCGCGAAGAGGGTAAAGCATTCCGTCCGCAAACTCTGACCATTGTCTATGCCTCGCCGACGATTCACATGCGGCAGCAGGTGAAAGCAGCAGCGGCATTTATTGCTTTGGTGAGCCTGCTGCTGCTGGGCGCAACCGCATGGCTGGCGTTGTGGGGGATCCGGCGCGGACTCTCGCCACTGCAGGCTCTGGCGCAGCAGGCGGCCCAAGTGTCCACTCACAGCTGGCAACTTCAACCGCCCAAAGAGGCGGAGGAGATTGAAGAGCTGCGCCCTTTGACCGAGTCCATGACCCAGATGCTGGCCCGGCTGGAGCGTTCCTTCGTACAACAGCGTGAGTTTCTAGGCAACGCCGCTCACGAGTTGAAGACGCCGGTGGCGGTGCTGAAATCTACTTTACAGTCCCTGTTACAGCGTTCTCGAAGTTCGGAAGAATATCGCACCGGTTTGCAGGCCTCGTTGCAGGACTTGGACCGGCTGGAGCAACTTCTGCAATGGATGCTGCGGCTGGCCCGGGCGGAGCAGTGGGCGCACGATGCGCGGCGCCGCGAACTCGACGTGATCGATATCAATTCCACGTGTGAGGAGGCGGTGGAGAGAATTCGCAGTCTGGCGCAATCGCGCAATACCGCCATCCACCTCGCAACCGACGGGCCAGTTCCCTTCCGCGCCGACCCTGAAGACTTGCAACTGGCGTGGATGAACCTGCTGGAAAATGCCGTACGCTACAGTCCCGAGGGCGCGTCGGTTGAGGTCGCGGTCACGCATGATGACCAGAGTGCAAAGGTCGTTTTCCAGGACCATGGCACGGGCATTGCCGCCACTGATCTGCCCCATATCTTCGAACGCTTCTATCGCGGAGACCCCTCTCGAACCCGGGCCACTGGCGGTTCTGGCCTAGGGCTGGCTATCGCGAAAGCACTAGTAGAGGCCTACGGAGGCAATATCACCGCCGAGAGCGTTCCGGGTAAAGGCACCCGCATGACGGTGGAGTTTCCCGCGCCAAAGCAGTAGCCAAAGCTTTCGATGATAACTGGATTCAGCTTCTCTTAATCTACCTTCCGCCAGTATGTTTGTTAGGCTGTCGCCGTACAGGGTGAAACCTATGCCAAATGATTCTCGACGCACGCTCGGCAAACGACTCGTGTTGGTGTTCACGATGCTGGGTCTGGTTTCGATGGCAACCGCCCAAAACACTACAAACACGCTTGGAGCGGAAACCGTCGCCAATCAGCCCACGAGCAACGCTCCGCTGACTCTGACCTTGCAGGATGCACTGGCGCGCGCGCGGAAAAACAGTCCTGAATATCGCGCGGCGCTGACCGAGTACGGCCTGGCCAAAGAAGACCGGGTGCAAGGCCGGGCTGCCCTGTTGCCCAGCGCCAATTACGACGCGGCATTTCTCTACACACAGGGGAACGGCACAACCGCGGGGCGATTTGTGGCTGCGAACGGAGTACATGAATATATCAGCCAAGGCAATGTTCACCAGGATATTTCACTGCAAGGAATTGCGGACTACCGGCGCACTCGTGCCGCGGAGGCAGTGGCGCGCGCCCGTTCCGAGATTGCAGCCCGCGGCCTGGTCGTGACCGTGGTGCAAGCCTATTACAACTTCGTCGTCGCGCAGCGGAAGTACGCCACCGCCCAGCGAGCCAGCGCCGAGGGCCAGCACTTTCTCGATATCAGCCGGAAGCTCGAGCATGGAGGCGAGGTGGCCCACTCCGATGTGATCAAGGCCCAGATTCTGTCTCAGCAGCAACAGCGCGATCTGCAGGAAGCGGAACTGGAAATGAATCGCAGCCGGCTGGAACTGGCCGTGCTACTCTTCCCCGATTTCAACGAAAACTTCAGCGTGGTGGACGATCTGCAAAGTCCGGAGCCGCTCCCCGCGTACTCTGAGGTCCAGGCCGCCGCAGCTCGGCAGAATCCTGAGCTGCGGGCCGCGAGGGGCGCATTGCAGGTTGCCAGGCAGGAAGTTGGCGTCGCCTGGTCCGGTTTCTTGCCCTCACTCAAGCTGGATTATTTTTACGGCATTGACGCCAGTCACTTCGCGGTGAACCAGTTCGATCCGGCTTCGCAAATGCCGGTACACAATCTCGGCTACGCCGCCACCGCGACATTGCAATTGCCAGTGTGGAACTGGGGAGCAAATCGCAGTAAATTGAAGCAGGCTGACCTGCGCCAGGAACAGGCGCGTGTGGAGCTGACATTCACCCAGCGGGAGTTGCTGGCAAAGCTACATACTCTGTACGCTGAGGCGCAAACGGCCCGCTCTGAACTGGACTCCTTAAGCCAGTCGACGCAACTCGCCGCCGAGAGCCTGCGCCTGACCACCTTACGTTATCAGGCGGGAGAAGCCACGGTGCTGGAGGTTGTCGACGCGCAAAATACCGCCACCCTGGCGCGCAATGCTTTTAGCGACGGAGAGTCGCGGTATCGTGTAGCCCTAGCAAATCTGCAAACCCTGACGGGAAATTTCTGACGACATGAAAAGCGCATTTTCAGCCATGCCGCTACGATCTTTCATTTTCCTGACCCTAGTACCTTTGCTTCTCCCGTCGGGCTGTGCCAAAGACTCGGGCGAGAAGGAACCAGCAGTCCCAGTGCAGGTGGTCGCCGTGGAAAAAAAGACCATTCAGCATACGGTCACGGCGGAGGCGATTCTGTTCCCTTTGCAGCAGGCCGCTATTACCCCGAAGATCAGCGCGCCGGTCAAGACTTTCTATGTCAAGCGTGGCAGTCGCGTACACAAGGGTCAGTTGCTAGCCGTGCTTGAGAATCGCGATCTGTTGGCGACCGCCCAGGAGAACAAGGGATCGTATAGCCAGGCCGAAGCAGCTTTCGAAACGGCTACGGTCTCTGACCTGCCACAGGAAGTTCAGAAGGCGCAGCTCGACGCGCAAGCGGCCCAGGAACTCTTTACTGCCCAGCAGAAGATTTACAGCAGCCGGCAGGAACTGTTCCAGCAGGGAGCGATGCCTCGTAAAGAGCTCGACCAGGCCGGAGTGGATCTGACCAACGCGCGGAATCAGTATGAGATCGCGCAGAAGCATCTGGACGCCCTAATGGCGGTGGGGAAAACACAACAACTCAAATCCGCGGCGGGGCAGCTCGAATCAGCCAAGGGCAAATATCTGGGCGCAGCCGCGCAACTGGGCTATTCCGAAATCCGCAGCCCGATTGACGGCGTGGTCGCGGATCGCCCGCTTTACCCGGGGGAAATGGCCGCCGCCGGTGCAGCGCTGCTGACCGTGATGGACACTTCGCAAGTCATCGCCCGCGCTCACGTTCCGCAGCGCGAGGCCGCGCTGCTCAAAGCCGGCGACAAGACCTCCCTCACCGTGCCCGGTGAGCAGGATCCGGTCGAAGGCAAAATCACCTTGGTCAGTCCAGCACTGGATCCAAATAGCACGACGGTCGAGATCTGGGTGCAGGCGACGAATCCAGACGGGCGATTGAAGCCAGGCACCAGCGTGCAACTCTCCATGGTGGCGCAGACCATTCCCGATGCTCTGGTGATTCCGGCGGTAGGACTACTGACGGGACAAGATGGGCGCACCTCGGTGATGCAAGTCAGCGCCGACAGTCACGCGCATCAGAAAAATATAAAGGTCGGGATCCGGCAGGGCGACGAGGTTCAGGTGACCGAAGGCTTGCAAGCGGGCGACCAAATTGTCGCCTCGGGCGCCTACGGTTTGCCCGATAGCAGCAAGATCAAAGCGGAAAACTCCAATGACAAGTAGCCGCAGCCCAGGGGCCGTGATTCAGCGGGCCATGACTCCGCCCGAGCCCCCCTATTGGTTTGCACGTCATTCCAAATCGGTGATCTTTCTGATCCTGACTTTGGCACTGCTGGGCGGCTATCTGGCGTTCACTATCCCGGTCGCGGTGTTTCCCGCCACCAACTTCCCCCGCATCCTGATCGCGGTGGATAACGGAGTGATGCCCACTGATCAGATGATGGTGACCATCACCCGGCGACTCGAGGAAGGGGTCAACAGTGTTCCCGGATTGTTGGAGGTACGATCCATTACCAGCCGCGGCTCAGCGGAAATCGATCTGTTTTTCGACTGGAACGTCGACATGTTCCAGACCTTGCAGTACGTGAATGCGGCCATCTCTCGGGTCCAACCCGAACTGCCACCGACGGCGACTGTGGTCGCGAACCGCCTGACCTTCGCCAGCTTTCCCATCATTGGATACAGCCTCACTTCCGCCACCATCCCGCAGACGCAACTTTGGGAGATGGCGACCTACGACATCAAGCCGCGGCTAAACCGTCTGGACGGCGTCTCCACGGTGTTGGTTCAGGGCGGGCAGGAACCCGAGTTTCATATCACGCCCGATTCCGCCAAACTGCTGGCCGCAAACGTCACTGTCACCGACATTCTAGATGCGATGAGGCGAACCAACCTGATTGATTCGCCCGGGCTTTTCGACCGCAATCACCAACTGGTGCTGGGGCTGATCAGCGCCCAGGTGCGCACCCCGCAACAAATCGCGGACATCGTGATCAAGAACACGCCCGCCGGCATCCCGGTCCGCGTCGGGGATGTGGCAACGGTCGCGCCTGGGGTCAAGCCGGTCTACACAATCGTGACCGCCAACGGCAAGCCTGCAGTGTTGCTCAATATTAATCGTCAGCCAGAGAGCAACACGGTTCAGGTCGCGGACGAAGTTCACGCCCAGGTGGAAGAGATTCGAAAATCCCTGCCGCCCGGCATTGAGATTCGGCCCTTCTACGATCAGTCGATCATCGTCAGCGATTCGATCAAGAGTGTGCGCGACGCGATTCTGCTTGGGCTTATCCTGGCTTCCATCATTCTGGTGGTTTTTCTGCGCGACTGGGGGACTTCCATCGTGGCAGGATTGGTGATCCCAGTCACGATTGCATTGACCTTCATTGCTCTCAAACTGCTCGGCCAGAGCTTCAACCTCATGACGCTGGGCGGCCTGGCAGCCGCGGTGGGGCTGGTGATTGACGACGCTATCGTGGTGGTGGAAAACATCGTCATTCACCGCGACTCCGGGCAGGACCGGCTGCAGGCGATTCATAGCGCTTTGCAGGAAATCACGATTCCCCTGATCGGTTCAACGGTTACGCCGATCGTAGTATTCCTGCCGCTGATTTCGATTACCGGAGTGACGGGAACATTCTTCCGCGCACTTGCCGTGACCATGGGGGTGTCTCTTCTGGCATCGCTGGTGCTGGCGCTTACCTGGACTCCGAACCTGAGCATCTACTTCATCCGCAAGCGAAGGGGTATTGAGGCTGGCGCCGTCGAGGAGCTGCCTGAAGAAGTGCCTGAGGAAGAATCGATCCAGCGGCTGCTCGCGGCGGAGGAGGCTTCGCTTGGCGGATTCTTCCGGAAGGTAGTGGGATTCCACGAGCGCTGGCTGCGCCGCGCTCTAGCCAAACCTCTGTGGCTCGCCGCTCTCAGCGTGGCACTCGTGGTCGTCTCCTATGTCTGCTATCGCTATTCCGGCTCCGACCTGATGCCGGAAATGGATGAAGGCGGCTTCACGCTCGATTACTGGACCCCAGCCGGGACGTCGCTGGCTGAGACGAACCGCATGGTGACTGCAATAGAGAAAACCCTCAACACCATCCCGGAAGTCGAGAGTACGTCGCGACGGACGGGTATGGAACTGGGGCTGGCGGCAGTCACGGAAGCAAACCGCGGCGACATCCTGGTCAAACTGAAGAAAGATCGTAGCCGCGCCATTGACGATGTAATCGAAGATGTGCGGGCACAAGTGACAGCCCAGCAACCGGCAGTACGAGTCGAATTCGTGCAAGTTTTGCAGGACATGATTGGCGACCTCACCAGCGAACCGGAACCGGTTCAAATCAAGCTGTTCTCGCAAGACGCAGCGCTTTTGGAAACGTGGGCGCCCAAGGTCGCAGACGCGATTGGCAAAGTAAAGGGAGTGGTGGATGTGCTCGACGGAATTGAAAATACAATTAGCGGGCCTGCGGTCACTTTTCAGATCAATCCTAGTGTCGCTGCCCGCGCCGGATTCACCCCGGAGGAAGTCGCGCTTGACGCCGCGGCAATTCTGGAAGGCGAACCGGCCGCGACGCCGGTGATAAGCAACGACCGGGCATACGTTGTGCGAGTCCGTTTTCCCGACACCAGCCGGGGTTCACTCGAAGCCATGAGCAACACCCTGCTGACCAGCAGCACCGGGAAAACTGCGTCTCTGGGATCGCTGGCGACCATAACCGAGCTTCCTCCCCAAACCGAAATCCGTCGTGAGAATCTGCAGCGTGACGTCTCGGTTAGCGCCCGCCTGGAAGGCACCGACCTGGGCAGCGCGGTAACGGCGGTGCAAAAGGCAGTGGCTGAGTTGCATCTGCCGTCCGGTATTCGCGTCGAGTACGGTGGAACCTACAAAGAAGAACAGAAATCATTTCGCGACCTGGTATTCGTGCTGGTGCTGGCCATCATTCTGGTGTTCATCGTCCTGTTATTCGAGTTTCGATCATTCGCCGCGCCTCTGGCGATTTTAGCTTCGGCTCTGCTCTCAACTTCAGGTGTCTTCCTGGCGCTGATTCTCACCCGCACCACGTTCAACGTTGCCTCGTTCATGGGTATGATCATGGTAGTGGGCATCGTCGCCAAGAATGGCATATTGCTGCTGGACGCGGACCAGAAGTTCCGCCTGCTTGGGCTCTCGGCCGAAGACGCCATGCTGCAAGCCAGTCGACGGCGTTTGCGCCCAATCATGATGACCGCCCTGGCTACGGTCGCCGGAATGCTCCCATTAGCCTTCGCTCTGGGCGCCGGTTCGCAGATGCTGCAGCCTCTGGCCATTGCGGTGATCGGGGGAATCCTGATCTCGATGGTGTTGTCCCTTATCATCACGCCCGCAGTTCACTTCTACCTGAGTAACCATGAGCACAAGCCGGAAGTCACGCTGGCGCATGCGTAGGGGGGTCAAAAGCCCCCCATCGACCCTTTGCCGCCCACCTAATGCAGCCCTTGTCAATCCCTTGTCCGAGGGGAAGGGCGCAAAATTTTGCACATTTGCTGGTTATAGCCAGGCGCTCACCGGCCCGAACTGAAATGCGCAGGGATTCGTTCCGTTATAGAATCCCGGAAGGGACAGCCGCGTGGCCTTTTTTTACATATACTTACGGTCAGCCATAGTCTCAGTGCGGCACCGCCTCATCTAAGAGCCCAGAAGTTGTCCGAAACTTACGGGTATGCTTTGGTGCCGCGGTTTGGATTGTGGATTGCATTACAATAGAGCTCCCGGAATCCCTCACCGGCTGGCGGGGTACTCTCTCCAGTGACACAAACTGCTACCAGTGCGCAACGTAAGCCTCTTCTCGACGAGGCCTCGTTCCAGCAGCTCCTCTCCGCGGCCCACGTGCTCCAGGAGCACAATGACCGCTTGCGAGGGAAGGAAGTCCATGCCGACTTCGCGAAAAATCTTTCTGCCATTGTAGAAACCCAAAAACTGATTCAAACCCTGCAACTGGATTTGGAAGCCGCGGCGCAATTGGTTGCCGAGCGCGTGCAGAAGATCACCAACGCCTCCGGAGCGGCAATCGGAATCATCGAAAAGGGCGCACTGGTTTATCGCGCTGGCACCGGGAAGTGAAATCTTTCATCGCGGTGCCGGTCTATCACGCTGGTCAGGTTGCTGGCGTCCTCGAACTGCGCTTCGCGCGGGTCAATTCCTTTCGCGAAGCTGACCTGCGGACCGCTGAGCTGATGGCCGGGCTGTTGAGCGAAGCCATGGCAACCGCCGCACGCATGAAGTGGAAGGATGCCCTCGCCTCAGAACGCCAGAGCATGCTGGAAGCCCTGGAAAGAATTAAACCTCAGCTCGAACGCCTGGGAACAGAATCACTGTCGGAGAAGGTTGCAGCAGCAAAGCCGGCAGAGGCCTGGCTCGAGCCTCCAATGGCACCAAGAAGCGGAATTTTCGTGGCCCGCAGCGGCGATGTGTGCTCCGTCTGCGGCAGCGATTTTTTTGACAAGGGCGAATCTTTCTGTGGCATTTGTGGAACTGCGCGCCCGGCAGCGTCCTCGCCGTCCGTTGGTCCGCATGATGTTTCGCACTCCCATGAAGCGGATGCCCAAGACGAGATAAGTTCTCCCACGATCACGCCGTACGAAGCGGAAGATCCTGCCAACGGAAATTTCCGCGCGGGCGCAGCCCGAGAGCCGCGCCCGGGCGCACCAGGCACACAAGCCGCCGCGTTGCCTGCGTCGCTACAGGAACTCATTGAGCTAAGCGCAATTCAGCAGAACCCCACTGCCCATATTGAAAAGCATTTCGAAAAACATGAAGCGCCGACGCCTGCGGGATCGCGCCTGGCCCCGCGAGGGGAACGCGATTTCTTTGCCCGAGCCCCGAGCACAGGCGCGGTATCCGCGAAGCTATCGAATCAGACTGCGGCTCAATTCTCATCGTCCGCTGAATTCGCCCCGCCAGTCACGAACGTGGCCCCCGCCCCCAATGACGGAGACTCGCTCCGAATTGTCCCCGCCGATCTTGTTCCGGTCGATCGAGGCACTCCGTCCGAAAACCTTCAGCCGTACCCCTGGGGCTCGGCAAGGAAGGCTCAACAGTGGTTGGAAACGGTAAGAATCCACCGCGGCCCCACAGCTAAGTGGATGGCCCATCAGTGGCAAACGCGGCGGGCGAACATTTACATCGGAATTGCGGGCTTGATCCTTCTCGTCGTGATCTCGGGCTGGGGGATTCGGCCTGCCTCCACCGCGATCGCGGGAAATGGGTCTCCGGCAACGAACGGCCGGCACCAGGCGCCACCGGCGCCGAACCTGACTCCGTTTGAGAACCTGCTCGTCAGTCTTGGCTTGGCGGAAGCGCCGCCCGCGCCTATTTACATGGGGAATCCCGATACCCAGGTGTGGGTTGATGTCCACACCGCTCTCTACCACTGCCCCGGCAGCGACTTGTTCGGCAAGACTCCCGACGGAAGACTCTCTACGCAGCGGGATGCGCAGCAGGACCAGTTTGAGCCAGCCAACCGCAAAGCCTGCCCGTAAATTCCTCATTCGCAAACCCCGCTTTCACTCGCGCGCGCTCCGCGAGCAACAGATTCGCCGGGATTCGCCGACGTACCACTTTGTTGGTGATGGCACAGCTGTTCGGGCTCTCACGGCAACGACGTTTTTCGCTGGCTCGTCACCGAGCATATCGCCGTCCCGGAACCGCAAAGCTCTCCCGGACAACTTGGGCTCTACGGACTAGCCTTGACCCTACGGGAATTTTTTCCCACATCTCAGGGTTTGACAACTCCCAGAGAGGGTAAAATGTTTAATATAATCGGTGGGGAGGGTGAACTTGCCATATATCTGGGATAAGACACCAGACACGCTACCGCAGCCGGAGTTGAATCCCCTAACCAATCCGGCTCTGGAGCGAAATCTAAGCCGCTGGGCTCTAGTGTATTTCAGCAATCCGCCCGGAAAACGGGAGCAGGCAATCAACCAACTTTTGCGGCAAATCAAGAGCGAGACTTCCGACATTCTTATCGCCGAACGAGCCCGCCACGAATCTTCTGCCGGGTCCGCGGAAATCAGGTCCACGGAAGTCCGGTCCACGGAAAACCAGGACGTCCGTTGTTCCACCTGCCAGCACCGAAATCCTCCCGGGCACCAGTTTTGTGGCCAATGTGGAGCGGGGCTCAATCCTGTCCCGTCCCGTTCCCGACGGAGTTCCGTTTTTGCTGCCACTCGGGCTCGTGCCGAAGCGCCGCCGGCGCAACCGGACAGCGAGGTGCAGTGGCTGCGAGACCGTGCCCTTGGCCACCTCTACGAGGATGAGGCTCCAGCGTGGCGGGGTTGGAAATACGTGCTGGGTGGGCTTCTGATCGCGCTGGCCGGCTTTTCGTATCTGCAATGGGCTCCAAGTCTCCAGACCAGGGGTGCATCTCCTGTGACAGGCGCCGCTCCGCGGATGACCGCGTCGTCGTTCCCGGCCGAGAAGTCTTCCTCAGCCGCCGTTCGGCGGCCGCCCGATGAGATTCGATCAGCTCCCAAACCAGCCGCACCGAAACTAGCCGAGGTCCAGCCCGCTGTTGTGAGTCCACAAGCGCAGGATGGGCACGATCGCAAGACCATGCCTACAACAATTCAGCGGGCTGCACAGAAGTCTGCCTCGCCAGGCGCCACGCCGGCGCCCAATACGTTTGAGACTGGGGACAGCGGAATCGCCGATCTGCGCCTCGCCCAGCGCTATCTTGGGGGAAGCATGGGCGCTCGGGATTCCTCAGAAGCCGCAAAGCTGTTGTGGAAATCCGTGCGCCAGCAGAACACGACGGCAGCGGTCTTGTTATCCGAGCTTTACGCCCGCGGTGATGGTGTTCCGAAGAGCTGCGATCAGGCACGGCTTCTGCTGGTGGCAGCGACCAAGCGGGGCGCCCCTCAGGCAGCTGAGCAGCTGCGCTATCTGGAATCGCACGGCTGTCGATAGCGACTGGCCAATGACGTCTTGCCATAAAGCGCAAAAGCTAAAGACCCCACGGCGCGGTCTTTAGCTTTTGCGGCTCGAGTTTTGCGAAGGATCGTTCCGGCTTACCGCTGAACCAGTTCACCGCTGAAAAAGATTGCGGCGATTTCCGGTCTGATCGAGACTCAGAATGCTGTGTTCCCAGCTTTCCAGAACCTCACGCGTGCGCCGGGACTTCCTGTCGGTGGGCTTCGTACCAGAGGGCCAGTTCGACGCGGTTCCAGAGACCGAGTTTGTCGTAGATGATTCGCAGGTAATTTTTGACGACGTGTTCGGTGGTTCCGATGGCGTCCGCGACTTCCCGGTTTTTAAGTCCCTGGGCCACGAGTTCGATGACTCGCTGTTCTCGCTTACTGGGTACACGGTTTCCGTAACGCTGTTCTCCGAACATAGCTGCCTCCGATAAAGAATAGTTGCGAGCTTGACTCTCTTGATACCACCAGTAATCGCAAAACGTAAGAAAAGCCGATTAAAGTGCGCCTTTACCGTGCGTCTGGCCATCTTGAGTTGCCGGGCAATCTCCGAGTTGTCGCAACCCTGGAGCAGCAGTTCCGCAATTTGCTGCTCGCGGGGCCCTAACCGAATAGAACTCTCCTTCATTCCGACTTCCCCCTGGTTCAGTAGTTCGGGCCCGAGTCGGGCGATTGTCTGAATAGAAGTAACTCGTGCGCGGGGTGCAGGATGACAGCATCCGAGGCACTAAATACTCCAAATGTTTGGTTTTCTCCCAAAATCCATAGCATGCTTACTGCCAAGTTGGCCGTGTACGTCCACTTTCGCTGGAAAAGATGAGGACTTTTCGCTGCTCTGTGGTCGTCGCAACATCTCGTAAGCAAGCTATTTGTTTTCTTAAATATAATCGCAGTACCCGAAATTGACTCGTGAAGTCCTCGAAGTGGGTGCAAAAGCGAAATCACCAATCTCGCGTCAGCCGCAGGGGTGCAGGATAATTTTCCACCGCGAAAGAGCTCAATTTGCGCTGATAATTGCCGAGGCTGCTGACCTTTCGGCACGGTCGCCGGCTTCGCAGGAGGAGGCTAAGTTCTTTACCTACAAGCCAAGGGGGACACCCCGCGAGAAATTTTTCCTCAGTCTACAGGCGCAATTGGAACAAATTACACTTTTTACCTGATGGCGGGGTGCTAACCTCCGGTCATAGTCATCAATAACGCCGGTGTCAACCTTCGCCTTCCACGAAATCATCAGCGCGTTGGCTCTCATTCGCTATTTGGTCCGCAGGCTCGCGAGCAATTGCCGCTGGTTCGATTTTGCCGATATCGGCAACGGGAGCAAGTGAGTTTGCTTTAAACTGGAAATGCATCTCCCGTTATGAAATTGTCCATCGTAATGCCAGTTTACAACGAACGCGGGACATTGCGCGCGGTCATCGAACGCGTGCTTGCGGTTCCGCTGGACATGGAACTGATCTGCGTGGATGACGGCTCGCGCGACGGTTCCCGGGAAATTCTGGGTGAGTTGCAAACTCGCCACTCAAATTTGCGCGTCTTCCTGCAACCGAAAAATATGGGGAAGGGGGCAGCTCTTCGCCGCGGCATACAGGAGGCCGCCGGAGACTTTGTCGTGATTCAGGATGCCGACCTCGAGTACGACCCGGCGGACTATCCGGCCCTGCTGGATCCGCTGATACAGGGAAAGGCGGACGTGGTCTACGGCTCACGCTTTCTGGGCAGCGGGCCGCACCGGGTGCTTTACTTCTGGCATTCGGTGGGGAACCGCCTGCTTACTTTGCTTTCGAATTGCCTCACTAATATCAACCTGAGCGACATGGAAACCTGCTACAAAGCGTTCCGTCGCGAAATTATTCAGGCGATTCCCATCGAGGAAAACCGCTTTGGCTTTGAGCCCGAGATCACCGTGAAGGTGGCCAAGCGCCGCCTGCGAATTTATGAGGTCGGCATCAGCTACTGGGGCCGGACCTACGAAGAAGGGAAGAAAATCGGCTGGAAAGACGGGTTTCGCGCTCTCTGGTGCCTGCTGAAGTACACCATGGCGGAGCCCACGGTCGTTCTCCAGACCATGGCCGCAGAGGAGCCGGGCCTAGAAAAAATGCAACCGAAACAGCCTTCCCACATCAACTAGTGCAGGATTTCCGCTCCTGCCACAAACGCCACACCAATACTGACGCGAGATTCTCATAAATTTCCAGGAGGCCACAGGGCTTGACCACTTCGAGCAGTCATCTTGTCCCGCCGCACGGCGGAGAACTAGTCGATCTTATCGCCCAACCGGAAGCCGCCCACGAACTAAAAACCCGCTCGCGCGAGTGGCCTTCATGGGACCTCAGCGCGCGCCAGCTTTGCGATCTTGAGTTGTTGCTCGGCGGCGGCTTTTCGCCGCTGCGCGGATTCATGACTCGTGCCGATTACGAAGGCGTGTGTAACAACATGCGGCTGGCCAGCGGGCTCCTCTGGCCCATGCCCATCACGCTGGACGCCACCGAGGACTTCGCCAAGTCCCTTCAACCGGGCAAGAGCAAGGTCGCGTTGCGCGACCCCGAAGGCGTCATGCTGGCCGTGCTGCACGTCGAGGAAGTCTGGCAGCCAGACCGCAAGGCGGAAGCCCAGGCCGTCTTCAACAGCGTCGGCAAGGCCCATCCCGGTGCGGACTACGTGATGAACAAGGCCAACCCCTGGTATGTCGCCGGCCGCGTCGAGGGTCTCCAGATGCCGGCGCATTATGACTTCCGCGCGCTGCGGCTGACGCCGGCTGAACTCCGGGCCGAATTCGCGCGTCTGGGCTGGCGCCGGATCGTCGCCTTCCAGACCCGCAACCCCATGCATCGCGCGCATCAAGAACTAAGCTTCCGCGCCGCCAAGCAGGTGGAAGCGAATCTCTTGATCCACCCGGTCGTGGGCATGACCAAGCCGGGTGACGTGGACTATTTCACTCGCGTGCGTTGCTACCAACTGCTGACGTCGAAGTATCCACCGGGCACGGTGAAACTGTCTTTGCTGCCTTTGGCCATGCGGATGGGAGGACCCCGCGAGGCGATCTGGCACGCCTTGATTCGCAAGAACCACGGTTGCACTCATTTCATCGTCGGCCGTGATCATGCCGGCCCAGGGAATGACACCGACGGCAAACCTTTCTATGGCCCTTACGAGGCCCAGGAGGTCTTCAAGAAGCATCAGGCGGACATCGGCGTCACCATGGTCCCATTCAATATGATGGTCTACCTGGAAGACGAGGATAAGTATTATCCCGACGACGAAGTGCCCAAGGGCGCTCGGGTGCTGAACATTTCAGGTACAGAGTTGCGCCAGCGGCTGAATGAGGGCCGCGATATTCCAAGTTGGTTTACTTACCCAGAAGTGGTGCAGGAGTTGCGGCGCAGTTATCCCCCACGTCACAAGCAGGGCGTGACAATTTTCTTTACCGGACTCTCTGGTTCGGGGAAATCCACGATCGCCAACGTGTTGATGACCAAATTTCTGGAGATGGGCGGGCGTCCGGTCACGCTGCTGGACGGAGACCTGGTGCGCAAACACCTCTCGTCCGAACTGGGCTTCTCGAAGGAGCATCGGGATATCAACATCCGCCGCATCGGCTACGTGGCTTCGGAAATCACCAAGAATGGCGGCATTGCGATTTGCGCCCCCATCGCTCCCTACGACGCCACCCGCAAACACGTGCGCGGGCTGATTGAACCAGTGGGCGGATTCACCCTGGTGCACCTTTCGACATCGCTGGACGACTGCGAACAGCGCGACCGCAAGGGTCTCTACGCCAAGGCGCGGGCCGGAGTGCTGAAGGAGTTCACCGGAATTTCCGATCCCTACGAGGAGCCGAAGGATGCTGAGGTCGTCATCAACACAGCGGAGTTGACCCCGGAAGAAGCTGCCCAGGAAATCATTCTGCATCTGGAGCGGGAAGGCTTCGTCGGCGCAATCGGAGAGCCAGCGTAGTCCACCGAGCACGTGGGGACAGCCGCTCTCCGCGGTCCCGGGGGAGCGAAGCTGCGCAGTTTTCGGCCGGTTAGAAAAGCCACCGCGGGGTGCGCCAAAAACGACAGAGATCAAAATCATTGATGAGCACTCATTCTCACGCCGAGACTTTGCAGCGTATTAAGTCTGCGCTGGGTGCGGCCCGTCAGGTCTTCGCCCGTTTCACGCTCGGCGCAATCGAAGCAGAATACAAGGCCGGCCACGATCCGGTGACCGAAGCCGACAAGGCGGTTGACGCCGTGCTGCGCCAGCAATTGCTTCGCGAAGGCGAAGGCTGGCTCTCCGAGGAAAGTGTGGACGACCCGTCCCGCCTTGAGAAAAAGCATGTCTGGATCGTGGACCCACTCGACGGTACCCGAGAGTTTGTTGCCGGCATTCCCGAGTTCTGCGTTTCCGTCGCCCTGGTGGAGGATGGAATTCCCGTGGCCGGAGGGATTTGTAATCCCGCTACCAACGAGATTTTTCTGGGCTCCCTGGATTCGGGCGTGACTTACAACGGAAAGCCGGCCCGCACCAGCCGGCGAGTCAGTCTTGAGGGTGCTCTAGTCCTGGCCAGCCGGAGTGAAGCCAAGCGTGGGGAGTGGAAGCGGTTTCAGAAAACCGCTCTTAACATCCGTCCGATCGGGTCCGTGGCCTACAAACTCGCGCTGGTCTCGGTCGGCCTGGCGGATGCCACCTTTACGCTCACGCCGAAACATGAATGGGACATCGCCGGCGGTGCGGCATTGGTTGCCAGCGGAGGCGGATTTGTCAGCACACTGCAGAATGCTGCTTTGCGGTGTAATAACCAGTCCCCTTTGCTTTCCGGTCTTCTGGCTTGCGGGCCTTGTCTGCGCGATGAACTGCTGGCCCTGGTGAATGAGCACTTGTCGGCAAATTCTGGTCGGGCGTAGGCTGCCCTGTTTACCACGAGAGAGCACGACTCCTCCTGCGCAGGAGCGCCGATCCTCAGCCAGCTAATTTTTTGCCCCTTCCGCAAAGCGGCGGAAGAAGCTGTCCACTTTCCACTGCGGGCGCTGCGGATTGTCTGCGACTTTGATCATGAGCTGCCGGATGACTTCTTCGTACTTGCCTGCCGAAGCGAGGTCGACCGGCTGATCCAGATCATCCGAAGGCGCATGATAGCGACGAGTGAGCCAGTCCTTGTAGATCTGCTCCTGTTCCGGCGTGGTTGGGGCAATATCCATTGCCAGGGCGGGGATGCCGTGACGAATGAAGCTGTACTGATCGCTGCGCACAAAGACATTTCTCAACGGCTGCGGATCAAGTTGGACGGAGATTCCGTCCGCCTCCGCCACCTGCCGGGCCACGTCGCCGAGATCCGATTCCGCCATTCCCAGAACCGTGAGCATCTTCAACGGCACCAGGGGCCGGAACATGTCAATGTTGATGTCAGCCACTATGGATTTCGGGTCCACTGTCGGATGAGCCGCAAAATACTTCGACCCCAGCAGACCTTTCTCTTCTCCGGTGACGAACACAAACAGGAGAGAGCGTTTCAGGTTTTCGGGATGCTGCTTGAGCGAAGCCGCAAGGTCGAGCAATACGGCGACGCCGGAAGCGTTATCCATGGCCCCGTTGTAAATGCGGTCGCCATTGACCGGCTCGCCGATGCCCACGTGATCGATGTGCGCCGACAAGACTACGTACTCATTCCTCAAGTGTGGATCGCTTCCCGGCAGTTTGGCCACAAGATTTGCCGAGACCGCTGCCTTCTTTTCCATTTTCGCTTTGGCCACGATGGACGGTGTTAAGGGAAAATGAGGCAACGGCTTGCGATCTTTCGCCAGGCCCGCAAGTTCCTGGAATGTGTGGCCAGATCCAGCAAACAATTTATCCGCGTGTGCCGGGTTGAAAGCCAGCGCCAGCTTCTCTCCTTGCGTTTCGTTGAATTCAGCACCAGCCAGATCCATGGCCGGATGCAGACGGTTCAGCGCGATGCGGGACCAGGGCACATCCATGGATGCGGGATTCGGTATGGTGATGATCCCGACCGCACCCGCTTCGCGGAAGGCCTTCCAGCGCTCTCCCGCGGTTTGATGGTGCGAGGCCAGAGCTGAGCTAATCTGCTCTGGAGAGCCAGTGATCAGGACGGCAACTTTGCCCTTAAGATCGATCCCGGCGAGCTCGTCGAAATTGCTCTCCGGAATGCTCAAGCCGTAGCCGACAAACACCAGTGGAGCTTCCACGGCGGGAGCCAGGTCCACGCGTGTGCTGAAGATCGCATCCTCGCCCAGGGTCAGCGGTTCGGCCTTACCGTCGCGAACCAGAGCGGCGCTCGACTCTGTTTCGACGAGCTGCCGCGATTCGAACTTAACCGGCTGATAGAAGCCCCTTGCGCCGGCCGGCTGAAGCCCCTCGGCCTTCAATTGCTTGACGGTGTATGCTTCTGCCCTTTTCAGACCTGGACTTCCGGTGTCACGGCCCTCCATATCGTCGGCAGCGAGCACCTTGATGTGTTCCCACCAGGTCTTTCCGTCGAATGACGGCTGATGGTCCTGCTGCGCGAACGCGGGAAGCAGCCAGAGAGCGATCAATGTGGACCACAGCGACTTTCTCAGCATCATTCCTCCGAAAATATTGTCACGCCAGCAAACCGCGGACCACAGCGGCTGAAGCCTTGACCCCATGAGCCATTAGGGCACGACTAAAGTTGTGCCGTTCCCTCTGTCCATCGAGACCAGAGTTTCCCAGCAAACCGTTAAACGTATCCCAGTCCAGCTAGCCGATCATGGACGATTCTTTCCGCTTCGCCGTCGGAACCACCACCCGATCGTTTCTTTTCCATCCCCGCCACCAGCGAACGCCCTTGCATCGTCTCCGGAATTTCGTATCCGGCCAGATCCAATAAAGTAGGGGCAATGTCCAGTAGGCGTGCGCCTTCATACTCGCCGCTTAGCGGGCAATTGGGAGCGGTGAGAATAAACATTCCGTGCTGCGCATGGTTGCAGGCATCGGGGCCGGTATCGTTTTCCTGGAGGTGGAGCTTTCGATATCCCACCGTGCCAATCGAACGCCAGTACAGCTCTCCGAAATGAACGATCAGGTCCGGGGCCACGTTGCGTACGTTGCGATAAATTTCCTTAGGCTTAAACACCAGCGACTTCAGGGGCTGGCCATCTTCACCGGGCAGCGCCTCCAGTCGAGCCTTCATCTCGTTCTGGAAAGACTCATACTCGGAGGCAGGGGTCACTCCCTGGGGCTCGCGCCCCTGCACATTGAAGAACACGCGAGCGTAGTAACCACCTTCGCTCCAGGCTTTCGTTTTGCTCCAGTTCACGTTCAGTTTTTCGAACCGCGTCAACGTCTTCGGATATTCATTCAGCACCAGAAGGCCTTCGCGGATGAGCCACTCGTTGATGGCAAAACCTCCATCCAGTCGTTGGGCGCCGTGGTCTGAAACAATAAGCAGGATGGTGTCATTGTCCAGGAGTTCGAGAACGCCGCCAATCTGCTCATCGAGCCAGCGATAATATTCCGGAATCGCGTCTTGATGAGCATTGCCAGGCTCAAACTGCACATGCTTCGGATCAAAGTAGTTCCAGAAGCCGTGGTGCATGCGGTCCAGACCGATATCCACGAAATGGAAGTAGTCCCACTCCTGCTCGGTCAACAGCCAGCGCACTACCTGCCACTGCTTGCGGGTCATGTTGAAGATTTCTTCCCTAAGCCAGTCTTTTTTGTCGGTGCGGAAATCCTTTACGTCCACGGGATACGCGCCGACCAATTCCGTGATTTTGGCCTTGAACGCAGGAGGATCGGTAAAGTCGTTCTCGACCGTATCGGGAGTGAGAAAGCAGCCAATGCTGATGCCGTTCACTCGCCGTGGGGGATAATTCGGCGGGACGCCGACGATGATCGCCTTCTTCCCATCCCGCGCCAGCTGGTCCCAGATCGCCAACGCCTTGATGGAAGCCGAGTTCGCGAAGGCGAGCTTGTCGTAGGAATGGTCGGAGCGGTTGCGAAATCCGTAGACGCCGAGCGAACCCGGGTCCTGGCTGGTGCTCATGCACATCCAGGCCGGGACCGTGATCGGCGGAATCACGCTCTCCAGCCGCCCGTACACGCCCAGATCCATCAGGCGGCGCAGGTTGACCAGCCGCTCATCGCCAAAGACGATTTCCGGCGCGGCGCAATCCAATCCAAGCACGCAGATTTTCATGTCGTCAAACTGACACTTCCAGAGTCACGTTGTCAGCTTAATGTTTTCAGAGTAACGACGCGCCTTCCATGGATTTCGGCACTGCAACGCCGAGGTAATTCAGGATGGTGGGCGCGAGGTCGATAATCCGTGCCTGAGCTTGCTCCTGAGCTGGCCGCAGTGCGCGATTCATGAACAAAATGCCAGGAACCGATTCCGGATCCACAATATGGTCTCCGCTCCAGCGGCGCGTGTTGTCTTCCAGCACAGATTGAGAAAAGCCGCCTACCGCACTCTGCCAGGAAACCCGGAACCCGCGATGAAAATTCACCAACAGATCGGGCGAATTCCCCACAAACGCACCCGAGTATAACTCTTCCCGGCGCGACACGTTGCGAATCGCAGGGCGCTGCGTCAGCGCGTCGGAAACGTCAGCCAAGCCTGTCTGGATCGCGCGGCGCACCCGTTCCGTTTCCATTCCCTCCTCGAGAATGCCGCCACTCTCGCGGCCTTTGAAGTTCAAGTAAACTCCTCCCAGGCCAACCGCATAGGCGTAGGTCTTCGACCAATCAACTCGAGCAAACCCCTCGTCCGATCCCTCGCCCGGCTTGCGATTGTCTTTCAGCGCGAGCAATCCGTTTTGCCATAACCAGGTATTGGTGTCGAAGGCGCGGCGAAAAGGTCCGAAGCCGTGATCGGATAGCACGATCAACAGCGTATTCTCGTCAACCTTGTCCAAGACGGCGCTCAACAATGCGTCACAGCGCCCGTAGTGTTCTTCGATCCCAGTGGCAAGTTCGGGTGAACGATCGGGCTCGAAACCTGGATGTTCCCGATCTCGGAACCGCCACAGCATGTGCTGCACCCGGTCCGGAGTATCGAACAGCACAAAGAACAGTCCCTCGCTGAAGCGGTCAAGTTCAAAGCGCATGGTGCGCTCACGCTCGGCCAGGACCAACTCGCACTGTTGCAGATAGGCAGATTCATCCAACCGGCCGTTGTTCAAGCCGTTGTGATCTTCCGCCATGCCGAGGGTGGAAAAGGGGCCGATCTTGTCTGACAGTTCCTTCGCGTAGTCCCCGGGCGCGCTAATCGGAAACATCGGTGACGCGGGATCGAAGTTGACCGCGGACACATAGAATTCCAAATGTGGTTCAAGCTGCCGGACATAGAAGCGTGCGATTCCAGTGACCGATTGCAGCATAGAGAACTTGAATTTGAACCGCACCCATTCGCTCCAACCTTTTTCCGGAACTTCGACCCGGGAAGGTGAGCCGCCGGTCTGAATCACCAATTTGCGCGCCGCTTGGTCCACTTGCACGCGCACTTCGCAAAAGGTGTCCGCCACCGGGGATACCCGCGTGTTGCTCGGACCGATCACCCGCGTAGTAAGCTCCGATCCCGATTGGAGCCCGGAATTGGGCGGCTCGGAATCGAGAAAGACAAGCTGCTCGTTTTCCTCGGCGGCCACTGTCCGGTCCTGGGTGTAGAACGTGCCTTTACTTTGGCTGCCGCGCAGGTCGGGAACTCCCACGCCAGCCAGCATCCGGCCTTGCAGAACTTCAGGAGGAAATGTGCAAGGACAACGCAAAATCGTGCTGGGAATGCCCGCCTTGGAAAGCGGTTGCCATAGCGGCACGCCCTGTCGCCGATTTACCACGCGTGGTTGGGCCAGCATGTTCTTCGGCCGCTCGAACCGGGTCAGGGCAACATCGGGCAGGTAGGTCTCTGGATCACGGCTGATGAAGTCAAAAATTCCGTGCCCGCCGGGGTTGGTTCCTGTCATAAACGATGACCACGCCACTGGAGTCTGAGCCGGGTAGGTTGTTTTCAGGCGGGTATAGCCGCCGGTGGCTCGAATCTTAGCGAGATGGGGGAGTTCCCCGCGTCTCAGCATCGCTTCCACAATGCTGGGCTCGAGACCGTCCAATCCGATGACAATGACTTTTCTGCGCAAGAAACGGACCCCAGACTACAGAGTTCCTTTTGGAGCGTCTTTGGCGGTTTCAGGTGTGGCAGGCGTGTCGGAGCGGCGGAACATTCGTACCATCTTGAACAAAATTCCCACCACTTTGTTCCAGAAAAGCAGCAAGAGGCCAAGCACGCTGGCCAGCCCGGAGGTCACCGTCATCACCTGATCGGGGCCACCATAAAGTGCCAGCAGGTCAAATCTCATGGACGCTCCTCTGATTTCCCTGGTTTCGAGCCTCTCTGGTTCAGGCTTGAACCCTAAATGATTTTAACACCGCTCGCCGCTGGAGCCTTCGCAAATCAGCCCATGTACCTTTCCCAGCCAGGTTCTGATGGAATCATTTTTGCAGGCAAGTCCTGTCGGTGTGGCACACTGTCTCGCGGGAGAAGCGCTGGGCATGATCGGCCAAGCGATGCACATCGGAGCTATGCACACCGGATCGCTGACCGTTTGGCAGCTAACCGTTCTGGTCTGGATCGGATCGGCCATCGCCGGTCTCCTCGGTTCTCTGACCGGGCTGGGCGGCGGTGTGGTCCTCGTCCCTCTGTTGACGCTTTTCTTCAAAGTAGACATACGCTACGCCATCGGGGCTTCGCTGGTTTCGGTCATTGCCACGTCTTCGGGGGCGGCGGCAGCTTACGTAAAAGAGGGGATCTCCAACATCCGCATCGGAATGTTTCTGGAAATTGCGACCACACTGGGCGCGGTTCTGGGAGCGTTCCTCGCCGCCAAGGTCTCAACTTCCGCCATCGCCATCACCTTCGGCACGGTCTTGCTCTATTCCGCGTACCTGTCGGCTCGCGTCCGCGTCAGATTGAAAAGCGATGAGGTCCCCGATCCTCTGGCCACGCGGCTGCGGCTGAACGGCAGCTTCCCTACCCCGGAAGGCATTCGCCACTATTTTGTTCACCACGTACCGGCAGGATTCGGCCTGATGTTCGGAGCAGGCGCGCTTTCCGGACTGCTCGGCATTGGTTCGGGCGCGGTAAAAGTGCTGGCCATGGATCAGGCGATGCGAATTCCCTTTAAGGTGTCCACCACGACCAGCAATTTCATGATCGGAGTGACTGCGGCCGCTAGTGCCGGGGTGTATCTCAACCGGGGCTACATCGATCCCGGCCTTTCCATGCCGGTAATGTTAGGAGTTCTCGCTGGGTCGCTGGTGGGCACGCGCATCCTGGTGCAAGCGGAAACCAAATGGCTGCGCCTGGTTTTCAGCATTGTCATCCTGTTGCTGGGAGCCCAGATGATCTACAACGGCGCCGCCGGAAAAATATGAAAATGATTGGCCTGCCAGTCTGGACGGATCGCAAAGTCGAAGACCTCGTTGGAAACCTGTTGCGCGCCGGCGTGCTAGTTTCCGCCCTGGTCGTCCTCGTCGGAGCGGTCGTTTACCTTGCCAGGCACGGGGGAGACCCAGCCGACTATCGGGTCTTTCATGGCGAACCGAACCAACTCCGTACCATCCCCGGGGTTTTGCGGGAGGCATTTTCGTTCCAGGGGCGGGGCATCATCCAGTTGGGGCTGCTTTTGCTGATCGCGACTCCCGTCGCCCGAGTCGCTCTGTCCATCGTCGGATTTGCAGCAGAGCGCGACCGCATGTACGTGAGCTTCGCGCTCATTGTATTGGCGATTTTGTTTTATAGTCTTTTCGGATCGTCGTAACCGCCAATTTCAATCGCCGAATATCGAGCCACGATGAATTCTGGCAAGAATCAAGACAATTCGGAACGGAAGAAGTGCCGTCGCTCAAACAGGCTCATGGGCAACTCAAAGACCTTGGTCTCGCCAACCGCAAAAGCGAATTCCTTTCCGCATTCGGGCGACGGACAGGTCGTGCTGACCTTTTCCTTATTTGTTTCCCGGGTTACTTCCCGCTCGACGACGACCCAAGTCCCGCACTTAGGGCAGGTCACGCAGGAGCATACAATCCGATCAGACATTTGATTCAGTGTAAATGATTTTGCCATGAGAGATAGGGGGCCAGATTGGCCAGCCTGAACCTCCAACTGGCGTCATCCCCGAAACTCGGCGTCAACCCAGCAAGGGACCTTACTCGCAGCTTTCCGGGACGCGCTTTTCTGAGCAGAACCGCTGCGCAGCGAGGCCTGAAGGCCCTTTAGGATGACCGATTGCCGTTCAGTCAGCCGCCTTTCTTCCCGGACCGCAGCTCCCAAAGAACCTGGCGCAGAATGCCTAGCCAGGCTTCGGCATCACGGGTCGACAGATTGAGGCGGCGGACCATGCGCCGCACTCTCTCCTCGGTGGAGGGAGCCCGGTCTGGGCTCATGTAAGTGCTGGCGCCCAGTACCTGTAACAGCGTCGCAGTAATGAGTTCCGTCTCACCCGAGGTTGCGAGCGGCCGCTTAGCGGAAACTCCGACTGCCCTGCCATTGCGAATAAGTTCGTACAGACATACCGCTACCGCCTGGCCCAGGTTCATCGAGATGTGCTGATCGCTGGTGGGAATACGAAGCAGCCAATGACAGTGGCTCAGGTCCTGGTTCGAAAGGCCGAATCTCTCCGAACCAAACAACAGGGCCACTGGGCTGGACCACCCTAGTTGCTTACGAATGAGACGAGCACCGGCTTCAAGCCGTCTGATCGGGTGCTGCGGTTCCCGGTGACGCACCGCCGTCGTCCCCACCACCAGCGTGCAGTCAGCTACGGCTTCGGCTAGGTTGGTGTACTCTTCCGCGCCCGCGAGAACCGCCGCCGCGGCGCCAACCGCGGAACGCGCCTCACGAAATGCCCGGTCATACGGGTTCACCACCCGCAGGCGAGAAAAACCGAAATTGCTCATGGCACGAGCGGCCGCGCCGATATTGAGAGGGTTGCGCGAGGACACCAGGACAACGCGCAGCCGGTCGGATTTAATGGGAACAAGCAAGAACAATTATTCTAAAGCACGGCCGGGCGGGAGCTCAGCTGCGCCCATCGCTGTGAGTTCAGTCTGCGGCCAGCCCCGAGCCTTTATGGACCGACTCGCTCACGCGAATCAACGTCGGCAGCACTTCCGCGAAACCATTCTTTTGGGGATCGCCGAATGCGAAGTAAAGCTTGCTGTAAAGCGGGTAGAGCTCTTCGTAAGCACGCTGCTCGGACTTCTCCGGCTCAAAAACCCGGTGAGGCGGGCAAATTTTATCCTGCGCTTCCTCGATGGTCTTGAACGTTCCGGCGGCGAGAAACGCAAAAATTGCGGAACCCAGGCTGGTAACGCTTTTGCTCGGCACCAGCACGGGCCGTCCCAACACATTGGCATAGACGCGGTTCAGAACATCATTCTTTTGCGGGATGCCGCCCGCATTGATCACCCGCTTGATAGGCACGCCATGTCCAGCCATGCGGTCCAGGATTACGCGGGTGTGGAACGCGGTGCCCTCGATGGCCGCAAACAGCTCCTCTTGAGCCGTGCTTTGCAGATTCCAGCCCAGGGTTATGCCGCGCAGGTTTGGATTTACCAGCACCGTCCGGTCGCCATTGTCCCAGGTCATGCGCAGCAGCCCGGTTTGCCCGGCACGATAGCCTTCGAGGCCTGCGCTTAGGGTCCTGACATCGGTTCCGGCGCGCGTCGCAATCGCGTTGAAGATGTCTCCCACCGCTGAGAGCCCCGCTTCAATTCCGGTCCGTAGCGGGTGCACGCTTCCCTGCACCACGCCACACACTCCGGGAACAAGATTCACGGACGGCGTGATCCCGATGATGCAGGTCGAGGTTCCAACCACATTCACCATGTCGTCAGTGCCGCAACCGGCTCCGATGGCATCCCAGTGCGCGTCGAACGCGCCTACCGGAATCGGAATGCCCGGCTTGAGACCAAGTTGTTCAGCCCAATACTTTGAGAGCGTTCCTGCGATCTGGTCTGATGCCGCATATTCACCATCCAGCTTTTCGCGTACCCCCGCCAGCAGCGGATCCACCTTGACCAGGAACTCCTCAGGCGGCAGACCTCCGAGGGCTCGGTTCCAGAGCCATTTGTGGCCCATGGCACAAATGCTGCGCTTCACTTTTTTGGGATCGCTGATGCCACACAGCGTCGCCGCCACCATGTCACAGTGCTCGAACGCCGAGACAAATTCCGAACGCTTGGATGGGTTTTGGCGAAGCCAGTGCAGGAGTTTCGAAAATCCCCACTCCGACGAATACACTCCGCCACACCATTTGATCGCTTCCAGTCCCTCGCGATGAGCGGCCGCCGTGATCTCCGCCGCCTCGCCCTTGGCGCGATGATCGCACCACAAGTAGTACTGGCCGAGCGGTTGCAGTTCTTTGCCAACTGCAATAACCGAAGAGCCCGTGGTATCGAGAGCAATCGCCTGCACCTGATGGCCCGAGATACCAGCTTTCTTCAGCGCCTCGCGGGTAGCGGCGGCAAGTGCCCGCATGTGATCTTCGTGTGCTTGGGTAGCGTATTCCGGGTCTTCGCGCTTGCGGTGTAGAGGATATTCGGCGATGGCGGAATCCAGCAAGCCGCGCTCGCTGTCCACGATGGAGACGCGCACGCTCAGGGTCCCAAAATCGACGCCAGCCACGATGGCCATCAGCAAGCCCTGTAGTCGTTTGGGTGAAAGTACATATCCCAACCCAGATATCGGGTGGTTGCTTCGTGGACGGCCGGCGCGACGCTGGACAGGTTGGCGGCGACGTGGTGCTCGAAGCCGTTTTCGCAGATGTAGTGCAGCAGTCTCTGCATCTCGGGAATTTCGACCACGCCGGCGCCACCGAAAGTATTCAGGGCATCATCGGTAAACCTTCCCTCGCCCACATAGCCGCGCATCTTGCCCGCCGTGTCGTCGGTGGAGAAGCGGGCAAAGCTCATTTTTTCCGGTTTGATCAGCCCCACGCAGGTGCCGAAGGTATTCTCCTTGCCCACGGTTCCGGCGATAATTTCCTGGAAATCCATTTTCACCGAGCGGAAGAAATGCTTGGGCAGGTTGGAACAATGGAAGCAGACGGCCTTGTTAGGATCGGAACCGTAGTTATTGTTCCAGTCCAAAAGCGCTGAAGGCGTTTCCGACGCCAACCGCAACGCGTGCATGCCGAGCACACCGCAAATGTCCACTTCGCAGGCGCTCGAAAGCAAACCATCGCTCATCATGCTCATGACCGTGCAGGGCACAACGCCGAGATTTTCCTCGATGGAAGTCCAGCATTGCACCGCGCTTACGGCCACTTCGGTCGATGCCATCCAGTGGTCGACCACGGCGCCGAGCTTCGCCATCTTCATCAGCGCGGCCTCGGGTACGCCACTCGAATCCACGTATTTCTTGATCGAGGCCAGCTTGGCCTGGGTGCGGTCGTCGCTGTCCTTCATCCGTTCGATGCGGCCCAGTACTTCGGAAAGATCGAGGGTCTCAATCGAGATACCCTGCGATTCGAGAATCTTCTCGCTGTAGCGGACGGTGTTGAAAGCGGTTGGACGCGCACCAATCGCTCCCACGCGCAGATTGCGAAAGCCGTTGACCACGCGGCAGACTCCCGCGAACCAATGCAGGTCTTGGGCGAACTCCGGTGAATCCGGACTCTCCGTGTGTAGCGTCGTAATCGAGTACGGAATACCATACTGCCTCAAATTGTTGCAGGCCGACATCTTGCCGCAGAAACTGTCCCGGCGGAATGCGATGGTCATCTTCTTGGGATCGTCCGGCGTGGCCTGGATTAGCACTGGCACCCCCAGGTCCGCCAGTCGCAAGGTATCAGCAATTGCGCGCTCTTCCCCAAAATTGGGCAGGGTCACGATGACGCCATCAATGCGATCGCGATTGCGTTTGAACAGCTCGGCACACCTCCTGGAGTCTTCCCGGGTTTCCACGGCTCCGTACTTGCTCTCTTCCGGAGTGAGCGCCACCACGTCCATGCCGGCCGCTGTCAATACCCGCAACATTTCCTCGCGACCGCTTTTGGCCAAATGATCGGGGAAGAAGCCACGGTTACCCACGATCAGGCCCATCGTCATTATTTTTTTCGTTGCCATACTTTAACCCTTATGAAGATCGTTCGCCTTAGGCCTGTCGCCCGGGAGCAAATCGAATGCAATAAATCAAGCCAAACACCAGAAGCACAGCGCCCCACCACACATTGGCGTGCAAGTTGAATAAAACCACGCCCGGATCAGCTGGAGGATTTACGAGCTGGAAAATTCCTGCAGCCAAAATCAATGCGCCATTCACGGCAAGTGAGACGCCAATGAAGAACCAGATTGAAATCATGCCGCGCACCTCGATCCAGAAAATCGATCTACCAGAAATAAATGTTCAGTACGAAAAAAACGACGGTCACCACGCCAGCCCAGAAAAGGGGTTTCTCGTACAGGGGGACGTCCCCAACCGAGGGAATTTCCGTCAACCCGTATACCAGACCCGTTAATTCACCGTCAGCGATGGGTTTGGTCGCCAGACTCACCACCACGGTCACGACAACACAGACAACAAAAGACCAGAGTGCCTGATACATATCCTGGGCAAGAGCCTTGGCGTGGGGCGAGAGCGCCACATAACGCAGCGCGCTGGGATCAACCTTAACCCATGCCCACATACTGATGGAAGAAAGCGTTCCACACAACAGTCCCCAAAAGCCGCCAGGGCCGGTCGCCCGCTTCCAGAGCATTCCGAGTACGACGGTACCAAACAAGGGAGCAATGAAGAAGCTGAACAATGCCTGCACGTAATCCATGATGCTGGCGAACTGCATCACCAAGTACGCCGTACCCACGCTGATCAGCACGCCTACCACTGTGGTCCAGCGACCCATATTCACGTAATGATGGTCGCTGCCCTTGCTATTGATGAGGGGACGGTAGATGTCATACGTCCAGACGGTCGTGAACGCGCTCACATTTCCCGCCATTCCAGACATGAAGCCCGCGATCAGTGCCGTAATTCCAAGGCCGAGCAACCCGGGACCGCAATAGCGGGCAAGCATAAGTGGGAGCACGTCGTTGTAGCTGTGGCCTCCAGTTACAGCCGCCACCGATTCCGGAACCAATTTCACCGGCAATACGGCCAAGCCCAGCAATCCGGGCAGGATCACGATGATTGGAACCAACATCTTGAATCCAGCCCCGATAATCGGCGCCATTTCCGCGCTGCGAATATCTTTCGCGGCCAGGATGCGTTGTACGACCAGGAAGTCCGTGGTCCAGTAGCCCATCGAGATAATCGAGCCCAGTCCAAACACAATGCCGGTCCAATGGATTCCCATGGGATTGGAGGTGAATGAGCCCAAACCAGCCCAGAGATGGACGTACTGTTCCGATGCTCTCGCGGCAATTTGCACCTTGAGGTTGGTCCATCCCCCGGCTTCGTACAATCCGAGGATCGGAATCAGCAGAGCGCCCGCCCAGATGAGGAAGAACTGCAGCACTTCATTAAAGATGGCCGAGCGCAGCCCGCCCAGGGTTACATAAATGGCAACCGTCAGAGACGAGACCCAAATGCTGAAATTGATGTCCCATCCGAGCACGATTTGCATGACCTTGGCCATGGCAAACATGTTGACGCCACTCATAAGCACGGTCATGAACGCAAAGGAGACCGCGGACAGGGCTCGGCTGGGTTCGCCAAAACGCAGCTTCAAATATCCGGGGACTGAGTGCGTCTTGGAAATGTAGTAGAAAGGCATCATGACCAGCGCCAAGAACAGCATCGCTGGAATGGCGCCGATCCAATACCAGTGCGTGGCCAGAATGCCGTATTGATAGGCAGAGCCAGCCCAGCCCATCAATTCGAGCGCGCCCAGATTGGCGGAGAGGAAGCTGAGACCGGCCACCCAGGCCGTCATCTCGCGTCCCGCCATAAAGAAATCTTCTCCGGTATTGGCCCGCCCGCGCAGGTAGAATCCGATCGCCAAAACCAGGACGAAATAGAAAGCGATGATCACCATGTCCACTAGGGACAAATGCACGAGCCGGGTTTCCGCAAACATCGCTATCGCTGGCATCATTTTCGTTCCTTGGCCTGCCCGTAATATGCGTTCGATCCGTGTTTTCTCAGGTAATGCTTGTCGTGCAACCCGCCGGCGACCGGTTCCGCTCCCGCGTGGATCGTGAGGGTGAAATAGGCCATCCGCGCCACGGCCTCCAGAATTGCCGCGTTATGCGCGGCGGTTGCTGAATCTGGGCCCCAGGCGAAGGGGCCGTGATTGGCCACCAGCACGGCCGGAACCGCGGTATAGTCCACTTTCTCAAAGGCCCGGACAATCGCATGCCCCGTGTTTTTCTCATATTCGGAGGTAATTTCGGCATCTTTCATAACTCCGGTCACCGGAACTGGGCCGTAAAAGTAGTCGGCGTGGGTGGTGCCAAAGCACGGAATCGGCTTGCGCGCCTGCGCCCACGATGTCGCATACTCGGAATGGGTGTGAGCCACACCCCCAATTCCCAGAAATGCCTGATAAAGAACAAGATGAGTGGGCAGATCGGAGGAAGGCCTCAGGTCGCCTTCGATCATCTTGCCCTCCAAATCGGTAACCACCAGGTGCTCTGGTTTCATCTTGTCGTAAGGAACTCCGCTGGGCTTAATGACCACCAGTTTCTGGTCGCGGGAAATGCCGCTGGCATTGCCGAAGGTATAAAGCACCAATCCCCTTCGCACTAATTCCAGGTTCGCTTCCAGGACCTCTTCCCTCAGCCGCGGCAGAAGCATATCAGATTGTTCCCAGGGGCAAGTTCGACTTTAGTGCTAGTAATCGTTTACCAAAGACAAACAAGAGACGGTAGAGCACGCACTAGCCTTTGTCAATGAAGGAATTTTCCGTTCCCCTCGTAGTTTCTTTTCCCGTTAACGTTAACGTTAACGGAAATGAAGGGGTCTCTGGCGGCTTTGGTAATCGTTTGCTCAATCTGCGTCCGGTGCGGGCTCGGCGGCTAGCGCGTCAACTGTCGGATCAAAGTGACTTCCTTCGCGTCGTACGGGTTTCCGTTTTGACGAAAGATGTCATGAAACCAGACTGGCGGCTCACCGGTATAGGTTTTGTCCCACGAATCCCAGGGGTAAATGGTCTGCGATTTCCCGTTCACGAAGCCCCAGTTGTAGGCGCCGACCTTTTCGCCCTTCAGCAGCGGCAGGATTGCGGTGAAAGTGCTTCCCCGCGGCCGCGCCATGTACTCGGTGCAAACGACAGGACGACCATAGCGCCGAAGTGACGCAACGCGACTCTTCATTTCGTCCGGCGGGTCATAACTGTGAAACGTGATCACGTCGGAGTTTTGCAGTTGAAGGCTTGCCATCTCGCTCAGTTTGTCATCGCTTGACCAATCGCCTCGCCACACGCCACTGGTCAAAGGCTGCGACGGTTTGGCAGTGCGCGCCCAAGTCCATTCTTCACGGAGTAATCGCAGCGCCACCTCGGCTTTGTTCGGAAGCTCCTGCGCCTTGTACGAGCCATTTTCATTATCCGGCTCATTCATCAGGTCCCACATCAGAACTCGCTTGTCATCCCGAAAATGGGCGATTACTCCCACCACATACGGTTTCAATTCCCGGTTCCAGCGAGGCTCGTCTTTCAGCATCTCCGCCCCGGGAGCTTGCACCCAACCTGAGTTATGAACGTGTGGTTTGGGGTCGCGCTGCCTGCCAAGCTTGGGGTAAGGATCCCAGACAGAGTCCAGAAGCACAAACAAGATTCGAATATGGTGCTTGTCCGCAACCTGGAGAAACTGGTCCAACCTCTGGAGAAATCCAGCGGAATCCTGCTGCCATAGTAGGTTGTGCAGAAACACGCGCATGGTGTTCATGCCCAGGGTCTGCGCCCAGCCCAATTCGCGGTCGATGGTAGGCAGATCAAAGGTGTCCGCCTGCCACATCTCCAGCTCATTGATGGCCGTGCTAGGGATGAAATTGCTTCCCACCAGCCAGGGCTGATGGGCATACCAGTCGTTGGCCTGCTTCGCCGTCCACGGGGGCGCGGCGGCAGTCGCGGTTGAAGAAACTCCAACCAAGATCAGGAATGCGATGATTGTCTTGTGCATGAGGCTGAGTGGACAACTTCCCAAACCGCACCACAATATCACTTTTTTGGATTCGGCTGCATGAACCCGAGACTGCCCTGCTTGATCCCCTTTGGCAGGTGCCCGAGATAACGTTTGCCGTGCTAAAATCCGGGCTTCATCACATATAGAGTGAAGCCGCGCTATGGACATCCGGGAGATCGCAAAACGGGCACGGGTTTCGACTGCTACCGTATCCCGCACCATTAACCGGGTACCCACAGTCAATGCTCAGTTGGCCAAGCGCGTTTGGAGTGTAATTGAAGAGCTTGGTTACTATCCAAATACTCAGGCCCGGGCCCTGGTTTCCGGGCGCAGCCGGATTTTTGGCCTTATCGTTTCGGAAATGACGAACCCGTTCTTTCCGGAAATCATGCAAGTCTTCGAAACCATCGCCGTCCAGCACCGTTACGAGATTCTGCTGACCTCCACCGGAAATGATCCCAAGCGGATGGAAAGCTCGGTGCGCCGGATGATTGAGCGCCGCGTTGAGGGGGTCGCCATCATGACCTTCGGCATGGAAGAACTGCTGCTGGAGGATCTGAAATTGAGGAAAGTGCCGCTGGTCTTTGTGGACGTCGGGCCGGCTCGCCCTCGGGTCAGCAATATTCGGATTGATTATCTCCACGGAATCCGTCAGGCGGTGCAGCATCTGGCGGCTCTTCGCCACGAAAAAATAGCGTTCATCACCGGTCCCTTACGCTTGAAATCAGCAGTGGCCCGGCGGCAGGCATTCCTCCGCTCCATGCAGGAGATCGGTCTCGAATCGGATCCGGCCTTGATCACGGAAGGCGACCATACCATGGAGGGAGGCATGGCGGCTTTTGCCCGCATACTCGCCGGCCCCGTCCGCCCCACTGCGGTCCTGTGTTCGAATGACATGACCGCAATCGGCGTGATGCGGGAGAGTCACGATGTGGGGATCTCAATCCCTCGAGATCTCTCGCTGGTTGGATTCGACGACATCCGCCTGGCTCAGTTCGTCCTGCCCCCGCTTACTACGGTGCAGATGTCGCAATCCGAGTTGGCACGATTGGCTTTCAACGCACTCCTGGCAGAAGTGGAGCGGGAAACCCCGGCGCCCAACGGGACCGAATACGTGCTTAGAACGAGTCTGGTGCTGCGCGAGTCGACCAGCCTGCTTTCGGGAGCTGTGAAAACCGACGAACCGCAGCGGACCCCGTAAGGTCAACGCTGATACCACCAGCAAAGATCTCCGGCTTGCTTGCTACCCCAGCGTCAGAGCCAGCTTGCTCACCGACGCGGGAGGGAAACTGTAGATAAGAGTTCTTCCCTTGAAATCCAAAGCTCTAGTCTTCGGACTGACCAGGTCGCGGTCCGCGAAGGAATTGTGGGCGTGAATGTCGGAGTGGGTAAGCGTCGTTGCCGTACCCGATTTCAGGCTCCCGCCCCGAATCCCAACCTCCGTTTCTCGCGCTTCACTCACATGCGGATTGACCACGGTCAGCACCAATTCCTTGTCGCGAAGTGACGCAGAACCCTTTAGTCCCCAGAATGAAGCGGGCTTACCGTCGCGGTCATAATTTACCGACGGCGCGGAGAAAATCGTGGGCAAAGCCTGCCCGCCTTGGTGGGCGGCGTACATCGCGAATACATGGCCTACGGGGGTTACGCAAAAGTTGTCCTCGTGCGCCAGATACAGACTGTTCAGGCAATTGATCAACTGGGCGCAGTTGGCCATGGCCACTTTCTCCGGATGACGGTTGAAAGTGTCCAGAGTCATACCGCTGAAAACCGCGTCTCGCAGGGTCGGCGTTTGTTCGAGCAGATCGCCCGGCGTTGCTTCGCTGCCCGGCCGGTACCAGGGTCCCCACTCGTCGACCACGAGCTTGACCGAGTGGTCCTTGTCGAATTCTCCCATTACCTGCCAGTGCCCGTTGATCAGGGACTCCATTACATCGCCCTGACGCATGAGCTCATACCAGTCCAGTAGGTCAAACTTCAGCGCATCCCCCTTGCCTTCGTTCCAGTCTTTGGTGCGACCGCGGCTCAGGTTCCAGGCATAGTAGTGGAGCGCCAAGCCGTAAATGGAATGCAGCTCACGTGGACCCTTGCGGACGATCTCTTCCAGAAACCCCCGCGTCCAATCCCAGCCTTCATCACTGGGCCCGGAGGCGATGAACGACAACTCCTGCCCATAACGCGGCACCCAAGCCGTGTATCTGCGGAACTCGACGGCATACTCCTGCGCTGTAAAGTTTCCGCCGCAACCCCACGACTCGTTTCCAACGCCCCAGAAACGAACTCCGAAGGGGTCGGCGTATCCAGCGGAAGCGCGAGTATCCGCCAGAGTCGTGCTCCCAGCCGGTGAGTTGCAGTATTCGACCCATTGATAGAACGCCTCGGCGGGAAGACTGCGCACGTTGGCCGCCAGGTAGGGCTGGCTTCCAATCAATTTGCAGAAGCGAATGAACTCATTCGTCCCGAACTGATTCGGATCGTAGTGGTGGTTGGCGGGACTGGAGGCGCTCTCTTCCTGAGCCCAGAAATTAGTCCGACGGGGACGCTTGTCGGCCGGACCAATACCATCGCGCCAGTCATAGCTATCGGCAAAACATCCGCCGGGATAACGAAGGACCGGCGCTTTGATCTTCCGCATCTCCTCGACTAGCTCCTTGCGGATGCCATTCAAGTTTGGAACTTTTGAGTTCTCGCCCACCCAGATGCCGTCGTAGATCACGCCGCTGAGATTCTCAGCAAAGTGTCCGTAGATGTTGGGTGAGATTGTTCCCAGCGGTTCTCCCAGCAGAACCTCGATTCGTGAATCGGCTGCGGTTGGGCTCGCGGCTGCAAACGGCGGAGTTCGGCTGAACAGGAAGCACCCAGCCCCCATGACACTGCTGCGGATAAATTTCCGGCGTCCAATCAAAGCAGGCTCAGTCAAATCATGCTCCCCATTGAATTACGCTGTAAGAGCGGGCGGGCACCTCGAATTTCGCCCGGCCCCCCGTGATCGAAGCTTTGTCCAGCGTTCGCGGAACCACGCGTTGCGGCGCGTCGAAGCTGTTCGAAGCTTTGAGGTCATCTCCGGTCAGCAGGAAAGAGGACAGCACACGCGCCGGCGCTTTGTCCTGCCAATTGATCTCCACCGAATGAGCCTTGGATAAATCCCGATTGAGCACGAAGACAGAAATCTTCCCATTCTCCGGGTCCATGGTTCCGGCCACATCCAGGTACGGGACCTGGCCCATCCCAGAAACTTCATAAGTAGGGGATTCCACCAGAAGATTCAGCACCGAGCCCCGGGCAAATTGAAGAGCCCAACTGTAGGGATAATAAATCGTCTGCCGGAACATGCCATTTGCGTTGGTCGTGATGGGAGCGATCACATTGATCAACTGAGCCAGACACGCCAGCTTCACCCGGTCCGCGTTGCGAATCAGCGAATTGATGAGCCCGCCCACCAGCAGGGCGTCTTCGAGGTTGTAAACCTCTTCCAGCAAATGAGGAGCTTCCTGTTCGTGCCCGTTTACCGCGTCCCCGCTGCGGGCTCGATACCAAACGTTCCATTCATCAAAAGAAAGCCACAACTTCTTGGGAGAGCGCTTGTGACCGCGCACCAGATCGCAGACCGCGACCGTTTCGGCGATCTGCCGCTCCATGCTCAGGTTCATGGCCAGAAACTTCGCGCTATCGCCTCCGGTTTCCTCCTGGGTATTGCCAAAGTAGCGATGCAAGGAGAGTCCATCGACATAGTCGTAGCACTGCTCCAGAACTTCGCGATCCCATTCCAGGTACGTCGGCATGAAAGGGCCGCTCGATCCGCAGGCGATGAATTGCAAGGAAGGATCGACATAATGCATCTGCCGGGCCGCATCCTGAGCCTTTAATCCGTACTCCGTAGCAGTCATGTGCCCGATTTGCCAGGGGCCATCCATCTCATTCCCAAGACACCAGTGCTTCACGTTGTAGGGCTCGGCAAAGCCGTGCTTGCGGCGGAGATCACTCCATTTCGTGCCCTTCTCGACGTTGCAATATTCCACCAAGGCCGCCGCTTCTTCCGGCGTTCCGGTGCCAAGATTCAAACCCATCAGCGGCTCGGTGCCGACGGCTTTGCACCACGCCATGAATTCGTTGGTGCCAAACTGGTTGGTGTTGATGGAATTCCATGCCTTGTCGAGCACGCGCGGCCGGTCCTGCTTCGGGCCGACGCCATCGAGCCAGTTGTAGCCGGAAACAAAATTTCCTCCCGGATACCGGACAATCGGAACGCCAAGTTGGTGTATTTGGTCCACCACATCCTTGCGAAAGCCATTGGTGTCCGATAGCTTCGAGCCCGGATCGTAAATTCCCTCGTAAATCGCGCGCCCCAGATGCTCCAGAAACGAGCCAAACAGATTGCGGTCGAGGGGCGCTACCGTCCGTCGAGAGTCCAGGTAAACACGAACCGCCTCAGTGGGATTCGAGGTCTGCGTCTGCGCCGGCAAGAATCTGCCCCACGCCAGATCCGTCGAGCATGCAATTCCCGCGGCAGCAGCTTGACCCAAGAAACGTCGTCGATTGGGCGAGAACATGTTGGTCATCTCCTGGCGTATTTTGCGAATGAGAGAATTCTGAACGCGACGAATAGTAAACGTTTACCAAGCTTCGCGCCATAGGTTTTTTGGTGCCGCGGCACCTTTGAAGGAAATGCAATCGGCAAGGAATCCTGGGAACAGAGGACCCGACTATTCAGCCGAGCCCGGTGCGGCAGTTTCTATTTGGTCACGCAACCAGTGGCCGGGTTGCCGCCCGGCCGGGACAGCAACGGTTGGATTTCGGAATTCGTACAAATATCAATTAGACGAAGCCGGCGTCGGCTCCATCACCGCAGGGGGTACAACCCGCTCCGCGGACACACGAGACGACTCCGGCCGATAACCATTTCGCGTCCGGATACGGCACTTCCTCATCCGCTCTCCCTTTAACTTCACGGTGATGGTGCGCCACCCGCGGTTCGGATTGGGTTGGGGATAGTAGCTCACTGAATAAAGGTGCGCCAGATCATTGCGAATAGAAGCGAACGCCTTCTGCTGCTCCCTCCACGTCTTGGCAAAGTAGGCTTCACCGCCGGTGGCTGCGCTCATCCGTTTGAAGACGGTGCTGGAGACCGGTTCCAGCTTGGCTTCCCGGGTGCTGATCATGTAGATCGGAATGCCCTTTGATTGTGCCAGCTCGGCCACATCTTCCGGCGGCACCATGCTGGCGTTGTCCGGGCCGTTCGAAAACACTACTACCACTTTTCTGCCCGTATTCTGGCCCGCATCTTTCAGCGTCATCAGTAGAGCGTTGTAGAGCGCGGCATCGTCGCCGGCGACCGTAGTGCGTACTCCGCGCAAAACCTGGTTGCGATCGGGCGTGAGCGTGGTAGCCCGGGAAAGGTCGCGGCTGTAGGAATAAAATGCCACGCGGTCAGGATTATCCAGGGAGCGAACAAACTCGGCGATAGCATCCTGGGCGAAAACAAAACCCCGGTACATATAGTTGCTGGTATCGAACAAGATGAAAACATTGGCGCCAGCCATTGCCGATCCCAGCTCGGATCCAAGCTCGGACGACGTTTCCGACGAATCCGAGGCGCCGTTCAGCGGGCGGTTGCTGAGCTGTCCGGGCTTGTCTTCGTCGGCCGCGGCCGTCACTCTTCGAGTGGCTTCATTGCCTTCGCCGAAGGTGGCAACCTTTTGCGCAATACCGTCTTCGGTCACTTCGAAATCGGAAGGTTTGAGACCGGTCACATAGTTTCCCTTGCTGTCCATGACCGCCACGTTCAACTGCACCATGTCGACTTCGACGCGAATGTTGGTTTCGCCCTCCTGCTCTGTCATCCCGCGAACCGAGCCCAAGAGGAATACGGAAATAGCCATGAGAACCAGAGGAAATCGTTTTGCCATAGGACCCTGCCATCACCCGCCCGCGCCTTTTTAGTCTGGCCGCGGATTTTTAAGAATTTGTGAGACTCAAAACAACTTGCCAAACCGTTGTACCTACTGGACCGCCGTACTTAACGCGACTTTTGGCAGGGAAGTGATCTTGCCCTGGCGAAACTCCTCGCCCGTTTCCCGCATCGCGCGCAGCATCGCCGGCCAGTCTTCGAAGTCAGTGGCAAAAATCTTCTCCACCATCCGGTAGGTCAGTTCCGGAACTAGCCGGTTCAACATGACTGGCGGATAACCCAGTTCGTCCGCCAGGCGAGCCCAGTACAAATTATTAGAATCCCAGGACTCAGCCAGCAGGCGGCTGGAGTAGCCCATGAACGCGGGAAACGGCTTCACGTTCAGCAATTCGCGAGTATAGCTTTGCGCTAACGCGGGATGAGGAACCCCAAAATCCTCGGACAATCGTTTCCAGCTGACTTCCGCGGGATAGCGGCTGGAAAGACTCTCCAGCTCCTCCCCCGCCTTCCCCCAGGAAGTGTTTTCTCCAGGAAATCTCCGTCGGAACTCGGCCGCCAAGTAGAAGGTCTCGCCCGGCATCACCCGGGAAAGCGCCTCATTCACGGCTGCCGTCCGAAGAGTCTTTTCCAGTTGCTCCGATCGTTGCGGGACCATGCGCTCGGAAAGAATGTTCAACACCGTAGATCGCAGCTTTTCATCCTGCGCGGAAGCCGCCAAGAGCTCCTCACCCGTGCGCTGGTATAGAGTGACGGCATGCAATTCGTTCTGAGTAACTCCCCACCAGCGAGGCAGGGTGGCGCTGCTGACCAGACCGGGTACCAACTCGTGCCAGATCAGGGCCTGAACATTTTCCGGAACGATGAAGTCCTGCTCCGCCTCGGCCAGCACAAAAGGCAAATCGGCCAGCGAGCCGGCCAGGTGAGCGCCACCGCCAGCGGGCAAGCCTGAACCGAACACGTGCGGCACGTGCCAGGACTGTCCTCCTCCCATCGCCATTTCTCCAGAAAAGTCATGCGAGCGCACGTAAAGAGGATTATTGAGAAGAATCTGCGCTCCCGGCGGCTCGTAATACGCGTAATTCAATCCAACCAGGGTGTCCCGCAGGAAGGGGACGACAATGCCGCGCGCGTCCGCCAGTTCTTTGTGCGAGTTGGGCGACTTGATGATCTTCACCAAATCGGTTCGAGTTTGCAAAGAGCTGTGACGGGTGTTATAGAACCCGGCAGCCCATTCGCTGCGTTCGCTGCTGGTGAACATCGGCCGTGGCATTTCAAATTCGCGCAGCTCTCCGGCCAGCGGAATCAAAGTGTCAGCCACGGGTTTCCCTTGCGCCAATTCATTCAAACCGTTTCCCAGAGCCAATAGCGTGTCCAGAGAAACCAGGCGTTGACCGTCCATGACGGAGCGAATCCGGTTCGCCAATTCTTGCCGCACCTGTTGGCCGGCCGGGTGGGACTGCTTGGGGCCTGCCAACAGCGAGATGACTTCGCCCTGGGAGAGACTGGACCTGCCGGCAGCCGCCCGCCAGAGGTCGTGAATAGAGGCTTGGGCCACGTCGAAAAGTTGGGCCTGGGAGGATATCCCGGCAGCGAACGGGCTGATCAGTTTCTGCCAGGAATCGTTCAACTGTTGCGGAGCGATTTGGCCCTGTCGCGCAAGAATCTGCCACAGACCCACATTGGCTTGAAAAATGCCCAAAGCGTTGGCTCGCAGAGTGACATTGGAAGTGTGGTCAATGGCGTCAACCACGCCGAGAAAATGGGTGATCGAAGCATCATTCAAAGCTTCGAATTCAGAAAAAATCAGGTACTGGTTGCCGTACCGGGAAAACTTTTCACCCAGCAAACGAACTGTCGGAGGACTTAAGCGCTGCTCCACAGGCCGTGCGCTATCGATGGCACTGAGCATGAGGTAAATGGGCAGGGGTCCGTCTTCCGAACTTTGCCGGGAAAAAGCGAACATCGCTTCCACCAGTTGGTCGGGGCTCTTCCAATGGTTCGCATGCTTGGCCCATTGCCGCACGACTTTGGAGTCGGTCTTCTGCTGGACGATCTGCCCCCACACTTCGAGATTGCCGGGGATGGCGGGTTGGCCGGCCGAATCGAACTGAAGTCGAGTCACCAGCAGTAGCAGCCCGGGGTCGGGCCGAAAAACAGGACGGGCGGGGCCGGGGTTAATATCCCGGCCGCGGAGCGCGTCGTAGAAACGCGGCAGGCGGTGAGCTTCGGTGAAATAGACCTGTTGGGTCGGAGTCAGGCGTGAGAGGGTGTCGAAATAGGCGGCGAGCCAGCCGTCATCTTTTGCCAGCAAGCGGGCCACGAAATCCTTCGCCGACCCAGGGTCCGCGCCTGCCAGACTCTTCCATGCGGATTCCGCCGACGCTCCCCCGGGCACCGTTACCCGCCCGTTTCGAATCAAGATGTGACTGCCGTAAAAGTCAAGAACCGGGGCAAACGGAAGTAGCCTTGGGATTCCGGCAAATTGCCGGAAGGCCTCACCGGTTTCCCCATCCATCCGGGCCATGGCCCAGTAGAGACGTGCGAGCACGGGATCGTCCAATAAGGCGTTCAGTACGTCACTTCCGGCGGCGCGCTTGCCTTGCGGGTCAGCCTGCGTCCAATCGGCCGGCGAAAACAACACTGGCACGGGCGAGGCTTTGAAAGCATAGGCAAAAGGCTTACCGCCCTGGAGCGTCGCCTCGAGCTCTGCCAAAGGAAACCCTGAATCGATCGTCAGAAAAGCCTTTTCCGGTTCCGCGGTTTCGAGCGACGCGTCCTTGCCGCAACCTCGCCGCAACCGGTAGCCAAGGACCGACAACAGCGGGTCTGCCTGCTCGCAGCCAGAAACCCGAATCACGGCGTCCGGGCCCGCCAGCGTGTCCAACTGTCTCGCCTGTTCCACGTAGCGCTTCAACAGAACCAGAAATTCGGTGGGCCTGCCCTTGCTGTCCTTGCGTCCCTGATAACCCTCCACTGCCACATTGCGGGCAAGCAGAGGCAGCACTTCCTCGGTCGAGATCTTCTGGCTGATGCCCGCCATGCGCAGGAAAGAACGCAGCGGTCCAGGAATGGCAACGCTAGCCGCTGACGCGGCTAAAGGCTTCGGAACTTCGGGAGACTGCACGGTAGTAGATGTGTCTGACGAAGAGTTCAAAGCCGCGCTGCAAGCGCTTACAGAGAAGCAAACACCAACATAGAGAGAAGCTTTGAGCAGGAAAAGAGGTTTCACGGCTGGCCCTTCCTTCACAACTTAGGAACGACTTGGTGCCAAAGTAGCAGGACGCCAGGGAACGAAGGAATACTTGCCACGCCGGTGACGTCAGGTTGCTAACCCGGGCCCGAGTACCGCCATCGCGTTGGACTCTGACTAAAAACCCATCTCTAAGATCTTCCGCCCCCGGAAGCCTAACTTTTGTGCCTGCCAAGATAGATCATCCTGCGCTCGCTGCCAACCCCTTTTCCATTTTTTTTAATGGCGCACATCCCGGATGCGGAGGGGCCCCACAAGTGGCGTAGATTGGGCGGTTTCGGGTAACCGGTCCGGGCGCGGGCCTTAAGGCTTAGAGCTTATCAACTGCAACTGGCAAAAATGCCAGTTCGTTAGCGCCCGCCTGCCTAGCGCCCAACCCCTGCAGCCTGAAAGCGCCCCACCGCCAGCTTCAATCCCTTTTCGTAGCTGTCGATCAGCTCGTCCCAAATGGCGTTTTCTTCGGAATCGATCAGCTTCCGCCTTGGGTCGGCATCAAACCAGGCCAGCGACCGGCCAATGCCTTGTGCAAAACGCGTGGTAGCCACGTAATCCGGGACAAAGCGCTTGATCTTGCTGTTATCGAATACCACGCTCACCGACTTATCACCGATCAGCGTGCCTTCCATCCCCGGCAAACACGCCACCATAAAGTCCGACGGGATATGCACGATCGCAGGTTCCACCCCGGCTGCTACAGCCACAGTGCGATAGAGTTGATCCCACGTCAATACCTCGTCAGTCGTAATGTGGAACGCGTGGCCGATGGTCTGCTCATGCCCCAGCAAGCCGGTAAATCCCTTGGCAAAGTCGGTATTGTGCGTAATCACCCAAAGCGACGATCCGTCTCCCGGAACGATGACCTTCTTTCCTTTCAGCATTCGGTCGACCACAGTGTAGGAGCGCTGCCAACTATTGATCACCAGTGGTATCAGGTTCTCGCCATAGGTAAGCGAAGGCCGGACGATCGTAACCGGAAATCCTTCCTCCCGATAAGCTTGGAGCAAACGCTCTTCACAGGCGATCTTGTTTCTGGAATAGTCCCAGTGCGGGTTGGCCAGCGGCGTGGCCTCGGTAATCAGATAGTCGGTGCTCGGTTTCTGATAGGCGCTGGCTGAACTGATGAAAATGTACTGTCGGGTTCGTCCGCGGAACAGTTCCAGGTCGCGCTCGATGTCGGCGGGCGTAAACGCGATCCAGTTGACGATGGCATCAAACCGGCGCCCGTGGAGAGCACGCTTGACCGCGGGCGCATCGCTTATGTCCGCGTTAACCGTCTCCGCGCCGCAGGCACATTCCCCAGAGTGCTGCCCGCGCGTAAGCAGGGTAAGTCCGATACCGCGCTGCAACGCCAAACGGGTGCAGGCACTGCTGATGATGCCAGTGCCGCCGATAAAAAGTACGTTCATGCGCTCTTTGTAACAGAATCTCCGGGCATTTCACAGGGCGTCGCCCGCATCAGCGCCATTCACCAGCGATTCTGCACCAGCGGGCGAATCTTCTCATCGTAGATGCACCGCACGGCCGCCATGGCGTCTGAGGTGAGAGCGGGAAGGTCGGAAGCGCGGCAGTTATCGGCGACCTGCTCGGCTCGTTTGCCTCCGGGAATGGTACAAGTGACCGCGTCGAACATGAGGATCCAACGCAGGGCGAACTGGCTCATCGAGACGCCAGCGGGAACGAGCTTGCGGATTTCTTCCACTGCCGCCAGACCGGTCTCGTAATCCACCCCAGAAAATGTCTCGCCCGCGTCGAAGGCCTCCCCTTGGCGGTTGAAATTACGATGGTCGTCAGCAGCAAACGTGGTGTCACGCCGAAGCTTGCCAGTAAGTAATCCGCTGGCCAGCGGTACCCGCGCCAAAATGCCAACCTCTTTTTCTCTCGCACGCGCGAAGAAGAGTTCGGCGGGACGTCGCCGGAAACAATTAAAGATGATCTGCACCGTCTGCACGCTGGGCCACTCGATGGCCTTAAGTGCCTCTGCGACTTTTTCGACGCTGACTCCGTAGTGGCGAATCTTCCCCGCCTTCACCAGATCATCGAGGATGGCGAAAACCTCCGGGCGATGATAGAGCTGCGTCGGCGGGCAGTGAAGCTGGACCAGATCGAGGGTGTCGGTGGAAAGATTTCTCAAACTGTCTTCGATCCATGCCGTAACGTTTTCGCGGCTGTAGCCTTCGACCGTCTGCCGGGGCAGTCGCCGACCAGCCTTGGTGGCCACGATGATCTCTTCCTTACGATCCTTCTTAAGTTGGGCGATCAGGCGCTCGCTGCGGCCATTGCCGTAGACGTCCGCCGTGTCCATAAAGTTGACCCCGCTGTCGACGGCTTGGTGCAAGGCCGCCATCGAATCCTGATCGGAAACCTGGCCCCAGGCACCCCCGATGGCCCAGCCGCCAAAGCTGATTTCTGAAACCTTCCATCCGGTGCGACCGAGGGCGCGGTATTGCATGTCTTGTCTGTCTCCGTGCTGGCTTTCGCTGGGTGCGGAAAAACTCACGATTGTATCAGCCCTTGTTCCCAAGAATCAGTACCCATACCTCAGTATTTCTCTATCAGCGGTCTCTAATGAACCACGCCTAATCCTGGGCTTCACCTCATCGCCTGGGCACCGACCAGTTGGGTCCCAACAACGACCCTCCCGGGGTCGCATCTTCAGACCGACGAAACAGTTCCCGTCCATTGTCGGGCAGGGCTCATGGCGCGAAACGGCAGCCAACATCGGCCACTGGTTTGCTCTGTTGCTGGTGGCGGAACCAAGAAATGCCCAAAGATCCATGAGAAAAGTCTTAACCCAGGAAGAAATCGATAACCTGATCCGCGCTGCCCGCTCCGGAACAGGGGCCCCCGCGCCAAGGATCCAGCCGCCTGCCGTCACTGCCTGGGACGGGCGCGTAGCCGGTCAAATCGGGCGGAACATATGCAGGCGATCAATCGCTTGCACCAGACCTTCGCGCTCAACCTGACTCATTCCCTGGGCGCGTATCTGCGCATTCAGTTCGAAGCGGCGCTGGTTTCGGGAGAGCATTTGACCTATGGGGAATTCCTCCAAAGCATCCCCGAGGTCACTTACCTGGCTTCCTTCAAACTGATGCCGGTGGGAATTTCTGTCCTGCTGCAATTGGATCTCGCAGTGGCGTATCCCCTCATCGATCTGCTCCTGGGCGGAGAGGGCAAAGGCGCCACCCCGGAGCGCGGGACGACCGAGATCGAGGAGCAGGTTCTGGAGACGGTCATGCACATTATTGGCCGCGAGCTGCAAAGCGCATGGCAGGCTCTGTCCCTGGAATTTCAGTTCGAACACCGGCAACATCCGGGGCAAGTGGAACAATTGATGCCGGTGGCGGAAAGAATCCTGCTGCTTAGCTTTGAGCTCAACTTGTTCGACAGCCGGGGAGCGTTGAATCTAGTGGTCCCCGCGCTGGTATCGAGCGCGCTGCTGCACAAGATTTTAGAGCGTGCGACGGCCAAACCCCGCCTGCGCCTGGAGTCGGAACGCCGCCTGCGCACTCGTTTGCTGAATTGCCGCTGCGACTGCTCGCCCAGGCTTTCACCGCCGTCCCCTTATGGTATCGTCATGCGTTTGGAGGACACAGAGCATGGGAGTGGGTCGCAGGTTGCTGGCCATCTTAATGACACTGATTCCCTTCGCATCGTACGCCGCGTCATCGTCCCCGCGTGTGCAAATCGAAACCGGCACAATCGAAGGCAAGGCGAGCGGGCCGGTGAGCTCGTTTCTTGGAATTCCCTACGCTGCCCCGACTGGGGGGAAACTCCGCTGGAAGCCTCCCGCGCCCGCAGTCAAATGGACCGGGGTCCGCAGCGCCACCGAATTCGGGGCACGTTGCATGCAGGGGCCAGTCTATCCCGACATGGTCTTTCGCGATGTCGGAGGCAGCGAAGATTGCCTATCGCTGAATGTCTGGACTCCTGCGAACGGCGCCACAGCCAAACTCCCCGTCATGGTCTGGATTTACGGGGGAGGATTCATGGCTGGGGCAACTTCCGAGCCCCGCCAAGATGGCGGTATGCTCGCCAAGCAAGGTGTAGTCGTGGTCAGCATGAACTACCGCCTTGGCATTTTCGGATTTTTCGCGCTCCCGGAGCTTGCGGTCGAGTCGGACAAAAAGGCCGCTGGCAACTACGGTCTGCTCGATCAAGTCGCGGCTCTCGAGTGGGTGCATCGCAACATTGCTTCTTTCGGCGGCGATCCCGCAAACGTCACGATCTTCGGCGAGAGTGCTGGATCGTTCTCCGCGAGCGCGCTCATGGCATCGCCAGTCGCAAAAGGGCTATTTAACAAAGCTATCGGCGAAAGCGGAGCAGCGTTTTCCGACAGGCCCCTGCTCTTCGAGCCGCTGGCGGTTCGTTCCCAGCGGGATTCCCAATTTGCCATCTCGTCCTTCGGCGTCCAAACCCTTAACGAACTGCGCGCCATTCCTGCGCAGAAGATGCTCGACGCCTCGTTGAAAGCCGGGGTCAACGGCACACCGCGTTTTTCTCCTGACATTGACGGATACCTCCTGCCCGAATCGGTGCCGGTAACGTTTGCCCAGGGAAAACAGAATGATGTTCCGCTGCTGGCCGGATGGAATCATGACGAGGCCAGTTTCGAAGTGATACATACTCCGCAGCCTCCCACCCTTGATAGCCTGAAGGCCACGGCTGCCAAAGAGTTCGGCGAGAAGGCGAGAGAATTTCTGCGCCTCTATCCTGCGAACAACGATGCGCAAGCCCGACGTTCTCTGGAAGACTTCGCCGGTGACCGCTTCATCGCGTGCTCAACGTGGCGATGGCTAGAAGCTCAGACCACGACCGGCAAACAACCCGCTTACCGATATCGATTCGACCTTGCCCTACCGCACGATCCGAGCGCTCCCGACCCCGGGGCGTACCACTCAGCAGAGATCGAGTACGTCTTCGGAACACTTGATTCAAAAGCTGGGATCACCTGGCGGCCCGAAGACCGGGCTCTCAGCGATCTGATGCAGAAATACTGGGCCAATTTCGCTCGCACGGGAAATCCCAACGGCCCAGGCCTGCCGCAGTGGCCTGCTTACCAGTCAGCCAGTGATTGGCAGGTGATGTATTTAGGGCCACAATCGAACGCCGGTAAAGATGTTGTCCGAGACCGCTACCTGTTTTTGAATACGGTTTGGGGGAAATGAAAAAATAAAGACAGAAAATTAGAGATTGGAGACGAGAGATTAAAGACTGGAGATTATTAAAGACTGGAGATTAAAGATAAGCACACCAAGCCACTGATTGAGAATCACCTCGTGAAATCCATTATCCTAGTTCTCGCGCTACTGTATTCTGCTCCGCCCCAGAAGCCTGAGTGGTGCCAGCGGCTTCCCCGCCCCGCCTATCGCACCCTAAAGAGAATCGCCGTTCAGGACCCTTGGTTCGAGGTCTACAGAATCAGTCCCGGCGTGTTCGCCATCTACGAACCCCATCAATCGGCAGAAGTCATCTCCTACCTGGTTTTGGGGACGACCCGAGCGGTGTTGTTCGATACAGGAATGGGCATCAGTAATATCCGTGATGTGGTGGAAGGCCTGACCAGGCTGCCGGTCAGCGTCCTGAACTCCCACACCCACGATGATCACGTAGGAGACAACTGGCGATTCACCGACATCTACGGCATGGACACCGAGTTCACCCGCGCCAATGCCAAAGGCTCAAGAGACGACGCTCAGGCCGAGATTGCATCGGGTGAAGTCTGCGGCGATCTTCCTCCTGGATTCAACCCTGCGGAGTATGTCACCAAGCCCTTCCATATTTCTCACTGGATTCATGACTACGACAAGATTGATCTGGGTGGACGCATTCTTGAGGTCATTGCAACTCCCGGCCATACTCCAGATTCCATCGCGCTCATGGATGAAAAGAATGGTCTCCTGTTCACCGGAGACACCTTCTATCCCGGACCCATCTTTCTGTACCGACCGGAGACCGACCTGGACGCTTATGTGGTCTCGGTGAAGAAGTTGGCCAGCTTGGCGCCGAGGCTTCAATTGCTCTTGCCCGCTCACAACGTCCCGGTCGCCGAACCCGTCTCTCTACCGCGGGTCGTCGAGGCCATGGAACAGGTGCGCAGTGGCAAGTTAAAAGCCGTGCCCAAAAATGGCAAGCAGGAGTACAGATTTCCCGGGTTTTCCTTTCTAATGAGCAAATCGAGCCCACGCTAGATGCCGACCATCCGCCTGACCGGCTAGGCTGAATTAGTCACTTGCATACCTTTTTCGTTGAATCGGGTCCTCACCGGCACCCTTCAGCGGTTCTCTGGATTGGTAGTTTAGTAGCGGAGTGCGGCCCAGAACCGGAAGGGGCCTTCCGGCGACAATGGCGGCGGGATTGTCAAGCACTAGGGCGCGCGCCGCATCGGCGCCGAAACGCTTCGAAACGGCGTCGCGAGCCTCCGACAAGATGGGTGGACGGTTCTTGTCATCGTGGGCGTCGGTGGCAAGCACATGCACTGCATCGTGGTCCAGCAGCCACAAGGCGACCCGCCGGGCGACGGCTCCCCAGTGGCCGGTTAAGGCGGACGCCGTGACTTGCACCAGGCATCCCGTGTCCACCCACTCCAGAACTCGTTCAGGCCCTCGCTGCAGAATCGCATTTCGTTCAGGGTGCGTAACAATGGGAACCATTTCCGCCGCCTGCAGCCTCAATATACCGTCACTTATCTGTGGGGGTATCCCGAAGTCGCTTAGCTCGACCAGCAAGTATCGCCCTGCGGCGATGGTGTAGCGGCGTGGGTGTGCGATGGCGTCTTCAACATTTTCAAATGACAGGTGAAAGTCACAACCGATGCTGAAAGCCAGCTGGTCGCCGATCTTATCGGAGAGTTCGGCGATTGTCCCCCGTACGCGATCGCGGCTGTAGGCGTAGGTATCGTCCGCATGGGGAGTCGTAACGATATGGGTAATGCCATCCGCAATCGCCAGGCGACACATCTCGAGGGTCATATCCCAGGATTTCGAACCGTCGTCAATGCCGGGAAGGAGATGGGAATGGATGTCAATCATCGGATGAGTACATCGAATGGCGACCACGGTAGCCGCCCCAATATGCCAATCATATCAGGCTGGGCAGCGGGAAATTGTTGGCCAACCGGCGGGTAGCTCGACGTCCGGGAATCCAAGCGTCGGGATGGCTGTGGATATAGACCAAAAGAAAACGCCCCAGACTCCGGTTAGAGTCGTGGGACGTTAACTGAGTAGCCCTCCCCCAGAACTGCTCGAAGACAATGTAAGGGCACAGCCGAAGAAGGTAAATGGCACCAGCGTGCCATTCGCCGGCACAAGCAGGTCAGGGCCGGAAAGATAGCTTCTCCCAGGCCTCACTCCCAACCCGCAAGGCGCCGATCTACCCGGTTTCCAAGTCAGCGTGGCTCTCTATGGGCGCTACCAACCGGCCAGTCCGACGCATCGTGGAACAATCATAGGCGTAGACGGCGCCACAGATCAGGCATACCTGGTAGGACTGGTAGGCTTGGCCGTGCACTCCAGTATGCGGCCAGGAAAAACGATGCCGGCAGCACATTTCGAAAAACCGCTTTAGGATTGGACTCGTCATGCTTGCCATGAGGTTTTCGATTTCGCCAAGGTCTCTACACACTACTCCCTGTGTCCCCCGAACAGGCTAGTTTCTTGGCCATAGGCCGCGCGATTAAGGCCAGTACCTGGTCTCATTACTCAGTTACCTAGGGGGCGTAACCATATTGTCCACTCGCGCGTCCCGACAAGAACTACGGGAACACACCTTCCTGACAAGCTTGGGTTACCTTAGGAGATGAAAGGCCGAGCCGGTCCGTGTGCCTGGCGGCACGCGGACTTCAGAAGAGGGAGACTATGCAGAGTGCGAACGCGGTCAACTCAGTACGGCGCAGCTCAAGAGTGCCGGTAACCCTCCCCGTAGTCGTCACCAGCCTGGAGCCGGATAAACCCTTCTCCGAAATCTGCGAGACTCTGGTGGTCAGTGCCCATGGCTGCGTTATGTACTCTCCAGTAAAACTGGACGCTGGTCTCCCGGTGCAGTTCAAAAGAAAAGAAGGCCGCGCGACCATGGCTCATGTGGTGGACTGTCAGCCGATGGGATCTGGTCAACAGGGCTGGCAGCTGGGCGCGAGGTTGGATCGCCCGGAAAATTTCTGGGGACTCGAAGCTTGTCCCGAAGATTGGATACAAATTCTGGGCATGCACTCTGCCGAACTCTCGCGGAAACTGCCGGCCGGAACCAGAGACGATAAGGGACGCGCGCACGATCAAGCTGTGCCTTCCCTCAAAATCGTACGCGAGAAGACCTCCTCCCAACTAACGGACCAGGACTTGAGGACCATGCTTGCCGAGATGGTTCAGCCCTTGCACGCCGAGGTGGCCGAGCTCAAGGAACGGCTGGCGCGGGGCGCGCCCAAACGCAGCCAGTTTGAAATATCGCTGACACATATTCCTCCCGAGGTGGAGGAGAAGCTATGGATCCGCCTGCGCCAGGATCTTGGCGCACAGGTCCTGCAACAAACCCGCCAGCAGTCAGAGCAGGTGTTGGAGGCAACGAAAGAGGCCATCGGGAAGAAGATACGCGAAGCCCAGAATGAGTTCCGGGAGCATGTGACGCAAGAACTGCAAAAGGTCGAACAACAGGCGCAGGCTCTGTCTGAAGAGATCGCGGGCACGGTAGGGGAGCACCTCCAATCTGGAACAGAGCGATTTCAGCAGCAGGCGTCGGAAGCCGGAAGCCGGGTTAAGCATCAGGGTGAAGAGCACTTGCGATCCCTGCAGCAACGCTTGGGCGAGGAGCATGCAGCCTATCGGCGCGAGATGCAACAAGTCCAGGCGGCCGCCGCGTCAGAGTCCTCCCGGCTGCAAACCCAAGTCACTGGGCTGGGCGCCCGCATCTCCGAGCTTGATGATTGTGCATGCCGGCTTGAATCCGGCCTCGACGCACGCCTGAGCCAAATGGCCAACGACGCAATATCCGGGGCGCGCATTCAGCTCGAGACGCAGGTTGATGTGGTTCTGAAAGAGCTGGGATCGCGCAACGCCAAGGAACTTGGCATTCAACTCGACGACGCCTGCGGAAAGCTAAAGACCGTCCAGAAGGGCATCGAAACCTCAGTTTCAGAGTTGGTAAGAACTCAGATTGCCGCCACCTTGCTGTCCTTCGGGGAAACCATGGATGCCCTGGCGCAGGATTCCGTGGGACGGTGGCGGGTCGCGCTGGCTAAGGATCTGGATTCGGTAGCAAAGATTCTGGGCGGGCAGTTCCGGCTGGAAGGCGCGTCCGACAGCCGCGAAAAACAAGAGTCTGAGTGAGGGCGTCAGAAGTTGGCCTCACCCTCAGCTCGCGCGGGCTACCGGGCCCGAGCGAAAGGCAGTCTTGCTATCGCTGCCGATCTTTATCGCCGTCTTAAGTCTCTGAGGGTTGGGCACCACCGCCAGCACATTGGGTGACGTTTTCCAGCTGCCGGTTATTTGGCCTTGGCAGTTCCTAAGTGCCATTCCCGGAAAGTTGCGTCGTGTGTAGCCAGTCCGTGCGGGTGATGCTCTAGCGTGCGAAGTATCCTGCCCTAGCTTGCACACTGCACGTGCAGTGGTTAACGCGCACAATGATCCGATGGAATCTTCCATCTGCGACCAATTGGCGATTGTAGTAACCGAGAACATAGTAAGATTCCGAGTCTTCGACGAGAAGCTTGAATACCTGCTCCAGAGCATTTGAGTGGGCGATAGCACGACCGCCGGTCTGTAGAGCAACGGACTCCAGCAACCCGTTCGTCGAAGCCAATTCGCTATTCTGCGCCGAAATCTGGCTTGTCACTGATTGTGCCGCCTCGGTGGACTCACCCGAGTTCATCTCGCCTGTCGTCGTTGTGGCATCTCCAAACGGAATCACCGCGACCACACCACGAGTATCAACCGGGTACAGTGCGACATTGGCATCAATCGCCGCCCTGACGAATCGTTCGGGCGCGTCAAAAGCCTCTTCGGGAAGTGAGTCAGCCGAACCGGGAAAGAACAAGCAACACGCGTCCTGCCCGTTGGCATGGAAATCCGTGAATATGACCATCGATTTTCTTCCAGGTACTTTTTTCAGCTGCTGCAGCAGATCGTAGCCGGCGCTCATCAAGGGCGTAGCGGCCGGATTGGGTAGCCTCTCTGAGACCTGATCCAGTGCCCACAGCAACTGAGTTCGATCTTGGGTGAAGTTCTGGACGAGGCCCCGAGGTCCCAAGATGGCAACCCGGTAATTCCGTAGATTGCTCGATTGCAAGAACTTTCGCGCCGCGCGAACGGCGAAATATCGAGAGGCAAATCCTGTAGTGAGCTTGGCCTCACTGTCTTCCCGGAACTGGCCACCCATCGAGTCGAACGCAATTACGAGGTATGGGGACAGCCCCGCCTCACCGTAGGGTGGAGCGTCCACGACACCATCGACAGTCCTTGCGGAGTAGGACCGGGGCCCGCGATTCTTCCTATCTCGCTCAACTCGCAAGAAAGAATCGATGCCCTGTATTTTACCATCGTCAGTTACGGAAAAATCGGCCGCATCTAAATTGGGCATTGCTTTGCCATGAGGATCGCGGACGATCACGGCGATTCGAACCAGGTCAACAGTGGCCTTGAATTGTGGTTTCGAGGTCGTCTGAGGCGTAACCCTAATGGCTACGCCGCAGCAAAACAGTAAGGCGACGAGTGTTCGACAGCGTGGCATTGGGGGAACGTGGCGTGCGGGTGATGGAGGCTTCATTCTACCTTCTGAAGACATAAGTCCCCTGCCCCACGAAAGCCCAGAGTCCAGAGGCGCGGAAGAGAACTGGCAGATTAGCTCGGTGTAACAGGGACTTGCCCTGTAGGTCGGATTTCGACCGCAATCGAGCCGTCGTGGCACCTAAGCAAGGGCACGTCAGGGTGCTCGACTGGCGTCAAAAACGTGTCTAAGCTAGATCGGTAAGAGATAAGAGAAACGTTGTCCAGCGCTCGTACCCCATGGGGATACGATTTGGATAAGCCTTCAATTCGCAGTTCCATGACTGATCTCCGTACGAATTTCCGTACGAATTAAGGACAACGATGACGACTGTTCTCGAACAGCGAGCTTGATGCGTTTCCTTTATATCCGAACTCTGGCGCTTCCGGGGAAGCTAACCCCTCGATCTCTCTGCGTGGCATCTCCAGGAGTAGTTCCGTGTCTCTGCGTCCCAAGCCATCCCGCTGGCTAGGCGCTCGACGCTGATGACCCGAAAATGACCGACTCGATCCAACTCCACAGCGCAGGCACAATAGGCGGGTGGGCATGCCCCGTCAACCCTGCTGGGAGACACGCTCTTCATTCCCGCCCCGAATCGTGGTTTGTTGGGGATGTACACTATCCGCGCAACCACTTCCATCCCTTGGAGGAACGCCTGATGTCACGATCCTTCCGCGCGGTCTCGCGATCCACCGTCTTGTGTGTGGTCGCAGTGACGGCGTTCTGTCTCGGGATGTGGCCTCCGCCGGCAAAGGCGCAGCCGGCCGCAAGACCCGCTGCATCCGAAGCTCCGGTTCCGCTCGCGCCTGCGCCTCCCAAAAGCCCGCAATTGCAGCCGGATGGAACAATCATTTTTCGCCTTGCCATGCCAAATGCTGCGAAAGTGGAACTGCATCTGGAAGGCGCAGCACATCCTTTTCCGATGGCGAAGGGGGCGGACGCCGTATGGAGCGTCACCGTGCCCAAGCTTGCCCCTCAGTATTACAGCTACACCTTTGATGTTGACGGCACCGCTCTCCTTGACCCGCACAACGTGACCATCAAGCCCAGCTTCTTCAACACTCAAAATGTTTTCCTGGTGCCCGGTCAACCACCGATGCCATGGGAGCCGTCCAACGTTCCGCATGGAGCGCTGCATCATCACTACTACCGGTCGAACATCGTGGGCATAAACAGTGAGTATTACGTCTATACGCCACCCAACTTCGAATCAAGGAGAAACCAGAAGTATCCAGTGCTTTACCTGCTTCACGGATACAGCGACGACCCGAGCGCGTGGACAAGCATGGGAAAAGCCAACGTGATACTCGATAACCTGATCGCCCAGGGAAAGGCCATGCCGATGATCGTGGTCATGCCGCTCGGTTACGGAACCATGGACATGATTACCCGTGGATGGATCGCTTGGCGGGATCCGGAATTGCCTGGCCGCAACTTCACTAAGTTCACAGACGCGCTGTTTCAGGAGGTTATGCCCCGGGTGAAACAGCAATATCCAATCTCTGATAGACGTGAAGAACATGCCGTGGCAGGCCTGTCCATGGGCGGTTCGGAGAGCCTGCTGGTGGGTCTCAATCACGCCGGGGACTTTGCCTATGTCGGAAGCTTCAGCGCCGGAGGTCTGGGAGAAGGCGACTATGGTCCGTCCTTTCCGGGAATCACGGCGCGATCAGCCGCGGAGATCAATGCCAAGCTGCGAGTGCTCTGGATCGCGTGTGGAACTGAAGACGGTCTCTTGGCCGCAAATCAGAAATTTATCGCCTGGTTAATGGAAAAAGGCCTGCAGCCTATCACAATTCAAACTCCAGGGATGCATGCGTGGATGGTCTGGCGCGACAATCTCGCCAACTTCGCGCCGCTGCTCTTTCAGTCGAAGTAGGGTCAGAAAGAGCAATGAGATGAGCAACGAGGTGAGGAAGGCGTCTGCCGTGAACCCTTTGCTGAATGAAGTAGAAGCTCGCGTGCTGGGCGCGCTGGTTGAGAAGGACATTACCACTCCCGATTACTATCCGCTTTCGTTGAACGCACTGGTCAACGCCTGCAACCAGAAGAACAACCGCGAACCAGTGATGAATCTGGATGAAGACGTGGTTCGACAGGCGCTCGCTGCACTACATGCTCAGAATCTCGCCGGACCGGCCGGTGGCGCCGATAGCCGTGTAACCAAGTACGAGCATCGTTTGCAGGAGGTTTTCAACTTTAGTCGCGGTGAGATCGCCATCGTGTCCGTGCTGTTGCTGCGCGGTCCGCAAACACCAGGAGAACTCCGTGGACGCGCCGAGCGCATGCACCGCTTCGAGGCTCTCGACGAAGTGCAGTCCACCCTGCAGCGCCTGATGCAGAGCGAACCACCCATCGTCAGAGTGCTGCCCCGCCAGCCGGGCACCAAGGAAGCGCGCTACATGCATCTGCTCTCTGCGGATCTGCAGGAGCTCAGTTTGGCCATGGCGCCGTCGTCCGCGATTGCCAATCACCCCGAGGGCAACGAGCCACTCATGCGCCTGGAAGACGAAGTCCAGCAGCTTCGCAAAGAAATCGCCGATCTGAAGCAGCAGTTTGAGAGTTTCCGGAAAGGGTTCGAGTGAGCGGGACCTTGGGCATCGGACGCACTTGACGGACTCAAGCGCCGAATCTCTCTGCGGCGCGAGCTTTCGCCTTTGCTGCCTCTTCTTCTCGATTCTTCGGTGGTGCGTTCGTCTCGAGAGAACGAAGAAGACGAATCGAGATGCCGGCGATTTCATCGACGGCAGCCAGGAACGAGCCTTCGTTCGCCTTCGACGGTTTGTTAAAACCGCTGATCTTTCTCACGAACTGGAGCGAAGCAGCTCGAACTTCTTCGTCAGTAACGGGCGGATCAAAGTTGAAAAGGGTTTTGATATTCCGGCACATTCAGTTTGACCTCACTGGATGAAACTTCTCAAGCGCATTTTCTCATGGAGCAACGCACCTCTTCAGGGCCAGCAACGCAAACCCACAACCGCGACAGGAACCTCGCCCCGGCCCGCGCACACATGGTCAGCCATCAACGGATGGTTTGTTCCCAACGTTGTCGTATCGCGTTCAAAAATTGCTTTTTGTCCTTTTGCATCAGCCGGACCAGAGCCTGGTTGCCGGTGTCTTCGTGCGCGGACGCCCACAAGACCATTTCCGTTAGCACCGGGGCAAGATCGATCCCCTTGGGCGTCAGCTGGTAAATCACCTTTCGTCCGTCCCAAGGATCTGATTTGGTGGTGATGATTCCATAAGCGGACAGTCTCCGCAGGCGATCTGCCAATATGTTCGTCGCGATTCCTTCGTCACCCTCCAGGAATTCCTTGAAGGTCCCCGCCCCCCGCAGCATCATGTCACGAATGATCAACAGCGACCAGCGGTCGCCCAGCATCTCCACCGAAGCATTCAGTGGGCACCCCGACCGCCGCTCGGCCCTGCGCTGGTTCGCCATATTTTCCACAGGATTTAACTTGCATTTCGCAAGTGATATATGAATAATCTCACACCTAAAGGATTTTCTCAATCACTAGGTATCACCGAAGTGTGCTATGCAATTGAAATCCTTACTTAAATTTCAACGGCCAATGCGAGACCGCATTCAAGTTCTACGAAAAGCGCCTGGGCGCCAAAATCGAAGCCATGATCCCGCACGAGGGCACGTCTGCCGCGGTCGCAAAGACATGGCGGCGGCCGGTTGGAAAGTTCGGCTGGGACGGCGGTCTGGGCACTTCCTGGTATGCGGATCCCAAGGAGGGCATGGTCGGCTTTCTGATGACCCAGCGTGCCTGGACATCCCCCAGTCGATTTCTGGACCTTGGCTTACCAGTCGATCGACGACTGAGGCGGATGAATGCAACGCGGGTGTCCTAAGGCTTGCTCATTCGTCATATTACTAAGGCAAAACAATAACCGTTGTAGGGACCGCACATAAACGCTCCACCGTCGAGAGGAGATCGCCATGGGTAGACCGGTTGTTCACTGGGAGCTTATGTCGAAGGATCCGCCAAGAGTCGCGGCCTTCCACGAGAAAATCTTCGGCTGGAAGATCCAGCACATGCCCGAGATGAACTACCGCCTTGTCGAGACCGGAGGCACGGGCGGCATCAACGGCGGCACCCTAAGGCCGGAGCGCGAAGAGCCCTGGCCCGGCAACATGACGTTGTACATTGATGTCGATGACCTCGCGGCCTACCGCCAGCGCATTCTGGCGGAAGGAGGAAAAATCCACGTCGAGGAGCAGGAAGTGCCCGGTATGGGCTCGTTCTCTCTCTTCACCCATCCCGAGGGCCGCATGATGGGCCTGTGGAAAACCAAGAAATGATAAAGATAAAGCAGACACGGGTGTTTAACATCGTCCGCAAGATCACAATTGTGGCTTTCGCCCGGTGCGAGTTGGACGGGCAGGAGGTCGCGATAGTTGTGAAGAAGCTTCGTGCGAAGATCGCAAATACAGAAAGGAGTGAGGGATGAGCAAAGTACGAGTCTTGGTTGGCACACGCAAGGGCGCATTCGTCCTGACATCGGACGGCAAGCGCGAAAAGTGGGACGTCAGCGGCCCCCATTTTGCGGGCTGGGAGATGTATCACCTCAAGGGATCACCCGCTGATCCGAATCGCATCTACGCTTCGCAGACGAGCGGATGGTTCGGGCAAATGATTCAACGCTCAGATGATGGTGGCAAGACCTGGCACCAGCCCGGAACGCCCCCTGGCGAGCCGGCCGCCCCGGGTCCCCCCAAGAGTGAGAGCAACAAGTTCGCTTACGACGCGTCTCCAGAGACCGGCAAGCCGCTCACCACGCACCAGTGGTACGACGGCACACAACATCCCTGGGAATTCAAGCGGGTGTGGCATCTCGAGCCATCGCTCACCGATCCGGCTACGGTTTACGCCGGAGTGGAGGATGCCGCCATCTTCCGCTCGACCGACGGCGGACAGAACTGGCAGGAACTCCCCGGATTGCGTGGCCACGGCACCGGCCCCAAGTGGCAGCCGGGCGCGGGCGGCATGTGCCTGCACACCATCATTCTTGATCCCAGCCATCCGCAGCGGATGTACATTGCCATCTCGGCCGCGGGCGCCTTCCGCACCGACGATGGCGGTGCGACCTGGAAGCCGATCAACCGCGGACTGCGCTCGCAATATATCCCGGATCAGGATGCGGAAGTCGGCCACTGCGTCCACCACGTCGCCATGCACCCTGAGCGACCAGGCGTGCTGTTCATGCAGAAACACTGGGACGTGATGCGCAGCGACAACGCCGGCGACTCGTGGCAGGAGGTTAGCGGGAACCTGCCCACCGACTTCGGGTTCGCGATCGACGTGCACGCGCACGAGCCGGAGACTATCTACGTCGTCCCCATCAAGAGCGACTCGGAACACTATGTACATGAAGGCAAGCTACGCGTGTACCGGAGCCGTACTGGCGGAAACGAGTGGCAGCCGCTCACCAAAGGTCTGCCGCAACGCGACTGCTACGTAAACGTGTTACGCGACGCGATGGCCGTGGACTCGCTCGACAAGTGCGGCGTATATTTCGGAACCACCGGCGGGCAGGTGTACGCATCCGCCGATGCCGGAGACAGCTGGGCTCCCATCGTCCGGGATCTCCCGGCCGTGCTGTCGGTGGAGGTGCAGACACTGAGGTAAATTGCCGGGACACGCAGTCCGGTTCGAACAATGAATGGTGCAGCGGACCAGCTCTCCAACAAACATGTCTGCACGGGGCACCTATCGCTTGGCCTACTTCGTGAAGACAAATGTTTCGCGGCAGAGATACTGCATGAACGTGGCGTTCGTCTCGCGTCGACTCGCGAGGAGTTAACCGGAATGCCGCACGATGATTCGGCAACCGAGGAATTTATTCGAAAAGCCAGCTCGCTGCCGGAGGATGTCGTGAAATTGCAAACCCAAATTGGGCTGATCGTGAGCCGCATGGAGAAGGCCATCGCCAACCACGATTTTGCGAAGGCTCGCGGGTGTTCGGATGAAGAGCGCAAGGAACATGACAAGTTGTATCTGCTCTATCAAAAGCACAGGATTTCCGACTGGCTCTACGATCAGAATCCTGATTCACCGGCAACCCGAACCCTCAACCGCACCGCCATTCGTGGAATGAGACCCATATGATCCGCGTCATACTCCCCTTCCATCTGCGAACCCTGGCGCAAGCCAGCAGCGAGGTAACAATCGAGGTCGAGGGTCAAGCCACACAACGCTCCGTCCTTGACGCGCTTGAGACTCGCTATCCCATGCTGCGCGGCACGATCCGCGACCAGGTCACGCAACAGCGCCGGCCGTTCTTACGCTTCTTCGCCTGCGAGCTGGACCTGTCCCACGAGTCGCCCGACGCCCCGCTGCCCGAGGCTGTCGCGTCGGGGGCGGAGCCACTAATCGTGCTCGGGGCCATTGCAGGAGGATAGGGACCTACTACGGATGCGCTGAGAGCCTCAAAGACGTGCTTGAACGACGATGACGGTGCGAATCAAGCCCCATGAAAATGAACAAGAGCAAACACGACGCTGACGGAAAATTGAAGAATGGTGTTTTCCAAGAGCACTATACGGATGGCACCCGGTCCAGCGTCGGCCAATATCGCAAGGGCGAAAAAGCCGGCGAGTGGAAGTACTACCTGCGGAACGGATCGCTGAAAGCCATTGGCAGATACTTGAACGGCAAAATGACGGGGCAGTGGAAATGGTACCGGGAGAATGGAGAGTTGATGCAGACCGGCTCATTTGAGAATGAAAAGAAAGTCGGCATCTGGAAGAGATATCGCCCCAATAGAGTACTGTACGACGAAGGTGAATACATCGACGACAAAAAGATCGGCCAATGGCGCAGGTATGACGCAAATGGAAAGATGAGCAAGACGACTCGCCATAAGACGCGATAGGGCGAAGAAGACAATGGCGGCAATCTTCCCTCCTCAGTCGGAACGGAGAGGTCTTGTGAGAACAACGTTTTCTTCCAAATTAGTGTTGGGATGGGCGGCCGTTCTTAGCGTAGCCTTGGCCACCGGAAGACTCGAATCCTCCCGGCGAATAGGAAGCGCGGCGGCGCGGGGCGGCCCTCTTCGTGCTCCGGCAATGGCTGACGAGACAGTGGCGCCTGTGCTGGATCCCGCCGTCTATCATCATGTAGCCCAGGTGATCTGGGTGGTAAGCGATATCGACCGGGTAGTCGATTACTGGCGGCGCCTGGGCGTCCGCCATATCCATCGCGACGGAGTGGTGAGCTTCCCGAGTCTGACCTATCGCGGCAAGCCCGACCCGGCGCGTGCAAAGCAGGTAACCGCCAATGTCGACGAACTCGAGATCAAATGGATTCAACCCGTGCACGGAGGCAAGTTTTGGCGCGATGGCCTGCGTCAACATGGTGATGGCATTCGCGTCCTCGGCTATGCCGTCCGCTCACCACAGGAGTTTGACGACCAGATCAACTACTTCTCCTCAAAAGGTGTAGACCTGGTTGTCCAGGACAGCTGGCAGGGTCAAGCGGGCCGGGGCCGGGTTGCATATCTAGACACGGCGGCTCGGGGCGGGGGACACACGCTGGCGCTGATCGACGACCCGGACACCCGGTCCCGCGCGACCGCCGGCGCCGGCAACGAGTACCCCGTCACCAAGATCACGCATTTCGCCTGGGTCGTCAATGACGTACGAAAGGTGGACGCATACTACACCGACCTCGGTTTCAAATCCTTTTCCAGGATCGACCACAACGTCAGCCTCGATCGCGTCTATCGCGGCCAGCCCGGCACGTACGAGATGTGGCTGGGATGGGACCGCACGGGCGACGCGCCGTTCGAGTGGGTGCAGCAAATCACCGGCCCGGACGTCTATGTGGAGTACGGAAAGAAACACGGAGAGGGTTTCCATCACCTGGGCGTAAACGTTACAGATATGGACGAAGCCATCAAGCAGATGACTGCTCGCGGGGCACCACCATCGCAAGCCGCCGCCTGGAAGACGTCGAAAGGCAAGGGCCGCGCCGTCTATTTGGACACCGAACCTTATGGCGGCGTCACTCTTGAGCTGATTTACGATCCCCACTAGTCTTATGAGCGCTAAGGTTGGCTACTCGACGCCTGTGTTGCACGTCGCGGAAATCGAGAAATCGATCCGGTTCTATGAGCAATTGGGGTTTGTCACCGTGGACACGGATCGCGCAAAACCCCTGGGATGGGCTCGCATGCATTGCGAGGGCGGCGCAGTCATGTTCCTGCGGAGGGAAAAGCCTGTAGATGCTTCCGCACAGGCAGTCATGCTCTACATGTACACACCCGACTTGATCAGCTTGCGTGAGCAACTATTGGCCAGTGGTGTCAAAGTGCCTCCGATCGGGCACCCGGAATATATGCCCAGCGGTGAAATCTGCATTTCGGACCCGGATGGCTACGTCATACTGGTTGCACATTGGGGAAAGTCGGAGCAAGAAGCGTGGGAAAAACGAATCAGCGCTAAGACATAGTCGGCAAGCCTAGTGATGCTTTGGCCTTACGGCCCCGCCCGAACCTCCAGCACGATGCGGCGGTAGGAGGTCAGGCTCGGTGAGCCGTTATCCGTCACCGACAGAATAATATGCGCGACGCCCTGGGCCGGGCACCGCGCCGTCGCCGTTTGAATCCACATCGGCCGGCAGGTTGCAGTTGCTGTGATCGTCACCTTTGGGCTTTCCGCGTCCCCAATATTCACAGCCGCGAGACCCGGGCCATCACCGGCACCGGCCTCCCCGTAATGGAACCAGGAGTAGCTCAGTGCCTGGCCATCGGGATCGTGGGACTGACTGGCATCCAGAACCACCGGCTGGCCGATTAAGGCCCGAACAAATATCGGTGCGGTTCCGGCCTGACCGTTTACCAAGACGATCGGATTGTGGTTGGCCTCGGCAAAGGGCTTGATGGTCCAATTCATACGTGCTGCAAAATCATGCTGAAAGGCTTCGCGCCAGCGCCAGATGGTGGCCTGGTCGGAGGTATGGCTTTTGCCGTCGGTCCCGATCACTGTGTCCTGCGAGGTGACGCGCGAAAAGAGGTCGCCGCCCTGGGTCCAGATGGAACGGGTCTCGCCGTATGGTTGACGGAACACATAGCGCCCACCCCAGCCGCCCCATCCAGGATTCCACCAGCTTGCCAGCCCATTGTTGATGAGACCGAGAAAAGACGGCGAATCGCCCTCCATGATGAAGGCGAACTTCGGATATTGCTTTCCGAGCGGGCCTTTGCCGCGGATGTTGGCATCAAGCCATGCGTTCGTGACCGTGGAAAAATCCGCGCCGTCGCCATTGCGGTAATAGACGTCACCGCTGATGCCGGTCCAGGTCGCATAGTAGTACTCTTCGCCGTTCGTTAGCGATGGACGGACAACATAAAACAGGTCGGGGAATTCCCTCCGAATCCACGGCCCGGCGTCGTCTTGATCGGAAATCGAGTAGACGCGGAGCTTGGCCACGAATTTCGCCAGCTCCGCCGGCGAACGAGTCGCGCGCATGTCCGTCAAGGCCTGCGCCAGCGTATTGGCACCGCCCCAAATCGTGATCCACAACGGTCTCGGGTCATTGCGGTCGACGACCTTGACGAGTGCCTGCGCCCCCGACGAAGACTTTCCAGACCCCACAGCGGTCATGCCATAGCCGGGCTGGCCGGTACCCACCAGTTGATCGAGCTCGGCGGCCGTCGGCCAACCCGAGGCGTGTTTGAGGAGGTTCGGTCGTACCTGCCCATATTTTGCGATGATCTCGTGCATCGTGTCCGGATGGGTGACGGCCTTCTGCCACGTCGAGGTGGCCGCAACCAGCCCCTCGAGATCAATTTCGTTGGAGTAGAGCAGCAGGCGGACGAACGACATTTGATCATCGGGCTCATTGCCTATGTCGCTGACAACGAAAACCCGTGGGTGGCCGGAGAAGTTATCGAGCCCGGCCGCTGGCGACTGCTGGGCGTAAGCGGCGCCGCTCAGGAGAAAGAGACTCGCTGCCACGCTCGCCACAATCTTGGACCAGGACCCCGGTCGAGTGCTCATTTTGCAACTTTCGTTTTCAGGAGATTCCATCTGCGATGCATCGGGTGCTCCATCTTTGCGCGTTCAGTGTGCGTTGGATTCCACAGAAGTCTACCGCTTGGCATTTTTTTCTAACAGTTGAACTTGAATCTGCGCCGTGATGATCCCGTTCACCCAGCTTGTTCGCAAAAAGCGCGAAAAGATGGGGCACGCGGCAGCCGGCCGGGGAAGAACTGCGACCGTTGGATCGTATGCTGAATCATATTGAAAGAAGCCCCGCCATTGACTTGCACGGAGGAGCACACATGAAGCTCAACCACCTAAACCTAACCGTCTCCAATGTTCTGGAAGCGCATCACTTTCTCGAAAAGCACTTCGGTCTGAAGGGTTACGGAGGAAGGGAGCCGGGTGAAGCGATGAGTTTCCTATCCGACGACAACGGCATGATTCTGGCGCTGTTCCGGAGCGCAAAAGGGACCGAAGTGAACTATCCCGCGGGCTTCCATATTGGATTCATCCAGGAGAGCGAGGAGCGGGTCAACGAGATCAACCAACGTCTGCGGGATGACGGGTATGACGTAGCAAAGCCCTCCCGCCTTCACGGCTCATGGACGTTCTATTTCAAGGCTCCGGGAGGGTTCACGGTCGAAGTTCTCTCCTAGTTCTTGGTGCCGGTCACGTTGATGCGCACGTTCTCGCCCGCCCCAGCAGCAACTCGCGTTCACGGGTATTGCGCGTGAGGGCTGCGGCACGCTCGAATTCGGCGCGGGCCTCGTCGGGACGGCCAAGCTTGAAGAGGAGATCTCCGCGCACGCTGGGCAAGAGGTGGTAGTTCTCCAGCGATGACTCCGCAGTCAACGCATCGACCAGCTCGAGGCCCGCTGCCGGACCGAACGCCATGCCCACCGCCACCGCACGATTCAGCTCCACGATGGGCGAGGGAACGCGCTGGGCAAGTTCAACGTAGAGCGCAACGATGCGCGCCCAATCGGTTTCGTCCGGCGTGCGCGCTCGAGCATGACAGGCAGCGATCGCGGCCTGGAGCGTGTACGGGCCGCGCGCATCGCCGGGCGTTTCGGCACGCGGCTTTTCTGCACGCTCGAGCGCAGCGAGACCACGATGGATAAGCAGTTGGTCCCAGCGCGCGCGGTCTTGATCGAACAGCAGCACAGGCTGTCCCGACGGGCCTACACGCGCCCGCGAGCGCGACGCCTGGATTTCCATCAGCGCGACCAGGCCGTGGACCTCCGACTCCTTGGGAGCGAGTTCGGCCAGTATGCGCCCGAGCCGCAGCGCGTCTTCGCAGAGCGCGGGACGCATCCAATCGTCACCGGCCGTCGCCGAGTAGCCCTCATTGAAGATGAGGTAGATAACTTCGAGCACCGACGACAGACGGGCGGCAAGCTCGGCCCCGCGGGGCACCTCGAAGGGGACACGCTTCTCGGCGAGGGTGCGCTTAGCCCGGACGATGCGCTGGGCGATGGTGGGCTCCGGGACGAGAAACGCACGCGCAATCTCGTCAGTCGTCAAACCTCCGAGCAAGCGTAGCGTGAGCGCAACCCGCGCCTCGGTCGAGAGCACCGGATGACAGGAGATGAACACCAGGCGCAGAAGGTCGTCGCCGACGTCATCGTCGAGGGCAGCGTTGAGATCTTTCATCAGGACCTCGCCAGCACTCATCTGGCGGGCATCGAGTTCGCGACCGAGTTCCTCGTGCTTGCGCTCGAGCCGCGTGTTTCGGCGGAAGTGATCAATCGCGCGATGCTTGGCAGTCGCCATAAGCCAAGCGCCCGGGTTGTCCGGGACGCCCGACTCCGGCCACTGTTCGAGGGCGGCAACGAGAGCATCCTGTGCAAGATCCTCGGCCACACCGACATCGCGCACGATCCGCGTCAGCCCGGCGATGAGCCTCGGCGACTCGATCCTCCAGACTGCGTCGATCGCACGATGTGTATCGGTAGCCGTCACAGCTACCGATCACACCATCTTTAATCCGCCAGCGCAAGTTGAGGCGTTTAGCGGCCTGAGCCCGCCGCCGAAATATCGGCGCCCCCCGTGCCCGCAACCGTCCTACGTCTTGGGAGCGAAGTCTTCCGGCCCGAACATCTGGCGAACCTCGGTCTCGCCCTCCCAGCCCGGCCAGTGTTTCTTGTGAAGTTCCATGAAGCGGACCGCCGATTCGACCGCCTCTTCCTTCGATTTAAACTCAAACTGCGCGTAGCCGCCGACAACCTCCTTGGCCTCGGTGAAAGGCCCGTCGGTCACAGTCAACTGCCCCCCGGAGAGCCGGACGCGGGCGCCCAGCGCGGTTGGCCCGAGCCCCCCGTTACCGAGCATCGTGCCGGCTTTGACCGCCTCTCCGGCGAGCGTTGCAATGGCATCCATGAGCTGCTTGGGTGGAGGGCCCTGCTTCTCGGCGTGCTTGACTATCATCATGAACTTCATTTCAGATCTCCTTTTAGTTTCAAGTTGTGAGCCGAGTTTCCGGACGGTCTCGACCTGCCGGATCTGGGCTCTATCTACACGTCGAACGAGGGGCAGCGAAATCGACATCCAGTAGCGTTATTTTTGAAAGCATTATTTTTGAAAGGATTGTGTTGAAAGTATTGGTTAGATGTCGGCAATGCTCTAACTTTTTCCGTGAAAGCATCCTGCAACAATACCGCTCCGACGATGACGAGAAGCAGCGGCCAGAATGATACCAACATCCATAGGAGACCCAGCAAAAACCCCTGGTGATCAAAGGCATAGGCCTGCGTAGCTTGCGAGGCCGCTAAGACGGCAGAGGACAGCACCCCTACCCCCTCTCCCGCGGTGGAACCACAGATGTGCCTCACCTGGGCTGCGGCCCTGTCCAGGTTCCCAGCCAGAATATGAAGCCCGAGCCCGACGAGGGCCCCTCCCGCCATCCATTTAAAGCCCTCAGAGGATGTGTGCTGTCTTGTCATATCCGCCTCCCGAACCGCTCTTTCCTTGCCTCTACTGACACGTCGAACGAGGCGCAGCGAGATCGACAGGTACAACAGTTTTTTTTGGAAGTATTGTTACGTGTCTGCCGTGCCTTGACTGCATCCGTCTAGGCGGGCAACCGCCATCCGTTGGAAAAGATTGCGTGCATCGAATTAGATGTATACACATCTATTACCACATGGAACGCTCCCTGATACCGAAACTACCGTGTATGTGCGGCAACTTACGCCGGACTTCGCGGGCACTGACCCAGCTATATGAAAATGCGCTGGGGCTGCGGGCCACTCAGTTCACCATCCTGCAAGTGCTCTCGCTGGCCGGAGAAGTGACCCAGAACCAGCTGGCCGAAATGTTCGCAATGGACAGCACGACCCTGACGCGAACGCTCCAAATCATGGTCAGGGGAGGCTGGATCGCAGAACGCCGCGGCGAGGACCGGCGAGAACGAAGGCTGCGTCTGGCCAAAGCCGGCGAGGCACAGCTCAATCGTGCTCTGCCGGTCTGGGGGAAAGTTCAATCGCGCTTGCGCCGTCAACAGGGGGAGCAGGCCTGGAAAAACCTTCTAGACATGACACATCAAGTCACTGACCTGGTCACGAGTCGAGGAGACTCGCTTTGAAAAACTATGGAAAATTTGCGGCGGGGCTTATCGCCGCATGGTTTCTCTTTGCCTTGTCCGCGTCGGCCCTGGACGGGTTCAAGAATGACGCGAATCGTGTCGGCCTCGCGGTTGCAGTCGCTGCCGTGGCACCGATTCTCGTGTTCGCGCTGTGGTTTGCCTCCTCGGAGAAATTCCGCCAGTTCGCATTGTCCTTGAACCCGCAACTTCTGACATTTACGCAGTCCTGGAGAATTGTCGGATTCACCTTTGTCCTGTTGCAAGCTCGTGGAATTCTCCCGGCCATATTTGCCTTACCAGCAGGATACGGCGACATGGCCATCGGGATGACAGCGACGCTCGTGGCATGGAAATTGGCCAATCCCGTTCGTCGCCAGAGCTTTATTCTTTGGCAATTGCTTGGAATCGCAGACCTGATCACTGCGGTGAGCCTCGGCACGACCGCCCGCTTGCTCAGCCCGCACAGCGCTTCAATGGTCGCCATGACGGTGCTGCCGCTCAGCCTGGTTCCGACGTTCCTTGTGCCTTTGTTTCTGATCTTTCATGTGATTTGCATCGCCCAGGCAAGGACTTGGAAAACTGCTTCCGTCGAGACTGCGCGAAACAAAACAGAGCCAGTGCACTACCCAGCAGTCAAGTGCGGCATGACGACGGAGCTGAAGCCAAGAAGTACGAGGGACAAGGTAGTAGGCACTGGCACTTTTCTCACAAAAGCCTAGCTCCGAGACGGGTTGCGTCCATTCCAAGCAACGAGACATATTCGACGGCCTTTCCAATCATTGATCGGCCGACTTTCAGGTGCATGAACTCTGTAGTGGGATTTTGACGGAAACCCGTCCCTTTTTCACCTCCGCTGAGCCCGGTCACGCAGCGCGGCAATCAGACCCTTCTTGCGATCTCAGCCACGGGGAGTTCAATCTCGCGCCCTTGGCGGTGGCCACAACTTCTTGCTCGAGATTCCCAGGCGGCGCTCTTTGTCCTGGCGAATAAGCTCGCGGACATACTCGCTGGGCGTGCGGGAGCTACCTGCCCTTCTGCGTAGTTCTTAAGAGCCTCGGGAGGGTGCTCCAGCAGCGCAGCCTACTTTCGAAGAGGAATCAGTGCACGCAGTCGATCATCGCGCAGGAAGAGCCCAACCCAGGCCAGCACGCCAAGAATGGTAGTCATGATGAATGCTGGATTGCCGACGCGGACGTTGGTAGCGGTTGCGCCGCCAAGATAGCCTGTCAGCAAGATCGCGCCGAGAATAGAAGTACTCGGAATCGCATAGACAACGGTGCAGGCTATCTCTAAGAGCCCGACGACGAGAATGAGGCTTTCGGGGTATCCGTAACCAGCGAATCCCTGCATGACAGAAGGCGGTTTCATCAATTTCATCACGCCGCTGAAAAGCAGCAACAGCACCGGAAGGGCGCTGATGATACGTCCGGCCAAGAGCCTCTTCTTTGAGACGGGAGGTGTTTGAGTAGCCGACTGCATGACTTTTCTCCTCGGGGCGTTAAATCGGAAATTAATAGATGCGTGAACCATCTTCGGCGATGCCGAGCTTCCCCACCCTGTCGTTCCAAAAAGCGGAACGACGAGGGTGGGGCACCGTCGCTCGCCGTGGCTACTTCCTTGCGGCGACCTGCTTGCGCAGGCGCTCTTCTTGTTCCCTGAGTTCAGGAGTGAACTCGGCGCCGAAGTCGTCGGCTTCGAACACCTGGCGAATTTCGACCTCCGCCCCACCGTCGAAGGGACTGCGCTTGAGCCACTCGACCGCCTCTTCCATCGACCTTACCTGCCACAGCCAGAAGCCGGCGATCAGCTCCTTGGTCTCGGTGAACGGCCCGTCAGTCACGGTCTGCTTCCCTCCAGAGAACTTGATGCGCTTGCCTTTCGAGCTGGGGTGAAGCCCCTCGCCTGCGAGCATCACGCCGGCTTTCACCAGCTCTTCGTTGTACTTCCCCATTGCCGTCAGGATCTGCTCGGTCGGCATAATGCCCGCCTCTGAGTCCTTGTTGGCCTTGACCACCACTATGACTCTCATCGTATTTTCTCCTTAAGTTTTCGGGTTTGAGCTGGCTTCCGTACGGTTTCGAACCGGCTGGATTCTAGCCCTCTACTTTGACGTCGAACGACGTGCGGCGAGATCGACACTGTCGGTATCTTTTTTGAGATATTTGTTAAGTGCTGGCAATGACTCGACTTGTCCACCTCGCCGCCGTCATAGTCTTGGGTCGCGGGTTTCCGCGGATGGTGTATTCTCATACGCTCTCTCGATTTCATTGATTCCGGAGACAGCATGCGCGGAAGTCTGCTCTTTCTCGTCGTCGTGATCGGGATCTCCGCCAGCCTGCTCGCCCAGACGCCCGCCTGGCCACCCGCGTCCGGCCACACCACCCTGCCGGTCTGGCCGCACCGGGCGCCCGGCGCCCAGCCGAGTCCGGGCCCGGAGCTTGATACCACGACTGCCAAGGACCACGTGGTCGCGGGCAAGCCGGTCATTCGTCTCGGCAACGTCTCCGCGCCGACCCTCACCCTCTACGCGCCTCAGGACAAGAACACCGGGGCCGCCGTGGTTGTGTTTCCCGGAGGCGGGTACCGCATTGTCGCCATTGACCTCGAAGGCACTGAGGTGTGCGACTGGCTCAACTCCGCCGGTATCACCTGCATCCTGCTCAAATATCGCGTGCCCGACTCCGGGCCGTATCCCAAATCCTCGGCCGCGCTTCAGGATGCCCAGCGCGCTCTCGGAATCGTGCGCTCCAACGCCACCGAGTGGCACATCGACCAGAACCGTATCGGTGTCCTCGGCTTCTCCGCCGGGGCCCACTTGGCTGCTGCCCTTAGCACTCACTTCGATCAACGTCTTTACGACCCGATCGATGCCGCCGACCAGCTCAGCTGCCGCCCGGACTTTGCCGTGATCGTCTATCCCGGTTACCTCGCTCTGGCAGACCAGAACTTTGCGGCCAATCCTGAGATCCACATTACCGAAAAGACCCCGCCCTCCTTCATTGTGCAGGCCGAGGACGATCCGGTGCATGTCGAAAACGCCACCGTTTACTTTCTGGCGCTCAAGAACGCCAAGGTTCCGGCCGAACTGCATATCTACGCCCAGGGTGGACACGGCTACGGTCTCCGCCGCACCGCGCTCCCGGTCACTGCTTGGCCCCAGCGCGTAGAGGCTTGGCTCCACAACACCCAGATTCTGCCGCCCTCAGCTCCCTAAACCCGCCACTGCGGATTCGATACGCGCCCGCGCACATCTGCCCTTGGGCGACACGCTGGCACCTGGTTTCGATAGAGCCTGGAGCCGAGGAAGAGGGTGCGAAAAGTTCGATGGTAGTAGTTGCCTACTGCGGCAATGAAGGCACAGAACCGGACATTTTAGAAGCAATGTCGTCGTCCGCTTTTTGATGAAGTTCGCGAAGTTTAGAAAACTCCTTCTGCGCGGCAACCGTATTTCCCGTCGCCTTGTATAAACGTCCCAGGCGAAGATGGGCGTCGGGTTGCGTGGGATCAAGTCTCTCGGCATGCTGCAGGGCGACGATCGCTTCCTGACGGCGGCTCTGCTGCGCAAGAATCGCGCCCAGGTCAAGATAAGCGATGCGCAGATCGTTTCTTAGCTGGACCGCCTTTTTGAGCAGGACCAGGGCATTCTCCGGGTTGTTCCTCTTCATCTCTACGTCGCCAAGGTAAGCCAGCGCTTGAGCATGGTTGGGATCGGTGGCTAGCTCACGTTCGAACTCGGTTCTTGCCTCATCGTATTGGCGCAGCTTCCAGTGCAAGTAGCCGACGCCAAAATGCACGCTGGGTTCCTGTGGGGCCGCCTTGGCCGCCGCCTCGAATTCGGCGATCGCCTCATGGGTCCTTTGCAGACCGTCCAGGGCCTGGCCCAGCAACATGTGGGCGGCCGCCGAGTCCGGATTCTGCTGCAGTATCTGGCGAAACTGTTCCTGAGCGCAGAAATATTTCTTCGCCAAAAGGCAGCTTTGGGCCAGGACCTGATGCAGTTCTGCGTTGGCGGGGTCCGCCTTTGCCGCCGGTTCGAGGTATTTTGCAGCTTCCACAAATCGCTTGGCGCCGTAGCAGCTCAGGCCAAGCAAAGTGCGTGCCTGCATGTTCTGCGCGTCCTGCAGTAGGGCTGCTCTCAGAGGAGCGATGGCTGCTTGAAACTGTCCTTGCTTATACTCTGCCAGCCCCAGATTCAGCTGAATGCCCGGCAGCCTTGGATTCAGAGCAATCGCCCTGCGGTAGGCCGTAGCGGCTTCTTTATACTTCGTTTCCCGGGCCAGAGCTACGCCCAGGCTGGCAAACGCGCCGACGTCCTGAGGATTATGCTCGGTTACTGCCCGCCACGCCTCCACCGCCTCCGGGAGCTTCCCCTGTTGCTCGAGCGCCACTGCCTCAGCCGGACTAGCCGTCTGCGGACTCGCAATCCCCGGCAACAGCAGCGTGGCAAAGACCAATAACGATTTCGAGCTTTTCATAACCAAAACACGGTACCGGGAGCTTCGCACGCACCAAGAATTCAGAATAACCACTCCCGCTCGACGATGCAACGCTCGCACTCCGGCCATGTCGGAGCCCTCTGGCTAATCGTGGCCAGTAGAGGCCCCTCCAACCACTTCGGTGGGTGTTTGGAGAAAAAAATGCCCCGCTCGTTTAGCGCGAGCGGGGTGTGTGAGTGGCACAACTACCAATTTCAACGCCTTCTACTAGAAGATCACCTTCACCCCCAGCTGAATTTCCCTCGGGTCATGGGCGGTGGTGACTGCTCCGAAGTTGCTGTTCGCGAAGGTGTTGCTGACGTCTTTAAACTGGGTGTGGTTAAAGGTATTGAAGGTTTCCGCACGTAATTCAAGACGGCTGCCCCGCGACTCGCTGAACACAAAGCTCTTGAAGAAAGCTATGTTCCAGTTCTGGCGACCCGGACCATATACGGAGTTGCGTGGCATATCGCCAAATACTCCGGCGGCCGTGGGCGAAAAGGCTGACTTATCGAACCAACTGCTCACGGTGTGCGGAGTGCTAACGCTACCGTTTACATTCGGCCGGTTATTCGTATTGGGCAGGATACTGGTGATGTTGTTGGTGGTTCCGCCCTCAGTGATATTCAGTGGATTACCTGATACCAGTTGTACGATTCCCGACACTTGCCATCCGCCGACAGTCGATTTCAGCAAGCGGCTGGAGCTATTCTTCAAAAACGGGATTTCGTAGATGAAATTGACGAAGGCGATATGCCTCCGATCCAAATTCGACGGCCCGTTATCGTAAGAGTAGCTGTAGGGGTTCGAAACGGCCTGCAGATCCTGTATGTTGTTGTTGCCGGTGGCCGGATCGTACGCCTTAGAAAACGTGTAGGCGCCCTGAAGCGACAGATCACGTGTCATCTGCGACCGGAACTCTGCTTGCAACGAGTTGTAGTGCCCGTTTTGCACGGTTTCCGACTGCTTGATGGAGTGGAACCCGAGATACGGGACTAACGTGTTGTAGCTGCCTGCGGTACCAGCGGCAATACTCGGCAGCAGACTTTGATTGGGTAGATTCGTCTCCCGATAGTCGTTCTGATGCCGGCTCTGGTTTCCGACGTAGGAAACAGACAGTACCGATTTGGCCCCGAAACCCTGCTGGACGCCAACGCTGTACTGGTAGCTCACCGGTAGCTTGTACTCTTTTCTGTTGAGGCCGGTAATGTCGGCGACCGTAATCGGCGCGGTCAGCGTATTACCGGTTGACACGCTGGTGCTCGGATTCGCCAGCAGGACGCCGCCGTTGAAAGTCACCGACGAACTGAAGGGAATATTCGGACCGGCGTTGTACATGTCGTTGCCCTGGATGCGCTCGTACATGGTGCCGAATCCGCCGCGGATGACGGTCTTGCCTTGGCCCGTCAGGTCATAAGCAAAGCCTAGCCGAGGACCGAACGCTGCCCAGTGGTTATCCACTAGACCCTTAGGAATTCCGTTCTTGCCAGGGATGCCGATGCCGTTCAGATAGAACTGGGAGCCCGCCAGGATGGGGTTAGGACTCGTGCCCAAGCCGGGACTGCTGGGGCTGATCGAACCGTCCGGAAGGATGACGGCTGCGTCGGCTTGATTGTAGAGGTTGGGGTAAAAGTTGCCCATACGGTTGTCGGCTTCGTAAGTATGCGGCACTCCGTCCCACCGCAGCCCAAGATTCAAGGTAAGACGCTTGGTGGCGCGCCAGTTGTCCTGAACATACGCGGCCCAGGAAACGTTGTTCCACTTACCGCTGTCTTGAACCGCAAGCTCGTTATATTGTTGAGCGTAACCCAGCAGGAAATCGGCAAAGTCAACCCCGGTGTAGGTATTGTTGAAGGTGAAGTTGCCCTGGGTCTGACCGAACAGATCCTGAACCTTCTTATAAAGCGCCCAACTGCCACCTATCTTGAGCTGATGCGCTCCCTTGGTCCAGGAGATGTCGTCGCGAATCTGGTAGTCGTCCGCCTTGTTGTTCCAGGGCCAACTGGCCGTGGCGTATGTGGCGCCGGTACTGCCGCCAAGTTTGATCTCCGGAATGCGGTTGAGGTTGTTGGGGCCCGAAAACAGCCTCGGCGTGGTGAAGCCGCTGGGGCGTGCGACTACGCCTTGGGGAATAATGGCGATCCGGTTCGCGTTGTAGTTGAAGGCCACCTCATTAAGCAGCCTCGGACTGATGGCATAGGTGGTGTGGATCACGCCGCTATACGAGGGGTTGCCGAACGTATTGTGTGCGGTCGGCACATTGTCGTCGCTCCACATGGATGTGCCAAAGTTCTGCGAGATCTGCTCCGAAACCCAGTGTCCGAAAATCGAAAACTTGTCGCTGAACTGGTGATCCACCCGGGCAATTTCCTCCCGCACCTTCGTGGGCACGTTGTTGCCGCCGATGAATTGTGCGCCGCTGGTTGGGGCGGGGAAAATACCGGCAGCCAAGAGCGCCTGGGCGTTGGGATCCAGCAGGTCTGCCGGAATGGTGTTGTTGGGGAACGGTTGCCCTGGGGTGAGCCCATCGGCCGCGTATTGCGCCAGAATCGCGGGGGAAACCGCGGTTGGAACCGTGATCAGAGTGCTGCCGAAGTTGCCGCCGTAGGTGCTGAGCAGAGGAACCGTCCGGTTGAGTATGTCCCCTTTAATCAGGCTGCGCCATTCCATGTTGTAGAAGAAGAACGTCGGATGGCTCTTCCAAAACGGAGCCTGACCGCCGAGGTTGAAGCCGTAAGTGTGAAACCGCAACTCGGCCACTTTTTTAGGGGCAGGGTTGAAGTAATCGCGCGCGTCAAAAGCGTCGTTGCGTGTGAATTCCCAAGCCGAAGCATGGAACTGTTTCCCGCCCGACCGGATGACTGCGGTCATGGTTGCGGCCGAAGACAGGCCATATTCGGCGCTGTAGTTCGAAGTCAACATGCGGAACTCGGCGATCGAGTCCAGCGATGGCATGACGTCGGAACCGCCGCCGCCCCCACGGTCACTGCTCTCGCTGCCGTCGAGCATGTAGAGGTTGTGGCTCATACGCTGGCCGTTAAAGCTCATGGCGGCGTCGCCGCCCACCGGCGTGGGAGTCTGAAAATCGCCCTGACCGCTGGAAGCTCCCGGCGTTAGATTGGCCAATGAGTACATGCTGCGGCCGTTGGTGGCGAGCTGGGTGACCTGCTGTCCGGTAATCACGGAACTGACCTCGCCATTTTCCGATTGCACCCTTACGGCATCAGCTTCCACCGTAATGGTCTCCGTGGCCGCGCCCATCTTCAGATCAAAGTCGATGCGGGCGCGATCGCCTACGTTCAGCACGATGTCGTTCTTCTGGGCGATGCCGAATCCCGAGGCCTCGGCCTTAATGCTGTAGTGACCGATCGGAAGGTCGGCGAACAAATACTGGCCAGCATCGCTGGCCTTGGTGCTTCGAACCTGACCGGTTTCGACGTGGGTTGCCGTGATGGTTACGTTGGGGACCACCGATCCGGAGGGATCGGTAATGGTGCCAACCACGGTGGCGGTTTGAGCGAACGCGTAAAACGGCAAGCCAACCATCAGCAAGCAGAGAATCAACAGGGAGCGTATCCGCCCGTGTTTCGCTGCAAAGAAAAGACTTCCGGCGCATGTAGATGAAAAAGACTTCATGGTCTCCACCCCTTCGCGGTTGCTATGCAACTTTCCGAGCTCGCTAACGACTTCCCGGTAACGTTAACGATGCAGACAGGCTTGTACCTTTGTTCGATGTGCATTGTCAAGAAAATTTTTGAGTCGTCAGCCACGCTTCCTGAATCGGGACGGCGCTGCGCCCGCCGTCAGTGGTTTCCCGCACCTGAAAAGGGGTTTGGACCGATGGTTCATCGGCACACAAAAAGTGCCAAATCATTGAGTCGCGAGGGCCGGGGTCCCGGCCCAAGTCCGGCTACAGGACGGCACGCTCCAGCAGAGCCGAGTCGTCGAAGATGAAATCCGGAATTCTCATCTCGCGGAACAGATTCAGATTAGATGACATCACCACTCCAGGGCTTAGGTGGACGGTCGGAGGGAGAGGAACCCGGTTGGTGAGGTGATCTGCCATGAGTCGCACTGCCATCTGGCCTTGGCGGTGGGGTTGCTGGTAGATCGAGGCTGTGATAATGCCCTTCTGAAAATACGGCGCCATTTCCGCGAACAGGTCCGTGGTAATTAATTTCACTTTTCCAGCCAGGCCGTGCGCTCCCAACGCCCGGCACACGGGGAGACAGTTCACCGTATTCACATAGAGTCCGGCAAGGGTTGGGGCACGGCGCAGCAGATCAAATGTCTTTTGAAAACTTTCGTCCTCGTCTTCGTGTCCTTCGATAACCGTGAATATGCTGCCTCCAGCGCAGTGTTGGGGAAAGGCTTCTGCAAAACCGTCGGTTTTCTTGCGATGATCTTCAGTGTCCAGCATGCCCGCCACGACCGCTACCTGCGAACCAGGCGGAACAAACTTACCCATCAACTCTCCAGCCAGGCAGCCATTCAGCCTCGGCTCTACGCACACGATGCAGGAGCGCCGGCTTTCGGGAGCGTCGGTGGACACACAGACAACCCGGATACCTCTTTCCTCTGCCTCGTCGATCAGAGGCTTAAGCCCCTTGGGATTTCCGGCGGTCAGAACGATTCCGTTGACCCCGCTCGCTAAGAGTTCTCGAAACGCTTCGGTATCGTGCTCTCCCAGTATCTGAACCGGGCGGTTGACAAAGTTGATTCCAAGTTGGGCAACCCGTCGACCTTCATCCAGGACTCCGCTCCACAGTTGGTCGTAGAAGAAGTGAATCTCCCGGGGCATGCAGACTCCGATCGATGCGCTGGCCCGCGCTGCCGATAAAGCGCGCGCTGCCAGGTTGGGCGTATAACCGATCTGCTGCGCAACCTGCAAGATCCGATGCCGGGTGGCTTCCTTAATTCCTCCGCGTCCATGCAGGGCGCGATCCACCGTTCCGATCGAAACGTTGGCCAGTTCCGCGATCAAGTGGATACCGCGTCTTTCCTTCTTCATTCGTAGGTCCTCACAGCAGGTCGCGTGCAGTCGACCCCTTTGGGGGGTCGACTTGGTTCACCCTCTTCGTCGCCCTCATCTTACTTCAGTCGCGAACCACCCGTGTAAAAGCAAATTTATCCCATGCGTGTACGTTCACGATGCTATACTCCAACGCGATTTTATGTCGACTGGGAGTTTTGCCATAGCCATAAGGAGTGCTTGTCCGATGCGTGATCACGCTAATCAGATCGCAGGGATCCGAATTATCGCCATTCTGTGTTTAACGCTGCTTGGTCCGGCGGCACAAAGCTCGGCGGCACAGACCGCGAAGCCTTCCGGGGCTCCGCCCTACATGGATCCCTCGCAGCCAATCAATATCCGCGTCGACGATCTGGTTTCCCGAATGACGCTTGAGGAGAAGGCGTCGCAACTGGTAAACCAGGCGCGAGCGATTCCCAGGCTGCAGGTTCCCGCCTACGACTGGTGGAGCGAAGCCTTGCACGGAGTCGCCAACGCCGGAACCGCCACCGTGTTTCCGGAACCGATCGGACTCGCCGCAACTTTTGATGTTCCTCTGATCCATGGCATGGCGGTGGTGATCGGCACCGAAGCCAGAGCAAAGCACAACCAGGCGGTACGCGCAGGCCGACGAGACATCATGGAAGGGCTGGACTTCTGGTCGCCGAATATCAACATCTTCCGCGATCCGCGCTGGGGACGCGGGCAGGAAACCTACGGCGAGGACCCGTTTCTCACCGGGCGAATGGGGGTGGCCTTTGTGACCGGACTGCAGGGCGATGATCCGAAATACTTTCGAGTCATTTCCACGCCGAAACATTTTGCGGTGCATAGTGGGCCTGAGCCGTCCCGGCACAGCATTGACGTGCAGGTGTCAAAGCATGACATGGAAGACACTTATTTACCCGCCTTCCGCGCCACCGTTACTGAGGGGAAAGCGGGCTCGGTGATGTGTGCTTACAACCGGGTCAACGGCGAACCGGCCTGCGCCAACACCTTTCTGCTCAAAGATCAGTTGCGGGGGGCGTGGAAATTCAACGGATATGTGGTATCCGATTGCGATGCTGTGGTCGACGTCTTTAACGGTCATCACTTCGCGAAGAGTCTGGCCGAAGCCGCCGCCGTTTCGATGAAGACGGGGATGGACAATGAGTGCGCGGACTTCTTCACCAAGGCGACCAACAACTCCGACTACGTAAAGTACCTCGACGCCGTGAAGCAGGGCTGGTTGACTGAAAAAGATCTCGATGTTGCACTCAAACGTTTGTTCACTGCACGCATGCGGCTGGGATTGTTCGATCCTCCCCTGATGGTTCCGTATGCAAAAACACCGGAGTCCGAGATCGACAGCGAGGCGCACCGGGAACTCGCACTACAGGCAGCGCGTGAGTCCATCGTGTTGTTGAAAAACGACGGCGTGCTGCCCTTCCAAGCGGAGATCAAGAAGATTGCGGTCGTCGGACCGCTGGCCGAATCTGTTCGGGTGCTGCATGGTAATTACAGCGGTACGGCTTCACGGGCGATCACGGCCCTGGAAGGCATCCGCAAACAGTTTGCCGCTAGCCAGGTGACCTTCTTGCCGGGAATGAACTTTTTGCGGCAGCAAACCGTGATCCCCACTGCGGTACTCTCGACCGACGACGGACAGCCTGGTCTGAAGGCGGAATACTTCTCCGGCGAGGAACTCGCAGGGACGCCAACGGTGATTCGCGTGGACAAGTTGGTAGATCTACAACTTTTCCATCCAGACTCGTCTGCTCTTCCACCACCTTCCGGAATGAAGGACTTCTCGGTGCGATGGACGGGCTCTCTGACACCTGCCGAGTCGGGCACTTACGAGATAGGTCTGGCAGGTTCAATGAACCGGCTTTGGCTCGATGGCAAGCTCATTGTGGATGACTTGACGCTGCACGATTCCACCTCCACGACCACGACTCTCCAACTCGAGAAAGGGCACCGGTACGCCTTGAAAATCGAGTACCGACGTGGAGGTTTTGGTACAAAGTTGGTGTGGCTGAATGTCATCGCGGATCCGATTGCCGAGGCTGTGGCTGCGGCTAAGCAAGCCGATGCGGTGGTCGCGGTCGTCGGCATCACCTCTCAACTTGAAGGCGAGGAGATGAAAGTGAACCTGCCCGGTTTCGAGGGTGGTGACCGCACCAGTCTCGATTTGCCCAAAGCCGAGGAGGATCTTCTGGAAGCGCTGAAGGACGCGGGCAAGCCGCTGGTCGTTGTCCTCATGAACGGCAGTGCGCTTTCGGTGAATTGGGCGAATGAGCACGCCAACGCAATTCTCGATGCCTGGTACTCAGGTGAAGAAGGCGGAACCGCGATTGCGCAAACCCTGGCAGGAGTGAATAACCCGGCCGGCCGGTTACCGGTGACCTTCTATACGGGAGTCGAACAGTTGCCGCCGTTTGCAGACTATTCCATGAAGAACCGGACTTACCGTTACTTTGAAGGCCGGCCCCTCTATCCCTTTGGCTATGGGCTGAGCTATTCGAAGTTCGAGTACAGCAATCTGAAGCTGTCCGCCGCGGCACTGAGCGCCGGTGATCCCCTCAGCGTAGAAGCAGATGTAAAGAATGCAAGCGAACGCGACGGTGACGAGGTGGTGGAGTTATATTTGAGTTTCCCAAAAATTCCGAGTGCCCCGGTCCATGCTCTTCGTGGAACCACCCGCATCCACTTGGCCGGTGGCGAAACGCAACATGTCCACTTCACGCTGGATGCACGGGACTTGAGCGGAGTCAACGGCAACGGCGATCGAGTCGTCGCTGCGGGATCTTACCGCATCAGCGTAGGAGGGGGACAACCGGGAACCGGGGCTCCCCAGGCTGAGGCGGAGTTTGCCATCAGCGGCGAACAAAGACTGCCCGAGTAGCTGACAATAGAGTCATGCCAACTGCGGCCCGTCACCTCCTGGTCCTGCGAAATTTGATCCTGCTTTCGATTCTGTTGGCCGCCATTGCCGGCCACGGTCAGGAACCCAAGCAGAAGGAAACACCGTCCGCGGGCGGGGGAGTCTCCACCGGTGCTAGGCATGCCGCGGTTAAAGATTCCCAGTCTCGCCCGATCACGGCGGGCGGCTTCGTGGACAATGCTCCTATCGTGTTCACCGACATTACGAAGCAAGCTGGCCTCGACAAATTTCACCATCGTTCCGGAACTGCCAAAAAAGAATCCATCATTGAGACTCCAGGCTCCGGTGTGGCCTTGCTCGACTACGACAACGACGGCTGGCTCGACATCTATCTTCTGAACGGCTCCACCATCGCGGCGTTTAGAGGGAACGAGTCTCCGCCTCGAGCCATGCTATTCCACAACAATCACGATGGCACCTTTACCGACGTCACCGACAAGGCGGGTGTTGCCAACGAACGCTGGGGATTTGGCGTGGCCGTCGGCGATTACGACAACGACGGCTGGCCGGACATCTACGTCGCCAATTACGGCAAGAACCGGCTATACCACAACAATCACGACGGCACCTTTACCGACGTCGCCGAGAAGGCCGGCGTGACTCTCGGCGGTTGGTCAACCGGACCGACCTGGGGCGATTATGACCACGACGGCTCGCTCGACTTGTTCGTTGCCGGTTATGTAAGGTTTGATGCCGACCGTCCACCCATCGCGGGACAAGGCAAGATTCCACCGAACTTCTGTCAATTTCGTGGAATCGCCGTGATGTGCGGGCCACGCGGCCTGCCGGGCGAGCGCGACCATCTGTTCCACAACAACGGCGACGGTACTTTTACCGACGTCAGCGTCAAAGCCGGCGTCTCTGATCCCAGCGGCTATTACGGGTTGGCTGCCGTGTTCGTGGACGTAGATGATGACGGCTGGGTGGACTTAGCCGTGGCCAATGATTCCACGCCGAACTATCTCTATCGCAACCGGCACAACGGCACCTTTGAAGATGTAGGTTACGGATCGGGATTCGCGCTGAGCGAGGACGGGCGCGAGCAGGCATCCATGGCAATCGCGGTGGGCGACTACAACCGCGACGGCAAAGTCGATCTGTTCACCACAACTTTTTCGGATGACTACAAGACCCTCTATCGAAATGACGGCGGAGGCAACTTTTCCGATGTCACCTATCGGGCTGGGCTGGGCGACCCGACCGTCCCTTTTCTGGCGTGGGGAGCGGGTTTCCTCGATTTCGACAACGATGGGTTGCTCGACATTTTTATCGCCAACGGTCATGTCTACCCGGAAGTAGACCGGCAGGATTGGGGCACTACATGGGCAGAGCGTCCACAACTGTTTCACAATCTCGACGGTGCCAGATTTCGGGAAGTCCCACCCGCAACCGGAAGCGGCCTGGCGGAGGTAATTACTGCCCGCGGCGCAGCCTTCGGCGACCTGTTCAATGATGGCCACATCGATGTGGTCATCAACAACATCGATTCCACACCTTCCCTGCTTCGCAACGTGGTCAACAATAGCAATCACTGGTTAACCCTGAAACTGGTGGGGGGGCCCAAGAGCCCGCGAGATGCGGTTGGAGCGAAAGTCTTTCTCACTGCAAGCGGCGTTCGTCAGCGTGCAGATGTATGCAGCGGCGGAAGCTATAGCTCGAGTTCTGACCAACGGGTCCACTTTGGCTTGGGCCCTGCGAACCGAGTAGACAAAATCGAAATCTACTGGCCCAGCGGATTGAAACAACAGATCGCCATGCCGGCAGTGGACCAAATCGTAACTGTCGAAGAAGGAAAACCTGTGGCGCCGAGCAAATAACTTTCAGGGTTCAACCGCAGGCATTCAGCGGCCCCCAAAAACCCCTCCCTCCTCGCTCCTGTTTTGTGGCTGATCTGCTTGCAAGTTCCAACGTGAAACGGCAAACTGATTTATGCGTGTTTTAGCCCGCTTCATGATGTCGGCCAGCGATGCCGGCCGCTTCCCCGCTCCCGCACTGCCGGAAGTCGCTTTCCTGGGGCGGTCGAACGTGGGCAAGTCGAGCGTCATCAACTCACTTCTTGGCGCCAAGATAGCCAAGACGAGCTCTACTCCAGGCCGCACCCGGTCCATTAATTTTTTCGAGGTCCGTTGGCCGGGAAAACCGCAGCCGGAGCTGGTCTTCACCGACTTGCCGGGATACGGCTACGCCAAAATCTCGCGCGAAGTCTCCCAACAATGGCCAGGCTTCATCGATCCGTACTTGAAAGAACGTCCTTGCCTGGCGCTGTGTGTAGCTCTGGTGGACGTAAACGTTCCGCCCCAACCCGGGGACAGGGAGTTGTTAAGTTTTCTAGCCGGAATCGGACGCCCGACCCTGATCGTCGCCACCAAAAGTGACCGGCTTTCCGCGAACCAGTTGCGAAATTCTCTTCAGATCCTGGCGCAGGACCACCCAGAGGCTCACATCCTACCTTTTTCGGCAAAAACCGGGAGTGGACGCCCTGAGCTCTGGCAGGAAATCCGCCAGGCGGTGGAAAATCATAACAACGCACGCCTCCTCGCGCGTGGGAACTGAGCTTTTTCCTAGACGGAATGGCAGGCGCTCCTCCCCAGGTGGTAGACTTTTGCTAAGGTTCGTGTCGAGGTGATCCGTGAAGCGCCTCCTCTGCATCTCCCTAGTGGCCTGCCTGGTCACAACCCTCACCGGATGCGGAAACATCTTCTTCCGTGGCGCTCTGCCGGGCGTATCCTCCAGCGTTAGCGGCGCCGTCAGCGTTGTGCAACTCAGTGCGGTCATTGGTGAAAATGGGACGACGGTGCAGATCACTCTGGTCACGTTTCTGCAAGGCGGGACCTCATCCACCATTGGGTTTTGTGGCGATCGGCGCAGCCAATTTCCGATGCAGCAGACCGTCCGCGCCGAATTCAATCCGGGTCAAACCTGCGCCAGCATCGTGTCGGTCGTGATTGTCTGAAACGGACCCGAGACCTTAGCCCTCAAGCACCCCAACACAGATTCACTCTTGATTCTGAACCGCCGGGTCCGCAGTCCGATGCCCCGACGTCCATTCCATTACCTTGGTTATCTAGGGCCCGATTACGCACCCGGCTACAGTTGCGTCATGACACTCTCATCCATGGTGGTATCGCGGGACTTGCAGGAAGTCAGCGTGCTCGAATGCATTCTCGGCGGTCTGCACATCGGGGTAGATGTGGAGTCGGAACCGGAACGTGCCCGAGTCAAGCTGGCCAAGTCGAAAATTGACGCTCTCATCATCGATTTTGACCTGGCAGGAGCGGCTGGTTTCCTGAGCGGGTTGCAAGACGGTACCATCCGGAACGCGGTGCCGCTCATCATTGTCAGTGGCTCCAGTGGTCGCAAGAGCCTTGAGTCCAAGGGCGCCTCGTTCGTCTTTGAAAAACCAATCTCGGTCGAACAGGCCGTCCATACTTTATCGGCGGCGCGAAACCTGATTCTGGATGAGAGACTCCGCTACCATCGCGAGACTTTGGATGTGCCCGTATCGCTTACCTATGCGAGTAAAAATCGCCAGCGGGCCCATCTCATGAATCTCAGTCAGGGCGGCATCGGCGTTCGCTTGCAGCGTCCCCATGACACGCTTGGTCCGGTGAAAGTGAACTTTGTTCTGCCAGGCACCAAGCTCTCCATGAAATTTCTTGCCGAAGTGGCGTGGAAGGACAAGTGGGGCAATGCAGGCATCCGGTTCCTCGAGGCCACACCACGCACAAAGCGCGAACTGCGTCTCTGGCTTGAACGCCAATACTTCACCCACTAGCAGTTGTCGGTCGTCAAGCGTCAGATGTCGGACATCGCCGGCCGGAGCTGAAACGCGGAAGACTAGAGGACCGACGACAGACGACTGCACTGACGACTGCCTAGCGAAATCTTGGCCTCTCGTCTGCCTCCAGACTAATTCCATTCAGCGCGTTGCTCGTGAGCCGCGCCAGGTAAGTACCCGGTGTTCCGCCGATCCAGAACAAAAACAGAAACCGGTAGAGTATGGCGAAGACCCCGCTCACTCCGAATCCCAGGATCAGCGTGATCGGCCATGCTGGAACGGCTCCGATCATCGCCATGCAGATCACTGCAAAAAGCAGCACGGCCGATAGCAAGATCAAGCCGTCCACGAGGCGCGAAAGAGCCTGGGCTGAAACGGCAAATGGAAACCAGGGCAGCTGCAGACAGCGCGAGGGCCGGCCTTTGTCTCCCGCCAGCGAAACACTCACCACTTCGGTTGCGAGGCGGATCGCCGGGCGCGAAGTTGAGGAAAACAGCAGTTCAGCCGCGTCCCCGCTGTAAACGAAGTTCGAATCTGCAGTCGTTTGGGCAGTGGTCAAGAGCTGAATGAAGATCCATTCTTTCAACCCGCGTCGGGAACGCTGGGAAAGGGCTAGAAACTCTATGCCTGCCTGCCCCACCGGGTCAGCCCAAGCTACGCGACCCGTTCCTTCGACCCGTACCCGCGGGTTGGCCAGATCGAAGCGCAGGAAAACCTGCTGGTCAGCGCTCAAGGGCGCCACCGCCTGAACCGTAATGCCCGCTTCGCCCAGATTGCGGATGATGCCGCCGTTCGATTGATCCAGATTGAGGTATGCCAGACACCGAATCTGATGGCGGTAGTGACGCCGTCGCCGGCGCGGAGCGGGACCCATTGCGGCCGCACGCGAAGCCGGGGCCGGATGCCATAAATCCATGGCCAAATCTTAGCCAAGAGCGCAGAACCGTCTCAGTACCGACGCTGGTTCCGTCACCCGGTGCAACCGCCCGGATCAAATTCTTCTAAGACGCGGGACGCTGTTCCTGTGGATAAACCTCGTGCTGGTGAGCGCGGTCCCAGGCGATTAAACCGTTGATGTCGTACCGGTAAGGCCCGTAGGCGCGGAAGGCCTTTTCATCGAACAGGCGCTTGATCCCACATCCCGTGCAAACTTGGTAAGCATACCCGTCCGCACGGACGGGCCAGCTCATTTTGTTGTGCCAACAACCGCGTAGCAGCACAACCGCAGCGCCGGTCAGACCCGTTGCGGTTACTCCCAGAGGCCAAAACCAACGCGATTTCTTCTTCTTCGATTCATCTGCCACAGCCTGTAAACTCCTCTATATCAGAAGGATACGCTCAACTTGAGGGGAGCGCAATGGCCCGGCCTAAAGTGCAGACCGAGAGCCCGACGCGGCGTGCCCGGAGAGCAGCAACGCTGGCCCCACCTTCGTGCGCGGTCAATATTGCGATCGCGGCAATTCCACTGTAACTTAAAGGCTGCCAGTTCGGCGATTCCCCAATGGCCGTACTGGATTTGCGGCTGTGTAAGTCTTGATTGGAGAAACGTTTCCCTCGTAATGCATTACTAGCACGAAGGAAAGTAATCCACAGGGATTTCCACTGCGAAGATGAGTGCCAATCCGCACAACTCGCGACTGAAGTTAACTAACTTAGGATCAACTGACCTGGGGTTAACTGAGTTGGGGTTAACTGAGTTGGGGAGAACCAGCAACGAGCCGACCACCGGCTCATCCTCGTCTTCCGTTTCCCAATCCGCTTCTTCATCATCCTTAACTCAAACTCGTGCCCCCGGCCACGAGGCGCTGCAAGCTCTTCTCGCGTTCTCCAGTCTGCATGAGCAGATACGCGAGCGGCGCGCCCGCGAGCGGCGCGGCACACAATCGCGCACCGCCGACGTTGGGGAACTGGAGCAATTTGTTCTGGATGAAGTGCTGCAGCTTGTATCGGAGCGAGCTCTGACCCTCACCGGCGCGGACGGCGTCGCCATCGCACTGGCCGAGGGGAATGCAATTGTCTGCCGCGCCTCCGCCGGAGCCATCGCACCCGAGACCGGAGCGCGGCTGGACCCGAATTCGGGATTCTCCGGCGCCTGCTTGCGCACGCGCGGAATTGTGCGATGTGATGATTCCGAGAACGATCCACGCGTGAATGTGCAGGTCTGCCGCCGCCTAGGAACACGTTCGATCGTTGCCGTGCCTATCGCATCGTCGCGGGGCATAATTGGCTTGCTGGAAGCCTTCTCGGCCGAAGCTTACGGCTTCAACGACAGCGATGTTCGTAGCTTGAACCTTCTGGCCGAACTGATTCTGGCCGCGATGAAGCCAGAAGAAGAAGACCGTCTGGCCGAAATTTCGCAGAGGCTGGTTGCGGGAGATGCAGGCGGAGCTGCGTCTCCGGCGCTTGCGGATCCAGCAAGCGGCACGGCGACCGCATCCGGCGAAGACGATCCCCCTGCGGGTCATGAATCTGCGCTTGATGGATCCGAAATTGATGAGGCTGCAATTGACCTGTCCCCGGTCGCTGCACCTCAAGCCGCGGAGATTGCTCCCCCGATTTTCCAGGAATACGAAAAGACCCGGACATCCAGATCGCGCCTTGGCCTCGTGATTTTCCTCCTACTGCTGGCTTTCGCGGCAGCGTTGGCAGCGGGAATGTGGTGGAAGAGCCGTCGTCAGGCCGCTCGGAGCTCGCTCGGGTCCGCGCCCGTTTCTACGCCGGGGCGAGAGCAGCCCGAGGCGGCATCATCAGCCGCCAATACTGAGGTGAATTCGTCCTCGAGTCCGGACCCGACGCCCCCTTTGCGGCAGTTGGTAACTGGCATTTGGCATGTCTCCTCGGCGAACTCCAGTACCGTCGTGATTGATCTGCAGGGCGAAGTTCAATATGAGGCTCACCGCCTTAGCGACCCTGAGCGGATCTATTTTGATCTGCACAGCACGGCGCTGGCGCACGGTTTATTCGGCAAAACCATCGAGGTCGGAGACTCAGTGCTGGCCCGGGTTCGGATTGCACAACCCCGGAAAGGCCTAAGCCGGGTCGTGCTTGAAACCAACGGAGCTTCCGATTTCTCGGTCAGCTTGCAGTCGAATCCTTACCGGCTGGTGGTGGAGATCCGCAAGGCGGCCATCGCAAAGAACCGTGCCACCGCTGCTGTGCTGGACAGCGATCATGGGTATTCCAATCTGGCGAACACTGATATGCAGAAGGCTGAGCTACAGAGCAGGGATTTGCAGAAGCCTGATTTGCACAAAGAAGATCTGCGGAGCCAGAGCCTCACCGCCGCGATCACGCCTGGGCCCGCGTCGCTGCCCCCCGCTCCCGGTCCAGACGGAAGCAAATCCGAAGGATCGTTACAGCCCCACGTGGCTAAGTTTCGCCTGGTTCTCGACGCCGGACACGGAGGCTGGGACTTGGGTACGGTAGGACGTAAAGGTTTGATGGAAAAAGATCTGGTGCTGGACATTGTAGGACGGTTAGGGAAACTGGTCCAAGGCCGTCTAGGCGCGGAAGTCGTTTACACCCGCCAGGATGATACTTACCTCCCCCTGGAAAAGCGGACGGAGATTGCCAACCTGGCGCAGGCGGATATGTTTGTCTCGGTTCATGCGAACTACAGCGAGGATTCCTCGGCGCGGGGTGCGGAAACCTATTACACCAACACTTATTCATCGGTGAGAGCGCGAACTGCCGAAGCCGATTCCGATGCCAATGTGCCCGAGAGCATCAATTGGAATAATGTCGACATTCGTGAAAAAGTGCAGCAGTCGCGCCGCTTTGCCGTCTCGGTCCAGCAGGCGATGCATCGAGCTCTGGCGGCGCAGATCCCCGGCATGCGCAACCGCGGGGTGAAAAAAGCTTCATACGTGGTGCTCACGGGAACGTCCATGCCCGCGATTCTCGCCGAGGTCTCCTTCGTCAGCAGCCCCGCGGACGAAGACAAACTGCAGAGCTCAAACTATCGCCAGAACATTGCGGAAGCTCTGTATAAAGGCATTGCGCAATACGCCGCCACGACCCATCACGTAAATCTTGCCAGCGCTTCGAGCAAACCTAAGGGTTTGTGACGGGAACCGGAATGGGCGCTACCGAACCGGCGTCGTTCCTGAAATTCCGCCGTATTTCTGTAGCCACTTCAATTCTTCGCGTACTTTAATCTTGCCGTGCCACGGATTCTGATCCAGTGAGTGTCCTTCGCCGGGAAAAATAAGCAGGGTGCTGGGAATGTTCAAAGAATGCAGGGCATGATCCAGCAAATAGTTCTCCAGCACAGCCACTCGAATATCGTCCGCGCCAGCCACCATGTGCGTCGGCGTTTTTACCTTATCCATCTGAAAGATTGCCGCTTCACTGTTGTAGCGGTGAGGAACCTCCCAGGGCCGTCCACCAAGATCGTTGGCGTCGTCCAAAGTCAAATCGTCATTCCCCCAATTGGCGATATGTTCCACCGCGCCCGCACCGGTAACGGCAGCTTTGAAGCGCGTGGTCTGCGTAATCAACCAGTTGGTCATGTATCCGCCGTAGCTGTACCCACCAACCGCAAGATGACCGGGATCGGCGATGCCATCTTTCACCAATGCATCCATGCCTTGCAGAATATCCTTGCCCGGACGCGAGACGATTTCCGGGACCATTCTCATCAGAAACTTGTCGCCGTAGCCGGTTGAACCGCGGTAATTGGGTTCAAAGACCAGCCATCCCTGGGTCGCCGCCAAACTGTCCCAGTCATACCAATCCGCTGCAAAGCGGTTGCCGTCGGCGTCGGCGGGTCCGCCGTGAATCAACACGAACGTGGGCAGGTTTTTTGCTTCGAACTTTCCGGGCGGATAGATCAGCATCCCCTCGATGGTGGCGCCGTCCTCCGCCTTCCAGCGATAGGGTTTGCCCCGGGGCAAATCACGCTCGGTGAACAGCTTGTTGAACTCCGTGAGAGGCCGCGCGGCCTGCAGTTTGGCGGCGCTGTCAGCCAAATACACCTCGGCGGGATTTCCCAGCGATGAGTGCACGAACGCAACCCGCCTAGAGTTGGCGGCGGCATCAACTAATTCGTAGGTGCCGGGTAACCCAGGCTGCTCGGAAAAGATCTCCGCAGGCCTGAGCTGGGAATATAACTGGACTTCGGTCCCCAGTCGGGCTGTGGCCAGCACGCTGCCATCAGACGCAACAGAGTAGTGAGCCACTTGACCCGCGAAATCGGCGGCCCATCGCTGAACCTCGCCCCTGTCAGCATCCACCCAGTAGAGGCGCGTTTGCGTGTCCCGATATTTTCCTTCCACGGAACCGGAGTCCACCTGGAAAAAAACATGGCGGCTGTCATTACTCCAGTGGATGTCCTGTTCGATGGCTTCATTGTGGGTGAGCTGGCGGGGCGACTGATCCGACGAAGCGACGCTGAGATCGAGAGAATAGATCTCTGATTCTTCCACTTTCTCAGATCGCTGAGAAACCGACTCAGTCACAAACGCAACCCGGCGTCCATCGGGAGCAACTGCCATCTGCTGAATTCGCCAGGGCGTGCTGGCCAGAGCCCGCGCCCAGGGAGTGGCGTCGGAAGCCTTGCCGGAATTATCTGCCGGCGCGCTGCCGGCTGTGGTCCGGCGCGCAATCGCGTTCGCGAGGCTCACGCTAAAGACTTGGTCGCCCCGTTCCGCGGCACGGTACTCGACCACGTCCTTCCAGTCTTTCTCATAGGCTTCCTTCTGCTGTTTGGTCCAGGGAGTCCGGGTGGCAAAATAGAGCGTGCTGGAGTCGGCTGACCAGGCAAAGGCGTGAACCTTTTCGTCACCCTGGGTCACGGGAAAGGACTCGCCGCCGGCGGCCGAGATCAAAAAGAGCTGCGCGATGCGGCTGTCCTTGTCTTTGTCTTTATCTTTATCTTTATCTCGATCCTTGTCATTTTCTTTACCTTTATCTTTGTCCAGGCTGGCGTCACTGGCCATGGCCGTGGGCCGCTTGGAGAGAAAGGCGATCCAACGGCCATCGGGAGACCACTGCGGCTTGCTGTCGTGGCCGGAATGGGTGAACTGGGTCAGGTTGTCCGCACCGCGGCCGCCATCACGGTATAGCCAGAGATCTTCGCGGAAGATGTTCTGGTCCCAATCCGCGCGGTCGGTCACGATCACAACCGATTCACCGTCCGGAGAGAGCTTCACGTCAGTGAATCCCACGTAGTTAAAAAACTCGTCGAGGGTAAGTCTGGGTTTATCGGCAGCTTGGGCAGAAGCAAAGATCAAAACCACAAACACCACAAACAGGGGGAAGAAGACCGGCTTTCGGATCGTCATAGGAGCAATGGGTCACGACAAGAGATCGATACTACACGGCAGCAGCAGTCGGATGCCAGCTCCGACCCGGCCAATCGCGCGAGCTTATTGTGCCGGCGCAGCGTTCTTCAAGGCGTCACCCAGTCCCTGATTGCTCTTGGCAGCGCTGCCGCCTTCGATCACGCGCCAGCCATCGTCATAGTGGATGAATCCAACGGTGGAGGTGTACTCGGTGCCTTTTGCGTAGAGGGCCGCTCCTACTTCATTCACCGCAGCCCATCGCCACTGAAAATCAACATCCGCCCAGCTCCCATTTTTGTGGATTCCGGTCACCGTCAGCAGTTCCCTCTGCGCCACCGGCACGCTGATGTACTGAGAACTGGCGGCTGTCGCGGAAACCCAGTCGCGCAGGGCATCGACGCCCAGTGGAGTGATCACCATATCCCAGCAAGGCGGGGAAGTAATTTCAGGAGGACAGGAAACGCCGCTGCCCGTAATCCAGCCGCGCCGCCGTAGCGTCACATATTCAGGCGAGGTGTAGTCTTTGTTGGAGATCACGCCGGTTCGCAACCAGAATTGCTGGGTCATCTTGAAGCTGTCGGAGCCGGCAATGAGGTCCGTCGCCAGCCGCCGGGTGAGAAAGTCGCGAGGCGAGCAAGCAACCGTAAGCCACAACAGCGCGAAGATGATGGCAACTTGCGGTCGTAGCATGCTAGCTGGGGATTGTAACCAAACGTGGGCTTCGACGCGGCAAGAAAGGATGATCGGTGATCTGAGGCTCGAATCTGGCAGCCCACCGGCCCGGAATAGCCGTGTTGCAGGATGGGCACCGCCCCTCTGGAGTCACGCGGTATTCCTGAACAAAATAACCGTGCCGCCTAATCAGCGTGTCGTCACACTGGTGACAGCGGGTGTCTTCGAGGCCGTCCACATTCCCCGGCATATTTCCGGCATACACGTATCGTAAACCCGCCTTCTTGCCGATCTCCGCCGCCCTCAGCAGATCCCGAGGACGCGTGTTTTCGGGATCGTCCATTTTGTAGTCTTTGTGAAATGCGGTCACATGCCATGGAATGAATGGAGAGACGCTGACCAGAAAATCAGTCAGGCCTTTCAGTTCGCCTTCCGAGTCGTTAAACCCGGGAATGAGCAAGGTCACGATTTCCAGCCAAAGCCCCATTTGGTGCAAGCTCCGGATGGTTTCGAGAATCGGCGCGATTCTCCCGCCAAGCTGGTGATAGTGGCGATCATCGAAGCTCTTGAGGTCGACCTTGTAGAGATCAACCCACGGCCGAATATATTCCAGCACTTGTGGCGTACCGTTGCCGTTTGAAACAAAACCCGTGATGAGGCCGGCAGCCCGTGCCTCCTTGAACACCGCCACCGCCCATTCGCTGGTGATGAGCGGCTCGTTGTAAGTGCTGACCAGAACCTTTGCCCCTTGGTGCAAGGCGTCCTGCACCAGGGCTTCCGGTGAAGCCTGCAGCGGCGGGGACACAGCCTCGGGGTCGCGCAGGGCTTGCGACGTGACCCAGTTTTGGCAATAACCACAATGGAGATCGCAGCCGAGCATTCCAAAGCTGTAGGCCAGCACGCCTGGGTAGGCATGAAAAAATGGCTTTTTCTCGATCGGATCACACTGCACTCCGCCCACGTAGCCCCAGGGAACATACAAAGTGCCGCCCTGGTTGTAGCGGACCTTGCATACTCCGGGCTGGCCTTCCGGAATGGGGCAACAATGTCCGCAGGCATAACAGCGAACCCGATTGTGCTCGAGTTTCTCGTACAGATCACCCTCACGAACGTTCCGGTAAACAATGTCGCGAAGAGTGGACACGGAAAACCTCTGCCAACATTCTAAACCCGCTTCGAAACGCCTAGGGCGGCGTGGGCAGGCGCGGGAAAACCTACTGCGAAGAAGGAACGTTGCCGGCCCTTTGGTGGTTATGAAGCCAGTCGTTGGCTTGCTGCTGTGCGGCCAGAATCTCGCTCCGGCTCATGCGGGAGGTGAGAACCGCAACCCGATATTTGCTGGCTTGGTCTCCGCCCGCCTGGGCCAGGGCAGACCAGAAGTAGGCCTTGGTCATGTCCGGCGACACCCCCCTGCCGGCCCAGTAGTAGGCGCCTAACGTGGCTTGGGCCAGGATGTGTCCCCGGTCCGCAGCCAGAGCGAACCAGCGCACCGCCTCGGTGTAATCCTGCTTGACCTCTTCGCCTGTCGCGTAGCGCGCCCCCAAAGCGAACTGCGCCGCGGGATCGCCCTGCTCGGCTAACTTGCGGAGGCCAGCCAAGTCGTTGACTTCGGCAGGCAGACTGAGCGGCCTGGAACTGGCGGTTTGTGGCTCCTGGACCTGAGCGCCGGTTCGAGCCAGGCTAACCCGGCTTGAGATCCAAGGCGCAATCAACCATAACAAGGCGAAGAGGAAAGTCATGGCAGCGGCCGCCAGCAGTATTTTTTGCAAGCGCGGACGAGGCGAAAACTCCACTGCAGCCACGGTTCCGGTCATCACTTCGGAAGGGTGCTGCTCGTGGTTACGAGTCGGCTCGATCGGTCGCGGCTGCATTCCCGTCGAAGGCGCTTTCGGTAGGTCAGGCGACGCAGCCGGAACCTCCGCGCCGCTACCCAGGGCGGACACAATGGTTCCGGTCAACTGCTGCAGTTGGCTGATGTCTTGGGGACTGAACGCATACGACTGGGATGAAAATACTTCCAACAGCCCGGCCACCCGGCTCGCCGGCCGGATCGGCACCGCTACGATCGAGCGAACCCCCAGAGCGCGGCAGCTCTCACGATCCACACGGTCGTCCGTCTCAGAATCATCGCAGCGCAGGCACCGGCCGGTGCGGACACATTCCCCGGAGAATCCTGAACTCGCCTGCAGCCGCATGCCAAGCGGTGGCGCATCGGAACCGGCGCTAGCCTGGCAAATCATTTCATCGCCCACGGATAGTGCGATCGCAGCTCCAGTAGCGCGAGTCAACACCAGCGCTTGCTCCGCCATCAATTGAAGAGCGGCCTCACGATCGTACCCGCCCGCCTCCACCTCTCTCTGGACTGCATTCATCTCGGCCAGTCGATCGCGGGCAGGCTCGGCAGCGCGGAATGCCTCGTGCCGCGGCACGTCGTTCGCTACGCCCTGCGGTACACCGTGCAATCGAAGCGGGCCGCCGGAAGCACCAGCCGACGCATCAGCATCCGCTGGGGCCGTCCATCCACGAGCATGATCGAAGGCGGTGAGGACATTGACAAAGAGCCATTCTCTGAGCTGGCGCAGAGATTGACCGGTCAGTTTCGGAAAACGGATTCCGGCCCGTCCCGAATTATTGGACCAGACCACCCGCCCGGTGGTCCTGATGCGCGTCTTGGTCTCTGAAAGGTCCAGACACAAGTTCAGATTGTGATCGACCTCCAGCGGCGATGCTGTCTGGATAGACACACCATCTTCACTGATGTCCAAAATTTCGCTGAGGTCACGCGACTTCTCCGGGGGAGATCCGTCCAAACTGGTGTAGGCAGGACTGTGCACCATGAGCCGCGCACTGTGACGGCGCTCGGTTACAGGTTTGGATTGCCGGGAAGTGCCGGTCGGCTTGGGCCCGGTGAATTCCATACAAATCTATTAACATATTAACCCAGACAAGTACGGCACACGACAGCCCTTTAGCCGCGTGCAGTTGGCACGCTAAACCCTCGGTTCATTGTGGCTTAAGCAGTCTGGCGGAGCTGTGGCTGGGGCCTCGAGCGGCGGGACATGGCGGCCACCATCACGCTGGAAAGAAGTTGCATAGTGGCGACGTCGCGGGCAGCAAAGGCGTAAGGAGCGGCCGAGAAGACTTCAAACACGCCGAGGGTGCGGCGAAAATGGCGCAGCGGAGCCGCCAGAATGGATCGCACTCCCAGCCGCTGACAGGCAGCCAGATCCACCTGAGGATTCTTTTCCGCGTCGTGGCAAAGCACAACCTCGCCCGTGCGAACACAATCGGCCGAAATACCAGAATCGGATTGGAGACGAACTCCGAGGTCGGGAGCGGTGCGGCCGGAGCGCGCGCGGCAGACCATCTCGTCACCTTTGCGCAGGGCGATCGCCGCGCCACTGGCGCCGGTCAAAGTTTGCGCACGTTCGGCAATCACGCTGATGGCCGGCTCCAAATCAATTTCCGCGCCCAGGGCCGGCACTCCGTAACCTGCGGGCGCGCCTCCGGTTGAAGACGGCGACGCGCACCGGACATGGCTTCGTCCAGGAGCAAGTGAGGCGAACGACACCGGCAAATGATTCTCCAAGTCCGCCGCGGGAGACACAGGTACAGTGCGAAGCAGTTCACGCACCAATCGGTCGAGCTCCGCGTCGGCGATCAGATGCGCGGTCTGCTGGCCGCGCAACGATCCGCCCAACAATCGCGACATACCGATCAGGGATCCACTCCCGCACGCCAGACAGTATGGGGTATTGTTTTCGCTGATTAATTCGCACGCCACGCAAAAGACTGCGGTTTGCAAACCAACAAAGTGAGCGTCGCGCGCCTTGATCCAATCCATATTTCTGAAATTCTCCAGGTATTGAGCGAGATAAGAAAATAAACGGTGCGGTAGCGCACAAACAGTGACGCGGCTGGTTCACCCTGTGGATAAGTGCCTACCGCTAAAGCATGAAAGCCGTCGCGGCAGAGGCGGAAAGTAAGCCGCGAGGTCGCACTCAAATTTCGCCACCAAGCTGGGGAATACCGAGCCACGCGCTGCCGCTCGATGCCAGCCAGGTTCGGATTCGGCTTCGGATTCACTCGGGCCCGAAGCAGGGAGTAGCCGTGCGACGCGTACAGCAGATCATCTCGCCAAGCTAGCCCTCGCAGGGCGAGGAAATGTGGTGATGCGGGCCAGCGCAAAAACATTCGGTTCGGGCGTCGACACCGTGGATGCTTGAATGAATGCCATTCCTCTGCTCGCAGTTCAGCCTTCAGAAGTCAAGACTCTGAGGCTTTTCAAATCTCAGCCGTCAGTTACAAGTTTTCAGTTCTCAGTTTTGAGGACCAGGTAGGGGCCGATTGCCAGCACGTCCATGCGGGTGCGTTTGAAGCAGTCGATCGCCTCTTCCGGAGTACAAACGATGGGTTCGTTTTCATTGAAGCTGGTATTTAAAATCACGGGAATCCCCGTCCTGCGCTCACAAGCCCGGATCAAGTCGTAATAAAGAGGATTTTCCTCCCGGCTCACGGTTTGAAGCCGTCCGGTGTCGTCTACATGGTTGACGGCGCAAAGCTGAGCACGCTTTTCTGGACGAATCTTGTAAACGTGAAGCATGAACGGGGACGGATGGTCATACTCGAAGTATTCGTTTTGGCGCTCCACCAGAATCGAAGGCGCGAAGGGACGGAACCACTCGCGATGTTTGATGCGGGCATTGAGCACATCTTTCATGTCTGGCAGACCGGGATGGGCGACGATTGAACGATTGCCCAGCGCCCGCGGGCCCCACTCCATCCGCCCCTGAAACCAGCCCACAACATTGCCCGCGGCGACCTGTTCCGCTACCGCCTCGAGTAGGGGCTCTCGCTCCAGCTTACGATAGCTCAGGTTCGCTTTCTTGAGATCCGATTCGATCCGCGATTCGGAAAACTCCGGTCCTAGGTACGAATTCTTCATCTCGTAGCGGCGAGGCTGGCGCAGAGTGGAATGATAAGTGTGCAAAGCCGCGCCGATCGCCAGTCCTTCATCACCGGCTGCGGGCTGGATCCAGGTCCGTCGAAAAGGAGTTTGCTCAAAGAGCTTCCCGTTGGCAACGCTGTTTAGCGCGCAGCCTCCGGCCATGGCCAGATCTGACAGAGGCACGCGCTGGTGCAATTCCTTGAGCAGGTGAAAGAAGACTTCCTCAAAACGACGCTGCATGGCATAGGAGAGATCCATGTCGCGCTGCGTAATCTCGGCGTGTGGCTCGCGCGGCCTACCAAAAAGCTTCACCATGAAGTCAGAAAAATGGCGCGCCATGCGCACCGTGCCGTCGGGTTGAATTTGCATACCCTGGTTGCTGCCCAGCGGCATAAAGTAACTCAGGTCAAGCTGAAATCCTCCGTCACAGAGATTGACGGCTTCACGGATCCGCTCGCAGTAAGTCTCCTTCCCATAGGGCGCGAGGCCCATAACCTTGCCTTCATCACCGTATTTCTTGTAGCCGATAAACTCACAGATCATGGTGTAGAAACTGCCCAGTGAGTGGGGCAGGAAAACTCGCTCGAGCACTTCAATCTCATTGCCTTCGCACCGCGCCATCATGGTGGAAACGAAGTCGCCGGAACCGTCGTAGCTGAAGCCTGCCGCCTTCTCCCATGGCGAACAGTAGTAAGCGCTAGCGATGTGAGCGATGTGGTGCTCGAGATGATGCTCCTGAAAACTGAGCTTCTTCGGATCAACCTCCAGCGCCTTAGTCAGTAACGAGCGCAGGTCACGCAAGGCTTCCTTACGTTGGCGGAGGCGGATGAAGTTCAGAATTTTGGCGGGATTCGCCAGGGCGTACTGGACTTTTTTCGCCAGGTTGGCGTCGCTGTCCTGACCCACCGCAACGTGGTCCACATCCCAAATTTTCGCGCCGACCGCATCCAGGCACGCCTTAACCGCCAGTGCAGGGAAGCCAGCGTAATGCTTCACCCGGTTCAGGCGCTCTTCCGCAATGGCAAAGACAACTTCTCCATCCTGCACGAGGGCAGCGGAGGCATCAGCGTGAAACATGTTGAGGCCGAGGATCAGCATGATGATCCAGATTCTGAAAATGTCATGCTGTGGCCCGCCCGGCTAAGTCCGCGGCGGTCTGCTTCGAGCCGCCCTCGAGAAAAGCCTGCATCCAGAGCTCCAGAGTGAGGAATTGCCAAATCTGCATTGACCAATCCTGGGTGCCGCTGCGATGCCCCTCGACGAATGCCCGGACGGCCTCGGGACGGAGCAGGCCTCGTTCGCGAATACGAGACTCGGAAAGCAGGTCGTCGGTCATTTCATTGAGATCATGCGCCAGCCAGTAGTCGATCGGCGCCGCGAAACCGGCTTTCGGCTGGCTCAACGCGGCAAAGTGTCTTTCATCGCCTTGCCCAATATGTACTCGGTAGTGGAGCGGAAAAGCCTTTGCGCTTCAACTTCGGCGGCACCTTTCAGGCCACGAACTCGGCCAATTCACGATCCAGGAACGGCACCCGAACCCTCCACGGAAGACGCCATGCCCAGCATGTCGTTATAAGTGCGATTGAGACTGGCCATGAAAATTTTGGTATCAAGATAAAGCATCTGGTTCAGGAAATCCGAGCCCTCGACGTCGCAAAGCCGGCGCGATCACGAAGAGTCGGTTCCAGTCGAGATCTCCCCGAAAAAGCGGGAGCATAGAGGGCAAATTTCTGCTTCGCATCCAGATACGTACAGTTCATCATGAAAACGCTCGGTTGAGGAGAGCGAAGCGCCGGAGCCATCTTTTCAACATTCGCACACTTCCCTACACCGGCGTGCCCCGGAAGGCTGGGAAGACCGACTAGACCTCCCGCGATCAGGCGCCGCGGCTACCCCCGAGAGCATGACCGTCGCCTGCTTGCAGCGCCTCGCGGCACACCAGGTACGCTGCCATAATGGCAGGGTCAGCCGTGGGTTCGTACATGTGCCATATGATGCGAGGCTGTAGATCCGCCACGAGACCCAATACAGAATTCGTTACTCAATGAATACAATAAATAAAGAATTCGTACCAAGAATTCGTATGAAGGATACCTACACCGGGGAACCGTCGCGGCCACCTCTCCTGGTGCTGGCTTGACCCGTATTCCCCTACGGTGGGAAAAGGGCGCAAGTACGACCCGCATATGACATTGCACCCGCTTCGACCGTCTCGGCTTACTTTTTCCCGTAACCACACCATACCTACCCACCACTATGCAAAATTTTTCCTGCCTCGGCCCCAGACTTTGATAACCTATTTCTTGACAACCATAACTGGCTGTTGAACAACCCTTCCCTGTTTGCCTCTAACGGAAACGGCCATATTCTTGCTCCCATGCTGCTAACGAACGGGGTCTGACGGACCCGAAGGAAGGAAAAAGGAAAGAGGAGCAGGTTGTTACCGCCAGAGATAATATTGAATAGAAGGCAGCCATCTCGAAGCGCGGTACATCAAGATTAGCATGCCGCCCGACCGGATCAGCATTATGCCTCAGGTATCCCAAACCGGTCCCTTCTCCTTACTGCCTTACCGGCGGCCGCCGTGGAGAGAGTTCATTCTCATCATGGGGTTGCAGTCCCTCGGGCTATTTTTGCTGACCTGGCTTGGAATGTTGAACCCGGGCGTGTTGCCCGATCCGGTCCACGATTATCACTTTGTTCGTCTGGTCGATACTCCGCCTCCGGTGAGCCTGGAACCGGCCCCAGTGAAAGAGATTCCTGCTCCGCGGGTCGCGCGTGTGGAAACCCCAGCCCCCAAGGTGCTTCGCTTGCCGCCGCCCGAAATACAGCCCAAGCCTCGCCAGCCTGGCCCCGAGGATGCACCGATTGCGCCCAACATTGAAGTGGCAGCCCACAAACCGGTTCCCCTTCCGCCTACCCTTGCCGTAATTCCGCGACAACTGGTGAAGACCAATATTTTTTCCAGCGGCAGCTCGGCAGTGCCCGCCATTGCGGCAGCACCGCAGCACGTGCAGACCGGAGGCTTTGGCGATCCAAATGGCGTGCCCGCCCGCGAAACCAACGGCAGGCCAGTGACCATTGCCCAATCCGGGTCGTTTGATTTGCCTTCCGGACCGGGCTACGGCAATGGCACGGGAGGAGCAAAGGGCGTTCGTGGCGTGGTGGCTAGCGCCGGCTTCGGCAACGGCACCGCGACTGGCGACGGAAGTGGCAAAGTGAACAGCTCCCGGGGCACAGTGCAGAAAGGCGGCTTCGGCGATACTGCAGCCGTCTCCCCAGCTCAGCTCCGGCCCAAGTCGGCCGACGACTCAACGGCAAAAATGCTCCCCGCCGAAGTGATTTCCAAACCTACCCCAGCTTATACGATGGAAGCCAGAAACCTGCGCATCGAAGGTGAAGTAGTGCTCGAAGTGGTCTTCGAAGCCTCCGGCAGGCTTCGGATCGTGCGGGTGGTGCAGGGTCTCGGCCACGGTTTGGATGAGTCGGCCGTTCATGCCGCCGAGCAGATTCGCTTCAAGCCAGCGAAGCGGGATGGGCAACCCTCCGATTACACCGCGCTGGTGCATATCGTGTTCCAGTTGGCTTGACAACTTCCTGAAGCATTTTGATTTTTGGGATTGCGCATCGCCCCTCCCAGGGCCGATTTGGCGTGAGAATGGGTTGGAGGCTGGAGACCAACTTAGTCGAGCTTACTGAATCGCGCTTCCGACTGACGAAAACACGTTATTGGCGTTGGAGCCGATCAACCGGATCGTGCCCACTACAATCACCAGAATAACAGCCAGCATCACGGCATATTCAGCCACGTCCTGCCCTTGATCGTCGTACCAGATATTCCCGAGCCACTTCGCCATTGCCGCCCTCCTTGGAACTACGGTTCGTCCCTTCTGAGTTCTTTGCCTGCCGACGCCGCAACCACGCCGCAGGCGCTAAACCCAGAGTTGCAAATCTTTTACTAGGGTAAATGTGGCGTACCGAACTGCCAATAGCCCAATTGTGGAAAGACATAGCACCAAAGTGCTAGCCCTTTAGGCGATGGTCTTGATGGGCAAGGCTTGGTTGACGGCAAAAAGGGCCAACTCCAGGCGGGTCGAGACCCCCAGTTTGTCGAAAATGTTGCTCAGATGGTGCTTGACCGTGTCTTCGCTGATCTTGAAGTATTCGGCGATTTCCTTGTTGGAGTAGCCCGCCACCACTGCGGAGACAATCTCCAACTCTCGGGGCGTAAGACCGAACTTTTTTTGCTTCGCTTCTTCCCCGGAGGACTGCACCAGATTCCTCAAATATTGCACCAGGTTGGACACGCTCTCCCGGCCCACCCAGTACTCTCCCGACATGACCGTGTGGATGCTTTTCAGCAGGAGTTGGGTGGCAGAATCCTTCAGCACGACTCCGCGCGCCCCCAGCTGCAGGGCCTCAACAATCTGTTTCTTCTCGGCGGCAGCGGTCAGCAGAATGACCCGAACTGAGTTGGAGACCGGACCGGAACTCATCTCCCGCAGTGCTTCCAGTCCTGGCATGCGGGGCATCGCCAGATCTAGAAGCAGGATGTCAGGCTTCAACTGTTGGGCCATTTTTACTGCTTCGGCCCCGTCGCATGCTTCTCCGATAACCTTGAGATCGGGTTCGGCTTCCAGAAGTCGGCGCAGGCCATCGCGAAAGATAGGATGGTCGTCGGCGAGCAGAATGCGCACGGGCTGGGATCTTCGATTATCCATAGGCCGCTTCCGGCTTCTGCGGGACGCTGATTTCGAGACGCGAGCCCTGTCCCGGAGTTGATTCTATCGCGAGTTCGCCTGCAATAACACGCACCCGTTCCTTAATAACCAGCGGCCCTCGTCCGAGCGCGTCCAGTTCCTCTTGAGACAGGCGGCCGCTGAAGGGAAAGCCACGGCCGTCGTCTTCAATCACCAGCGTCCAGCGGCCATTGGCCGCACCCAGCCTTACCAGGACGGCGTGCGCACGACTGTGCTTGCGCACGTTGACCAAGCCCTCCTGCACAATGCGGGTTAACTCGCGGCAGACAGGCTGGGGCATGTCCGGCGCTTCCAGATCGGAGGAAAAACGCGCAGTGATCCCGGTTTCGCGTTGAAATCTTTCCACCGTATCTGACAGAAATCCGATCAGCTTTCTGGAGTCTATATCGAGCGATTTCATCTGTTGCATCAGTTCCCGCAGCTTGAGAACCTCTTCCCGCAGGAGCCCCTGAATCCGGCCCAACTCCTCGGGTACCATCTCGGCCCGGGTTGCGGACTGGCGTCGCAGCACATCCACTTGCATTTCCACCGCAATCAGCGACTGGACCGCGCCGTCGTGCAGTTCGCGGGCAAACCGGGCGCGTTCCAGGGCTCCGGCCCGCAGCCGCAAACGTCGCAACAAATACACGTTGTATACCGCGGGACCGATCTGGCGTACGAGCTCCTGCAGGAAGCGCAGCTCTTCCGTCATCTCTCCGGTCAATGACGGGTCAAGAAAGAAAATCCGGCCCCGCCATTCCTGGCCGAAGATGAAGGAAACCGTCATGAGATGGTCGAAGGCATGCTGGTTTGCCAACCGATCAAGAGATTCCGAAGCCGCATCCGGAACCTTCAGTCCGGCATGGTCCAGGCCCAGCAGCGCGCAGCTTGAACTGCCTGCATGACCGTTGCGCCAGGCATACGAAGTTTCAGCCGGACTGTTGAACAGGTACATCTCGCGGTCGGAAGGCAGAGGTTCGAGCCAGCGGAAAAAGGAAGGCTCACCGTTTCGAAGCAGCATTTCACCGACATACACACGTTGGCCGCTGGCTTCCTGCGACGCGATCAGGGCTCGCCCCGCGCCGTACATGACCAGCAACTCGCCCACAATCTCCTGCAGCGTGCCGCTGAGGCCGGCCTCGACCCGCACTTTCCCCATTATGCGCGCGATCACCGCCTTTTCCGAGCGCAACTGCTTCTGCTGCTCGGCTAAATATCCCAGCAATAGTCCCATGACCAGAAGATAAATCGAGAGCATGAAAAGACGTTTGGGCTCGAAATCTGTAGGTTGCACCCGTAGCAACGGCAAGTGGAAATGCGAAAGTTGCTTGTCCACCCAGTCAAAGAACCCCAGCTGAAGTGCCAGGCTTTCAAGCCACAACAGACACACCGCAGAGGCTGCCGTAGCCACGGTCTCCCATAAACCCCAGCGGTAGGCGGCGGCAGCCAGCACAAAGACGAAGAAAAGGAAGAAGGGATTGGCTTGGCCGGTGGCGAAGATTGATATCAACGCCGGCCAAACTATGTCCGCCGCGTGAACCAGGCGGCGAAATGAAACCGTCGACTGTTCGCGCCGCCGCAACAGCAAGATGACAATTACGCCCTGGGCAATATAGAACGCCAGCAGGCCGTAGGCCCAAAAGGAGTAGCGGATCTCACCCGGATCCATCCGGATGGCCACCAGGGCAGAAATAGCCAAAAAAACGCGGGCTGTCGCCAGCCATCGTTCAATGCGGCGTATTTCGCCGGGACCGATGGGAGCCCTCTGCCGCCACAGAAACCGATGTCGCAGCACTTGAAATGGCAATCGAATACAACTCACGAGTCGCTGCCCACGATACTATTGGCTGGATGCAAAGAAGAGCAAGCGGAACTTGTTACCACTCTGCTACGCGCCTGCAATCACGGTCGCTTTCGCGCACTCGCCGGTTTCAGGTTCCGGTCAAAAAAGTCAGAGGTCGCGTGATAGGCTTTAATCCAGTCCTTCCACATCAGGAAATCGTGGATTTCATCCGGAAAGATGAGCTCTTCAAACACCACGTGCCGTTCCCGCAGCCGCTGGGCCAGGTCCACGGTCTGCCCGAACGGGACATTGCGGTCGTCATCGCCATGAATCAGCAATACCGGCGACTTCCAACTGGACACGGCCGCATCCGGCGAAGAGTCGAACGCCAACTTCTCGGCCTCCTTCGCATCCGGCGCTCCCGGACGATGCTCCCAATGGGGCAGAAACACTGACCAGTCGTGCACACCGTGCAGGTCAACTCCGGCGACAAAAACATCGGAGTTGCGGGCCAGCCCCAGGGCCGTCAGATATCCGCCATAAGACCCACCCCAGAGCCCAATTTTTTTGGGATCAACCGTCGCCTGACTTTGCAGAAACCTGGCTCCCGCGAGAATGTCCTTATATTCCGCTGCTCCCCGCCAACTCGCGTTGTCGGCCTCCCGGAAAGCGCGGCCATACATGATTCCAAGACGATAATTTATGGAGAGCACAACGTAGCCCTGGCTAGCCAGGTATTGGTTCATGGCGTACGCGTTGTGGTAGTAGTACATGTAGTGGAAGCCGAGCATCATCTGCCGCACCGGTCCGCCATGGGCGAAGATCAGAGCCGGCCCCGGTTGGTTTCGTCCCGCAGGAACAAACAACTGGCCGTGAATCTCCAAACCATCTTCGCTGTTGAAGACGACTTGCTTGGGCGTGACCAACTGTTTTGCGGGAAAGTCGGTAGGCAGCGCTTCTTGGGCCAGCAATTCCCTTCCCCGCGCTGTCAGGTGAACCGGCATCGCAGGAACGGTCGCGCTGGAGCCGAGGCATACCATCTGAGTTCCCACCCCGGTTTCCACCGGACTCCACTCGATTGTCTCCCCTTTGGTCAGTGACTGCGGCTTTCCCCCTTCCAGGCTAACGCGCCAGAGGTGCCGGCGCTCAATGTCCTCCGGATTCGAAGACTGCTGATTCGAGGAGAAGATGACCGAGCGCCGGTCGGCGCTGAGCGTGACATCTTCCACCTCAAACGATCCCGGAGTGAGCAGCACCGGCGCGCTGCCTGACGCGGTGACGGAGTACAAGTGATTCCAGCCATCCTGTTCGGAGGCAAACAGCAGCTGGTCGTTGCCGGCGAAGTAGAAGGATTTGTCAGCCGTCTCCTTAGGAAACGAATCGTTCGCTTCCCTTCCACTGCGCCAGATTTCCTTCGCCTCTCCGGTCGCAGAATCAGCCACCCAGATTGCCCAGGGAACAGGGCGCACCGGAATCAACGGAAGCTTCTCTTGAACGCCGGGAAGTCGCACAAAGCCAAGGTGACGCCCGTCCGGCGACCAGCGGGGCATGACATCACGATCCGCGCTCGGAGTAAGATAGCGCACACTCTCGCGCCCGAAGTCATAGATGGCGATGAAGCTGTGATCGTCACGCTTGCTGACTAGCGCGATCTGGCGTCCATCGGGAGACCATCGTGGATCCGAATTATCCCCGCGAAGATCCGTGAGCTGATGAGCCGGGGCTGCTCCCATGACCGGAGCTATCCATAACTGTTTTCGCGCCGCCCACACCGCGAATTGTCCGTCGGGTGACAGTTCAACGTCTTCACATTCTTCCTCGCCGCAGCCCATCTCACCCAGCATTCGGGGAGCGCCTGCGTCTACCTCGACCGCCCAAACCTGTTGCTTCCGCGACCAAACTCCGTTGGTGGGATCGGCGACTCGTCCATTTTCGTTGGTCTCGCTGCCGCGAACGAACACCAGAGTGCGGCCATCCGCAGTAATGCGCAGGCTGGCGATGGGCAAACCTTCGTCGCCCTCATAGCGCGTTACCTGCCGGGCCGCGAAGTTGGGCGCGTCCGCCACCCATAGGTTGCGAACTCCTTTCGCATTGAACACCCAGGCTACCCTTCCGCCGCGGGACGCCGCGACCAGGTTCGAAGGAAAGGGCGAACTCATCACCTGTTCGAGGGTGAAGTTCACCGCTGCGGCCCCAGGGGCGGAGACAAGGAACTGGATGAAGAACAGCAGGAACAGAATGGATCTACATCGCGGGAAAATGTGCGCTCCAAATATCTGCATAGGAGAAGAAGCCTACTCTGTTGATTTGTGACCTGCCAAGCCCTTCTTCTTACGGATGCCTTACCGCCTTCAGTCTTACCGCCTTCAGGTCGTCCCCAGCTGTGTTCTAGCATCCGCGGGAGGCTCCGCCGAACTGGTGTAAAGTGTTTGCCCATGGACGCACTGCTCCTCCATCGGCTGCATTTCGCTTTCACAGTTACTTACCACTATCTGTTTCCTCAGCTGACGATGGGGCTGGCTTTATTGATCGTGGTTCTCAAGACGATCGCGATCACCCGGAAGGACGAGCGTTACAACGAAGCGGCACGGTTCTGGGCTAGGATCTTTGCCATCAATTTTCTTATCGGCGTAGTGACCGGAATTCCCATGGAATTTCAGTTCGGCACCAACTGGTCGCAGTTCGCCCGGGTCACGGGAGGAGTGATCGGCCAGCCCCTTGCCATGGAGGGCGTCTTCTCGTTTTTCCTGGAGTCGACATTCCTGGGGCTGTTTCTTTTCGGAGAGAAGCGGCTTTCGATGTGGGGCCATTGGGCGTCTGCGTTCCTGGTCTTTCTCGGGTCCTGGATCTCGGGATTTTTCATCATTGTCACCAACGCGTGGATGCAGCACCCGGTTGCCTATCGTGTCCTGCCGAATGGTTCGTATGAGGTGACGAGTTTTTGGGGTTTGCTGACAAATCCATGGGCGTTGCTGCAGTATGCGCACAACATGTCGGGCGCGGTAATCACAGCCGCTTTTGTCATGTGTTCCGTTGGCGCATTTTATGTTCTAGAAAATCGCTTCTCCGAGCATGGCCGAATTTTCTTGGGGGTGGGCGTGATTGCCGGGCTTGTCTCGTGCATTACGCAGATTTTTCCCACCGGAGATATGCACGGCCGTTACATGGCCAAACATCAGCCCGTGGCAGTGGCTGCCATGGAAGGTCTGTTTGTCTCCGAGAAAGGCGCTGGCATCGTGCTAATGGGGCAGCCCGACGAGGAACGCCAGCGCATCGACAACCCGGTGGTGGTGAACGATGTCTTGAGTTTCCTGATTTACGGCACCACGCGAGCCGAGGTCAAGGGCCTTGATCAATTTCCCCGGGATCAGTGGCCCACGCCGTTTCCGCTTTTGTTTTACGCCTACCACATCATGGCTGGCCTGGGCACGTATTTTGCGTTGCTGATGACCGTGGCAGCTGTTCTACTCTGGCGCGGCAAACTCGTGCAGAGCCGCTGGATGCTGTGGCCGCTGCTTTTGAGCTGCCCGCTTCCGTACATTGCCAATACAGCGGGATGGATGACCGCGGAAATCGGCCGTCAACCCTGGATTGTCTATGGCCTGGTGCGAACCTCGGCAGGCTATTCGAAAAGTGTGTCGGCCGCTAATACTCTGTTTACCCTGCTGGGATTCATGGGCATGTACACCGTACTCTCGATTCTGTTTATCGTTCTGGTCTATCGCGCTATCGATAGGGGCCCGGGCGGGGCGACAGGCACGGCGCATGGCGGCGCCCGGTTAAGTGTGGGGTGAGGAATGCAAATGGGATTCGTATGGTTCTGGCTGGTCGCAATCATGCTGGTCGCCTACGTGGTGCTGGACGGGTTTGACCTTGGGGTCGGCATTCTGCACCCGTTTCTTGCCCATAATGAAAAGGAGCGGCAGCTCATGTTGCGCACCATCGGCCCGGTATGGGACGGCAACGAAGTGTGGCTGATCGCCGCGGGGGGCACGCTATATTTCGCATTTCCACTGCTCTATGCCTCCGCCTTCAGCGGTTTTTATCTTGCGTTAATGATCGTGCTATGGCTGCTGATCATGCGTGGCGCCAGCATCGAACTCCGCATGCAGGTCGATTCTGGGGTCTGGCGATCTTTTTTCGATGGGCTGTTCTTTTTCTCGAGTGCGCTACTCGCGATTTTTTTTGGCGCCGCTCTGGCCAATGTCATTCGCGGCGTTCCCCTAGCCGACGATGGTTATTTCTTTCTTCCCCTTTGGACGAACTGGCGCGTTGGTGACGAACCCGGCATCCTGGACTGGTATACGGTGATGGGGAGCGTTGTTGCTCTGGTCGCACTGGCAGTTCATGGAGCACTGTACGTAGCCATAAAAACAGACGGCGACCTGCAACAGCGTGCCAGAGTCCTGGTCCGGCGCCTGTGGATCGTGTTGCTCGTAGTCACAGTCCTGAGTTTGCCGGCGACGATGATTGCACGCCCCGACTCGGTTGCGAACTACCGCATGTATCCGGTCGCCTTCGGGATCCCTGTGCTGGTACTACTAGCGCTGGTGGGGATCATTCATTTTTGCCGTCGAGAAGCCGAACACCAGGCTTTCGCTTGTTCATGCGTCTATCTCGCGGGGATGATGGTGGGAGCGGCTGTGGGCCTGTATCCTCGTCTGCTGCCTTCCAGCGTCGACCCCGCGCATGACCTCACCATCCAGAAGGCTCTTTCCGGGCCGTATGCTCTGCGCGTAGGGCTGGCTTGGTGGGTGCTCGGGATGCTTCTAGCTTTCACTTACTTCTTCGTTATCTATCGCATGTTCCGGGGCAAGGTTTCCTTGGAGGACGCTGGCCACGAGCACTAAATGAGGACTTTCACTCGGTTCCGCCCAGTAGGAGATTCCCGCGGCGGGAAGCCCGGGACTTACTGGCAGCCTAGGGTTACTCCCACAGCCACGCTATGTTTGTTAAGATCAGTAGCTGAGGGGGTTACATGGCAAATCTGAAAGGACTGGAGTCAGTTGTCTCGCAACTAAGATTGGAACGAACCAGTTTGGTTAACCAACTAAGACATGTGGACGCTGCTCTTTCAGTTCTGGGCAAGTTGGATGACGGACGTTCCTACACAAAACCTAGACGGAGAACACTCTCTGCCGCTGCCCGAAGAAAAATCGCCGCAGCCCAGAGGGCACGTTGGGCGAAGGTGCGACAGGCGAAGAAAGCGGCCTAGCGGTCAGTGCGATTAGAATCAGAGAGCCCCGTCAGGTAACTGCCCTGGCGGGCTTTTTTGTTTCGGGGCTGAAGTCCTGTTTCCTACCCAGCCGCCGCAGCCCCTGAAGGGCCGCACTTCCGCGGCCGCCCCAAGCACAATCGCCCCAAGTTCACCACTCCATCGGCAGACCCACGTAGTTTTCCGCCAGGCTCTGGGAGGCTGCGCGCGAGCTGGTTACGTAGTCCAGTTCGGCGACCTGGCGGCGTCTGTCGAAGAGATTTTCGTCGGGGAAGCGGTGCAGCATGGAGGTCATCCACCAGGAAAACCGTTGCACCTTCCAAACGCGCCGTAAGCAGGTTTGAGAATACGCATCAAGCAGGTCGTGATGTCCGGTGGTGTAGAAGTGCGCCAGCGCGCGGGCCAGTACGCGAACATCAGCGACCGCAAGATTCAGGCCTTTGGCGCCGGTTGGCGGGACGATGTGGGCGGAGTCACCGGCGAGAAACAGCCGGCCGTATTGCATAGGCTCGACCACGAAACTCCGCATTCCGGTTACGCCTTTTTGAATAACCGGACCTTGGGTAAGTTGCCAGCCCGCTGAGGCGAGACGGGTATTTAGTTCCTCCCAGACCTTTTCGTCGGGCCACAGATTGATGTCTTCGTCCGGCTGGCATTGCAAGTACAGGCGGCTGATTTTTTCTGAGCGCATGCTGAGCAGGGCAAAACCGTGATCATGATAGGTGTAGATGAGTTCTTCCGAGGAGGGCGGCGCTTCCGCCAGAATGCCAAGCCATGCGAAGGGGTAGACCCGATCATACTCGGCGAGAACGACAGCGGGGATGCTGGGCCGGCAAATGCCGTGAAAGCCGTCGCATCCGGCAATAAAGTCGCAGGTCAGCTCGCAGTCTAGGCCTTCTTTCTGGTATCGGATTTTAGGTTTCGAGCCATCGAAATCGTGCACGCTGACGTTTTCGACCTCAAACAGGACCTCACCGCCGGCCGCGAGGCGAGCGTTGGTGAGATCTTTGACGACTTCATGTTGGGAGTAGATGGTGATGCCTTTTCCTCCAGTCAGATCCTTGAAATCGATGCGATGGCGGCGTCCATGGAAGCGCAACTCAATTCCATGGTGGACCATACCTTCGCGCTTCATCCGCTCGCCCACTCCGGTGTCTGTGAGCAGGTCAACGGTGCCTTGTTCCAGAACGCCCGCGCGGACGCGTTCCTCAACATATTGCCGGCTGCGATTTTCGATCACGACCGATTCAATTCCCTGCAGATGGAGAAGGTGGGAAAGCACCAGGCCAGCTGGTCCCGCGCCTACGATTCCGATCTGGGTGCGTGATGGGATAGGCACCGGCGTTTTCCGACGTCGCAATCAAAGACTATCAAAAAGACCACGGTTGAGCCGGTTTCGCCGGCACCCAAAGTAGAGACAGATAGCGGTATTTTTCCGATTCTCGACAAACACACTGGCGACCATGACACACTGGGAATCAGACTCGTGCGCGGTGCCGCCAGATGATCGCAAGCCGAAGGGCCAAAAAGACTGCCGCGAGAGAAAAAACCGAGCCTCCTTGCTCATCCCTCGTTGAGCATTGTGTCCATCGCTGTACTTATTCTTTGGACGGTGCTCTGTACCGTGTCCAATGCGAAGACGCACTGGGGCACCTTTTTTGGAAATACCATCGCAGATTGGTCCGAAGTCGTGGTGACTGTGATTGCCACCAAGTATCTTTACGAACGGGGTTCCGCTGAGAGCAGAAAGCTGCCGAGGAGCCGGCAGGGTTCCGCCTGGGAAAAAATAAGCGGATTCTCGCGACTAAACTTGGAGCTGATCATTTGATCACCAGCGCCAGAATCTGGGTCCACGCGGAGAGAGGTTGCCGACAACCTGCCCCCATTTTCGACTCTAGCTCGGCGTGGAAGTAGAGGCCGACCCAGCAAAGTCCGGTCACCAGCAGAAGCAGCTTCAGGGAATGATCGGGAGTACCGACCTTGGAACTGGAGGCCTGCCAGCGGGCCAGCGGCCTCATTCTCCTTCAGTCTTGGCCGCAGCCGGTTTCTCATGCTCAGGAGAGGGTGCGGGCTTTTGTGAGTCTTCATCAGCGTCTTTTGCGATGTATTGCACAATCAAAGTAATACGGCGATTGGAGGGATCAAGCGGGTTGTCCTTCTTGCGCAGACTCTGATCGGCGAACCCGCGAATCTGTGACACCTGGTCTTGTCCCAAGCCTTCTTCTTGCATCAGGCGCCGGGCGGCATTGGCACGGTCCGCCGAGAGTTGCCAGTTGCCATAATCGCGAACGCCGGCGTAAGGCTTTGAGTCCGTGTGCCCCTCAATCGAGACCTTGTTCGGCAACTTCCCCAACTCTCCAGCCAGCATAGCCAGTAACTCCCTCCCTCTCCTGCTCGGCTACTGCCGCTGTCGAAGAAAGTCCCGGATTCGGTTTCCAAAAGTTCGATGCGCAGTCCTTCGGAAGTGATCGTGATCTCGATCTGGTTCTTGAGTTTCTCGAAGTCGCTCATCTGGCGGACGGCCTTCTGCAGCTCCTCCTTTAGTTTCTGCATATTGTCCTTGGTCAAGGAGAAATTTTCTCCCGATCCGACCAAATTGGTGCCAACCTCTTGGATGTGCCCGACGGATCTTTGAAGTATCCGCCCACCGCTTCTTGCACCTGCTTGCTGGAATTGAGCAGCCACAGTACGATGAACAGCGCCATCATGGCGGTGACGAAGTCTGCATAGGCGACCTTCCATGCGCCGCCATGATGCCCGCCATGGGCGGCTTTTTTCTTGATGATGATGATGGGGCGAGCGCTTTTCTCCACAGCGTGTCTGTTCCTCGCTTTATGCTGACGCCGCCGCCGCGGCCTCGGGTTCATCACCTCCGCGGCAAGCCTTTTCGACTTCCGGAAAAGAAGGGCGCACGTGTCCGGGGATGGCGCGGCGAGCGACTTCCACCGCCATGATGGGCGCGGTTCCCTTCAGAAATGAAAAGATGAATACGCGTATCACGTGAAGGTAGGCGCTTTCGTCGTCGGCGGCTTTGGTCATGTTCGCGGCCAGCGGAGCCACCAGACCGTAGCAGAGCAGGATGCCCAGGAATGTGCCCACCAAAGCGGCCGCAACTTTCTTTCCAATTTCTTCCGGCGGTCCACCGAGCGCACCCATCGTAATGACGACACCCAGCACGGCGGCAACAATGCCCAGGCCGGGCAGGGAATCCGCCATGGTACTCAACGCCGCGATGGGCTGGGTCGCCTGGTGGTGGTGCACTTCCATTTCGAGTTCCAGAACCTGGTCGAGGTCGAAGGGTTCCATTCCGCTCACCGCCATACGCAAGGTGTCGCAGAAAAAATCGCGAACCTGGTGGTTCTTGACGAAGAGGGGGTTTTTCGACAGGATTGGACTTTTGGCAGGGTCCTCGACATCGACCTCCAACGACACCAATCCCTCCCGGCGCGCCTTGTTGAGCAGGTCGTAGATGGTCTTGAGAGATTCCAGGTAAACCTTCTTGCTGAATTTTGATCCGCCAAAGACGCCGGCAACCCCCGCGGCCATTTGTTTAAGGATGTGAAGTGGATTGCCGATCAGGACGGTTCCGATCGCAGCCCCACCGATAATGACCAGTTCGGCGGGCTGCATGAGCACCTTGAGGTTCCCGTGCTCCATCAGATATCCCGCTATCACCGCGCCGAAAACAACCAGAATTCCGATAATGGCAAACATATTTGCTCAGGTCTTTAGAACTGATCGTGTGAATTGATGGTGACCGTTCGTCATCGATGCAGCGGGGGCGCGCCGACCCCGTGTTCCGCCCGCTGCAGCAGAGACTCGATCTTGTCACCCGCGTTTACCATGGCCCGCCCCACAGAAACCGCGACCGACAACAAATCTCCCCACCACTGAATCTCCGAAGAACTTACGCTGGTCTGGATACTGTCGCCGGTCTTGTTCAGTTCGGCGTTGGTGCAATTGGGCACGATCGCCACAAATTCATCTTCAGTCCAACGCCCCAGAAATCCAGCCGTGCCGAGGGCGTGCTTTCATGGTTGCAGCCACCACGTGCAGGATGTCATCGGCAGCCTCACGTCCGTGAGCAGCTCGGAACTGCTCCAGCGCTTCTATCCGGATGGACAAGATTCCGAACGGAAGGTCATACTCGGCGAAGAACGCCAAATGCTCGCGCAAGTAGGATCGAGTCAACGCGTGATTCATGACGCCCGTGATCACATCCAGGCACCCGTGAGCCGCAAGATTGATCCGGCAGTTCTCCGCTTCGGAGTCTGCAATTTGTTAATCGAAGCTTTCCGCCATGCCGACAATCGAGCCCTTCTGATCACGGACCGGCACCGCCCGAACATGCACAGGCACCCGGTGACCCGCCTTGTGGCGGAAAAATACCCGGGCATCGCTGGCCTTGCCTTCATGCATGGTTCCGGTAAGCGGACACGCGATGCCGCAAAGAACACAGTGCTTTTCGTTGCAATGCGCTAGGATGTTCTCGCGGCAGGAGCGACCAATCACCTCGTGACGACGGAAGCCGGTGATTCTCTCAGCGCCATCGTTCCAGAACAGAATTTTCCCGCTGCATCCAACCAGGTACACGCCCGTCTGCAGGCTGTCCAAAACGGTTCGGACTATACTCGGGTCCTGAAGCTCGGTCATTACCAGGAGTGTTGCGTTCCTCTCGAATCTTCCATCGGCAGAAACGGACGACGCTTCACACACTGCCTGCAGGGTCTGCGACCGGGCAGGTTTTGGGCACCCCAGGGTCAGACTCTTGGCCCCCGGGGACCCGGTCGCGGATGACTCTGTTCTTTCGTCCTTAACCAGCGGTCTGTGCTGCCGCCGCGGGCGTGCCGGGCCACGCCGGACTGAGAGTGGTGCGAATCAGGTCCAGCAATTCGTTGCTATCGGCAGGCTTTTGCAGGAAACCGCAGGCCCCGGCCTTCATGGTCCGCTCCCGGTTGAATTGTGGATCACGCGCGGTCAGAATGATGACCGGGATCGAAGAAAGCTGGGCGCTCTGCTGCAACCGGTCTAGCACGATGAAGCCGTCTCCCGCGGGCAGGCCGATGTCGAGAATGATCAGATCCGGGCGCTCTTTCTGAGCCATGGCAATCGCTGAAAAGCCGTCGGTGGCATAGGCGGTATCGAAGTGGTTGGCGCGCAAGCGCAGGTTTAGACCCCGTCTCAGGTCGGGATCATCATCAACAATCAGTATTTTCGGTTTATCCATGGTGGTCTCTCCTTGAAGTTCTTGGACTACTACTTTCGGTCAAGCAACAGTTACTTGCATTCGCGGTCAGTTCGCGGAAGATTGACGCCGCAACTTTTCCATGCTCATCTCGGTAATGCTATCGGCGATTTCCTGGACAAACTTTTCCATAGCGCGGCATAGCCGCAACCAAAACAGTCGGTAAGCTTTCACTATCAGCTGTTGGCAATCGCTTTAGCCAAAAGCCCCATCGTTCGCGCATCCTGAAATCGCATTCGTCTTCCGGAGCCGGGCTAACTTAAGACCTAAGGCGTTCCCCATCTGCGTATCATTACAGGTTCATTCCAAAACCCAAGAACGATACGGAGGAGAACGCCATGCAAGAGTTTATCGCTAAACACCAGGACAAGATTGCCGGCACACTCTCAGGATTTGACCGCTTGGTATTTCGAGGTCATCTGCGCTCCATCGGCCACCCACAAGGCATGATGAGCTATCTCTGGACGAACCAGGTCTACCTCAAGAACTTTGGCAACCATGTCGAGATGGTGACCAAGCGCCTGAAGGAAGCTTCCTTGGCGGAAGCCAAGGCTTGCGGACGACCGGTGGAGTATCTCAATTCCAGTCAGCTCGACAAAGAGACTATCGCCCGCGACATCCTGGCCCAAGATAACGTGCGCAGCGGACTGGTATGCGTGCTCAGCTGTCTCGAACCCGGTTTGACCTTCGCTATCCATCGCAACCGCCTGACGAAAAAACTGGAATTGAAGCTATCCCCTGGCAAGTGCCTGTTCCTCTACCACTACCAGATCCATCCCGTCTTCGGCTTCCTCAATGCCCGTATTCAAACTTGGTTCCCGTTCTCCATTCAGATCTGCCTCAACGGACGGGAATGGCTGGCGCGACAGATGCATGCCACCGGTTTGGATTACTTGCAGCAGGACAACTGCTTTCCCTGGATTGCCAACTGGACCAAAGCGCAGCGCTTGATGGATCGTCAGCTCAAGACCAAATGGCCCAAGCTGCTCAACGGCATCGCGCAGCAGCTCAACCCCATTCACGCCCAGATCTTCCGTAAACATCCCATCTCCTACTACTGGTCCACTTACCAACACGAGTGGGCCCTCGATGTCGTCTTCCACCATGCCGCCAACCTACGGCATTTCTATCCCCGCTGGGTCAACCATGCCATTACTACCTTCTCCAGCCCCGATGTGATGCGTTTTCTGGGCAAACACATCACCTTAAGCGGACAGCTACACCAGAAGTTCTCCGGAGAAGTGGTCAGTGACTTCAAACGCCGGGCCGAGGGAGTACGCATCAAGCACAGTGTCAACCGCAACTCCGTGAAGCTCTACGATAAGGCTTATACCCCGAAAGGCAGCGTCCTGCGTGCCGAGGCCACCGTCCACAACGCTGATGACTTCCGCGTCTACCGGCGCAAAGAGGGGGACCGAAAAGGGCCCCGTGCTTGGCGTCGACTACGCCGGGGAATTTCCGACCTCTACCGCCGGGCCCAGCTCTCCCACAAAGCCACAGCACGCTATCTCGACGCTTTCGCCGCTGTCGACGACTCCACCACCCTGGACCAACTGCTGCAACGGCTTGAACAACCGCGACAATGGCGCGGCCGCCGGGTACGTGCCCTCCGTCCCTTAGCCGATGACCGGGCACTGCTATCAGCCATCAATCACGGTGAGTTCGCCATCAATGGCTTCCGCAATCGCGATCTCCGCGCCATCTTCTTTTCCCAGACTACCGACGACAAAAAGGAGCTTCGCCGTCGCTCCGCCTGGATCAGCCGCAAACTCCGCTTGCTGCGGGCTCACGCTCTGATCACCAAGATCACAGGCACGCACCGCTATCAGATAACTTCCTCCGGTCGCAAGACGATCGTTGCTGTTCTCAGCGCTCTACGCTCCACCGTTGCCCAACTCACGCCTGTGACAGCTCAACTAACAGCCGTGGCCGCATAGACGCCATGAAAAAATCTTTGCAAACGGAAAACATTTTGAAGGTTAGTAATACAGGTTCCTGCCGATCCTGCAAGAGTCGGGACGCCTGTTAACTTTTTTGCGTGAGTTACGGTAGTGCGTTCCTGGCGCCCATGCCGGTTCAAGACTTTGACCACTAAGCTAACCGAAGAATGGAAACCCAGGAATGAAAGTTCTGCGCCCCAACTAGCGCTGGTATTTCCCCATCCACTCCGCCTTGCCCAGGATTCGACCTTCCATCGCTTGTTCCAATTCCTGCTTGCTCGCACCCGGTTTGAGGTCGAGCTTGCCGTTGAGCGCATAGAGTTTGTAGAAGTAACGATGAGGTTTGCCTGGAGGCGGACAGGGGCCGTTGTAGCCGATCTTGCGGAAGTCGTTGCGCCCTTGCCGTTCGCCGCCCGGTAATTCGTCAATCTTATTCACACTTTCCGCCAGAATGTTTGTGGCGGGCGCCAGGTCGAATAGCACCCAGTGGGTCCAGGTCCCGGAGGGAGCGTCGGGATCATCGGCAATCAGGGCAAAGCTCTGTGTGCCCGGAGGCGGCTCGGTCCAGGAGAGTTCAGGCGACACATCGGCGCCGTCGCAGGTGAATTTCTTCGGAATATCACCACCATTGGAAAAACTCGTACTGGAGATTGCAAATGCCATCTTGGCGGTTACCACCTAGTGTTAGCCGGGCGCCCGCGGTTCGCGTCATTCGCGAAGAGTGGGGCACGTCCGCAATGATCACTGGGTAGAGATAGTGAAGTTTACCGTAATGCGAGCCTCAGTTTCGACCGCTTGACCGGATTGCAAATAGGGCTTGAAGCGCCACTGCTTCACGGCTTCGCGGGCTGCGGCCGAAAGAATCGCAGGTCCGCTGAGTATATGGAGATCCTGGATGTTCCCATCCCGGCCAATCAGGGCTTCCAGCACGACTGCGCCTTGAACCTTCATCTGCTTAGCCAGGAGGGGATAGTTAGGTTCAACCGGGCGTGAAACGATCTCGGCAGTGCCCGGGGAAAGATGGACTCGGGCGGTGGCATCGGCCACCCCCCCCGAATCAGAAGGCGACGGGGCGGAAGTCACGGGTGTTCGGGGCTGCAAGTCCACCTTGACCGAATTTGTGCCGGCCCGGATTGTCCGGTGCTCGTCGCCAGCCACCACTTCGACCTCCAGTGGAGGAAGCACGGTTCGGTTGGTAACTACCGGCGCCAGAGCGGGCGCTGGACTTGGAGCGGCAACTGCCGCGGGTGGCGTGCGAGGCCTGGCTTTTGAGCGCGCTGGAACTGAGGGTTTCGAGGTGGTGGTCGCGGCTTTGTTTTGCGTCTGTGCCTCGGGCGCAATCTGTTCTGCCGGCTCCGATTCTGACTCCGTAGCGGCCGCCGGGGGGAACCAGAATTCGCGATCTTTGACCAGAACCAGGATCAACGCAATGAGCAGAAGAGCCAGGGCGATAAGCATCTGCCGCCGTTGCTTCTGTTCAGAATCATCCCCGAACGAGGGGTTCAACTCCGGTAATTCATTCTCCTCCGGCAAGGGCATGACGACGAGGCCTCCCGCCCGTGGGGAGACGGGCCTACGATCTAGTATGCCTTGAAATTTCCTTAGAGGCCAGCGAAACCAGCGCTGGTTGTGGTCCAGATTGATTTTACGGGCAGCTCTAGGGGGACAGGAAAACAACAAAACGCCCGGCTCGCGTTTGAAACGGCCGGGCGTTGAACTCAACTCTTCTTACTTTCCTAGGCGGACTTTTTCAGGTCAGTTGGGAATGTGATAACTTTCCCGCGCTGCTCTGGTGGAATCCACTTCACTTTCGATTTGAAGCTTGCGGGAATGTAAAACTCAATCACCTGTGCCATAACCTACCTCCGATCCACTGCAGGCTGCCCGTCTTGCTGCAAACTCACCGCGACGGGGGTTCTGCTCACTTACACGATTAGATGCGGGTGGGACTGACAAAGTGTCAGGAACTATGTCAACGCTGAAGCGCAACTTTCTGCAGGGAACGGGGTTGCTATCGGAAGTAAATTCAGCAGGCGAGTTGATCGCGCGTCAGCTTCAAACCATTAAGATTTCCGAGCACGGTTACGGCAATTGATTGGGTCTGAAAAAACTCGTTGGCCAGCACAGTTAACTCCTCTACCGTGACCTTCTCGATGCGCTCGATCAGTTCATCCAAGCCGTAAAAGTGATCGAAGTACATTTCCTGGCGGGCCAGGTTGGACATGCGCGCGCTCGATGATTCCAGCGACAGCATCAAGCTACCCTTCAACTGGTCTTTCGAGCGCCGGAGTTCCTCTTCAGGAACCGGCTCTGCCTTAAGCTTGTGGAACTCTGAGACAACGGAGCGCACAACCTTGCCGGCCGATTCGCGCGAGGTTCCCGCATAAACCGATAGACATCCGGTATCGCGATAGGGCGAAAGATCGCTGTAGATCGCGTAAGCCAGGCCCTGGCGTTCGCGGATGTTCTGGAAAAGCCGTGAGCTCATGCCGCCACCGAGCAAGGTGTTCAATATGTAGGAAGCATGCCGGTTTTCGTGGGCAATCGGGTGCGAGGGCACGCCCACGCAGATCTGCACCTGCTCCAGAGATTTCTTGTTGCGCATGATGATGCGGGGCACGATCTTCGGTTCGGGGCTGTGGAAGCCGTTCTTTACTGGCTTCATCTGGTCGAAATGCCTGGACACCAACTCCACGAATTGTTCGTGCTTAAAGTGGCCTGCAGCGCAAATGATTACGTTGCCGGGCGCAAATCTTTGCCGATAGAAATCGAGCACTGCATCGCGCTCGAATTTTTTTACCGTGTCCTTGGTCCCCAGGATCGGTTTGCCGAGCGGGTGATCTTTCCAGAAGTTCTGGGTAAAGATCTCGTGGACAAGATAGTCGGGATTGTCCTCGTCCATCTTGATCTCCTCGAGTATCACACCCCGTTCACGTCCGATGTCCTGGACATCAAAGACCGGGTTCAGCACCAGATCGCTGAGAACGTCCATGGCGATGGGCATGTGCTCGTCCAGCACTTTGGCGCTGAAGCAGACACACTCCTTGGCGGTGAACGCGTCCATGTTGCCCCCGATGGAGTCCACCTGGCGGGCAATTTCCTCTGCGGTGCGGTGCTGGGTGCCTTTGAACACCATGTGCTCAATAAAATGTGAGATGCCGTTCAGTTGCAAGTCTTCATCACGGGATCCGGTCTTGATCCAAATCCCGATGGAGGCCGAGCGAATGTGTTCCATCTCCTCGGTGATGAGTGTCAGCCCGTTGGGCAAGACCTCGCGACGTATGTTTCGCACTTCCTGAACCATGGCGTATTTCGATGGGTCCCGCGAGCAAAGACCTCGCCAACGGCCCTCGGTTATTGTTGCACACCCTGCACAACTCCGGCGAATGCATAGTTACTTATTTAGAATCAACTAGTTAGGATGGCCTTGGCGGGCTATTCGAACGGGTCTGGGCAGGCTTTTCCCTATCCTCTACAATCGCCTCTACCATCGGAGGGATAGAGCGGGCGGGTTCGACGAATGGATCAGATGACGCATAACTCGCTGTTGGGGCTTCAGCTGCCTGAGCTGACAGCTCTGGTGGAGGAGTTCGGGCAGCCCTCGTACCGGGCGCGGCAGCTCTTTGAGGCGCTTTACCGTCAGCGGGTTAAAACCTCCGAGCAGATTTCGACCCTGCCGCAGGATTTTCGACGGAGCCTGGCGGAGAAGGGGTTCTCCGTAGGCTGGCCTGGAATTGAAAAGAAGTTCGTCTCTAGCGACGGAACCGTACGCTATCTGGTGGCATGCGCCGACGGGCAGACCGTGGAAACCGTCTGGATGCCGGAAGGCGACGGAGGAGAAACCGGGGACGGCAGTGATGCCGGAGACCAGGCGGAAACGGCCCGCGACCGGCAGCGTGCCACCATCTGTGTTTCCAGCCAGGCCGGTTGCGCGGTGGATTGCCAGTTCTGCCTGACTGCCCTGCTCGGCATAAAGCGGAATCTCACCGCGGGGGAAATCGTGGGGCAGGTGTGTGCCGTACTTAACGATCAGACGGTTTCTCCTCCTCGTGAGCGAGTGAATCTGGTCTTTATGGGAATGGGCGAGCCATTCCTGAATTACGACAATTTCATGAAAGCGGTGCGCCTTCTGGCGGAAGGAGTGGGCATTCCGGAATCCCGCATGACCGTTTCCACCGCGGGCATCGTGCCTCGCATCTATGACCTCGGGGCTGAAGCTGTGCGTCCCAAACTCGCTATTTCGCTCAATGCTTCGAACGACAATTTGCGCAGCCGCCTTATGCCCATTAATCGTAAGTGGAATTTGGAAAGGCTGATTTCCGCGGCTCGCGATTTTCCTCTGCGGACCCGGGAAAAGCTGACCTTTGAGTACGTTCTGCTGCACCAGGTGAATGACTCGGTGGAGAACGCCCGTGAGCTGCTGGAACTGATTCGAGGCGTACGGGCCAAAGTAAATCTTATCGCTCTGAATCCTGGACCCGGGATTGAATTCCAAACCCCGGCCGAGGAGCGCGTCCTGCAGTTCCGCCATATCTTGATGGCTGCGGGGGTGCCTGCGTTTGTGCGCCGACCTCGAGGGCGGGATATCTACGCCGCCTGCGGACAGCTGAAACGAACCGTGGAAATGGCGCCCGCGTCCTAACTGGACACGGCTCGCTTGACCTTTGTGTTCGCGAGGGGGATTTGTGAGGCAGCCCGCATGACCCGCTCGATGGCCGCGAATAGATCGTTTGTGAACTCGGGGCAAGACGTGGATGAGAAGGAATGGCGCGAAGCCGAGGAGCCCAATACTGTCCCCGGCAAACCAGCCGAGTGCGGAGGCCCAATATTCGCTCCAGAGAATTGCGTGGCTCAGAGCCAGGGACGCAACGCCTACCGCGGTCGCTAGCACCGCCGCAGTCATGGTCACAAGTAAATATCGGAGCACGTCCCGCTGCTGACGCAGATTCAGATCAATACGCAGCGGGCCGCGCAGCACGTATGCGGCCGCTTCGTAGCAGCTAGAGGTGCCAGCGGCGCCGATTGATTCTGTGAAGGATTTGAGATGCTGGTGGTAAAAGAGTGCGCCTGCGAGGGTGTCGCAAACGCAGGCTAGAAATACATACCAGGGGCTGATGCCGAGCATCAATGCCAAAACCAGGCTGGTAGCTGGATACCAAGCCACAAATCCAAGTCGAGTGAGAAGGATGACTTCGGGCCGGCTCAACAGGAGGTAACTCGCGACGAAGACGAGGGAGAGTAAAGCATGCCGCAGGATGAGATGTTTTGGCGGCATGAGAGAAGTCCCGATTAGCCCGTTTGATCTCCCCATGCTCTCCCGGGAAAGCGGCCGAAAGCGAAAGGCAACGGCCGTTCAAGAAAGATGTTCCTCCAGAGTTATCGGCGGGATTTGGGGGTGGCTTGAGGGCAGGAGCCTGCATGATGCAAAGGAGCGTGCTTTTTACCTTAAGAATCAGCGGGCGTTGCTCGGATGGCCTTTCGGCTGGTTGGCCCAAAACGTGAAGCGTCCGAAGGCGGGACGCCCTGGGGGACAGTCGGCAAGATGCCGGCGCTCCAAAAACGGAACCTAGAAACTAGGAACCGGAAACCTCGGCCTACTGTCCTTTCTCCAGTTCCTGTGCTACTGAATCTACCAGTGTCGCTTCATCCTTCAGGGCGTTCGCTGCCCGCACGATTTGCTCCTCGGCCTCTTTCCATTTTTTCTGTTCGATGGCCTCGCGAACACCCGGAATCGTCTTGACACCGTATCCGGTATAAGCACCGGGAGCGTAGATCAGGTGCTGAAACCACGGACGGCGGGGCAGTCCTTCGGCAGAAGTAAGCTTGCGCTCGTTCTGCAGCAGTTGCGAGTTGATCGCCTGCCGCGAGGCCGGGCTCACCTTCAGTTCGCCGTTTTTCGTGACCTTCTCCAACGCCTTCTGATAGCGCTCCGCACTACGGGTGAGCGCATCCCACGCATTTTGCAGAGGCGCGAAGTTCAGGTGCGGCGGAACTTCCTCAACTGGCGGCGGGACTGAGGTCTTTTTGGGATCGGCCGTCGCCGTAAACACTCCCTCTTCGATTTCTTTATTGCGCTCGATGACTTCGTCTTGCTTGGTCTTCAGAAGCTTCTGCAATTCATCGATGTAGCGGTGGATGGTATCGGCCAGGCCGGTGAAGTCATACGGCAGCAGATCAGAGTCGGCCAGTCTCATCACCGCGGTCCCCGCGGTCTGGGAGAGGGCGCGGCCATAACTGAAGTCAGTATCGGAAAAATGCGTGTACCAGTAGAAATCGTCGTAGATGGAGTGATAGACTCCGCCACCATCTTCGGCGCCATAGCCCAGATCCAGCGAAGCGATGCCGAGATGATCGAGAAAGACGCTCCAGTCCGATCCTGAACCTAGAGCGTCGATGCGCAGGTCAGCGCGCTGGCGTGCCTCTTGCCGCTCCTCTGATGTTTTGGCGTCGGCGATGGCTTTCAGTTGGTCGCGCTTCCAGACGGTGATCTTCTTTTCGGGATCTTCAACGTCCTTGGCCACGCCGTTGATGAATCTCTCCAGCGTGTGGGATCCGCCCGTTAACAGGTAGCCGCGTCCGTTAGCGTCGCTATTGATGTAGGCCACGGCGTGCTGGCGAAGTTCATCGGCATGAGTTTCTCCCCACTCCGTCGAGCCGAGCAGAGCCGGTTCTTCGCCATCCCATACGCAATAGATAACGGTGCGCTTGGGTTTCCATCCTTGTTTGAGCAGAGTGGCAAGACCGCGCGCTTCTTCCATCAGTGCGACCGTGCCCGAGATCGGGTCCTCAGCGCCGTTTACCCAGGCATCATGATGATTTCCGCGAACGATCCACTC
>WNFH01000031.1_pt1 | contig 129693 bp, 90 predicted proteins | sample 5400411 | NCBI WGS metagenome assembly WNFH01 (sample SAMN13153347, study PRJNA577476) | soil metagenome | isolation source: 200 cm saprolite under Douglas fir tree site 2 hole 3 | place: USA:California | collected 2015-04-18 | reverse complement strand
GTGGAGGTCACCGGGGATGCTCCCGTCCTGCAGACAGAGAGGGCGGAGGTAAGCACCATCATCGACTCTCAAACCAATGACCGCCTGCCGCTGGCCACGCGCAACTATGTGCAATTGACCTTGCTTGCGCCGGGTGCGGTTTCGCCCAATCCCGACAGCTTCAATAACGGCGACAACACAGCCAATGGGGCCAGACCCTACATCAACGGGAACCGCGAACAGGCCAATAACTTTGTCCTGGATGGCATGGACAACAACCAGGTGTCGGACAACCTGCTTGGCTTTACTCCAACGCCGGACGCCATTCAGGAGTTCAATCTCATCACCCAGAACGCGTCGGCCGAGTTCGGAAACTTCCAGGGGGGCATCGTCAGCGCCACCATCAAATCGGGCACCAACAGTTTCCACGGCGACATCTGGGAGTATTTCCGCAATGACAAGCTGAACTCGAATTCCTGGGAAAACAGATTCAACGGATCAGAAAGAAACAAGCTGCGCTGGAACATGTTCGGCGGAACCATCGGCGGTCCCATCGTCAAGAACAAGCTGTTCTTCTTCTTTGATTACCAGGGGCAGCGTTTCGACCATCCCTCTAGCACCAAGCAACTGGGTCTGTTCACCGCCGCGGAACGCGGAGGGGACTTCGGTGATATTTGCACAACCGGGTTCACGGCGGGCCTTTGCAACGATACGGTTACGGTCAAGGGCGTCACCTACAGGACGCACCAGCTCTATGATCCCACGAGTTTGACCACGCCCAGGGCGCCCCTCCTCAACAACATCATCACCACTCCGATCGATCCAGTGGCGCAGGCGTTGTTTAGCTCTTCGCTCTATCCCGCCCCAAGTGGTACCGGACGGCAGAATAATTTCAGCTACACCCAGGCCCAGGCTTTTAACACCAACCAGTACGATATAAAAATCGATTTCAATGCCACCAAGAGCGACCACCTCTTCGGCCGTTATTCGCACGCCAAGCAGCACAACCCGACGGTCAACTCGTTCGCGCTGCTGGGCACTGGTTTCTCGGACGCGCCGATCGACAACGAAGTCATCGACTGGTCCCATACCTTCAGTCCTAGCCTGTTGAACGATGTTCGCTTCGGCATCAACTACGTCAAACTCGATAACGGCACCGACTTTGCCAAGTCGGTGGGCAATCTGGCGGAGCAGTTGGGCATCACAAACGGCAATAAGGGCGGCCCGGGAATGCTCCAGTTGGGATTCTATGGTGGAACTCCCAGCAGTCCTGGAGATGGAGGCCCCCCTGGGAACAACATTCTCAGCAGCATCGGAAGCGGCGGGGTCCAGCAACGCTTCCATGATGCGGTCATTCAGTTCTCGGATGCGCTGGTGTGGACGCGCGGTCGCCATGTATTCCACACCGGTTTCGAGTATTGGCGGTACCGTGTCAACTCCTTTTACAGCGGTAACAGCGGATCATTGGGTGCCATTCTCTTCAGTGGCGCCTTTACCTCGGAAAACCCGGTCAGTCCCGGGGCTGGCGGGAATGGTTTTGGAGGCGCAGACTTCTACTTAGGGATGCCGTCAGCGTATGGCGCAGGCCTGACTTGCTGCGTATGGGCACACCGTTCCAGTACCATCGCCGGGTATGTTCAGGATGACTGGAGAATCACCAGTAACCTCACTCTCAATCTGGGCGTGCGTTACGAGACCTTCACGCCGTGGGTCGAGAAGGATGACCATCAGGTCAATTTTGATCTGGCGACCGGCGAGGTGCTGGCCCCGAATTGTTCGAAGGTGGTTTTGGGAACAGCTCCCACCACCTGCCGGAATAGCAGCCGCGGTCTTTACAACGGCGTTTACGGCGGCAAGGCCTTCCAGCCTCGCATCGGTTTCGCGTGGACACCGGGAATGCTGGGCGGCAAGACAGTCGTGCGCGGCGCCTTTACTATTTCTTCTTACCTGGAAGGTACAGGCACCAACCTGCGCCTGCCGGTTAACCCGCCTTTCCAGGCTGCCGAGACGCTAGTACAGTACAAGGGCGTCGCTCTCCCCGGGACAAGCACCGACCAGGGACTAGCCCCAGTTGGCTCGCCCACCGATCCGTTCAGCGGCTCACTCATCCGGGTTTGGGATCCGAATGTGCAGCCTGCGCTTACTAACCAGTGGAACTTGACCATACAGCACCAACTGGCCAACACGGCGACGATTCAAGTTGGCTATGTTGGCTCGCATGGCACGCACTTGATGGTTCCCATGCCCTACCTGCAGCGGCAGTTGCTGCCGGGGGTGTGCGGAACGCCTCCTAATACGCATGCCTGCAGTGCGCCCAGCGTTTTCTTGTCCGGCAACCCCGCGTTCCAGTCCGACATCTCGCAGATATCGGGTACGGCGTCGGTGGGCAGCATGAAGTACAACGCCCTGCAAGCTGTCTTCCAGAAGCGCTACTCGCACGGGCTTGACTACCAGGTCGCCTATACCTTCTCCAAGTGTATGACCGACAACAGCGGTTATTACGGTACGTGGGGTGATACACAGGGAGCGCCTGCCAGCCCCTATTACCAGAACCTCTACAATCCACATGCCGACAACGCTACCTGTTACTTCGACGCAAAGCACATACTCAGCTCTTACGCGGTGTACGAGATTCCATTCGGCCGCGGCAAGAAGTGGGGTGGCAATGCGAGTGGGGTGGTCAACCAGATTGTGGGCGGATGGTCGGTCAACCCGATCATCTCCATCCACTCGGGCTTCCCTATTGCGCTGTATGATTCGGGTAGCGCTCCGAATGACGTAAATTCGCGGGGGCAGCGTCCGAATTGTGGGCCGGGAGCGGGGAAGGTCTTTGGCCGGCAAGCCGCGTTCGATTCCACCAGCGGCAAGTACATCGGCTACCAGTGGTTTGACAACACTCCGTATACAGCGACGGGTTTTGAGCAGTTCGGAAATTGTCCTGCTCAAGGACCGGTACGTGGTCCGGGTTTTGGGGTTGTGGATCTGAGTGTACAAAAGAACTTCCCGGTTACGGAGCGCGTGCGGCTCCAGTTCCGGGCGGATTTCCTCAACGCCTTCAATCACGTGAATCTGAACACTCCCAATGGAAGCTGTTGCGGAGGGACCATGGGGGTTGTCAATAGCTCGCAGGACCCACGTAACATCCAGTTTGCGCTAAAGCTGTATTATTGACGCTGTATGATAAAGGCAGGCGTCCACGACGCCTGCCTTGTTTTTCTTATGCGCAGATTTTTCCTGTCGGTTTGGTCCCTCCTCTTGTTTTTCAGTTTTCTTGCCAGCTTTTGCGTTGGCCAGCCGTCGGGAACAACGGCGGGATCCGATCCCGCACAGGAAGCCCAGCGGGCTCTGAATCTCGCCAAGGCGGGACATTGCAGGGAGTCGCTACCGCTTCTGAGAAAAGCTGCTGCTCGCGGCACCCAAACTCAAAAAGATCTCAAGCGGCAGGCTGGTTTTGCCGGTGTGCGCTGCGCCATGGTCGATGTCAATCCGGATACGGCGACCGAGTTTCTTCGTGGGCTTACACGCGACTTCCCGCACGATCCCGAGGTACTCTATCTCTCGGTCCACACCTACTCTGATCTCTCCACTCGAGCGGCGCAGGAACTAGCCACTAGCGCTCCCAATTCGCCCCAGGCACACGAACTGAACGCGGAAGCTCTCGAGATGCAGGGAAAGTGGAATGAGGCCGAGAAGGAGTACCAGGCAGTTCTGCAGCAAGACCCGCGCTCGCCGGGCATACATTTCCGCCTGGGGCGCCTAATGCTTTCCCGGCCCAATCCGGCTCCCGACATGGCTGAACGGGCCAGGCAGGAATTCCTGCAGGAGTTGGAGATTGATCCCAACAATGCGGGAGCGGAATATGTTCTGGGCGAACTGGCGCGGCAGGCACAACAATGGGATGAGGCCATCCAACGTTTCAGCCGTGTGTGCAAGCTCGATGCGGGATTCGGTGACGCCTTTCTGGGGCTAGGCAGTTCGCTGATGTCGCTAAAGAAATTTCCCGAAGCGATCGCGCCACTGGAAACCGCGGTCAAGCTCGAGCCGCTGAATCCGACGGCGCACTATAATCTGGCGGTCGCGTATACTCGCTCCGGACGCAAACAGGAAGCCGAGAAGGAGTTCGCCATTCATCGCCAGATGGTGCAGAAGAGCGAGCCCGCGGGAACCGCACCGGCCGAACCGGAGTCGCAGTCACAAGGTTCTCCGCAATAATCGAAAACGCGTCCACCGGCAGACTTGTGATCAAGCCCACTCGAAGCCCTGCAAGTATATTCCGGCCTTCTCGCCGCGATTTTCTATGGGCTTTGGCCGGCAATCTGTTGTATGCCGGCATCTCGGGAGGGGCTGGCGCTTTACCGCAGCCTCCTTCTTCTTATCCTTTTACCGAGATTCCGCCCGCCGCCAGTGGCATTGCCTGGGTCCACACCGCGGGAAAATCTGCCGCGCATTACCTGCCGGAAACAACCGGCGCCGGCTGCGCCTTTGTTGATTACGACAGCGACGGATGGATGGACATTTACCTGGTGAACAGCGGGAAATGTGATTTCTTCGATCCCAACCCTCCGCTTCGCAATGCACTTTACCGCAACAATCGAGACGGGACGTTTAGCGACGTGACCGCCAAAGCGGGAGTTGCCGGAGGTGGATACGGCCAGGGCGTGGCGGTGGGAGACTACGACGACGACGGGTTTCCGGACATCTACGTCACTCAGTACGGCCGGAACATTCTCTACCACAACAACGGCGACGGCACATTCACCGACGTCACGGAAACGGCCGGGGTAGCCGCCCCAGGATGGTCCTCCAGCGCGGTTTGGTTTGACTATGACAACGATGGCAGGCTGGATCTGTTTGTCTGCCAATTTGTTGAGTTTTCCAAGGCGCAAAGCAAGGACTGCCGCGCCGGTGAGGACGCAAAACGGGGATACTGCATTCCACATCTTTACAAGTCCACCTCCAGCTGGCTGTTTCACAACAACGGCGATGGAACATTTACCGACGTCAGCAAGGCAACGGGAATCGCCGACTATCGTGGGAAGGCCTGGGGAGTTGTTGCCTGCGACATTAATAATGACGGCAACCTGGATCTTTTCGTCGCCAACGATACCGTCGCCAACTTTCTTTTCGTCAACAAAGGTGGGAAGTTCGAACAGATTGGCGAACCAGCGGGAGTGGCTTACAGCGCGGAGGGCCGTCCCCGATCGGGAATGGGCGTCGATGCCGCTGACTTCGACCAGGACGGCTGGATGGACCTTTTCGTGGCCAACATAGACCACGAGGTGTACTCGCTCTATCGAAACAACAAGGACGAAACCTTCGATGATGTGGCGATGCCGACAGGTATTGGCGCGCCGACCCGGTTGATGAGCGGCTGGGGCCTGAAATTCTTCGACTATGACAACGACGGCAATCTGGACCTGTTTCTGGCCAACGGCAATCCGGATGACCTGATTGAGTCGCTTCATCCCGGGGTGACATATCGGGAGCCGCCGATTCTCCTGCACAATACGGGTCGTGGGTTCGACAACGTCAGCCAGCAAAGCGGCCCCATTTTTGCCACCGCGCTCTCGGCGCGCGGCATGGCCATAGGAGACTTCGACAACGATGGCAGTGTGGACGTTCTGATCGCCATCAATGATGGGCCACCGCTATTGTTGCGCAACAACGCCGGAAAACAGAACCACTGGCTGGGACTGAATCTGGTCGGAAAGAAATCGAACCCCGACGCCGTGGGAGCTCGAGTTGCTTACCAGGCGGGTGATCTCAAACGCAGTCTCATGAAGGTGGGAGGGGGCAGCTATCTGTCGTCGCACGATCCCCGCGTGGTGCTGGGACTTGGGCTGCGCAAGAAGATTGACTGGCTGGAGGTGAAATGGCCGCGGCCGAGTGCACGGGTGGACCGCTTTACCGACCTCCCCATCGATCGCTACATCACCATCGTGGAAGGGCAGGAAAAATGGAAATAATTGTGCTCCATCGAGAAAGGGGCCTCAGGCACGGCCTGCGCGGTGACGATGGCCCTGCTTAAAACTGTTACCTGATCTTCGCGAATTTAATGCAAGCAGGAGAAGGCACTTCCAGCACCTGGCCCGTAGGCGTCAGGTGGCCGGTTTGTGGGTCGATCTTAAAGATCACGATGTTATTGGAATTCTGGTTGGCCGCTACCAGGTAGGAGCCGCCGGGAGCGATTTCAAAGTTGCGCGGCTTCTTGCCACCGGTTGGGACCGCATCCAAAAATCTGGGCACGCCGGTCGCGGCGTCGATTTCGAAGACGGCGATGCTGTCGTGACCGCGGTTAGAGCTGTAAAGGAACTTGCCATCAGGGTGCACCTTGATTTCCGCCGTCGTATTGTCTCCCTTAAAACCTTCGGGCAAGGTTGAAACTGTCGCCATCGGTTGCAGGGTTCCGTTTGCCGCATCGTAGGAAAATCCGTCGACTTTGGAAGCCGCTTCTTCCAGTACGTATAGAAACTTGTAGTTGGGATGGAAGTCGAAGTGTCTCGGCCTTGCGCCCGGATGAAGCTGCGCGAAGGGGGGATCGTTTGCCGCCAGGGTCCCCTTGGCTGGGTCGAAACGGTACAGCAGCAACTTGTCCAGCCCCAAGTAGGAAGCGATCGCGAAGCGGTTGTCGCTGGACAAGTCGATCTGGTGGGGTTCAGCACCCAAAGGATCGACGGTGGGCCCGGTGTGCTCCATCACGGCCGAGGCCTCACCGAGCCGGCCATCTTTAAGCACCGGGAAGACAGCTACGCTGCCGCCCTCGTAGTTTGCCGCCAAGACATATTTTCCCGTCTGGTCGAGAGACACATAGCAGGGTCCCCCACCATGAGAAGAAACCTGATTCAGGAGCGTAAGCCTGCCTGACTTTCGATCGATGGCAAAAGCACTGATCGCGCCCCTCTTCTTTCCGCCTTCCTTCTGGCCCTGGTAATCAGAAATCTCGTTAGCCGCATACAGAAATCGCTGGCTGGGATCGATGGCCAGAAACGATGGGTTCACGGTCTCCGCCACCAGGCCGACCGGAGTTGCCTGACCAGTGGCGGGGTCGAATCGGTAGGCATAAATTCCCTTACTGTTCGGGCCGGTGTAAGTGCCGACATAGATAATGTAGGATTTCCGGGAGCCGTTTTTCTTCGCTTGCCCCATGGAAGCAACCAGTAGCAGAACAAGAAGCAGCCTTAATGAGGCCGCAAAATGACAGCGCATGATCTTATTCGCCTCCCGTTTCTAAGGAGCCGTACGTCTTCGGCTGGTCAGATGCACACGGCCTGCGATCCGCAGTGAGGGAACGACAAATTCGGTGAATTCCCCACGTTGTACGGGAGTGAGAGACTCGCAGCAGGCCCGGTCGGGAGTCTCGTAAAGAACCGAAGAAAACGCCCCTTTGATCCGCACCTGGACTGGGATCGGCTCCTGAGCATAATTGATGAGCTCCACAAGTTTCTCGCGGCCGCCGGGCACGCCGTATGGTACAGCAATGACGGTTAGTGCATTCCACAGGCTGATCTCTACCTTATCCGTACCCATCAGGCGGCGTATGTCCTGGGCAAAGGTTTCGGGGTCGATCACCGGCCCTGGGAGTTCGATAATACGACCCTTGCCTGCGGCATAGGCAACGGAGTGCTCCCCAGCGGGCATAGCCTGGCCACTCTGCCAGGGGTAGGAGGCAGGCGCGCCCACCAGCACGACAATGCCGCCCTTGGAGGCGAAGTCGGCGATCGCCTTGGTGATGGGCTCGTCCGGAACAGCAAAGACGATGAGCAGGTTAAAAGCATCGAGGCTCTGCGGCTTCAGGCCTGAAGCTTTCAGAACCGCGAACGGAATGTTGTGACGCGCGAGCAGGTTGATGGGCTCGTAGGCCTTCTGGTAGGCATCGGTGATCACGCCGACGTTGGCTTCGGGTTCGCCCACCTTCTTGCCCCCCTGGGAGGAAAACGCGAAATGGTGCTTGATCTCCTTAAGGACGGCCCAGGCAGCAGGGGCGTTCCGCGAAAGATCGGTTTGCAGCCTGGGATGGAGGTTCAGGATGAGATCTGCGTGGAACGCCCCTGCTTCGGCCACCGCACGCGAGTAGTCCGCCGCATCGGGGCCGTACTCTTGCTGCAGAGAATCCTCCAAGTCCCACTGGAATTCGTAAAGATACGTTTGCGCCGGGCGAAACGCCTGATCGAGCCTCACCAGGGCGAGATTGGAATCGATCCACGGCTGGGCGGTGGGGCTGGTTACCTGAAGGACGCCATCTTTCTTAATGACAAGCTGTCCCTTCATCTGCGGCTGTTTCGCCTTGGAGTTCAGAACCAGCACGGGAAGGGCTGGATAAGCGGATCGCAGTTGTTGGAGACCTTCGTCAATCTGGCCGGGCTGGGAATCGCCCGGATTCAGGACGATGCCCGCCAGATTGCTTTTTTTCGTGCTCCGAGTCATATCTGCCGCTTTGCCAACCGGGACCTCGGCATAGACGCGATAGCCCTGTCGGCGGGCATTCCTGATGAGAGCTTCGGCATCCCAGGAAACCACCAATTCCTTGATGCCCATAGTCGCCGCGGCCGGAATCGAAGATTGCGTCCATCGCAAAAGCACTTTGCTCCAGCCGGGCGTTGCCGCCAGCAGGCAAACCATGGTCAGAACTCGCTTTCGCATGAATATGAGATTCCCGGTTGTCATCATCGCAGGCCGCCGGAGTCTGTCTGGACGCTGGTGGTGAGTCCCTGCTCGCCACCTCTAAGCAGAATTTGAGGCCCACTGGATACTAGGTGTGTTTGCCCCTCCGGGGAAACCCAGATGGCCGCCACCCCCGCCACATTTTTTACCAACTCTTTACCTTTCTCGGGTCCCACCAGCAATAGGGTCGTCGAAAGCGCGTCGGATGCAGATCCGGTGTGTGCCACCGCACTGACGGCGAAAGGCGTCCTTACCGGGACACCTTTATCGGGATCGATGATGTGCCCTGCCGATTCCCGCCAGAGCAGGCTGGGTGGAGTTTGCTCGGAGGTGGAAACACTGCTGTCCGATAGCATGACCTGAGGATCCACCTTGTTCGATGGGTCTCTCAGGTGCACCAACCAGCCCGCTTGACCCGGAGGAGCGCCCATCGCGACAATCGTGCTTCCTCCTGCGTCAAGTAGGGCGCGCGAGATGCCGTGCGAGCGCAGCACATCAGCCGCCCGGTCCAGGGCGTAGCCTTTGCCAATGGCTCCCAAATCGATCTGCGTGCAGGGCGAGTGGAACTGAACCCTATCCGGGGGTAGTAGTTCGACCTTTTGATATCCCACGCAGGCCCGAACCTTTTGCTCTTCTGCGGCCGAAGGCGTAGGCCCTCCACGGATTGCGGCTTTCCATAAGTTGACCAGCGGCCCAACCGTCACATCAAATTTCCCCGCTGAAAGACAGGAATACTGCAAAGCCTCGCCGATTATGCGGTACAAATCGGGGGGAACGGATTGAGCGCTGGAATGCGAAGAATGGTTTAGACGGCTCAAGGCACTGTCAGCCTTGTAGTCACTCATCACATTATCGAGACGGACGATTTCCCGAAAAGCCTGTTCGACAGCATCTGCTACCTGTGCTGGCGATTCGCCATAGGCAACGATCTCAAAGACGGTGCCCATGACGTACTTTTTCTTATGAACAAAGTTCTTATGAACAAGGGGCGCCTGGTGGTTATGAAGAAAGGCCACCTGGGAAGCCTCGGTTGCAGCCAGGGCCAACGACGCGCAAACCAAGACGACGGCAAGGGGATTATTCCAGCGCATAAACCTCACCGTCGTTCGTGGCCACATAGATTGCATCTCCAGTCAGCACGGGAGCTGCCTGGACTGCTCCCCCTAGGCCAGCCCTCCAGATCAACTTGCCGGTGGCGATGTCGAACGCCTGCGTTCCTCCTGCCTGAATGCAAACCAGCCCGCTGCCGATGACCGGGGGCGCGGTGACGGCATCGCTGATCTGGACCTTCCAGCGCAACTGGCCGCTTTGAATCTCGAGTGCGTAGAGAAATCCGTCCTTGCTGCCGACCACGGCGAGATCTTCGTTGACCGCAGGAGACGAGGAGATTCCCAATCCGGTCTCATATTTCCAGCGTACTGACCCGGTGTTGGCATCAAGGGCGTAGAAGAAGAAGTCTTCCGATCCGATCAGTACGTTGTCGCCGGCGACAGCGGGCGAGGAGTCTATGCCATTTTCCGTCGGAGTACTCCATACCGTTTTGCCGGACGAGACATCGAGACAATAGACCTTGCCATCACCGCAGCCGACGTAAACATGCCGTTCCCCGACCCAGGCGCTTGAGTACACCCGGCCGCCTAGTTCCTGCCTCCATCGCTTGAGGCCTGTATCGACGTCCACGGCATATAAATGGGAATCGGCGCTGCCGAAAAAGACTATGCCATCGCGGATGACCGGCGAGGTCCAGACTTCCGCAACCGCGCTCGTCTCCCACAAACTCTTTCCGGAGTTGCAATCCACGGCATATACCTTGCCCGAGTCGCAGCCAAAGAGGACTTTGTTTCGGGAGAGAGAAGGAGTGGAGTGGATGTGGTCTGCAGCCTGAAATTGCCAGTTCTGGTGTCCTTTTTCAATATCGATGGCGTGCAAGTTTCCCGCGATCGAGGTCACGTACAGAACTCCGCTGCGCAGGACGGGCGCGGAACGAATGGAGCTTCCCATGCGAAGGTGCCAGCGCACATGGTCGGGTGCCTTGGCGACACGAATTCCCTGACCTCCTGTTCGCGAGTTGTCCTGAAGCAGGGTGGGCCAGTCGGCTTCAACTTTTGAGGGCTCGGAAGTCTTTGGCGGTCCTGGCATTGGGTCGGTTAGCCGAGGGCGATTCGACCGTGATCGATGCGCTTGAGGTCGGCGACGCCCAAGCCCAGCTTTCCCGCGGACGCAATATGCCCGGGCCGGCGATAGAACAGGTTCTTGTTTGGATCGTGGTAAAACTCCTGACTGCTGCTGGTGATGCTGTCGGCATTGTGCTCCCAGACGGAGGGCACGCCCTCTTCGCGCCGCTTCTTTTCGATGGCCTCCAGCTCAAGCGTGTCGATCGCCACCGGGTCGGTACCGAAGTAGAGAATTCCCGCCTGATGGATAAAATTCTGGACCTGGGTCAGCGGGCCGCCGTGCCATACCTGGCGCATGCCGTCCATTATGTGCAATACCGCCTTCGAACGCAGCGGTTCAACTGAGCACATAACTCCGATGAGCGGGTCGGTGAACGAGTAGGGAGAACGATGCGAGCGTGCCACATTGTTAAACGTGCCGTAGCCCAGGTTCTTCAGGCAGCCGGTGACGCCCGAGGCGGAGTGGTCCTTCATTGTAGGAACGTTGATGATTTTGGTGAGGCTGTGGGCCACGATGCTCGCCATGTACGAACGGTTCTCCCATTCGCCGAAGAAAGTGGCCTGGCAATAAACGTTAGCGTCGTAGCCGGCGTCAACCAGCCCGTCCTGGATACCCACTACGCGAACACCGGGAGGGAGCAGTGCCTGATAGCTGCCAACGTCAATTTCGTATTCGTAGCGGTCGTATATGACGATGTTGCCCACGGGCACGCCGGCGGACTGAACCCCGTTGCTAATCTCCCTTACAATTTCGGGAGACGAGCAGCAGGCCGGGGCGCCAGACGGATTGATCTTGATTCCAACAATATCGGAGGGCTCAACAAATTTCGCCCAGGCTGCCGCGACCGAGCGCTCGCCTGTCAATTCCTTCATGCCGCGCTCGATCATGGCGCGGACCACCGGCTGCGAAACCCGGTTCCGCACGATGGAGTTCGAGTCATAGACTTCCACGACCCGCCCCGGAAATAATCCGGGCATGCCGAGGGCGGACTTGGCGGGCCGCAGCCCATGGACGATGTCGATTGCTGGCGGCTCCGGTAAGGTCACCTCACCCAGGGCTTTTGGATCGAGACCATCGAGGAACAGACTGGCGCTTCCCAAGCAACTGGCTTTGACGAAGGTTCGCCGATCCATAGAGTTGACCCCGAGCGAGTGAAAGGTACCGCTCAGGCTACGCCATGCTCCAGGCCATTTTCAAGCGGACTTCGGAATACTTCATATTTCTCGTTAACCAAAGATGACAATGCTGCTTTGACTGGGTAAACTTGCTCGCTTGGCGAAGGGCGCGTGAGCAAGCTTTTTATGATTTCTCTGTGTTTCCCGCAGGTTGAACACGGAAGACACAGAGAAGTCTTATAAAGAAAGGTCCCACATGCGCGAATGGATTAAGACACTACTCGGATTGGTTGTATCGCTCTTTATAATTCTCGGTATGCCTGCGGAAACATTCTCCCAGACGCCCCGCTACGACTTGCTATTGAAGGGCGGCCATGTGATTGATCCCGCGAACCATGTAGACGCGGTGATGGACGTCGCGGTGTCAAAAGACAGAATCGCCGCGGTCGAAAAAGATATTCCGGCCAGTCAGTCGGGAAAGGTGGTGGACGCTTCAGGGCTTTACGTCACTCCCGGTCTTATTGATATTCACGTTCATATCGGCCATGGAGGTGCGTCGCTCGATTGGTTCACTCCCGAGGGCCGGGCCCATACAGCGCCATACGGGATCCCCGCGGACCTCGCGCTGCAGGCAGGCGTGACCACGATGGTGGACGCAGGGAGTTCGGGCGCGGAAACGTTTCCTCTGGAAAAGGAAGAGGTCATTGATCGCGCCAAGGTGCGGGTGCTGGCCTTTCTGAATATCGTGGCCAACGGGATGCAGGGCGGCCTGGAACAGACAGTGGACCAGATGGATGCCAAGCGTTGCGCCGAGACGATCAAGAAGTATCCCGAGATCATCGTCGGCGTAAAGACGGCGCATTACTGGGCGGAAGAGCCCTGGGATGCCGAACACACTCCATGGGCTGCGGTGGACAAAGCTGAAGAGTGCGGGCGCGCGGTCAACCTGCCCGTGATGTTTGATTTCTGGCCCCGGCCGGACCGGAGCTACGCCGAGCTCATATTAAAGAAGATGCGGCCGGGCGATATACATACTCACGTCTTCGCCCAGCAATTTCCCATCCTGCTGCCGGATGGCAAGATCAACCCGATTCTGGCCCAGGCTCGTGCCCGCGGAGTGATCTTTGACGTTGGCCACGGGGCTGGGAGTTTCTGGTTCCGCAACGCCGTTCCTGCGGTCAAGCAGGGATTTATTCCGGATTCGATGTCTACCGATTTGCACTCTGGAAACTTTACGGTGCTCAGCATGACCAATGTGATGTCCAAGTTTCTGGCGATGGGGGTACCCCTGCAAGATATCGTGCGGCGGTCGACGGTTAACCCGGCGCAGGAGATCCATCGACCGGAGTTGGGAACTCTATCGGTCGGAAAGGAAGCCGATATCGCGGTGTTGGAACAGCTCAACGGTTCCTTCGGTTACATCGATTGCGGTCTTGCCAGGATGGATGCGAAGGTGAAATTGGTGGCCCGGCTGACGGTGCGGGCGGGGCGGATTGTCTACGATCCCTCAGGCCTCAGCATGGTCGAGTGGGAGAAAGCCCGTCCGCAGTATTTCAATACGCCAGAGTTGGGGAATTCCACGCCAGCGCGGGCGGATGATTTTCCCAGACAATAATTTTCCCGGTTAACGAGGGATCGGGATATCCGAAGCCGTCAATCTTGAAAACAGACCAAGGGAGATCTAAATGCCAGGAACTATCAGCCGTCGAAAGCTGTTGCGGGCGGGAGGGCAGGCGATTGTTGCCGGTGGCGCCGCAGTCTGTGCCGGCTCAACCGTGCCGGCAGTCGCGTCGTCGAGACCGAAGGTGAAAGGCGTGGACTACTACCAAAAGTTGGGCGTTACTCCCTTCATCAATGCTGCCGGGACTTACACCGTGCTTTCTGCGTCTACGATGCCTGATGAAGTGCAGGCGGCGGTGGCGCTGGCCGCACAGCGACCGGTCAACCTGAACGAATTGCACGACGCCGCGGGCCAGTACCTGGCGAAGCGATTGCGTTGCGAGGCTGTCCTGATCACCGCCGGCGCCGCCGCCGCGCTTGTGGTCGGGACTGCCGCATGCGTCACGACCGGCGCCGATCCTGCCATTCTCAGCATACCGACCGACATGAATGGGCTGAAGAATGAAGTAATTGTCCAAAAGTCGCACCGCTATGGGTATGACCACGCCATCCGCAATTGTGGAGTGCGCTTTGTTGAAGTGGAAACCCTCGAGCAGTATGAGCAAGCTTTCAACGAACGGACGGTAATGACTCACTTCTTTAACGCTGGTGAGGAGCACATCAGCCGCGAAGACTGGTTGCGTGTGTCCCACCAGCATGGAGTCCCATGTTTCAACGACGCTGCGGCCGATGTTCCGCCGATTTCGAACCTGTGGAACTACACCCAGATGGGATTTGACCTGGTGACATTTTCCGGAGGCAAGGGCCTGCGTGGCCCGCAGTGTACGGGATTGCTGCTTGGCAGAAAGGACCTGATCGAAGCCGCCAGGAAAAACAATTCGCCGAACTCGAATACTATCGGGCGCGGATTGAAGGTGGCCAAGGAGGAAATTGTCGGTCTGGTGGCTGCCGTGGACTGGTTCCTGGCCCAGGACGATGCCGCCATGGAAGCCGAGTACCGCCGGCGGGCGGAGCGGATTGCCGGGCAGCTGAAGAGTATCCCCACTGTGCAAACTCAGATCTTTATCCCCCCTGTCGCGAATCATGTTCCCCATCTGCTGGTCACCTATGACCAGAGCCGGGTCAAGATCACCGGAGTAAAAGTAATGGAAAAGATGCGCCAGGGCACGCCCCGCATCGAACTGAATCCGGGAACCGGAGGCCCTCCCGCCAGCGCTGGTCTGCCCGGCGGCAGCAACACCATCGTGGTCGGAGTATGGATGATGCAGCCCGGCGAAGACCTGGTGGTGGCGAAGCGGCTGCGCGAGGTCTTGCAGGGCGCCGTGAGCTCCTGACAGACTCGAAGGAGCCTCCGATTAAGGGCCCGCTGTGAGAGACCCCAGCGGCGGGTACTCCATCAAGAGGCGCCTTGCCATACCTATCTGCTCAAGCAGTTGAACTTGACAAGTCAACCACCCCGAGCATGGTCTTATAATCCCCGTAGTGAAAATACGGCTCGGATATTGGAGATTGGAATGCCAAAAGAGAACATCCTCCAACTATTGAAAGATCCGGTCGCACAGGAGTTGCTAAATTCTAAGATACTGGCAAGGCTTGCTTATACCGGGCTGGACGGGTCTCCGCGAGTGGTCCCGATCTGGTTCCACTGGGATGGTCAGCAAGTCGTCCTGGGCTCTGCGCCGAGTTCGCCCAAGGTGAAGGCACTGGCAAGGGGCGCGAAGGTGGCACTGACCATCGATGAGGACAAATACCCGCCAAAGGTGCTGCTGGTAAGGGGCACGGCCAGAGTGGAGGTCATTGACGGCGTCGTGCCTGAGTACGCTGAGGCGGCCAGGAAGTATTTGGGAGAGGAAAAAGGGAGGGAGTGGGAGGAACAGTCGCGGGGGATGTACAGCCAGATGGCGCGCATCGCGATTGAGCCCGAGTGGGTGAAGATCCTAGACTTTCAGACTAGGTTCCCGAAGGCGATTGAGGAGGCATTTAGTAGAGGGAGGCCAGGGAGGTAGGACGAGGCTGGGTTCAACGACAGCCGACGGCGCATTTCTCGTTTCGATTAACTACTTTCTGCAACTGACTGGAGTCCACCACCGCATCACGTTCCTGAAGAAATTCCTGAACCTCCAATCGCAATAACGGTCCTTCCCCGGTCTCTTGGGCCCTAGTTCGAAGGACTCGCCATTGGCCGACGGGTGAACGGCTGGAACCCCAAACGTTCGCTGCCTTCTTCAATGAGATAGAACTTATCAGCTTCCACGTTGCGGAACGTTTGCTGCAGACCGCCGGGCCATTTGATCTCGACGGTTTCAGCGCGAGCGACCTTACCCAAGCCAAAATTGGCGCGCAGGTCGCTCTGCGATAGATAGCTCCCGCCGCCCTCGATCTCCCGAATCTGTGAAATGCCGCCAGCAAGGACCCGTATTCGCGCGCCCATCGCGTCATGGTTGCTCTTCGTTCCGATCAGCCTGAAATTCAGGAAGTGATTCCCGTTGCCGCCGCTGTTGTGGAGTAGCAGAGGTACATCCCCGTTGTTGGCGACCACGACATCCACGAATCCGTCATTATCGAAGTCCGCAAACGCGACTCCGCGACCGACGTAGGGAGATTGAAACCCGTTTCCTGCCGACTTGCTCACTTCCAGGAACTTGCCATTGTGTTGGTTGTGAAACAGAGAATTGGTTTGCTTGTATTGAATTCCAGGGGTCGCTTGCTCAACTTCCGGATAAACGTGACCATTGGCAATGAAGATATCCAGCCAGCCGTCGTTGTCGTAGTCGAAAAAGCCTCCCCCAAAGCTGAGTACCTCATGGGTCGCTCGGGTGATGCCGGCTTGATCACTGACCTCGTCGAAGAAGCCCTTGCCATCGTTCTGCCAAAGGTGATCGGAGGATCTCTGAAAATCGGAAATGTACAGATCGAGCCAACCGTCGTTATCAAAGTCTCCCAGCGAGATACACATGGCCGCCATAGTCTTTCCCTGTCCGGTAAGGGCCATGCCGCTGGCTAACCCTATTTCCTTGAATGTGCCATCGTGCTGGTTGTGGTAGAGGTAGGCATCGAGGCCGTCATTGGCGACGAATAGGTCGGGCCAGCCATCATTATCGTAATCGGCGGCGCCCACGGAGAGATTCTTGCCTTCGGGCTGGTAGATTTTGGCTTTAACGGTTACGTTTATGAAGGTTCCGTCTCCATTATTATGGTAGAGCGCGTCAGGGCTGCCCCGGTAAACACTGGGAGGGCAACTGCTTCGCACCCCTCCCAAGTCGCAATACCGTCGGTCGCCCAGATCGACGTAGCTGCCGACATATAGATCAAGCCGCCCATCGCGATCGTAATCAAAGAACGTCGCGCCCGAATGAAATGCCCCTGATTCTGAGCCAGCCACGCCGGCCTTGTCGGTCACATCAGTAAATGTTCCATGGCCATTGTTGTGATAGAGAACGTTGCGCCCGTACTGGGTAACAAACAGGTCGGGAAAACCGTCGTTGTCGTAATCGCCCCAAACACACCCTAACCCGTAGCCGGTGCCCGGAACGCCGGCCTTTTCGGTGACATCCGTGAAAGTGCCATCGCCATTGTTGCGATAAAGGGCATTGCGGACGGAAATGTCCCGGTTGTACAGGTCGCGGCCATTCACAAAGTAAATGTCCTGCCAGCCGTCCCCGTCAAAGTCGGCCACGCAAATCCCTGGCCCAAATTCTTCACGGTTGATGGAGATGCCCTTATTGCCTTTGAAGTGCACAAACCTGATGCCAGCCGACGCGGTAACGTTCATAAATTCAATCGAAGCCGATTGCGGTCCTTGTGCATGGAAGCTCGGAATACAGAGCAGACCAAAAAGCACCCATAGCAGGAAGAACGCTCGAAACAGGAGTTGGGCGTCTCGCCAGCCGCGCAGGCACCAGAGTATTGCCGAACAAATCGCAGTCGGCACCTGAGGGCTGTGCTCGCGGTTTTGAGGCGTCCTGACCACGGAGCGGAGGATAGCATTTCTCCCAGTGACGGGCTCGCGCAATCAGGAACCCGTGTGAACGACAGCGAGAAGGGGCTATAATTCCTGCTCAGGTTAAGCGGGCTCCGAGGCAAGCACATACACTTGATTCTGGCAGGCGACATTGGCGGCACCAAATGCAACCTGGCACTGTTCCAGGAAGCAGAAGCAGCTGCGCTTCAGCCGATTTTCCAGCGCCGGTACGCCACCCGCGACTTTTCACGATTTGAAGATCTGATCGAGCGCTTCCTCCGGCAGGCCGCGGAGCAGGGAGCCAAGGTTGTTGGCGAGGGCATCAACGCGGCGGGGTTCGGGGTGGCGGGGGCAGTCGTCGAAGGCCACCTTCACGCCAACAATTTGCCCTGGACTCTGAATCCGTCGGAGTTGGCGCGCAGGCTCGATCTCAGTCTGGAGAACATCGTGCTGCTCAATGACGTCGTGGCCACTGCCTGGGGCCTGGATCAACTCCCCGCGAAAGATCTGGCTGTTTTGAACCAGGGAGTCCTGCAGCCGAAAGCGACCCGAGCGCTGATGGCGGTTGGCACCGGCCTGGGTGAGGCCCTCCTGCTCTGGGATGGCCGGCAGTACAGGGTATTTCCGTCCGAGGGCGGCCTGGCGGGCTTTTCGCCACGAACCGATCGCGAGATCCAGCTTCTCATTCGCCTTAAGAAAAGACTGCCCCAGGTCTGTTGTGAGGACGTTCTTTCCGGGAGAGGCATTCGCGCTATCCACGAATTCCTGGATCCCGAGGTCCGTCATCCGTCGTTCGATGGCTCCGGCGGCGATCCCGCCCAGGAGATCACCGAACAAGCGTGCACTAACTCCTGCCAGGTTTGCGTGGCGACCCTTGATCTCTGGACCGAAGCGTACGGCTCCGAGGCCGGAAATCTTGCGTTGCGCGCCCTGGCCTTCGGTGGCGTCTATGTGGCTGGCGGGATCGCCCCAAAGATTTTGCCCAAGATGAAAGACGGCACATTCTTTCGTGCGTTCTGCGACAAGACCATGCTTTCTCCGGTGCTGGCGCGTATTCCGATCTATGTCGTTCTGAATGAGGGTGCGCCGGTTTGGGGAGCTGCTTATCAAGCGCTCGCTGCTGCCCGCTCCGGTGAACTACCGCAGTCTCAACGTAAGGCTAGCTAGTAGCGGGGAACGGAAATGCGCTTTTTAAGTCGTCCTGTTCCAGGATCGTTTTGCCTGCGACCTATGCGCAGATGACGAGTTCGCTTTGGGAGCGGCCCGATTTCGCGTGGCTCGTGCGTTATATACTGACTCGCGAGTGGAAAGAATTCATGGCTCAGAACGGTAGCAACGGAACTCCGGCCTACAAGAGAATCCGGGGTGTCATCTGGAAGCGCATCGAGGAGGGGCAGCTGAAACCCGGTGATGCAGTCGATTCTGAAAGAGAGCTGGCCAGGATCCACCAGGTAAGCTTGATGACCGCACGGCATGCCCTGACTTCGCTAGAGCGCGAAGGGGTGGTGGAGCGGCGGCGCGGCGCCGGTACTTTTGTTGCGCCGCCCAAGATCCACTTCAACAAGCTGATGAGCTATTCCGAGCAAATGGCCAGCCGGGGCCTGGTCGCCGCCTCGCAGCTTCTGTGCTGCAAGATCATTGACTATGAACCGGAGATTGCGGCCCGCCTTTCGGCGACGCCCAACAGCCGCCTAGTCAAGGTGGAACGTCTCCGGCATGCTGCCAATGAGCCCTTCGCTCTGGAAGCCTGCTACTTGTCGGCCGAAGAGTTTAGTGGCCTGACTTCCGCACCCCTGGGACGGAGCTCTCTGTTTTCTACCCTGGAACACGACTTCGGGGTCGAACTGGCACATGCCGATGAGGAAGTAGATGCGACCGCCGCGGATCCCAGAACGGCGGAACTTCTGGCCGTTGCGCGCAACGCTCCCCTGCTGCGAATTCGCCAAGTTATTTATTCGACCAAAGGCAAAGCCACCATCTACGTGCTCGGCTTCTACCGATCCGATCGCCACACGCTGCTAATCCGCAGATTCCGCTAAATCAGAGCGGCGCGGCTGTCCACTCCCGCTTGCGAGAAGCTCTGAAAGAGGCGGCCAAAGTCAGGATTGCGGCTGATATCGGACTCAGCGATTGAGGGGCCTCGCCTGACGTCTGATCTAGTTGAAATCTCCGAACAGGGCGAAAGGCGCGCCACCGGCCCCCCCTCGCCGGATTGGTCGGGAGAGGAGCAGATGTTTGAAGACATTGTCAGAGTCCGCGCTAAGAGTTGTGGTAACGCACTCTCCGATGTGGAAGCTCTGGTGGGCGCCAGGATTAACCCCCACGTACCCGGCCCGATAAGCAGATTTCGTTTGCCAACGCTCGGATTGTCAAAGACGCCGCTGCCGACCGGAGGAGGCCCGAAGGCGCTGGGATCAAACGTCTGGTTGCCGATGTGATATTTGTAGTTGCGCGTGACTACGGGTGAAATGATGGCTCGGCATTGTCGTCGCCCCCTTCATCCAGCGATGATACCTCGATGTTGCCTGGCTCGACCGGATTACCGTCGTCGCAGATCCAGTGCGGCGTGAAGCCAGTCCCGGTTTTGGCGAACATGTTGAGCGTTGTCTGCCAAACCGCTAATGACGGGGTCCGCCCATTTCGACATCCCGATCCGAACCTCTTGCCCTGACCTTCTGGTGATTCAAACGACGAGTACCTTCCGTGTTCCGCACCAGAAGCAAAACCAATATCATTCCGACTAGCGGAACCAGTCCGGCAACGATGACAATGGGATCAAACGCATGCGTGGTCGTCGCCTGCCGAAGATCTGAGTAGTGGCCAATCAAATAGAACGCGACGATGGTGGCCAAACCTGATCCAGTCCCACTCAAACCGCTGACCGTGGCCACAGCCTCGCCCGGATATAGATCTGACGGAAGTACATTGGCTATAGTGCTGAAGGAGGCGTAGCAGAAAGTGGAGAGCGCAAACAGAGAAGTGATCAAGTACAGATTGGTGGTGAATATGGTGGGGATGAGCAGGGTCACGCCAATTCCGCCGAAGACAACGACCGCCTTGCGGGCGGCACCGAGAGACCATCCTTTCTTGATGAGGTAGCCGGATACTCCTCCACCAAAGAAATTTCCCAGATCCGCCGCGATAAATGGGACCCAAACGGCGAGCAGGCCATTTCGCAGATCAATGCCTTTGGCAACCAAGTAAATGGGAAACCAGTCGGCGACAAAGAACCACACCGGATCGGTGAACGTTTTCGCAACGATGACTCCCCAGGTTTGCCGAAGCGCCAACAAGTCGCGCAACTGCAGTCTCGAGTTACCGGCCAATTCGGAGTCAGCCCGGTCCGCCGCGAGCATCTGGCGTTCCGCATCTGAGATGCGTGGATGCAGCGCGGGTGGATAGTACAACCATCGCCACACGACGAGCCAGAGAAGGCCGAGGCATCCAGGCACCGCAAACGCCGGACGCCATCCCCATCGGAAATAAATCCATAAAACGATGAAGGGAGCGATTGCACCGCCAACCGATGAGCCGCTATCGAACAAGGCAGTTGCCAATCCGCGCTCCTGTTTGGGGAACCATTCAGAGACCGCCTTGGTGGCTGCCGGCCAGTTTGCGGATTCGCCCGCACCCAGCAGGAGACGGAGGAACCCGAAACTGTAGAACCCGTTGGCGAGCGGAGTGAGAATGGAAATCAGTGAGTACGCTGCAACGCTGAGCGTTAGTCCCCTCCTGGTGCCGATTCGGTCGATCTGCCTTCCCAGAACGGTTTGACCGATGGAGTAAGCGAAACGAAATGCAATCACCAAATACGCGTAGTCCGTGTTCGACCAGTGATATTCCACCTTCAGATACGGCGCCAGCAGCGAAAGAGTCTGCCGGTCGATGTAATTAATTATCGTGGACGCGAACAGTGCTGCTCCGATCCACCAGCGCAGGGCGGGGATTGTGCGCCCGGTCGGTAGGTGGTCCGCTATCGCCATGACCACCGGATTGCGCAGCCCTGATTCATCCGCCCCCTTGCCTCGACGAAAGGCAGGCTCGAAATGTTTTCGACATGACGCTCCAGTCCTTCCTTGCCAGCTCGGGTCGCAAGCGACGGCCCGCTCTCCGACGCGTATCCGACAAGTCGGTCGCCGGTCGAGGGCGGAGGGTGGAATTCCTGTTTTTCAAATAATTGCCCAGTGCTGCACGTGGGGACGAACGTTGCCCGCAGAGCGGCGCTTTTCAATAGGTCTCTTCGCTGCATGTCCTCTACACTCGCGGTGAAGAGTCAGGCTACCAAAAAGCGTGATCTAAACGCGCACATAACCATTGACAACGGGCTGGTTTTGCCAGAAAGTAGCGAAAGCAAAGATATCGAAAGGAAAAGAAAGAAGCCAAGTCGACGCCGCGCCTACCAACAGCCCTGCTCCTGGCACTGCTCGGAACCGCCCAAGCTGCCCGGCCCATGCGGTCCGATCACTCCGACGAGACTTTCGTCTCTGATCCCGATCCACTGGGCATGAGTGTTGGGCTGTCCCGGCCTGGCAGAAGTCGGGGCTGAGAGTGCACCCCTGGATGACCTGGGAGCCGGTCAATGTGCTCGGTTTCCTTCGCTGACTACAGGAGGGCTTGCGTCCGGACTCCCCGTCAGAAAATGGCGTGATCAACCGGGTGATGGTAGTGATCCCCTGGTTCAGCCGCAACCAACAGATGGAGAAAATACGTGATCAATCGCCGGCGGTGGCTGTATGGCCTTGGAATGGCGTTTGGGGCTGCGATCCCGACCGGAACTGCGGCGTCAGCCCAAGCCGCCGGTCAGGATGCGGCAGCTCAGCAAGATACTCGGTACAACCGGTTGGCATTGACGGATTACGAACCCAGAAGCATGCTCCAGGTGTCCCATACCCGGGTTGAGAAGTCGCGCTTTCCTCTAATCGATATCCATACCCACATCTCGGTTTCCACCAGGTCCGACAGGGGCATCGAACTGGCCGCAGAGCGGCAATACCTGGGAACGCCAAATGAACTGCTTCAGGTGATGGACCGCAAGAACATTCGCGCCATGGTCAACTTGACGGGAGGGTTCGATAACGGATTGCATGATGCGGTCACGAAATATGACAAGGCTTTTCCCGGGCGCTTCTATTCTTTCGCCGAGCCTTCCTATTCCAAGTTCAAGCAACCTGATTACCCGCGGGTTCAGGCCGATGCGATCGCGCAGGGCCACCGCGACGGTGCGAGAGGGCTGAAAATCCGTAAAACTCTTGGACTGTACCTGCGAGAAAACATTACCTCTGGAACGCTGGTGAAAATTGACGATCCGAGATTCGATCCCATGTGGGATGCCTGCGCCCAACTCCATATGCCGGTCGCAATTCACGTCTCCGACCCCCTCGCGTTTTTTACCCCTACCGACCGCTTTAACGAGCGTTACGAAGAGCTGAACAACCATCCCGATTGGTCGTTCCACGACCATGATTTTCCCAGCAATGCGGACCTGTTGGAGGCCCGCAACCGGGTTATGGCACGCCATCCCAAGGCTCAATTTATCGTTCTGCATGTCGGAAATTTTTCCGAAGATCTGGCAAACGTGTCCCAGAACCTCGATCGCTTTCCGAACATGACTGTCGATACGGCCGCGCGAGTTGGTGAACTGGGGCGACAGCCTCGAACCGCGAGAAAATTTTTCGACAAGTATCAGGATCGGATCCTGTTCGGAACCGATGCGACGCCCCATGGAGATGAATTCCCCCAGCAGGTCTTCAACGACGAACTGTACGAGATCTACTACCGGTTTCTTGAAACCGATGATGAGTACTTCGACTACGCTCCGGCGAAAGTGCCACCGCAGGGGCGCTGGCGCATTTACGGCATTGAGTTACCGGAGCCGATTTTGCGCAAAGTGTACTACGATAATGCCGCTCGGTTGCTGGGAATTAACATCTGATGACTTCCGCGCGACGATGCCTGGTTTTTTTGCTGTTCGCAGCCCTCACGGCGGCCAGTGCGCAGGTCAGTGTCTGGCAAGGAACATTGACGCTGCCTACATACGAAGAAGGACCGCCCGATCCTAACCCGCCATTCGATCAGTTCGCCACGAATCGCTTCAACTATCCATATACCTTGCGCAATAACCTTACCGACCGCCGCGTCGACCATGAATGGCGGGCCATCTACCTGGAAAATGAATATCTGAAGTGTTCCGTGTTGCCGGATATTGGCGGGCACCTCTACACATGTGTCGACAAAATCAACAGCAAGCCAATTTTCTATGCGAATCCTTCGATAAAAAAGGCCGAGATCGGCTATCGCGGAGCCTGGGCTGCGTTCGGGATTGAATTCAACTTTCCGGTTTCTCACAACTGGGTCTCGATGTCGCCGGTGGATTTTGCTTTCGCCAAGCACGACGACGGCAGCGCCGCCGTGACGGTGGGAAATATCGATCGCGTCTACGGAATGCAATGGACTGTGGAACTGGTGTTGCGGCCAAAGTCCACGGTGCTCGAGCAGCGCGTGACCCTGAACAATCGCAGCGATGTAAGACATCGTTTCTACTGGTGGAATAATGCGGGAGTGGAAGTCTGGGACGATTCGCGCATCCAGTATCCGATGCGATTTGCCGCCAGCCACGGTTTTACCGAGGTGCAGCCGTGGCCGGTGGAGGCGGATGGCACAGATCTAAGCTTGATCAGGAATCACACCAAAGGTCCGGTGTCGCTGTTCGTGCACGGCAGTCGGGAGCCTTTCATGGGAGTGTGGAATCCGCGAACCAACGCGGGCACGGTGCACTTTGCCGACTACGCCGAGCTTCCGGCCAAGAAAATCTGGTCCTGGGGGGTCGATGCTGACGGCCTGGATTGGCGGAAAGCATTGTCTGACAATGAGAGCGGGTATGTAGAAGTGCAGGCTGGTCTGTTCCGCAATCAGGAAACCTATGCATTCCTTCAACCAAGGCAGACGATAAGTTTTTCTGAGTACTGGATGCCGGTTCGCGAGATAGGGGGAATCGCGCGCGCGAATCTCGCCGGCACGCTTCAGCTCGGTCGCAAGGACACTGCGCTGATGGTCGGGCTTAACGTCAATCACCCGATTAAGAACGCCTCGCTGCGAATCTTGGACGGAAACCAACGGATGTTTGACCAGAACGCCGATCTTTCGCCCGAACGGGTCTGGTCGCACGAACTGCGATTGGCGAATCCGCGGGACAAATATACCTTCGAACTTCGGGACGAGCGCGGCGCGGTGCTTCTAAGGCAGACCGAAGACGAATACGATTGGACGCCGGTCGCGGACGTTCAGGTGGGACCGCAAACTACCTATCGCATACTTCCGGCGGAGAAGCGGAGCGAGGGCGATTGGATCCAGCTCGCCAACCAGCAGGAACTCGAAGGAAGACTTTTGCAAGCCCTCGAAACCTACAAACAAGCACTTACAAAATATCCTGACAGCTTCGGTGGGCAGAAAGCAGCCGGCCGCCTGTGTGCCAGCCTACTGCGCTTTGCCGAGGCAAAGACATATCTGGAAACGGTTCATGCCCGCGACACAAGTGATGCGGAAGTCTCCTATTACCTGGGCGTTGCGTACGAGGGTCTCGGAGAAGCTCGGCTGGCACGCCTGGCCTATGAGGAGGCCCACCGCCTGCCCTCATTCCGAGCAGCGGGCGCGCTGCGGTTGGGGGAACTCTCTGCCCGCGAAGGCGATTTGAATCAGGCAGAGGCTTACCTGCAGGCAGGTCTGTCGGCCGCGCCAAATGATGTTCGCACTGCTGAAGAACTGGCGGCGGTCCGCCGCGCGCTTGGAAAATCGGAGGCAGCGCACCATTTCGCTCAGGAATGGTTGACACGGTTCCCGCACAGCTATTTTCTGCGTGAGGTCCTGGGAACTCCGGACTTGAACCATCTCGCCAACGATGCTGAACGCGTGCTCAATGTCGCCGTTCAGTACGTGCGCCTGGGCATGTACCAGCCGGCTCTTGAAGTGCTCTCGCGACAATATCCGGCGATGGTGCCGGATGAGGGTGAACCCGGGTTACTTCCGCCCCGGCGCCATCCGATGGTTGCATACTTTCAGGCATATTGCCTGGAGAAGCTTGGGCAATCTGCGTCGCTTCCCTACCAGTCGGCTTCCGAACTTTCTACTCTGTACGTCTTCCCCAGCCGTGCCGAAGAACTGGACGTGCTACGAGCGGCGATTCGGAGCAATGCCTCGGACGGCACCGCTCATTATCTTTTGGGTACGCTCTACTTCTCGCGCGGCTTGACCGATGAAGCGCTGGTGGAATGGAACGCGGCGCGCAGGTTCGCCCCCGAATTACCGGTTGTGAATGCCAGCATCGGGCTGGCTCACCTGCACGTGAAGAACGATCCCGAGCAAGCGCTCGCCGCATTTCGCGAAGGGCTACGCAACGATCGCAACAATGTCGAACTCTATGAGGGAACCGACCAGGCGCTCAGCCTGCTGAAACGACCTGCTCGCGAACGAGTGGAAATGCTGGAGCTTTACCCGGACCGCGCAAATATGCCGACGCGGCTGATCTATGAACTCATTTTGAATTTGGCGGAAGCCGGCGACTACGACGCTGCGACGGAACTGTTCCGAAACAGATTTTTTGCCCGGGAAGAGGGTGGAACCAACGTCCGCCAGGTTTGGATCGAAGTTCAGTTGCAGCACGCGCTGTCGTCGGTGCGAAGTGGGCATTGTAGCGAAGCTTTGTCGGCCCTTGAGCATTTGCCGTCGGAAGTGCCCGAGTTACCCTTCACCCGCGATGGTCTGGAGCCGATTTTGCGCTCCGCTCGAACGAATTATTTGGTGGGGGAGATCTATGGCAGCTGCGGCCAGGAGGGGAAAGCAAAATCTCGATTTGAGCTTGCCGCGACTCAGCATAGTCCTAATGAGATTGTCTGGGCCTACCTGTCGGCGCGAAAACTGCCAGGCTTTGACCAGGGTCAGTGGCAGCAGCGACTTGAGTCCGCGCGGGAGAGCGCCTTGAGCTTCAGCCAGACCAGTTCGCTGCCGGGCTGGTGGTTTTACAACTGTGGATTGATCAGTACTGCACTCGGTCATGCCGCGGACGCCGAGGCTGAATTCCGTAGTGCTCTTCTGATGCCAGATCATCTGTTGTCTTATCACTTCACCCGGCTGGCTCTTGCCCATCGCTCGCCCTGAGGTGCTTGCGGTGTGAGGGCAACGAAATGCTGTTGGTATATTGCGCCGCTACAGGGGCATCTTGATGAACGGCTTGCTTAAGGTCTTCGCAGCTGCGTGGTGGCGGTGGCCGCCGACAACCGGGTTGAAAGCAACCAGGCCTCCGAAGATGTGTGTGTGCATTTTGGCCAGATTTCACTCGATGCGAACCGTGCTATTGCGATAGTCTGAGAATCGCAAGGCAAAGAGAATGAGTCTCGCAAACGGGAGAGAGAGTGTTCTCGATGACGGAGTCCGGAATAGATCTAAATAGAATCTACGATGCGGTCGTGGTCGGATCAGGCGCGGCTGGCGGGATGGCGGCGCATGTCCTAACCACCCACGGCTTACAGGTTCTGCTGCTCGAAGCGGGAAAGAAACTTCCGATCGAACAGGAATTGCGTTCGATGCAATGGCCCTACGAAAATCCGTATCGCGGAGATCTCCCGCCAGACCGCCATTCTCTCAGTTTCAACGAATACACTATCCGCAAGCCTCCTTACGGTCCGGGCTTTGAAAAATCCAAGCATCTCCACAGCTATATCGGCGACACCGACTACGTGAAGAACATCGTGGTTGATGAGCGCGAGAATCCCTTCACGGGCACGAACTACGCCTGGGTTCGGGCGCGCTGCCTAGGTGGCAAGACAAACATCTGGGGACGTCTGGCCCTTAGGCTCTCCGACTACGATTTCAAGGCCAAGAGCCGTGATGGTTACGGAGAAGATTGGCCTATCAGCTACAGCGATCTGGCCCCTTACTATGACAAGGTGGACTTGTACCTCGGCATCACCGGCGTGAAGGAAAACCTCCCGTATCTCCCCGACAGCATATTTCAGCGTCCCACCAAACTGAACTGTGCTGAAGTCACGCTCAAGCAAGGCCTTCAGAAAATGGGCCGAGTACTCACGCAGTACCGTGCGGGTGTCACCAGCGACGGACTGAAGCACAACCAGTATCGCAGCCGTTGCTTTGGTCGCGGTGCCTGCGAACGCAAGGGCGGCTGCGACATACATGCCGCGTTCGACTCGCCTACCGGCTTGATATACCCCGCCATGGATACGGGCAACCTGACGCTGCGCACGAATGCGGTGGTTCGCGAAGTTACAGTTGACCCCAAGACGGGCAAGGCTAGTGGTGTGCACTTCATGGATTCCGAGACCATGAAGGACTATACCGTCCGCGCCAGAGTGGTGATCGTAGCAGCTTCGACGCTGGAGTCGGCTCGCCTTCTGTTGCTCTCAAAGTCGCGGCTTTATCCCAATGGATTGGCAAACTCGAGCGGCCACGTGGGCCATAACTTCTGCGAACACGTCATGGGCCCGGGCGTGGTTGGCCAGGCGAAAGATCTCGTCGGCAAGGCGCCCACGCTCGATGACGGCCGGCCGGGAGGTTTTTACCTTACCCGGTTTCGAAATCTGACGGAAAAGCACCCTAAATTCATCCGGGGGTACGGCTTTGAAGGGGGGAGCGGCGCCAGGATGTTTCCGGAGGGCACAGACAGGCACGGATTTGGCGCGTCATTCAAAGAAGAGGTGCGCCAGAACCAGGGTTCTTACATAAGCATGGGCGCATTCGGCGAAGTGTTGGCACGCTTTGAAAACTACGTCGATCTGGATCCTGTGGTGAAAGACAAGTGGGGCATCCCGGCCTTGCGCTTTCACTACAAATTTGGCGACAACGAGCACCGCATGGCCGAGGATATGAAAGAGACGGCCCAGGAGATGTTCGAGGCCGCAGGCTTCAAGATTGTGCGTGTTAGCAGCCGGGTGCTTACCGAGGGCTGGTCCATCCATGAACTGGGCACCGCGCGCATGGGCAGCGATCCGAAGACGTCGGTTCTGAATCAGTTTCAGCAGTCCCATGACGTCAAAAACCTGTTCGTGGTGGATGGCAGCGCTTTCGTGAATGCCAGTTGTCAGAATCCCACATGGACCATCATGTCGTTGTGCTGGCGCTCCTGCGACTATCTCGCAGACCAGCTCGGGAAAGGCAACCTGTAAGGAGAGTCAATGTCCACAAACGGCCCAATCAATCTGAAACAGGATCGCCGCCAATGGCTGAAGACTTCCGCCACGGTTCTCGGCGCATCGCTCTTGCCGCTGCCGGCCATGCCTTCGGAAATGGCCCAAGCGGAAACCGCGCCAGCCGCGCTGCAAGCGAAGCCCGGCCAAACCAGATCTGCCGCGCGATTCTTCACTACTGCACAACACACGCTGGTTGAAGAGTTGTCGGAAACGATTATTCCCGCCGATAGTCACTCCGGGGGCGCGAAGGCTGCCAGGGTTGCCGACTACATCGAGCAAGTTCTGCGCGAAAGCCCAGATGACAATCAAAAATCGACCTGGCGGGAAGGGCTCCGCCTGATCGATCTCATGAGCCAGCACTACAATGGGAAATCCTTTGCCGATTCCAGCTCCGAAGAAAGAATCGCGGTTCTCACTGTCCTTTCCGACAACGATTACATGACCGATCTTCCCGAAGTACGATTTTTCCGCGATCTGAAGCACCTGACCGTTCGAGGCTATTACACGTCAAAGATCGGCATTCACGACGAACTGGAATACAAGGGCAATCGCATTCTGACGGAGTATGTCGGCTGCGACGACCCAACGCCAAAGTCTCGATAGTCGCGTCGAAATAAGTAAAGGAGGTCCACTTGAAATCGGCGATCTTGTGCTCGTCCCTTTGCCTGATCCTGGCGGCCTGTGTGTTGAGCTCTGCTTCCGCATCCGCTGCTTCCGGAGCGAAGCCGGAAAATGACGGATGGATTCCTCTATTCAACGGGAAGGATTTCAACGGCTGGTATACCTATCTGGATTCCAGCGGCAAAAGCAAGGACCCGAAAGGTGTCTTCAAAGTAGAGAGCGGCATGATTCATATCCTGGACGTTCCCATGGGCGATGGAAAATCGGACAATGGCTACCTTGCGACGAATCAGGATTTCTCCAATGTCCGCATCCACGCCGAGTACAAGTGGGGTGTGAAACGTGCTTCGCTAGGCAAAAGGAATAGCGGTTTGCTCTATCTTGCGGTGGGACCTGACGCGATCTACCCGACATCCCTGGAATGTCAGATTGAGGAGACGGATGTCGGAGATCTGTGGATTGTCAACGGTGCTTCGGTAACAGCCTTCTTCATAAGCCCCTCGCTGCCGATGTATGACGACGATATGCAGGCCGGCACTCGTGTCCGCAGCGCACCAGGCGACTCCAGCCGCGTGCTGAAGTCCGGAGACTTCGAGAATCGCGATGGCTGGAATGCCGTGGAGGTAGTGATCCAGGGAGATCGGTCCACGCATCTGGTAAATGGCCGGATCGTGAACAGCGCCCATGACATTCAGCAGCCCGACCCGAAGAACCCCTCCCACATGATCCCGCTGACGAGCGGACGGATACTCCTGGAAGCTGAAGGCTCCGAAATCTGGTTCCGCGATATCAGGGTCAAGCCGCTGGGGACGTCGGCGAAACCCTAGCGGCCGCTCGGCATATTTTGATTTGTATTCCGTAAGGGAAGGCCGTAGGTACACTTTACAAGGAGCTCGACCTAGCGAATGGCGAACCATGGCAGAGTAAAAGTCGGAATCATCGGATCACAATTTCAAGCGGATATTCACGCCGCATCGCTGCAAATCATGCCGGACGAGGCGGAGGTCGGCGCCGTAGCTTCCCCCACACCGGGCCACGCGGCCGCATTCGCCAAGAAATTTGGCATCCCACGCGTGTTCACCGACTACCGCGAGATGCTCAAAGAAGAAGACATTGAGATGGTGACCATCGCGGCCCCGAATAGCCTGCATGCACAAATGGCTAAGGATTGCGCCGCTGCAGGTAAACATATCGTCTGTGAAAAGCCTCTGGCCATGACCATCGCCGAGGGTGAGGAGATGATCGCCGTGGCGAAGCGCCAGGGCGTTCTGTTGATGTACGGAGAGGAGCTTCTGTTCACGCCGAAATATTTGAAAGCGAAAGAAATGGCGGATGGCGGCGCCTTCGGAAAAATCTATCTCGTGAAGCAAAGCGAAAAGCATTTCGGTCCGCACAGCGAGTGGTTCTGGGATGTGAATCGCTCCGGCGGCGGCGCGTTCATGGACCTGGGCTGTCACGGCATTGCCTTCTGCTACTGGTTCCTTGGCCGTTCCGCCATCAAATCGATCTATTGCCAGATGGGTACCTACGTTCACGGCGACAAGACTCAAGCCGAAGACGATTCGCTATGCATTCTTGAGTTTGCGAACGGCGCGGCAGCGTTGATCGAGAATAGTTGGGCGCGCCGTGGAGGCATGGATGATCGCATCGAGGTCTACGGCGAGGCTGGCGTAACCTACGCCAACCTGCATATGGGCAACGCGCTGCCCACCTATAGCGAAAACGGCTACGGCTATGCCGTCGAGAAAGCCCCTACCACCAAAGGCTGGACCTACCCTGTCTTCGAGGAACTCTGGAACTACGGCACGCCGCAAGAACTGACCCACTTTGCCCGCTGCGCCCGGGGGAAAGAAACCCCGCAAGTCACCGGAGAAGATGGCTTAGTCGTGATGCACGCGCTCTATGCGGGATACGCCTCCGCCGGTGAAGGACGAAAAATAGGGCTGCCGTTCCAGGCACCGGGGGTGAAAAAGCCCATCGATCTCTGGTTGAATGGCCCGGCACGGCAGCGGGCCGTACAGCCATGAGTATTGAGTAGCGAGTTACGCAAATTCACCGACTGGTGCCCACCGACATGCCCATCGCAGACAGAATTCGCCTCAGCCTCATGATGTTCCTCAATTACGTAATCTGGGGATCCTGGTACGTCACGCTCGGCGCCTATCTCACCATCAACCTGAAATTCACCGGAACGCAGACCGGCGCCGTGTTTGGAACGACCGCGTTAGCCTGCATGATCTCGCCTTTTTTTGTCGGCTTGATCGCGGACCGGTTCTTTGCGTCGGAGCGAGTTCTCGCTGCTTTACATCTGGTGGGCGCGGTGCTTCTCTTCTTTGTCACCAAAGTGACCAGCTTTGGCGCCGTTTATGCCTTGATGTTCGCATACTGTCTCTGCTACTTCCCAACCATTGCCCTCACCAACTCGCTCACTCTGCAACACCTGAAAGACACGGGTCGCGATTTTCCTTTGATTCGCGTTTTCGGCACACTGGGATGGATCGCGATCGGTGTAACGATCGGACGTCTCGGAGTCGAGACATCCACGGTTCCGTTTCTGCTGGCTGCAGGAGCGTCGGTCGTGATGAGCATCTTCAGCCTCACGCTCCCGCACACTCCGCCGCCCAGCAAGGGCCAGTCTGTCACCCTCCGGCGTGTCCTCGGACTCGATGCGCTGGTGATGCTCAAACGGGCGTCGTTCGCGGTTTTCGCCGTGGCCTCGATTCTGGCCTGCATTCCACTCACGTTCTACTTTTCATTTACGAATGCCTATCTGAATGAGCTTCACGTCCCGAATGCCGCCGGCAAGATGGCCCTGGGACAGGCTTCCGAAGTTGTGATGATGCTGCTGATGCCTTTCATCCTGCGGCGCGTTACCGTCAGGAGCATCCTGACCATGGGCCTGCTTGCCTGGTCGGTACGTTACATGCTGCTCGCCTACGGCAATCCGGATAGTGGCATCTGGATGTTCTATGTGGCCATCCTGCTGCATGGCATCTGTTACGACTTCTTTTTCATGACCGGGCAGCTTTACACGGACCAGGAAGCTCCCGTCAATCTACGAAGTGCCGCGCAAGGATTGATTACATTCCTGACCTATGGAGTCGGGATGCTGATCGGCTCTCTGATTGCGGGCCGAACGGTCGACTATTTTACTCACACCGCCGGACTCGTCGTGGTCCGCAACTGGCAGGCGTTCTGGATGACGTCCGCGTTGAGCGCTTTTCTTATCCTGCTGCTCATCGCCATCTTCTTCCGCAGCCGCAGCAAAATCGCAACCGCGAGCCCGGCCGCCTCGGAATTGCTCGCGTAGCTAGTGATGCGCCATCACGGTTGCCGGCACCGATGCCAAAGACAAAGAACAGTCCAGACTTTAAATGCCTTCGACGCCGGACTATCATTTCAGAGAATGGCCTCAAATTCTTCCGAGCGGTTCGCAGTGAGGAGTGGTCGCAATGGCTACGATTAACCTTGCTATCAACGGACGCCCCTGCACGGTCGACGCCGATCCTCAAACCAGCCTTCTCACGATATTGCGCGAGAACCTTGATCTGATGGGAACCAAGTACGGCTGCGGGGAGGGTCAATGCGGAGCCTGCACCGTCTTGATCGATGGAAGGGCCCAACGGTCTTGCATCACACGAGCCGAAACCGTTGCCCAAAAGAAAATCACCACCATTGAAGGTCTTGCGCGCGGTGAACAGCTCCACCCCGTGCAGGCTGCATTTCTCGAAGAAGGCGCAATGCAATGCGGGTACTGCACCCCAGGAATGATCATGTCTGCGGTGGCGCTGCTCAATCGAAATCATCATCCCACGCAAAGCGAGGTCATCAACTTCCTGGACGGCAACATCTGCCGCTGTGGGACCTACTCCCGCATCATCAGCGCGATCCAGAAGGCTGCGACAATGCTGGCTGAATCAGAAGCGGGGAAGGGAGGCAGGCAATGAGCGAGAGTACAAGTGTCCCGGCTCCCTGGAGGGAACCCGAGCGTTACGAACTTACGTCTGAGCCTGTGTACCACTTTGATCTCGACCGGCGCGTTTTTTTCAAGTTCCTGGGCGCCGGCGTTCTGGTGGTTTCCATTCTCAAGCCGACTGCCTGGTCGCAGGAATCCGGCAGAACGAGGGCAGGGAAGGGTGACGCCCTGCCTAGGGAAATTGACGCCTGGTTGCACATTGGAGAGAACGACAGAGTCACGGTGTACACGGGGAAGGTGGAGGTAGGTCAGAACATCCGCACTTCGCTGAGCCAGGCTGTCGCCGAGGAACTCCATCTTCCGCTTGAAAAAATCGACCTGGTAATGGGAGACACTCAGCTCACACCTTTCGACATGGGTACGTTCGGAAGCCGGACAACGCCCACCATGAACCTGCAACTGCGCAAGGTGGCTGCTGCCGCCTGCGATCTGCTGATTGGTCTCGCAGCTGTCCAATGGCAGACGGATCGCCAGCACCTGGTTGCTGCCGATGGCAAGGTTTTGGATCCGAAGAGCGGGCGATCCGCAGAATATGCCGCACTGATTAAGGGACAGCAGCTTACCCAACACATAGCGGCCGAAGATCCGCTGATCCCCGCCGTCAGTTGGACGGTGATGGGCCAATCCCTCCCCAAGGTGGTTGGGGTTGATTTTGTGACTGGGAAACACCGCTATCCATCGGACCAGAAGTTACCCGACATGTGGTATGGCAAGATACTGCGCCCGCCTTCCTTTGGAGCGACGCTTCTCGCGTTGGACTCGAAACCGGCAGAACAGATGGGTGCTGTTGTGGTCCGCGACGGTAATTTTGTCGGTGTCGCCGCGCCGAGCTTCAGGCTTGCCGTGGCCGCGATTGCTGCCCTTCACGCCGATTGGAAGTCCGAACCGCAGCCTTCAAGCAAAGAGCTCTTCGACTATCTGAAAAAGAATACAGCTGGGGGCACGGACTCCTCCGGCGACGGTGACCGCTATGACACCGGCAAAGTGGATGAAGCCTTGGCTTCCGCCAGCCTGCGTCTGCAACAGACGTACACGGTGTCTTACATCGCGCATGTGCCCCTCGAACCTCGCGCGGCGCTGGCGAAGTGGGATGGGGATAGCCTGACGGTCTGGACCGGAACCCAACGCCCGTTTGGAGTGCGCGGCGAACTGGCCGAGGTGTTTCGGATTCCCGAGGATCGGGTGCGGGTACTGATGCCGGATACCGGCTCTGCCTATGGCGGTAAGCATACGGGAGAGACGGCAATCGAGGCAGCACGGCTGGCGCGCGCGGCCAAGCGCCCGGTTAAGGTGGTGTGGACCCGGGAAGAGGAATTTACCTGGGCATACTTTCGCCCCGCTGGCGTGATTGACGTTGTGGGAGGGGTTCGGGGCGACGGCACGATCTCGGCATGGGAGTTCCACAACTACAATTCCGGTTCTGCGGGAATTCGCACCTACTATGAGATTCCGAACCAGCGCATCGTCTTTCACCCCGCGCGCTCTCCGTTACGGCAAGGATCGTACCGCGCGCTCGCGGCTACGGCAAACCATTTTGCGCGCGAGTCGCACATGGACGAATTGGCGCATGCCGTGAAAATGGATCCATTAGAGTTCCGCATGAAGAACCTGAAGAACGAAAGGCTGCGCGCGGTTTTCGAGGCGGCTGCGGGCAAGTTTGGCTGGGGAAAGCGAAGAGCCGCGCCCGGTGAGGGATTTGGAATGGGCGGCGGCTACGAAAAGCTGGGGAATATTGCGACCTTCGCCGAGGTCAATGTGGATCGCAAAATCGGCGCCGTGAAAGTTGTCCGCATCGTTTCTGCTTTCGAGTGCGGGGCCATTGTGAACCCCGGCAACCTGCGCAATCAGGTCGAAGGATCGAACATTCAGGGGATGGGTGGAGCCCTTTTCGAAGCCATCGAGTTTGAGAACGGCAAAATCCTCAACGGCAGGTTGTCGCAATATCGCGTTCCGCGATTCAGCGACCTTCCCGCGATCGAGACCGTTCTGCTCGACCGCAAGGACCTTCCCTCGGTCGGGGCGGGCGAGTGCCCGATGATCGGTCTTGCCCCAGCGATCGCGAATGCCATCTTTCACGCGACCGGGGTTCGGCTCCGCTCGCTGCCGCTGGTTCCCAGCGGTCTGAAAATCACCTGAGACCTCAACCGTCAGAGTCGCTCAATCGTCAGGAGATCAGGTTCGCCGGCAAAGTACTTTTGTAAGGCGTCATTGAAGACCTTATTTTCGGATGTAGCGCTGGCAAACAAAGTCATTGAAGATCGGAACTTTAGATAGTCCGGGTATCCGAAAATCTGCTCGATCGAACGTCCCTCCGCAAGGATCACAAACTCGGTACACTCCCTGAGTCGCGGCCCGAGAACCGGATGTTTCAAATACATCTCGGCTTCCTCCCGAGAAGAGATGGCGAAATCAACCGCCATCGGACTGTTTCCTAATCCTTGAAGCTGAGGGAAAATGAACCACATCCAGTGGCTTTGTTTCTGGCCCTTCCGCAATTCAGCGCATACCTGCTCGAACACTGGGTTCTGGGCGTCCACGAAGCGTTGCAGATTATGAGGATCATTCACACTCGTCATCTACGGCTACCTTATTATCTTGCCGCGCAGGACCGTGATTGAAGCAGATGGCAGCTCATATGGCGCGCCCTCACGGCCATTCAGCGTGGACGTCACCGCCGGGCCGTCCGGATCGGCATGACCCTGCTTCCTTGCGGGATGCCACTGATACTGAGCTTTTCCGAACGTGATCATGGTTACTGGCCCGGCAAAGAAGCGGTCGGATTTGGCAACGCTGTCATGGAACGTGATGCGCACGGGATGAGGGTGGTCGTAGTCCTTGTTGATCAGCATGAGTGACCACTGGCCGTCAGGCCGGAGCACGGCATAGGCTGTCACCAGCACATGACCCTCCACATCCTTTACATCGCTTGAGGCAGCGAAGATTCGATGCTCGGCGTCAACCGGTTGCGCCCACTCCTGCGTGAGGAGTTGTGCCGCGAAGAATTGCGAGGTCCGAGACTTGATTTCATATTTCTCATCCACCATAAACATGTGGTAGGTTCCCCAACTGTTGGCGCAGGCCGGGTGCGGCGGAGAGTATGACAGCGCATGATAGTAGAAGGTTCCCTTGCCTCCCGCGGTCAGAAAGCCTGCGAAGGTGTCGCTCAGCCACAGAGCCCCGAATACTTCCACCGACGCTTCGCCGCCATGAGCGTTGGTTTCGGTGTCCAGCAAGGGCACTTCGGGCGGCAGGCCATCGTCTCGCCACACCTGCATGATGTGAGTGAGCAGCTGTGGCTCCTGGTACAGGTTCTTCCACGGTGTCTCGCAGCCGTCGTAGGGATAGTGTTCAAAGGACATGAAGGCCAGGTCGGCCAGCCGGCCGTGGGCCTTCAGATAGTCCAGAAAGCGGCCAAACCAGGAGGTTTTCCCCTGCGCATCCGCCCAGACTTTGATGTCGTCAGTAACTCCCTCAAATACAGGTCCCCCTAGCTTGAGAGTCGGGTCCACGCGATGCAGCGCCGCGGCCCACTGCAAATAAAAAGCGCCGTAATCTTCGGGCTGCATGTATTGGCCATCGGGTTCTTCTCCCATTTCGACATACCAGATCGGATAGCCACGCTGCTTCAAGTAGCCGATCTCCGCTGCAGAGTCTTCCGGCGTGCCGTAGAGCATGGCGACCGGAATCACCGCCGGCAGCCCCCGTGTGATCCCGCTGGTGTAGAAGAGATCGAAACCCGGCTGATCTCCTGACTCCATGCGATCGGGCGCAACATACAAATCTGATGGCTCATGCCACGGATCAACCGAAGAGCAATAGGTGAGTGACTGCCGCTGATCGGGACTGTGGTGAAGCAGATCCTTGAAGTTTCCCCGATCGTCCATTGTTCCCAGGTAAAGCTCCCGGATCGCGTAACCCAGGCAGTTGCGGCGATCGCTCGGGCCATGAGAGTCGCAGGTGTTCGAGGACTCGGTCATCAGCACGCGGACGAACCTGATGCTCGCCATCGAGGAAGCCAGCGGAAGAGTTACGGTACCGCCCTTCCCTCCGCTCACCGCCCCAGAGGCGAATTTGTTCCATTGGCCTCTGCCCTGGTCATCCATGGCGTCTTCACCGGTCCAGTATTCGACCTGGTAAGTCCTTGCGTATGGTGCGGCCCAGACAACCCGGACCGCGTTCACCTCTTGCTTCTTGCCCAGGTCCACCACGACCCATTGCGGGTGGAGGGAATCCTCTTCACCGGTGAATGCTTTTGTGAGATAGGGATTGCTCTTCCAGTAGGTACTGAGGTCGCCGTCATCGAGACGTGAGAAGCCGTCGAATTCCGTTCCGCCGTTTCGGGTGAAGCCGCGGTGCCGGAGCGAATAGCCATACGAGTGCTGGATCAAGTCCGCCGTCGGCCTTGCATTTCCGGTGAAGTACCCTCGGCCCGACGGATCGCTCCAGGTTCCCCTGGGATTCCAGTGCCAGGCTTGGACGAACAACTCGGTGTTCTGCCGATAACTAACCGCACCCCACCCCGCCGACAAGACCTGCTTGAGTTGGTCCGGCCGAAAAAATGTGTTGGTGGCGTTGCTCGGCACCCGGTCCACGGTCGTGCCCAGCGCGTAGAGAGGACTAAATGAATTCGTCGCGTGGCTGGGCGTAGCATCGATCCGCACCTCTTGCGCCCTGCTTTCACGCGTTGCCGTGCAAACCGCAATCGTCAGCAGCAGGGCCCCAAGAACTGGACGAGCCACTGGCGCCCTGAGGAGGGCAGTTACACTCCTGGCAAGACAAGACACGGCTAGCGGCAAGACAGTTGAGCACATGCGTTTCCTCTCAAGCAGGATTCGACCGCGCCACAGTCTAAGATTCGGGCCTGCGGTATGCAATAGGCGGCTGAAGTCGCACAATACGACCCGGTGGGCGGCAGCGCGGCTTGCGCACGATTCCCGCCATTGATGGTCTTGTATAATCCACACGCCTGCGCTGACCACCCTCGCGCTGGTTGGCGAAGAGACGCTGGCATGGTGCTCAAGGTATTTCCGGACAAGAAGTCGCTGGGCAAGGCGGCCGCCACGCAGGCCGCCACTGCGATTCGCCGTGCTATCTACGATCATGGGACCGCTCGCGTGGTGGCGGCCACGGCGGCATCCCAATCCGAGTTTCTGGACGCCCTTATCATAGAGCCCGATATTGATTGGGCGCGAGTCGAGTTGTTTCATTTGGATGAATACATCGGGTTGCCGGCAACGCATCCTGGCAGCTTCCGAAAGATGCTGCTGGAACGGCTGGTACACAAGACCGGAATCAAGAAGTATCACCTGCTTGATGGCGATGCCGACCTCTCCGAGGTCGTCGGCCGCGTTGGTCGGGCGTTAGCATCTGCGCCCATCGATATTGAATTTCTTGGAATTGGTGAGAACGGCCATATCGCTTTCAACGATCCTCCGGCCGATTTTGAGACTGAGGAGCCCTATCTGATCGTCAACTTGGACGAAGCGTGCCGTCGTCAGCAAGTGGGCGAGGCGTGGTTTGCCGACATCTCGCAGGTGCCAAAGCAGGCGCTATCGATGTCGGTGAAGCAGATTCTCAAGGCGAAGGAGATCCTCGCGGTCGTGCCTGACAGTCGGAAGGCGCAGGCGGTGAAAGCGTGCTTTGAAGGAGAGATCAGTCCGATGGCGCCGGCGTCGATTCTGCGCAACCATCCCAATGCAACCGTTTATCTTGACGGACAGTCCTCCGCGCTGTTGAGTTCGTGCTTGCGAACCTACGCCTAGGCTGAACCGCCGATAAATGCGGAAATGATTCCCCGCTAAGGCCAGGCGAGCGAAACAACCGAAGAACATTCCTAAGCCATTCGGTTGGGCAACTTCGCAGAGCTGGCGACAGGGCCTAAAGCTTGGCCAAGAAGCGAACACCGCATCGACCAATGCAGCTCTAAGTGGGATGGCCGATTCGGAAGCCCACGCTACAGCGGCGAATGTAACCCGCCGAAGATGCAAGCGCTCTCCTTAGTCAGATCGAAGCGATGCAGAACCCGTTAGTCAGACGGCGGTATCGGGGCGTCGCGGTATCCAAAGCTTGGTAAATTCAATACATAAATATGTTCATTATGCTTGACACCCGGAGCGCGCGCTGGTTAAAGTGGCGCGGCGAGCCCGTCCAGGTAAGCCAAATGTTTTCGCGGAGGAGCCTGTCTGGAGATCTTAGATCGCAACTTGGGGCGTCCTTCATCCCGCGCAGGCCGCAACAGCCTGATCTTCTTCCGCTTCCCCCAAATTTCCACAAAGGACATGTTGACATGAACCGATACCGCACCTCGCTACTCCGCATGGTTGCAACCGGATTCGTCGTGGCGGCCATGACCAGCTCGACCGTCGGCCAAGGTTCGAGCGAAACGCTGGAGCAAGGCTTCCGGCAGCCGCCTGATTCGGCAAAGCCTCGGGTCTGGTGGCACTGGCTCAACGGCAATGTCACCAAAGAAGGCATTACCGCCGACCTGGAGTGGATGCACCGCGTCGGCATCGGCGGCATGCAGATGTTCGATGGCAGTTTGGGCACCCCGCAATTTGTGGACAAACGCCTGGTCTGGATGACTCCGGAGTGGAAAGACGCGTTTCGACACGCCGGGGCCGAAGCTGATCGTCTCGGCCTCGAGATGGCCATGGCCGCTTCGGGGGGCTGGAGCGAGACTGCAGGACCCTGGGTTAAGCCAGAAGAAGGGATGAAGAAGGTGGTCTGGAGCGAAACCCAAGTTCAGGGTCCGAAGAAGTTCAACGGTACGCTGCCCCATCCTCCATCGGTGAATGGGCGTTACCAGAATATTCCGGTCCCGCCGGATTTCGATTTCCCAACTGACACCAGCCTCCCCGGAGCGAAGTCGGAGCCCAAGCTGCCGGCGCTGCCGCCCGACCCCACCTACTACGCGGATACTGCAGTGATCGCGTATCGCATTCCCGATGGAGAGACGCGGATGCTTGACCTCCATCCCAAAGTGACCTCAAGCGACGCCAACCTCGACACCGCAGCCCTGGTGGATGGAGACGTCAGCAAATCGATCGCGTTGCCCTATGCGGATCAAGCTAAACCATCCTGGATCCAATTCGAGTTCGCGGAGCCGTTTCGCGCCCAAGCCTTCACTATTGCCGTCGCGCCGGGGCTGCAGTTCGGGGGGGCGTCAGTGCCTGATGGCGAGGTCCAGGCAAGTAAGGACGGCACCAACTGGATAACGCTGGCTACTTTGCCCGGTCCCGCTCATGGTTCTGGAGGCTTCCCGGTGCGTACGTATTCCTTCCCGCAGGTAACCGCGAAATACTATCGCGCCATCTTCAAACCCAGCCCGCCCAGTCGATTCGCGGCCATGTTGGGGCTTCCTCCGGCCCACGACTTCAAGATTGCAGAAATCGAGTTCCATTCCGGCCCTCGCGTACACCACTGGCAGGAAAAGGCGGCCTTCGCCAACATGTACGAATTCGAGTCGGCGGCAACTCCTGCGCTTCCGGCGAATCAGGTGACTTCCAGCCACGACGTGATCGATCTGACCGCAACAATGGGCAAAGACGGAACTCTCGATTGGGAAGTCCCCGCCGGCAAATGGGTGATTCTGCGCATGGGCTACTCCCTGACCGGCGAAAAAAACCATCCCGCCACCCGCGAAGCAACCGGCTATGAGGTGGACAAACTCAGCCGCAAGCACGTTGAAAATTATGTAAAAACTTATGTCGATATGGTCTCCGACGCTATCGGCCCATATTTTGGCAAGAGTTTCCGCTACTTCTTGATGGACAGTTGGGAAGCGAACACCGAGAACTGGACTGACGACATGGTCAGCGAGTTCCGCCAACGTCGCGGATATGATCCCACGCCGTTTTTGCCAGTCTTGACCGGGCGAGTGATCGAAAGCGCAGACGCGAGCGATCGTTTTCTTTGGGATTTCCGCCGCACCATCGCGGATCTGCTGGCCGACAATCATTACGGAGCGGCAACCGATTACTTCCACAAACGAGGAGTGGGTCTCTACGCGGAGGCCATGGGCGCAGATCTTCCCACGACAGGCGATGGCCTTCTAAACAAGGGACGCGTCGACGTGCCGATGGCCGAGTTCTGGACCTCGCTTCCTGGCGAGAAGGACACGCCCGAGCATCCCGCAGATGTTCGTGAAGCCGCATCGGCGGCGCACATCTACGGAAAGCGAATTGCCGCTACCGAGTCGTTTACCTCCATGCCGACGATTCCGGGCTGGGCGCAATCGCCGTTCTACCTGAAACCGATCGGCGATCAATACCTGGCCATGGGCGTCAACCGAATCGTTTTTCACACCTCCGACCATCAGCCATTCGTCGACGATGTCCACAAGCCAGGAATGACTTTGGGATTTTTTGGACAGCATTACACTCGAAACATTACCTGGGCAGAGCAGGCGGTTGCCTGGAACAATTACCTGGCCCGGTGTTCATACCTGTTACAGCAAGGCCTGTTTGTAGGCGACCTCGCCTACTATTACGGCGAAGGCGCTCCTGCCACCGTTCCCTTCTGGAAGGAAGTGCATCCCGCGCCTCCCGCAGGTTACAGCTACGACTACATGAACACCGAAGTCTTGCTGACCCGAATGTCAGTGAAAGACGGACGGCTGGTTCTGCCCGATGGCATGAGCTATCGCGTTCTGGTGTTGCCCGAAGATGTGGATCAGTTGACAGTACCCGTGCTACGCAAGATTCGCGACCTGGTATCCGAGGGCGCGATTGTGATTGCACCGCGGCCGGTGAGGTCTCCGAGTCTCACCGGCTATCCCGCATCGGACGACGAAGTCCGCGCTATCGCCAACGACGTTTGGGGCGCAATCGATGGTAAGAGCATTACTGAAAACCACTACGGCAAAGGCAAAATTTACTGGGGCAAGCCCGTAACCGAGGTTCTGGCCGGGGCAAAGACTCCGCTCGACTTCGAGTACAACCGGCCGGAGTTCGACACTAATCTGGTATGGATCCATCGCCGTTCCGCGGATGCCGATTTCTACTTCGTGGCCAACCAGAAGGAGCGCGCAGAGGATGTAAAGACAAGCTTCCGCGTGGACGGGAAAGAGGCTGAGCTGTGGCATCCGGACACGGGCATGACCGAGCCCGCTGAATACAAGATCGAAAATGGCCGGACTATTGTGCCACTCCATCTCGATCCCAATGGATCGGTATTCGTGGTTTTTCGTCACTCTGCGTCAACTCCTTCACGCACGTTGCCACAGCCGACAAATACGGAACTCGCTACAATCCAGGGTCCCTGGCACGTCAGCTTTCCTCCCCACTGGGGTGCGCCGCTTTCAATCCGTCTGGACAATCTGGTTTCATGGACCGATTCTCCCGATGCCGGGGTAAAATACTTCTCCGGCACAGCAACTTACACCAAGGACATCGAGGCCCCAAAAGAATGGTTTCGCCTCGGTGCCAAAATTATTCTTGATCTGGGAAAAGTAAAAGAGATTGCGGAGGTTTCTGTCAACGGCAAGCCGATAGATACCATCCTCTGGAAGCCGCCGTTTCAGGCGGATGTGACGGGAGTACTGACGCCGGGAGCAAACCACCTAGAAATCAAAATCACGAATCTCTGGCCCAACCGGATGATTGGGGACCAGCAGCCCGGAGTACAAAAGAGATACACGTTCACCGACTACAAGCCATACAAAGCCGATTCGCCGCTCCTGGAGTCGGGTTTGTTCGGGCCCGTGAAGTTGGAACAAGTGATCGCCAAATAGGACGACCAAATGAGCCCGTTCGATCGACGCCGATTTCTGGTCAACGCTGGGGTGGCGACGTTGGCTGCAACCATGCCGAAGTGTCTTTCGTCGCGGGCGTTTCCTGCTCCGGGCGCGGACACGTACCCTGCGGATTTCCTCTGGGGCGCTTCCACTGCTGCCGCACAGTCAGAGGGTTCCCCTACGGCGGATGGTGGCGGCGAAAGCGTTTGGGATGTTTTTCTTCGAACGCCGAAGGCAACCGTAGACGGCAGCAACAATCTGGTAGCGGACGACGAGTACCACCGCTGGCCTGAAGATCTAAGGCTGATGGAGGAGATCGGCATTAATGCCTACCGGTTCTCCGTGTCCTGGCCGCGCGTACTACCGGAGGGAATGGGACGAGTCAATGCAAAAGGACTCGATTATTACGATCGCCTGGTAGATGCCCTGCTCGCCGCCAAGATTACCCCTTTCCTCACCACCTATCATTTTGATTACCCGCAAGCCTTGCAAACACAGGGTGGGTGGCTGCACCCAGACAGCTCACAATGGCTCGCCGACTACGGGCATATCCTGTCATCCCGACTGTCGGACCGGGTAACCCATTGGTTCACGATCAATGAGCCCAATATCTTGTGGGGATTCGGTGGTGAAGCTGGGATGATGCCGCCGAACCAGAAGCTTGCAGACGCGGAGCTTGTGCGCGGTGCGCACAATATCCTGCTGGGACACGGCAAGTCGGTTCAGGCGATTCGCGCCGCAGCGAAGCGTCCGGTGGAAATGTCGCTGGCCTTTGCCGGTCTATTCAGTTTGCCTGCCAGCAGTAGTTCCCCGGATGTCGGTGCCGCTCAGGCTGCTTCTTTCAGGGTGAAGAAAACCAAGATTCTCCCGGACGTAGCACCCATGGCGATGCTCAGCAATGCCTGGTGGCTCGATCCCATCTATCTCGGAAGGTACCCAGAGGACGGGCTGAAGTTGTTTCCGGATGCGATCAAGCTGGCAAAACCGGAGGACATGAAAATCATTAATGAATCGTTGGATTTCTGCGGGGTAAATCTGTATTCTGCTCCGACGGTCAAAGCCGGCGCAAACGGCCAACCAGAGGCTCGTCCGGACCCTCTTAACATTCCGCGTTCGCACTACGGGTGGGCAGTTACGCCGGAGGTGATGTATTGGGCGCCGAAATTCCTGTTCGAACGGTACCGGCAGCCGATTGTGATTTCGGAAAACGGATTGTCTAGCGAAGACCAGCCAGGCAGCGATGGAAAAGTGCATGATCCGCAACGCACGGCATTCCTCGATAGCTATCTAAGGTCACTGCGACGAGTTTCCCAGGACGGTGTGCCGTTGAAAGGCTATTTCCATTGGTCGCTCCTGGACAATTTCGAGTGGAACCAGGGATTCAGCCAGCGCTTTGGGCTGATCTATGTAGATTACAAGACTCAGAAACGAATACTGAAAGATTCGGCGGCACGCTATACGAAAATCATTCGTTCACGAGGCGCCATTCTATAACTTCACCGTCTTCAAGCGTAGGTTGTAACCGAACCAACATTGCGTTCCCGGCGCTCGGCCGTGATGCGCTCCAGATATCCGCTCTCCCGGAATGCCTGCATGGGATTTTCCGGCAAACCGTGACTGCGCCGCCATTCGCGCAGCACGGGCCGCACGTCATACCAGAACGCGCCTCGCAGACACTCCTCGGCTTCGACCAGCGAGCAACTCTGCTGTAACGGCGCCAAGCGCTCGTGGTCGACGATTGCCGCTTTGGCGAACAGTTCCTGCGCGGTGCAGATGGTCTGAATCATGGCTTCCATCTTGCCTTTGAGATTGTGACTCTGGTCGACCATGTAGGCCACATCGGCAGGCGCGCCAGTCTCCCAGGCATAGTTGTGAATCTCATGGAAGATGCGGAAGATCTGATAGGGATCAATGGACCCCAGGGTGAGGTCGTCGTCAGCATATCTGCGGTCGTTGAAATGAAACCCGCCGATCATGCGATGATGCAGCAGCCAAGCCACGATCTGCTCGATATTCTGGGCTTGATAATGATGACCCGTATCGACCAGAACGTAGGCTTGCGGACCGGCCGCACGCGCCAGCAGGAAAGCCATTCCCCAGTCGGCGATGTCAGTATGGTAGAACGCGGGTTCGAACGGCTTGTACTCGATCAGCAGGCGTTGCGTCGGGTTCAGACCTGCATGAGCTTTCTTGAGTGCATCCTCAAACCATCCAATTCGACTGCGGATGCTCTGCGTTCCCGGATAATTGGATCCATCCGCGAACCATGGTGAAATGTCGCGACACTCCAGCGCTTTAGCGATCGCTACGCAATCCAGGATATGATCGAGCGCACGCTTGCGAATGGCAGCATCGGGGTTACCCACCGATCCAAATTTATACTCCTGGTCCTGAAACACGTTGGGGTTAATCGAGCCGGGCTGCACTCCATATTTCTCGGCCAATCGCTCGACCTGGGAAACATCCTTTAGTCCGTTGGGAAGGTCCCATTGCACATGCAGGGCCACAGTGGGACACGCGCCCGTCAAGGTGTGCACCTGTCCGGCATCGCTGAATTTGTCTTCGAGGGAGACGGCTGCCGCGAGCTGAATGAATTTTCCAAATCGGGTGCCTGTGTTGGCGAATCCCCAGGAGGGCAGCTCGATATTAAAATTGTCCAGCGCGCGGTGTATGACTACTTCCCGCTTTTCAGTCATGCGAGTGCCTTTCCGGTCGGCCGGTGGAACCTCTTCTGCTTTGAGCGCGGATGGCGTTCCCCAGCGGATTCGATTTGGCTGCGCCGCAAATACGCTGGCCCATCCAGCCACCGCATTGGTGCCAACTATCATACTCCACTGATGCAATAGGGCAACAAGTTCTATTAGAGAACTTTTGGAAAAGGAAATGAGGCCAGCGAAAAATACCTGGCGGCCAACACGCTAGGTCATTTTGCCGCCCTCCCTCGACCAGGAGCCCGTCACCATCTTGTGTTCAACGTAGTTGTAGGGTGCGGCGCGATGGCCGCTGAGCAGCGATAGACCAAGATGAATCAGCCTGGGACCGTAGCTTTGGGCTTCGTGGGAAACGGAACCGATCAACGGGCTATCCGTACTGGAAATCTCTTCGAGAGCCTCGGGAATACAGTCCTGTCCAACAATGGCAACATACTTCTCTCGCTTCAACTCGCGCACCGCTTGTACCGCGCCCAGTGCGCTGGTATCGGTGGCGGCCGCAATCAGGATTCCACGATCCTTGGGGTGACGTCGCAGAAAATCAAGCACCAACTGACAGCTTTTCTCGCGCAACCCGCGGGCGTCCATCCGGACGAGAAATTCAGCCGGAATTGCCGGCAGGCTCGAACGAATCGCCTCAAAAGCTCCGGTGACACGGCTGCGCACCAGTGGGCCCGCCTCGTCGATGTCCAGTCCAAGAGCCCAGCGAACCTTGCCGCCCCATATGAGCTTGGCGTACTGAGCCAGGCATTCGCCCGCCTCGAAGCCCACTCGATAATTGTTCACGCCAAAGAAAGTGGCGTGGGGGTGAGGTATGTCCACCGCAATCAGCGGGATACCCGCGGCATCAATCTTGTCGGCGATTACCGGGGCAACATGCTGATCGATCTGGAATTCAATCACTAAATCGACTCGATTGCGCACGAACTCATCCGCATTGCGCAAAGCGGTGGACCCATCGTAGCGATTGTCGAGCACAATCAGGTCGACGCCGGCGGCAGAGGAGGCAGCCTTAAGACTATCTGTCACCGCCTCCGAGAAAGGCATTTCCGCGGATTGACTGCCAAAACCGAATCGCGCTTTTTTGGGGCGCGCCACCAACCGATAAAGGCCATCTTGCGATTGCGCCAGATAGCCCCGATGAACGAAAGTTTTCAGAATGCGATAAACGGTTGTCTTGGAAATGTTGGTGCGCTGGTAGATGGCTTCCAGGGCGAGCGGACCCTTCTCGTTTTGCAAGAGCTCAAGTATGTCGAGCGCCTTCGAGAGTACCGGGATCAGATAGAGCCGCTTGGGAGCTGAGCGCGTCAATTCGCGTGTGCCTCGACTGGAGAAGCGATCAATGCCTAAAGACTATAACTTGGAGCGCGTGTTTCGCCTATAGAGTCCTGACAGGGACGGTTCTGGCCCAACCGCAGGCAAAATCCCAACCGCCGGTACCCCGCAAATTTCCAGCGGCCATGAGTGTGCCCGTTGCTGCGTGATAATTCAATAGAGAAACAAATTCACTTTTTTCTTGACAACGCAGATTGAGCATCGCTACAGTGCGCCAGGTTCCAACTGCGGAAGTCCAGGCAGAAGTATGCAGCGATAGCTGTGGTTGGGGGAACGGGTTCTCGCGGGGGGCAGCGGTAGGTTGCCGGAAGAACTTGACTCACCGCTTTATCAGAAAGCGTGATCTCTCTGCCAGGTCCATGTCGACCGCTCAGTGTCCAAGAGGCACAGGAGGAAATGCGACCATGAAAGTCCACCAGCTTGTGGTATGTCTGTTCGTTATCATTTCGGCAGGCTTGCTGTACGGCCAAGGTGGCGCCAACGGCACCATCCTTGGAACCGTCACCGATAACTCGGGCGCGGTTGTGGCCAACGCGAAGGTTGACGTCACAAATGTTGCCACCGCTGTCACCAGCCATACCGAAACCAGTTCCGACGGCAATTTCACCGCCCCGTATCTGACGCCCGGAGCTTACCGGATCACGGTCGAGGCGCCCGGCTTCCAAAAAGCTGTAGCCGACAACATCGTGCTGGCGGTCGCGCAGCAGGCCCGTGTGAACGTCACCATGAAGCCAGGTGCGGTTACAGAAAGCGTAGAAGTCCAGGCCAGTGCGGTCTCGCTGGATACGGATAGCTCGGCAGTCTCGCAACTCATCAGTCAGAAGCAGGTGGAGCAATTGCCGCTCAACGGCCGCAACTTCCTGAACCTGCTCTTTATTGGCGCGGGTGCCGTTCAGACCACCGGCGAACAGGGCCAGATGCGACAGGGGGAAGGGAACGCCATCAGCATCAACGGCGGAAGGCCAACTTCCAACAACTACACGTTGGACGGCCTGGTAAACACCGACACAGCCTTGAACACGCCGGCCGTCATCCTGTCGCAGGACGCCATCCAGGAGTTCAAAGTGCAGAGCGAGACCTACTCCGCGGAGTATGGTTTCAGCGCCAATCAAGTCAACATCGTCAGCAAGAGTGGTAGCAATCAACTGCACGGTGCGGCGTTCGAATTTCTCCGCAACGACGCCTTCGACGCCAAAGCTCCGTTTCAGTCCGCTATTCCTGAACTACGGCAAAATCAGTTTGGCTTCGTCCTGGGTGGCCCGATCTACATTCCAAAACTGTATGACGGTCGCAACAAGACCTTTTTCCTGGTGAACTACGAAGGCTGGCGCATTCGCAACGGCATAAATCAGGATATTTTCAACGTTCCCGATCCCGCCCAGCTGGGCGGTGATTTTTCGGGCTCGGGCCTGATGCCAGTTACCGCCGGTTGCATCCCGAGCGCGACCAGTTTCTGTATGCCCATTGACCCGACTACGGGCGCTCCCTTTCCGGGCAACATAATTCCGAGCAGCAGTTTTTCGCGCCTGGCAAAAGTGGCAATCGGGGCCGGGCTCTTCCCTGCGCCCAATTGCTTTACCAGTGATTGTCACGGGAACTATCGCCTGACCACCGCTTTGCCCAATACGGTCAATCAGCAGACCTACAAGCTCGACCAACAACTGGGCCGTTTTGGCTCGATGTTCTTTCGCTATACCACCGCGCAATACGAAAACCAAAACATCAACACTGCGGTCTCGCTTCCCTTCGGAATTGGCACCTTCAACGAGAAATCCGAGAGCTGGATGATTTCGCACACCATTCCTCTCCGCCACAATATCGTGAACAACTTCCGCTTCGGACGCCTGGAGCCGATCTCGATACAAGCCGGAATTGCCGCACCTGCTTCAGACATAACTGCACTCGGTCTCACCGGTGTGTTCCCCAACTTGCCTGCCTATGCTCGTCTGTACCCGGGCATTTCATTTCAGGGCCTCAACAGCACGGCCTTCGGCAGTCAGGGCAATGACGTCACCACGAGTGATATACCGACGTGGGAATTTGCCGATTCGCTTTCAATGACTCATGGCCGGCACACCATCTCGGTGGGCTTCGATTATCGCCGTTGGGTGCAGAAGCGTGACCTCTCCAATGACTTCCTCGGTCAATTCAACTTCAACAATGACACCATCAGCCAGAATGGCGGCGGTTGCCCCAACGCATCGAAAGACTGCGGCACCGGCAATTCGGTTGCGGACTTCCTGCTCGGCTACTACAACAATGCCTCGACGTTTCAGCCGGGACCGTTTAGTCCGGCTAATGTCGCCGGCAACCTGAACCAGTATCATTTCCAGTATTTCGCTCCGTACATACAGGACGATTGGAAAGCGAGCAACCGCCTCACCTTGAATCTGGGTCTACGCTGGGACTACCGCACCGTACCATTCGAGCAGGACAACAAGATGTTCTGGTTTGATCGCGCCAACGCGGGAGGCGGACTATGCTACGCGGATAAGAGCCTGGGCACTGCAAGCGTCTCGGGACTGGGCGGCCCGATCGCCCCTGACGGCAATGGCTTCTACCGGTACTGTGGCCGAAACAATCCCGCTGCTGCGTCGAAAAAGCCGTTTGCTCCCAGGATTGGCTTCGCCTATCGACTGGGCGACAAGACCGTGGTTCGTGGCGGGTACGGCATCTTCTTCGATTCCGCCGAGACTCGCGAAATTGACGACTCAGGAGACATCTATCCTTTTGTCGTCCGCGCCTCGCCGAATCCCACAACGGACGCCGCTCTGCCTAAGTTGACCGACAATATGTTTCCTGCCGTCCCTCTTCATCAGGTGACTCCAGCGCAGGATGGCAGCCAGTTCTTTGCCGTGATCATCTCGGAGTTTCCGCACAACCCTTACGTCCAGCAATGGTCTCTGTCAGTCCAACGTGAGTTGGCCAAGAACACCACTCTGGAAGTGAACTATGTCGGCAACAAGGGCACCCACCTGCTCAACCGGACGAACATCGGCCAGGGCCTTCCGCCGACGAATCCTACACTCTGTGACCCGAGCACAGGCGGCGATCCCGGGAACGCCGACTGCCCTGTGGCTGCCCGCAGGCCCTTCGCTAAGATTACGTCTGCGAATGGCTTTTTGGACAGCCAATGGAATGGATATTCCAGCTATAACGCAGGCAACGTTAAGCTGGAGCGTCGTTCCAGTTCCATCGCGCTGGTTGCGGTTTATACCTGGGCGAAGAGTCTGGACGACAAGTCCGCGGCCGCTGGTGTGGGCTCTACCAACGCATTCGCGGGTCACATGAACGAACACAATCAGAGTCTCGACTACGGTCGTTCCGATTTTGATGTCGACCAGCGTTTTGTAACCAGTGTCGTCTACCAGTTGCCGGTGGGGAGAGGTAAACGCTTTGGCGGCAATATGAACCGGGCAGCCGATTTGGCGATTGGCGGATGGCAAGTCACGGGTATCACCACCTTCCAGGCGGGATTCCCGTACTCCATCCTCGCCGCCAACAAGCTCGGCCTGCTTACAACCTTTACCCAGAGGGCTAACCTCGTCCCCGGCTGCAACCCAAACAGTGGTTTCCACAAGAGCATCAACGAGTATTTCAACACTGCGTGCTTCGTCCAACCGCTTGCGGGCCAATTCGGCAACAGCGGGCGCGACATTCTGCGCGGGCCGGGTATCAACAACTGGGATATGGGCATAGGCAAAGACTTCAAATTTACTGAGAAGGTTGCCTTCCAGTTTCGCGCCGAAGCGTTCAACGTGTTTAACCATGCTCAATATGGATACGACCCCAACACCGCTACGAGCATAGGTGCGCCGGTGGACAACAATCCCAATGACACCGCGTACGGCAAGGTTATCGCCGCCCACCCGGGGCGTATTATCCAGCTGGGAGGGAAGATAGTCTTCTAGGCAGCGTCCCCGTGGCTAAGATCCGCCAGGCCGTCTTCGGCGTGGCGGATTTTGTTTGAGGTACACTCGCCCTTGGTGATTCAGTTTTCCAGAGTTCGTTGGCTGGCCGCGTTGGCCCTGATGTGCTGCTGTGCTCTTTGTGCGCTCGCGCAGACCGTGGACGCGGCAGAGAAATACTCTGGGCAGGGACAGCGGGCGCTCGCACAGAGCAACTACGCCGAGGCCGAGGCTGCCTACGAGAAACTGCGTGAATTAGAGCCCAGCGTGGCAGAAGTGCATGCCAATCTTGGCCTGATCTATTTCCAGGAGAGGAAGTACGAGCAAGCCGTCCCGACTTTACGTCAAGCTCTGAAGCTTAAACCGGCCCTGCCGAAAACCGGCGCATTGTTGGCGATGTCACTGTCTGAGTTGGGCCGATACGGCGAGGCTTTGCCCGGCCTGGAGAAGGGTTTCCGCCAGTTAACCGACCCTCCGATCAAACGCATGTGCGGTCTTCAGTTGCTGAGGGTCTACACCGGCCTACGGCGTGACGGCGAGGCGGTGCAAGTGGCGCTGGAGCTGAATCGGCTCTATCCGAGCGATCCGGAGGTCCTATACCATACCGGGCAGATCTTTGGGAACTTTGCCTTTTTGACCATGCAGAAGCTCGCGCAGGTGGCCCCCGCTTCGATCTGGAGGCACCAGGCTGAAGCTGAAGCCTACGAGAGCCAGGGATCGAACGATGCCGCCATCAGCGAATACCGTCAGGTCCTCTCGGTCGATCCCCGCCGACCGGGCATTCATTATCGTCTGGGTCGAACCCTGCTGGCGCGTTCGCGGCAAAGCAATACACCGGATGACGTGGCTGCGGCCTCGAGAGAGTTTGAGCAGGAGCTACAACTCGAACCCGGCAATGCCAACGCCTCCTATGAACTGGGAGAAATCCATCGCAACGCGGGAGAGTCCGATGAGGCCCGGAAATTCTTTGAGCAGGCTTTAAAATATTATCCGGATTTCGCGGAAGCTCACCTCGGTCTGGCCGCAGTCCTCATGTTGCTGCAGAAACCCGATCTGGCGCTTCCACATCTGCAAAAAGCCGTCACGCTGAACCCCGGAAACGAGGTCGCCTGGTACCGCCTTTCGCAAGTTCACGGAATGCTGGGCCATGACGGGGAGCAGAAAAAGGCGTTCGCGGAATTCCAGCATCGGCGAACCCAGAAATCAAGCTGGCAGGAAGCCGCAAAACAGATCTTCTCGCCTGAAGAAGTGACGCGGCAACAACTCGACCCGAATGCGCCGCAATAGGCACGTTGAAGGTTGCTACTTCCAGCCCACGCTGGGCACGATCCCGACGCCTTCTTTCACCGTCATCAAACGGTTTACGCCCTCGTCGGACACGGTCTGCCAATCGCCATTCGGCCAGCGAATCTTGACCTCTGCATTCTTGGCCTGGGCAAGCCCAAAGTGAAGCCGGAAATCATTGCAGGACAAGAAACTCGATTGACTTTGCACCTCCTGGGTCTGTATCGAGTCTCCAGTGTTCACGATCACGCGCGCGCCGATAGCGCTGCGATTGGATTTTGTGCCGATCAGTTTCACCTTCAGCCAGGAATTGTTGCCCGTAACATCATTTCTAAGCAGCGAAGGCGGTTCATTCAGATTAACAATGAGCACGTCGAGATCGCCGTCGTTATCGAAGTCGCCGAAAGCGCAACCGCGGCTGTTGTGTGACTCCTGAATTGCGGGTCCGGCCTGATCCGTGAGCTCTTCGAATCGCCCCTTTCCCAAATTGCGAAACAGCATTCTCGGATCTTTTGCGGGAAACTCGGAGTGGCGTTTCTCGATCTCAGGAAAAGTGTGTCCCGCCACTACAAGCAGATCGGGAAGGCCGTTGTTGTCGAGGTCTGCGATCCCGGCGCCCCAGCATACAAAGCGATTCTCCACCGCCAAACCAGCGCTTGGACTCACTTCTTCAAAATTGGCCTTGCCCATGTTTCGATAAAGATCGGGTGTGTCACCCTCAAAATTCGTTTTAAAGATGTCGAGGCGACCATCGAGATCATAGTCGCCCACCGCCGCGCCCATTCCCGCCTGCTCCTGGCCGTCCTCGCCGTAAGCCACGCCGCGAATCGCCCCCTCTTCTCGAAAAGTGCCGTCATGATTGTTCATGAATAGCAGGCTCGGGGTGGAGTCGCAAGCCACATAAATATCCGGCCAGCCGTCATCGTCAAGATCAGCCGCGATTGCGGTTAGCCCATAACTATTCTTAGCGGCCGCGACTCCAGACGCGATGCTAACGTCGGCAAAGGTCCCGTCTCCTTGATTCCGGTAAAGGCTGTGCTGGCCATGAGGAAACCCGCGCGGGCCGCAGGTTACGGGCACTTCCAGCCAGCGGCAGTTCGCCGTCTGACCCGGCTTGGGGGCCTTTTGCAAATCGAAATCAAGATAGTTGGCGACAAACAAGTCCAAGTTGCCATCGCGGTTGTAATCTAGGAAGGTGCATCCCGTGCCCCAGCGGTTGGCTGCTTGAGTCAGACCGGCGGCCTGGCTTACGTCAGTGAAAGTTCCGTCGCCATTGTTGCGGTAGAGGACGTTCTGCCCCCAGTAAGTAACGAACAGATCGTCGAAGCCATCGTTGTTGTAATCTCCTACGCAGACGCCACAGGCCCAACCGGTCTTCAGCAGTCCCGCACGCTCGGTCACGTCCGTGAAGGTGCCGTCCCGGTTGTTCTTGAACAGGCGATTGCTGGTACCGGCTGGGGCGTTGGCCACGTGAGTACCAGATAGCAGAAAGACATCGAGCCAGCCGTCATTGTCGAAGTCGAGGAAGGCGCAACCACAGCCCAGGGTTTCGACAATGTATTCCTTGTGGTCGCTTTCACCGTAAACCGTGACCGCTCGCAAACCCGCCTGTGCACCTACATCGCTGAACCGTGCATTAAAGGGAAGACCGGATGGTTTGGCCCGGGGCTGCGCCGGGGCCTTATGCGCGGTGACACCCTGACCGAGACAAGCGCTGGCTGTAGCGCCGAACAGTCCGGTGAGAAAGATCCGTCGTGAAGTTGCCATGCAAGCGCAGCCTGCTACTCCAGGTTGAAAACTTCCTTCATCATAGCCAACCGCTCGCCCGGTTGAAGATCAGGCACGAGCGCAAAATACTTGGCCATCTTCGCTTGCCAGGGCAACTTCACGGGATCGTTGGCCAGCGCGTTCCAAACCGAGTCAAAACCTTTGACTCGCATGACCAGAACCAGATCCTGCTCGGGGCGAAAGCTCGAATCATCCGAACTGTCTGGCGGGCGACATTAGGGAAGCGTGACCACGGCCACCGAGAGTCCGTTGAGGGTGACCGTGTCGCTGGTCAACTGGGTCGAAGTCGGTGGATCAAATGCCGTAGTCTGGTCCACGTAGTCCTCCTGCCCGCCGGTTGCGCCGGGTATGGAGATCTCGAATGGATGGTCACGCTTGTTGACCAGCAGAATACGCCGCTTGCCGTCAGGCTTTACCACCGCGAGCGAATAAAGATAAGGAGCCACGGCGGAGCCAAACGGCTCCGTTTCCACCATCTTGTCGCCCGGCCCGAAGTTTTCGCAGTCCACCATAGAAACACTGGGAAATTGTGTTGGGTAGCCAACCAGTTGTGACTCGCCGGCCACGTCAACGCCCATGCGAGTCAGCTCGCCGAAGATGTAGGCGTACATGGCGCAGGTCAGGTTCCAGTAAGAACTCGGGATCGGCTGGGTGACATGTCCCGGCTGGTCCTGCATCACGTCATCCGCGGAGATGGCTCCGATCTCGTCCACCGTCGTTTTGGTTTCCGGAGACAGTCGCTTCCGGATCGTCTCCACATAGCGGACTGTACTGAGGAAACCGTCCGCATACGCGAAGAACGTGTAGGGCTGTATGGTGGGATTCTGATCGCCCGTCGGCACTGCATAAAAATGGTAGGAAATGAAATCGAGCGGAATGCCCGGCTTGTGATTCTTGGGATTGAGAAAGTATTCGAACTGCTCCGGGTGCAGAGAGGGTTGGGCAAGCGCCAGTCCCACGAACTTGGTTTGAGGCGCAACCCGCCGGATCGACTCGACCACCGCGTCATAGATTTTCGTGTAGATTTCCGGCGTCATCTGGTGCTCGAACTCAATTTCGTTCAGCACCTCCCAGTAGGGAATGGAGTAATGATAACCGGATTCATGGCGCTCGCCGAACTCGTCGGTAAATCCGCCTTGTGTGTACCATGAAAAAAGACGGCCGTAGTAGTCGCCAATCTCTTTCATAGTAGGATCGCGGGGCTCAGTTCCCTGTGTGTAATCCCATACCGGTTGGTCCGGATCGGCAGGGTAGGTTACGGGCTTGTCGGTCTTGAACATCCATGCCGGAATCGTGCTGAAGTTCAGAATCACGGAATGGCCCTTGGTAGCCTCGAGAAAATCAATGGTCATAGGATCAATCAGAGAAAAGTCCCACGATGTCTTGCGGTCCGCCGGCGGTTCGAGTTCCGCAATGCCGAGCCTGGGGTAGGGAAGCCAAGGAACATAGCGGACATAGTCGGCCTGCACATCGTGCAGTGTCTTGAAGACATTGTCGTGGATAGGCGTCCCGCGCCGCAGTGGAGGGTTCACGACCACTTGGAGCGTTGCGCTTGTCTTCGAAACCGCAGTTACTTTGTCCCACAGGGCCGCGACTTTCGCGGGCTGGTCTTTATCCGTGTCTTTGTTCTGGGCAAAAGAAGTCGAGACTGCCACCATGCCACAGAAAAGCATTGCCACTAATAACGGCTGCCGGTAGGGTCGACTCATCCGAGTCCTCCGTCTGAAAGCACGCAGCATTGTGCTGGTATTGCGCTTAACATTCAATAGGAAAATAAACTTGCTATTGACAAAAGCCGTTGCAGGATACTACAGTTCAGCCCTTTGAAGCGAGTAGGATCTGTGCCGACACACATTCGCCACCCTGTCCGCCGCCGTATCAATCAATGGATAAGCCGAGATCAAACCCCGGGTTGAAGATTGGTCTCTTCGGCATCGGCTTGGACGCGTATTGGCCGCAGTTTCCCGGCCTGGAAGATCGGTTGAAAGGATACGTCCGGCAGGTCGCCCAGCACCTCGAGGGGGCCGGCGCCCAGGTTGTGAACCTTGGCCTGATCGATACTCCCGAAAAGTCCCAGGCCGCAGGGCATCAGTTCCGCCAGGCCGACGTTGACCTCATTTTTCTTCAGGTCACAACCTACGCCCTCTCCTCGACTGTGCTTCCGGTCGTCCGGCGGGCCAAGGTTCCCGTAATCATTCTAAATCTCTCTCCGTCAGCCGCCATTGATTACGACTGGTTCAACCGTCTAGGCGACCGGACGAAAATGACTGGCGAGTGGCTGGCCTACTGCCAGGCTTGTCCGGTGCCGGAAATCGCGAATGTTTTCAATCGCTGCAGCATTCCTTTTTTTCAGGTTACAGGCATGCTCGAAAATGACCCGGTCGCCTGGAACGAAGTCTCGGCGTGGGTCGAGGCCGCGAGGGTTGCTCAAATCATGGAGCACAATCGCCTCGGCGTGATGGGCCATTATTACGGGGGAATGCTCGACATCTACTCCGACCTCACTCAGCAATGTGCCTACTTCGGTGGACACATCGAAGTCGTGGAGGTTGACGAGCTGGCAGCCCTGCGCCGGCAGGTGCAGGACCGTGAAATAAAGACGCGGGTGGCAGAGTTCCGCCAGAGTTTCGACGTCCAATCCGACTGCCAGGCCGAGGAACTGGACCGCGCGGCCCGCACGTCCGTGGCGCTAGATCGGCTGGTTGAGATTCACCAGCTCGGGTCTTTGGCGTACTACTACCAAGGGACAGGGAATCCAGAGAACGAAGATGCCATCAGCTCGATCATTCTCGGCACCAGCCTGTTGACAGCTCGTGGTGTTCCGGTGGCCGGTGAATACGAAATCAAGAACGCGCAGGCCATGAAAATTATGGACAGCTTTGGCGCGGGCGGGTCTTTCACTGAATATTACGCCGCCGATTTCGCAAATGACGTCCTGCTGATGGGACACGACGGCCCTGGCCATATCGCAATTGCCGACGGCAAGACCAAGGTTCGTCCGCTGAAGGTTTATCACGGTAAAGTGGGCCGGGGATTATCGGTGGAAATGTCTGTCAAGCACGGTCCGGTGACACTGCTGTCGGTAATTCAAACCGTCGATGGAAAATTGAAGCTGCTGATGGCGGAAGGCGAGTCCGTAGCCGGCCCGATTCTCGAGATCGGGAACACGAACAGCCGCTACCGATTCCCCATTGGTGCCAGACATTTTATGAACGAATGGAACGTGCACGGCCCCGCGCATCACTGCGCCGTAGGCGTGGGACACATTGCGGGCAAGCTGAAAAAGCTCGGTGCCTTAACCGGTATCGAATCCATTTGCGTGTGCTGAAGCGGTTTCACGGACCGCTTCCCACAACCTGTTTCAGCTCCCCGTTCCCTCCCCGATCCGGCTCAAAGCGCGAGCCGCGGCTGCGATACTGTACGACGATTACAACCCCGATATACAGGTTGCGTTCCCGCCAGCTAATTCCAACCTCCAAGCGAGGCCGCGGTCAGAATCGGGGAAGACTGTTGCCGTGAAATGGGAATCGCAGAAGCCCGTGGGAGTCAAGAGGCGCATGCTCCAAGACGTTTCGCAACTTTCACCGGCGAGTGAGGTACGAGGGTCCGCAGCCAGGCTGCGAACTCGCGCATGGCACGGCTGACAAAATGCCGCTTCGCGCGGAGATATCCGATGCGCCTGAAGCTGTTGCCTTGCAATGGAACCAGTTTGCAGCCCGCGGAATGGGAGGAAGCCATGGCTGGTATGACCGTCACTCCGAAGCCTGCTCGTACCAGCTGGAAGATGCTGGCAAGTTGGTCGGTTTCGAATATGGAGCGAAGTTCCGCTTTAGCCCGGGTGCAGGTCATCAGCACATCCTCACGCAAGCAGTGACCCTCTTTGAGCAGGAGGAGACGCTCGTTCCGCAAGTTCTGCAAATCGACGGCGCTCTCCCCGGCCAGTGGATGTTGCGCCGCCACGGCCAGGAATAGGGGTTCTCGGGCCAGTTCACTGCATACGATGTCGGGATTTCGCACCGGTAGAGCCGATAGGGCGAGATCAAGATCGCCCGCTTGTAACTGTTCCACCAACCGGGGAGTTGTGTCCTCAATCAATTGCAGGTCAACTTTCGGAAAACGGTTTAGAAACTCGCCAATTCGAGGAGCGATAAAGTAAGGCATGATGGTCGGAATCACGCCGACCCGGAGTTTTCCCCGAACGCCCTCTTGCAAATTGTCCAGCGAGGATTTCGCTTCGGCGACCTGCTGCATGATTTCCGCAGCCGGTTGCCGCAGGGCCTCGCCGTACGTAGTGAGCCGGATGGAACGGCCCAGACGCTCGAACAAAGGACTGCCGACCTGCTTCTCAAGCTTGCGGATCTGCTGGGACAGCGAAGGTTGCGTGATGCCTAGCTGTTCCGCAGCGCGCGTAAAACTGCCTGCACGGACGATGGCAGAGAAGCAACGTAGTTGGTGAAGCTCCATGATTTGTCCCCGTGGCCAACAAATGCCCGAAATGAACCCATAGGATTCTCTTATGTCACATATCAGTTTAACAATGTTTTCCCTATGGGGTGTAGTCTCCTAGACTGAGGTCAGGGAGTCGGGCTGCGGCAGACCGCGACAGAATGTTCGGACACCTGATCCCTTGACGCAAAGTTAAACCTGCAGGAGAAGAAGATCGGATGGCTTTCTTCCGAACTCTCTGATGAAACTCGTGAAGCAAGCCGTGGTTCTTCAAGCTTCCGATTTCAACACCTGGCGCGCCGTTTAGCGGAGCCCTGATCAACAACGATCCAACGCATACATAGGAGAAAATCATGAATAAGAAGAAACTGACAACGGCAGCTGGACGTCCCGTGGGCGACAACCAGAATTCGCTCACGGTTGGGCCTCGCGGTCCGGTTGTGTTTGAAGACTTTCTGCTTTTCGAGAAGATGGCCCATTTCAATCGTGAGCGCGTGCCCGAGCGGGTGGTGCACGCGAAGGGTTCCGGTGCGCATGGCTATTTTGTGTGCACCAATCCAGACATGCCTCAATACACCAGCGCAAAGCTTTTTTCTGGAGTAGGGAAGCGAACCCCGACTTTTATCCGGTTCTCGACGGTTGGCGGAGAGAAGGGGTCGGCTGACACCGAGCGCGACCCGCGCGGCTTCGCACTCAAGTTCTACACCGAGGAAGGGAACTGGGACATGGTGGGGAACAACACGCCCGTCTTCTTCATACGGGATCCCTTGAAGTTCGGCGACTTCATTCATACCCAGAAGCGCGATCCGCAGACCAACTTGAAGTCACCCACAATGATGTGGGACTTCTGGTCGCTTTCGCCAGAATCGTTGCACCAGGTGACCATTCTTTTCTCCGACCGCGGCACTCCCGACGGCTATCGTCATATGGACGGTTTCAGCAGCCACACCTTTAGCCTGATCAATAGTCAGAACGAGCTGTTCTATGTGAAGTGGCACTTCAAGAACAAGCAGGGCATCAAGAACTTCACTCGCGAGTCGGCTGACGAGATGCGGGGCAAGGATCCCGACTACTCGCAGCGCGATCTGTTCCAAGCCATAGAACAGGGCGACCTTCCCAAATGGCGGGTCGCGGTGCAGATCATGCCGGAAAAGGAAGCCGACACATATCACCTCAACCCGTTTGATCTGACTAAGGTCTGGCCGCATAAAGATTATCCCCTGATCGAAGTCGGACAACTGGTGCTGGATCGCAACCCCGAGAACTATTTTGCCGAAGTCGAGCAGGCCGCATTCGATCCCAAGAACGTCGTGCCCGGTATGGGTTACTCTCCGGACAAGATGTTGCAGGGACGGTTGATCTCGTATCCGGATGCGCACCGGTATCGGATTGGGGTCAACTACGACGCTCTTCCGGTGAACAAACCACAGTGCCCGGTTCATACCTACCACCGGGACGGTGCGATGCGTTTCGACGGGAACGAGGGGTCAGCTCCGAACTACGAGCCGAATAGCTTCAATGGTCCGGCAGAAGACCCGGCGTATCGCGAACGAGCGCGGACCATCAGTGGTTCCGTGGACCGGCACAATCACCGCTCCGACAGCGACTATTACACTCAGCCCGGAAATCTGTTCCGATTGATGACCCAGGATGCGCGTGAGCGGCTGGTTGGCAACATGGTTGCCAGCATGGGCTCGGTTCCGCGCGAGATTCAGGAACGCCAGATCCGCCATTTCTACAAGGCCGATCCGAACTGGGGACGCGGCGTGGCCGAAGGCTTGGGACTTCGGACCGAAGAAGTGCTGAACGGCGAGCTGGCAACGACCGGCGATTAACATCAAACCGGCTGCGTCCGAGTAGCTCCTGAAGCGATCGAGCGCAGCCGTTCATCTTCTCCCGGAAGGGTTGGCTCTTCGATTGCCGTTCGGCGGAACGATCCCGGTTCATTCCGCCTCCAGCCCGTCATCGATTCTTGGCCGCTTCGCCGGCTGCCGGCATACAGGTTGACGTGGCACGTGCGATCAGCCGGTGTTTCTCATCTGCGATCGTGCATTCAACCAAACCTACGGTGCGTCCCCGCAAGACAACGCCGGCTGCCGCTTTCAGGGGCCCCCTTCCAACACTGCACGAAGAAAGGTGATCTTTAGCTCGAGCGTCGTAAAGCTTGCTTCGAGCTGGGTGTACTTGCGAACGCGACTCCCAGGGCAGCGTTTGCCAAATCGCGTAAAATCCCTCCGTGCAGAGTCCCCATCGGGTTGGCATGTTGTGCTCCAGCGCGAAATTCGGCAACGGCGTGTCCATTGGATTGATTGATGAAATTGATGCCAAGAAAATCCGCTACCGGAAAAATTGTCGGCAGACCGTGTTTTCCGGAAAGCTTATTGTCCATGTCAGTTGTCCCGATGTCATTTTTCGCGCTTCAATCTCCACGCTGGATCGTGCTGGGCTCAACGGCCGAAGGGGGGCTACAGCGGGCAAGAAGGAAGCAATTAAGCCGGAATGAGGCCGGTGTGATCGTGACTGTGACGTACCGGACGTGATGGCGCGTTTAAGTCTACAATCTGTGCGACCAAACACAAGTTTCTGTATCTAATGAAGTCATTCGGGTAGCATTGCAGTCCGCAATCATTTCGTTGGTATTAAACTCAAGACCGATCATGGCCAAACCAATATTGTTAAGCGTGGATGACGACTCCGATGTTTTACGGGCGATCGAGCGCGACCTGCGGTCGAATTACGGTGCCGAATACCGGGTGATCGGAAGCGATGCTCCCGAGGGGGCACTGGAGCTTTTAAAACAGTTGAAGGTTCGCAATGACAGCGTGGCCTTGCTGCTGGCCGACCAGCGCATGCCTCATATGGACGGCGTCGAATTTCTGAAGGAAGCAACCCGCTTGTTCCCCGACGCGAAGCGGGCGCTGCTTACCGCCTACGCGGACACCACCGCCGCCATCAGCGCCATTAATGAAGCGAATATCAATTACTTTTTCCTCAAGCCCTGGGATCCGCCCACGGAACATCTGTATCCGCAGTTGGATGATTTGCTGGACGACTGGCAAGCATCCTATCGCCCAACCTTCGAGGGCATCCGGGTGTTGGGCACGCGCTGGTCCCGCCGGTCGTATGAGCTGCGTGATTTTCTGGCACGCAACCATGTTCCGTATCAATGGATGGACGTTGAGCTTTCCGCCAATGACCCGGAAACCAAGCGGCTTCTGGAAGCGCTCGGGCCGGAGGCGGCCAGTCTTCCTGTAGTGCTCTTCACCGATGGGACGAAGCTTTTGGAGGGCGCTCCGACCGAGGTTGCGCAGAAGGTCGGGCTGCGAACCCGGGCACAAACCAGCTTTTACGATTTGGCCATCGTTGGCGGAGGGCCGGCTGGTCTGGCTGCTGCCGTTTATGGCGCGTCGGAAGGCCTGCATACGGTGATGATTGAGCGCGAGGCACCGGGCGGTCAGGCGGGGATGAGTTCGCGCATTGAGAATTATCTCGGATTTCCGAACGGACTCAGCGGCGGCGATCTGGCCCGGCGAGCCGTGGTGCAGGCCCGCCGTTTTGGAGTCGAAATCCTTTCGCCTCAGGAAGCGGTGGGCATCAGAACCGAGGGCTCGTACCGGATCATCAAGTTGGCCGACGGTCTCGAGATCTCCTGTCACGCACTGATGATCGCGACCGGCGTGCAGTGGCGGCGCCTTGAAGCTCCGGGAATCGACCGCTTGCAGGGGGCGGGTGTTTACTATGGCGGTGGCGCCACCGAGGCTCTGTCCTGCAAAGGCGAGATCGTCTACGTTGTGGGCGGGGCCAACTCTGCCGGCCAGGCGGCCATGAACTTTGCCAAGTTCGCGGATCGCGTCGTGATCCTGGTGCGTGGGGATTCTCTCGCCAGCACCATGTCGCAGTACCTGATTGATCAGATCAAGGAAATGTCCAACATTCAACTCTGGGCCCACGCCAGCGTGGCCGAAGTGCGTGGGGACGCGCATCTGGAGGAGATCTCGATCCTGTGCTCGGATACCAACAAGATCGAGCGGGTGCCCGCCACATCGATGTTCATCTTTATTGGAGCGCTGCCCCGCACCCAATGGCTGGGAAACCTGGTCGAGCGAGACGAGCGCGGTTTCCTGCTGACTGGTCCCGATCTCGTCAGTGATGGGAAACATCCCAAGGGTTGGGCTCTCGACCGCGATCCGTTCCTGCTGGAGACAAATGTTCCGGGTATTTTCGCGGTCGGCGATGTGCGCCATGGTTCCGTGAAACGCGTGGCTTCCGGAGTCGGCGAAGGATCCGTGGCGGTGCAATTCATCCATCAGTACTTAAGCAAGGTGTAGTGACCGAATGACGGACAAGTCAGAACTGCTTCGCGTGCCCGTATTCGCCGATCTGCCTGACGATCAGATCGCCTGGTTCCTCGGGCAGTCGGAAGAAGTACACATCAAGGCAGGTGATATTTTCATGCGCGCCGGTGATCCGGCAGAATTCATGGTTGTGATTCTCGACGGAACCCTTCAGGCACGGGGCGAAATCAATGGCGAAATAATTGCGATTTCGATTAAGTCGGGGAGTGTCACCGGGGTGCTTCCCTTCTCGAGGATGAAGCAGGCTACCTTGACCGGCCGCGCAGTCACCGATAGTCATATCCTGCGATTTCCGGCTTCGCTGTTTCCCGATCTGGTGCAGAAAATGCCAGAGCTCACCCGGCGTCTCGTAGGCCTCATGTCTGACAGGATTCGCGAGACCACTCGCATCGAGCAACAGAAAGACCGGCTGGCGGGTCTAGGAAAGCTTTCCGCAGGTCTCGCCCACGAACTCAACAATCCCGCTTCTGCGGCCAAGCGTGCCACCAGCCAGTTGCGCGAGATACTGAAACGAATCCGGGATGCCAGTCACGACTTGGGAAGGCGCGAACTCACCCCAGCCCAGAAGGCCGAAATTGAGAAGCTGGAAGCTTCGTTCGTGCAGCGGGACGAACCACCGCCAGATGCGCTGACCATCAGCGACCTGGAAGACCAGATTGATTCCCTGTTACGCAGTCACGGGCAGAACGACCTGTGGCAGCTGGCGGCCGATCTGGCGCGGAGGAACGTCAAGCCGGAGGCGCTGGAATCATTGTTCTCAATCCTCGACGCCGACACCGCCCGTGCAGCTCTGGTTAGGATCGCTGCTTCGGTGGAGGTGGCGGGCCTGTTAAACGAAATCGAGAGCAGCACGGCACGAATCTCCGATTTGGTGCGCGCCATTAAGGAATATACCTACATGGACCAGGCTCCGGTGCAGAACGTGGATATCGTAAAAGGCCTGGAAACCACGCTCACCATCCTGAACCACAAACTCAAGCGGGGGATCGTGGTCCAGCGCAACTATCCGCCGGTTCCTCTGCTCATAAACTCATTCGGGAGCGAACTCAACCAGGTGTGGACCAACATCATCGACAATGCCATCGACGCCATGGGCGGCAAAGGCGAGTTGCGGGTTCGAGCCTATCGCGAGGTTCCCTGCGTTGTGGTTGAGATCGGCGATAACGGTCCCGGGATTTCCGCGGAGATCAAGGACCACATTTTTGAACCATTCTTTACTACCAAGGGAGTGGGAGAGGGGACCGGCCTCGGTCTCGACACAGTTCAGCGAATTGTGAAGAAGCACCGGGGAAATATTCAGGTAAGCTCGAAACCCGGAGACACTCGTTTTCAAGTGTATCTCCCGCTGGCACAAGCTCCGGTCTAGATTGTTCCTTTGGTTTGAGCGTAGCCCACGGGTTCACTGACGAGGAGCAGGGCGAAGTCCCGAGCCAAGGATTTATTTCTTCCAGCGTAGGACACGAACCGGACCAGCGTACCACTGATCTCCAGCCCGGTATTGCATTCGCCCCGGTCCATGCTCCGGTGTACTGTCCATAAAGTCACCATGTGTGTATACGGCCACGTGCACTCCGTGGAAGGCTATGACGTCACCTTCCAGTAGGTCCTCGGTGATCACATCCTCGAACCGAGCCTGGGCCTGCACAACTCGTAGCTGTCCGTCACCGCCGTCCCACAACTCCTGCGCTTTGAGTTCCGGTCGGTTGGCGCGGCGGCATACAAACTGACTGCACGTTGCATCCAGGTAGGTCGGGCTGGGCCAAGGAAATAACGCTAGCGCGATTGTGGCGATGAGCAGTTTCATAGACGTGTCACTAACCATGCACTTTCGAGCCCATCGCGCCTCGCGCGGTCGTATGCTCGATGTCATTGCAAAGGCACTGGATAAGGCAGCTAGAAAACGTCCGAGATGCTGCGATGGAAAATGTTTTCTACTATTGGTGGGGAAATGATTTTCCCTCGCGAACCTGCGGGTCCTTCCCGCGCCAGCCACGAGCGATACATGGCACTCTCGTGCTCTCATGTCAGCACATGGGAGCCATTGACAGCATGCCACGCTGCCATCCGACTTCACCCCGCTGCGGCGAAAGCGGTGAAATAGGTGGCGTACGGTGAAATAGGTGGCGTAGTATCCCCATTCCACCAAACAACCAGGTCGTGAATGTAATCGCCTGCTCTATTGCCACAATTACTGCCGAGTGAGCTGTCATCCAGGCCGACCACAGGGCCAAACCCCGGCTGCGGTCCGTCAAGAACCGCCCCAGCCGGGCATTGAGTTGGAATGCTGCTGGCAAATCCAGCGGCATTCTCGTTCTGATCGAACCAACATGGTCGCGGGCCGAGCGCTCTTAGTGGGTCGCGGTGGGAACCCGCAGGGGGCGGCGGACAATCGCAGTTGTAGATGATATAGGCGACTTTCCACTCGCCGCCAGTGCGCTTCAGGATCGCTACGTACCTTCCCACAGCCTCAATGAGCCCTGTTGGGGCTCCCGACATAGTCCGTTTGTAGGTGCCGACATCGTACGCGACATCTCCGTGAGTTGTGGTTTCTGTATGTGTGAAAGTAAATCCCGTGACCCTTACCCGACCCTTGAACATACCCTGGTAAAACCGCTCGATTGCAACGCGGCCTGTTATCGGGGGTTGGAACGGTGGCATCTCTACGGCGTCTTCTCGAAACAGTGCCGCTACTCCGGCCGCATCACGCCCAGTTCAAAATTCTGGCGCAAAGGAACATCGCCATTAACGCCCCGCATGCCCATGGCCCAAGTTTGGCAATCCAACGCGTCGGCTGCACCAACGTTGCATCCGAGCCAGCGCTCGGATCGCGGCCCGCAGATCTGTTCGTCGATTGACTTCGTGCTGGGTGCGTATCCACCGCCAGTGTGCCTGTTCGCTCGTTTTGGGAACAATTTCCTGTCATAGTTTTCTCCATCTCTTGAAAGTTGTTTTCGTGCTCTCGCCACTGCCGTGCCGGCGCTCCGAGTATCGGTGGGGGCCGCGCGTTCGGACTCCGGTATCTCGCTTGAGGCCTCGGCAGCGGAATGGCAGAGTGATTACGGGAAGAGAAGGCGCTGGACAATGACCGCCGATGACAATCGATTGACAAACCGCGCCAAAGATTCCGCCCTCGGCCAGGCGCCAACCGTCCCTGCCAACGACATTCGTGTTTTCATTGCAGCGCTCGCTCGACTGGGCTACAAAGCCGAATCGCTGGTTGCCGCAGCCGGGTTGGGCAGCTCCGCCATGGATGATCCCGACGCCAGGGTTCCTTGCGACAGGTTCGGGGCGGTCATAGGCCGCGCCATGCAAGAGCGGCCGATGAAGAACATGGGAGTACGGATTGCGACCGAAACCCCTATTGGGGCGTTTCCATTACTCGACTATCTGGTTCTCAGCTCCAACAGCGTCGGCGAGGGGATTAAGCAGCTTGCACACTACTTCCGGCTTGTGGGCAACCCCTGCACGCTGGAGGTCCACGATGAGGAAGATCCGGTCCGCGTTGTGGTTTGGGCCGTAAACAACTGTCTGGCTGTCGAATTCACGGTGTCACTCGTGGTGCTCAACTTAGGCAAAGAAACCGATGGACGGTTCCATCCCCAATGCGTCACCTTCACTCACAGCCCCGACGATGTAGCGGAAATCGAGCGAATTCTGGCGTGCGTTGTTCGTGCGGAAGCAGCGTGGAGCGGTCTGGAAATGAGTCGCGGAGCATGGCACCTGCCGTTTCGAAGAAGTGATCCCGTTCTCCGTCGCGTACTCGAACAACAAGCTGACGAAATCATCGCGCGTCTCCCTTCCGCGGACGGTGTAGCGTTCGACGTGCGCCGGGCGCTCGCGAAGAGGATCGCCCGAGGAGATACACGAATTGACTCGGTAGCCCTTGACCTCGCGACTAGCTCGGGGACACTACAACGACGGCTAGCGGCCGGGGGGTTCTCTTATCAGGATCTGGTGGAGTTGACGCGGAGGGAGGCGGCAGAAAGATATCTCACGGATCTATCGCTGTCGATTGCAGAGGTAGCCTACCTGCTGGGCTACTCCGAACCGAGCGCCTTGCACCGTGCTTTTAAGCGTTGGAACCACACGACCCCACAGGCCTTCCGCCATGCGCAGCACACAACGAGATCGACCGTCAGCACGGATCGGGGAGAGGGATCCAATTCAAGCAAGTCAGGGTGGTGAACCGCGCTATCGTCCATTCCGTTTCGTACACGAGCCCCATCCCGGCTCGTCGGGCGCTAGTTTTCCCTATTCATCACGGGAAGTGTACGACTTCAGCCATGCCGTCCAAGTCCCGTTCAAGACCGGGGCGTGCCACTCAAACGACTACGGCGTGTAGTTAAAATTGCTGATGTACATGTACCGGGTGGGTCCGATGGTGGCCATGCCGCCCCAGGTAGACTTATTGGTGCCCCACATATTGAACAGGAAGGGGGCGGGGGTGCTCGGTACTGCCTGGGTATGCGAGACCACGAGTTGGCCGTCAACGTACCAGTCGACATGAGCGGGTGCCCAGACAATTTTGAAGTCGTGGCTATTTTCCTGCTGAAATCCGGTGATCTCGGTGTCCTGGAAATTGGAGACTCCCTTCCAGTTGGTGCAGTCCACAGCGTCGGGCTTGTTTCCTACCTGCTCCATATCGATTTCAGTTGAGGAGTTGGGGGCGTACAGAAAGCCCGAAGAATCAGAACCCGAAAGAACGTTGTCCACCCGGGAAGTGAACTCAAACGTGCCATAGCTGAAAGTCTGCTTGGTCATGACTTCCGAGCCGCTCGAGAGAATCTGGCCACCGTTCTGGGTTTGCGTGAGGGACAAGACCAGCTCCGATCCCACAGACACGTTCATCGGATCGAAGGTGCCCAAATTTCCATTCACATTGCCCACCGGAGGAGCGGAACCGTTATGCGTCTCCCACGTGAATCCCGAGAAGGCGAATTCGCTGGGGCCGATTACCGAAGAACCGCTGCCCGAAGGCCCGCTGCTGGAAGTTCCACTACCAGAAGACCCGCTGGCCGTACCGCTCCCGGACGATCCACTGCTGGAGGTGCCGCTGCCAGACGATCCGCTGCTTGAGCCGCTGCTACCGGACGCTCCGCTATGAGCAGGCGTGGAGGGCATGGTTCCTCCACCGCACCCTGCCAGGAAACAAACGGCCAGCAATAGAACCGACATCCTCAGCATGAATATCCTTTTTAGTCGGGATTTGAAAATCCCTGGTGGCCAGACGGACGAGAATCTCAATTTCAGCTTGCTGAATTCTGAAGTCTTTTCCCGGCGTTCCGCTCGATCCCAGCACGGGCGTCTACATAAACGAGTTATCGGTTGACGAGCGTATTGGTTACTTCCTGATAATCAAAACGTAACACTGCGCCCGTGCAAATCCGCCGTTACGGAAGGCCCTGTTTAGGCTGGCACTGTCAGAGTAGCCGGCGTCCATGCTTTCGCTGCCCGCTTCATACCCAGGACAACGAAGCCCGAATGACGGACAGCCGTCTGCCTGTCTCGAGGACGGGTCATCTGACGGCGAGCCTTTCTCTGAGTCTTGCTGGTCTTCTAACTGCTTTTCCGCCGGGGGGGTTGGGATTACTTGCGCACTGTGCCTGGACTGTCTTGCGCCTGCCGCGAGAGTGGAAGATGTTTTCCTCTTCGGGTGAATGCTGTTCCCTCGAGGTCAGAAGCGGTCGTTACTTAAGTAATGCGCGGCGGTAATCAACCAGGCGTTACGAGACCCTGTCCGGACCTGGCTGCTGGCGCGGCTTTCAAGCCAGGCAAATCCGTTAAGTGCCGTCCCTAGCGGCAATTCCGAACAGACGGGCGGCAGCAGAGACAGCTGGCATCCATCCCGCGCGGTGATCCAACCACGTTGGCATCGGGTTTGCATTGTCAGTTGTGAAAGTTTCCTAACCGGACTATGAAAAAAAGTGTCAATGCGATCTTGATGGTGAGTTTGCTCACGGGCTGCTGCCTTGCGCAAACGCCCAACCTCAAGGTGCTGCCCTGGAATAACCATCCAGCCGCCTTGTCACTTACATTTGACGATTCGCGTGTAGTGCACCTGGATGTGGTGATTCCTGAACTGAACAAGCGGCATCTGCACGCAACGTTCTTCCTCATTGTTTCCAAGACGACCCGGTTGGATGAGTGGCGCAAGGCCCGGTTGCAAGGGCATGAGATTGGCAATCATTCTGTTTCCCACGAGCACGCGGCTGATTTGGGCAAGGCCACCGAGGAACTACAGGTAGAGGATGCCAAGAATTTTCTGGACAGCAATTTTAAGGCGGAGGTTCTCACCTTTGCTTATCCCTTCACTGAAGTTTCACCGGGACTGCTCTTCTGGGTAAAGAGATATGACTTCGCGGCGCGAGGGGGACGCGGAGACGGTAGTTTGGTCTACATCACACCGGACACGCAGCCTGATTGGTACGACCTGCCTAGCCAGCCCAGTTACACGAAATATGACGCCGCGGTTTACCGGGGCTGGGTGGACAAGGATTTTTCGATGAACGCTTGGACCACGCTTCAGATCCACGGCATCGGTAATGCTTCGACCGGATTCGAGCCCATCCCCAGCGAAACTTTCATTGATCTCCTTGACTACCTGAAAACCGCGGAAGGCAGGGGTCTTTGGGTGGCCCCGTTCGGCGAAGTTGCAGCCTACTTCCGCGCGCAGAAGATTGTGGAAACGGCCCAGCCGCAAGCGGCAAAAAGCGAAGCGACGTTTACCTGGCAGATTCCGGCTCCGTTCCCGCATGGCGTAATGCTGAAGGTCGCGGCGAGAGGCTCTGGAGCACGTCTTTTTCAGGCGGGACATGAGCTGCATCGGAGCAAGGACGGTGTCTACTCCGTATCTTTCGACTCACGCGAGTTGGTCGTGAAGGGTCAACTGTGAAAAAGCTTTGCGTGTTGCTCCCGGCAAAGGATGAGGCTGTGGGCATCGCTAAAACGTTGAAGAGCATTCTCAAGGCTGGGGTTCTACCTTCTGACGTCTACGTCATTGACGATGGTTCCAGTGACGGCACGGGAGACATTGCCCGTTCGTTCGACGTAAATGTCGTCAGAAACCCCAAGAACATTGGCAAAGCTCACAGTCTGGCCCGGCTGGCCACCGTGTCCGATTTGGTTTCGCGTTATGACTACATCTGCCTGATGGACGCCGACACTCAGGTCTCCGAGGACTATTTCCAGGCGGTAGGAGATAGTTTTGAGCAACCTGGCGTGGCGGTGGTTTGCGGCCGGGCCAAAAGCACTCCCCACAACTGGCTCACGGCGTATCGCTGCCTCGCCTACTGGATTTCGCACGCGGTCTACAAGGATGGGCAAAGCAACATGGGCGTAATTACGGTGACCCCAGGTTGCGCCGCCGCTTTCCGGGCCGACGTGTTCGCACAGCTTGATTGGAGCAACGACACGATCGTCGAGGACATGGACTGCACCATTCAAGTCCACCGCAAGAAACTGGGCAAGATCATTTACCAGAAGCGGGCGGTGGTCTCCACCCAAGACCCGAGAACCATTCGCGACTACATCAAGCAGATGTACCGCTGGCACTCCGGCGCCTGGCAGGTTGGCATGAAGTACGAAATGATCACCGGACTGACCAAGATCGACCTGGAATACAAGCTCCTGATGGGAGAAGGCGTAGTCTTTGCCACCCTGTTTTTGTTGCTGCCGGTCTGGTTACTTCTCTACCCAACCCTGGCGTTTTATGCAGTCGGCATGGACATGGTGGTTCTTGTCTTCCTGTCAATGATTTGTGCCGCCTGCGATCGACGAATCGATGTTTGTCTGTACGCAATGCTTTATCCGCTGTTGCGCTTTGTGGACTGTTCAATCTTTCTGTACAGCTTTTGGAAAGTCGTCATTCAGAAAAAACAGGTAAGAGGCTGGTTTGCGGTCAAACGGTACTGACAAGAAAAGTGGGACTATGAAAATGAAGTCGTTATTCGCGATATTCGTTGTTCTGGCGCTGACGGCTCTCTCGCCCGCTCAGGACGGTGCTCAGTCCGCGATGCAAGGCAGCTTGGTGGACGCAGTCGGACTGCCCGGACAGGGCTGGACATCGGTAGGCAACCTGAGTCCGATCGAGCACAACAATTTCTTTACTCAATCCTATTTCGAGCAGAGCGCGGCGATTTTCTCCACCTACTCGGGATCGATCACGGTAACGCCCTTCGTCGGCGTGGGCTTGGTTCTCGACACCAAAGGGTACGAGTGGAACAACAAGATTCAGCCCCGCCTGGGCGTAAAGGTAAACAAGTACTTCCGCAAGGGTGTGGTAAGTATCGGTTCCGCGTATTCCTACGAAGATCGCTTCAAGAGCTTCAACAGCAGCGGGCTCACTCTCTACGTCCAAGACTGGTTCGGCTGGCAAGCTGTCGCCGATAAATCGAGCCGTTTTCCCGGATCTTCGTGGATTGAAGTGGGGAATTTATCGCCGGTCGAGCGCGGCAACATCCTCGGTCTGGGTTATATCTCGCAGGGCGTCGTGGCTAAGAGATTTCAAAGGGCCACGCTGGTGCCGTACGTCGAGGCCACGATATTTCGTGACAGCAAGGGCTTCGATTGGGACAACCGAGCGACCTTCGGCGGCGGCGTGAAAGCCATTATCCCGCGGGACCAGATATACACCGAAGTGGGTGTGTCCTATCTCCATGAGAACCGCTTCGAGTCGGGTCTGGCGGCCGGTGGTCTCTCCGTGTTCACAAATTTCTCTTTCAACTGGAATCTCTTAGGCCGAAAGGTGGGGCGATAACATGCCAGTCCCCGGGCTCGGAAGTATTTCGGCCATCATTCACATGCTAGCGAAAGGTCCTGACGCAACGAGGTCAAAAAGTCTTATGCGCATACTTGGAACAGTTCTTCTCTCATTGCTCGTATGTCTGGGGGTGGCGGCGTCGGTTTCCGCCCAGGATTCAGCTTTACTACTGTCCTCGATCAGCCTGAGCTCAACCAGCGTGACCGAGGGCCATTCGTTACAGGGCACTGTGACGCTGAATATGGCCGCTCCCGGCGACGGAGTGGCAGTGTCTTTGGCCGCCGATCCAGCCGGGGCAGCCGTCGTGCCGGCCAGCGTAAAGGTTCCCGCCGGCGCGACCAGCGCGACCTTCGCGGTCAGCGCGAGCACGCCAAGTGCAGTCACGATCTACGGAAATTACGGGGTCACCAAGAGCGACTCGTTGTCCGTGGTGCCGCGAGTGTCGATTGATGAAATTGCGGATCGCGTGATTGAGCGCGAGCGCGCCCTGGTGGCGCAAATGCAGCACTTGCACCCGATTGCCGAAACCTACATCCAGAACCTGAAGTCGGACCACGATTCGGTTGTGGTCCCGGCCAGCGATCAATACTTCCTGGGACGGCTGGATCTGACCGACGGCGTGGGGGACCAGCTGTTTGAAAAGCAGACCGGTCTTAGCCTCCGCGCGCTGAACCCGTTCCCTGGCATCTTTTCCCGCAAATTTCTACCCGTAGGTTTCGCGCAGATGGTCATGCTCGACCGAGATTTCCAGAAAAAGAACTATGACTTCAAATTTGTCCGGCAGGAGTTCCTCGGGGAGGTGCGCTGCTTGGTGATGGATGTACAACCGAAAGGCAACGCGGGCGGACGGTTTCTAGGCAGGATTTGGGTCGAAGACCGCGACTACAACATCGTCCGCTTTAACGGCACCTATTCTCCTCGTTCCCGCTATAGCTACTACCTGCATTTTGATAGCTGGCGTTTAAATCTTCAATCAGGTTTGTGGCTGCCGTCGTATGTCTTCATCGAAGAGTCGAATTTCAAGGGCGTCGGCCCACTGCTTCCTGGCCTGCACTTCAAAGCTCAAACCCGCCTCTGGAGCTACGATCCGGAGCCGCTCAAACACAACCAGGAGTTCGCGGACATTCAGATAGACGCGGTCCAAGATCAGACCGATTCCGCCAAAGAGGCTGGTCCGGTCGAAGCGCAGCGCATGTGGGAGCGGACGGCGGAAGATAACGCGCTGGACCACCTTCAGAAAGTTGGATTGCTCGCGCCCTCGGGCAACGTGGACAAGATTCTGCAGACCGTGGTCAACAACCTGATCGTGACCAACAGTCTTGAAATCATTCCTGACGTTCGCTGCCGCGTGCTGCTGACTTCGCCGCTGGAGTCCTTTACCGTGGGCCACACCATCGTGGTCAGCCGGGGATTGCTCGACGTCCTTCCCGATGAGGCTTCTTTGGCGATGACTTTGGCTCATGAACTTAGCCATATCGCACTGGGTCACCGTATCGATACCAAGTTTGCCTTTAACGACCGCTTCTTTTTCCCCGACGTGAATACATTCCAGCGCCTGGATTTTGCCCGCAATTCCGCAGAGGAAGAAGCGGCCGACACCAAAGCAATGCAGTTGCTAGCGAACTCTCCTTATAAGGACAAACTCGGCACCGCCGGATTATTTCTGAAAGCCTTGCAAAGCGGCGCACCGAAGCTTACCAGCCTGATCAGGCCGCACCTGGGTAACCGCATGGAGGACGGAAAGACCATTCGGATGTCGGCCCTGCTCAGCAGCGCTCCGCCACTGGAAACGCAGCGTATCGATCAGATCGCGGCTCTTCCGCTGGGCGGCCGGGTCAAGCTGGATCCGTGGAGCAACCGGCTCGAGATGATGAAGAACAAGCCGGTGGTCCTGCTTTCGCCGCAGGAGAAGATGCCCTTCGAAGTTACACCGTTCTTTCCTTATCTGACCCGGCTCAACACCACACGGGTCGAGACGGCAGCGGCGGAATGACGGTACATTTTTCCGGGGTCTGCAAACGTATGAATCCACAACTGGCACTTTTCGTGGAGACTGACACCGGCTACTTTCATTGATCAAGTATCGTCCCACTGAAGTAGGCCCGGAGCGTCAGACCGACTACGACGCTCCCAAAGTTGGGGTTTATCGGTGCTCACTGCGGTTGCGATTTCGGGCCGATTTCGGGTAGAGATTGTCCCGGCATTGCGATCCTGTATGATTGAGATGGATGCCCAGATATCTGGTCACGGGGGTTGCAGGTTTCATCGGTTCCACCCTGGCGCACGCGGTGCTGGCACAGGGCGGGGGAGTGGTGGGCCTCGACAATTTTTCCACCGGCAACCACGAAAATCTGGCGGGCGTGCTGGACCGGATCGAGTTCCATGAGGCGGACTTGCTGGATCTGGACGCACTGCACCAGGCCTGCCGCGGAGTGGATTATGTTTTGCACGAAGCGGCCATCCCTTCCGTCCCTCGGTCCGTGAAGGATCCGCTGGAGAGTAACCGGGCGAACGTGGATGGCACGCTGAACCTGCTGGTGGCGGCGCGGGACGCAAAAGTGAAGCGCGTGGTCTATGCCGCTTCGTCCTCGGCCTACGGCGATACGCCCACGCTTCCCAAGCGGGAAGACATGCTGCCCTACCCCATCTCTCCCTACGCCACGGCCAAGCTCGCCAGCGAATACTATATGACCAGTTTTTACCGCTGTTACGGTCTGGAGACGGTGTGCCTGCGCTATTTCAATGTGTTCGGGCCCCGGCAAGACCCGGCTTCGCCGTATTCGGGAGTGCTGGCCAAGTTCATCACGCAAATGCTGGAGGGGGAGGCGCCGACGATTTTTGGCGACGGGAAGCAGAGCCGGGACTTCACCTATGTGGACAACGTGGCCCAGGCTAACCTGTTGGCCTGCACGGCGCCGAGCGGCGAAGTGGCAGGAGGGGTATTCAATGTGGCCACGGGGCGGCGGACGGATTTGTACCAGACCTTCCAGATTCTCAAAAAGCTTACTGGTTATAGCGGCGAGGTGAAATACGGTCCGGAGCGCGAAGGAGACGTCAAGCATTCGCTGGCGGACATTTCCCTGGCGGAGAAGCATCTGGGTTACAAGCCCAAGGTGGATTTTGAAGAAGGTCTGACGCGAACCGTGGCATGGTACCGCAGCCGGGAACTGGAGCCGCAATTGGGAAAGCCTGCCACCGGCCGCGATTCAGGCTAAACAGTTCGTGCACAGTCTCGCCGTGAATTGCTGAATCGAACTAGAACCTGCCGAGCCACGTTGCCGTGCGGGACCACAGGAGAAGTGCTGGCTTGTCATTGTTCCCGACGCGGCGGAAATTCTTACAAATGGGTGCGGCAGGGGCTGCGGTCGGCACCCTCGCCGTGGCGGGCGATGGCACGATTTTCGAGGCGAATCGGCCACGACTGGTACGCATTGAAGTTTCCCTGTCTCGTTTGGCTGACGCCTGGGACGGATTTCGTATCGCGCAACTGAGTGATTTTCACTACGACGATTATTTCTCAGTCGTACCCCTGCGGAAAGCAATTGATATCGTCAACGGGCTGCGGCTGGATCTGGTGGTGCTGACCGGAGATTTCGTAACCTCGCGAGGTATGCGGTCGCACGTGACTTCGGTTCGGGAAGTGAAGGCGGCGGCTAAAGCGATCGAGCCGTGCGCTCAGCTGCTGGCCCAGTTGCGCGCCCCTTCAGGGCTCCTGGCGGTTCTCGGCAACCACGATGTAGATTGCGACTCGGCCCACATCGTTGAAGTCCTGCAGTCGCATCATATTCCGGTTTTGCGGAATCGCTCTGTGCCTTTCGAACGCGATGGGACAAGGCTTTGGATCTCGGGAGTGGATGACATTCTCGTTGGAAAGCCCAAGCTCGATCTGGCGTTGAAGGGGATCCCCCCAGACGAGCCCGTTGTTTTGCTGGCTCATGAACCGGACTGGGCGGATCACGTGGCAAAGCACCCAGTGGACCTGCAACTTTCTGGACACTCGCATGGCGGGCAGATACGAATTCCGTTTCTGGGCCCTCCGTTTCTACCGCCGCTGGCGCGAAAATATCCTTGGGGACTGCGACAGATTGGCCGGCTTGCCCTGTACACCAACGTCGGCATTGGCACGATTGAGGTGCCGATACGTCTCAACTGCCCTCCGGAAGTGACCCTGATCACGCTGCGAAAGGCGCCCGCAGGTGGCGGCACGGTTTGAGCAAATCCTCCCGAATGATGTGCGGCAAGTTTTTCATGGGCCGGCGTTTTGAAGGCACATCGCTTCGCTGCATTTTGTTCATTCCCTGGCCGCCTGCGTGACCGGGTTCTGCGATATCGTAGAATGCAAACCATGAGTGAATTGGACTTATGCGCCACGAGTTCCGAATCATTTCTCCGATTTCCTGAGGATTTTCTGTGGGGCGTTTCCACGGCGGGGCATCAAGTCGAAGGCAACAACTGCAATCAATGGTCCGACTGGGAGCAGGCGGGCCGGATTAAGTCCGGAGATTCCTGCGGTAGGGCGTGTGATTGGTGGGAGAACGCCGAGCGGGACTTCGATATCGCCCGTGACCTCGGATTGAAGGCCCTGCGGCTCTCGCTCGAGTGGAGCCGGATCGAGCCGGAAGAAAATTGTTTCGACCCTCAGGCGTTGCAGCGCTATCGCCAGATGCTGGAAGGGTTGCATCAACGAGGCATTGAGCCAATTATTTGTCTGCATCATTTCACTCACCCGCGCTGGTTTGAGAAGAGAGGGGCCTTTCTTCGGCCGGATGCGCCCCGATTGTTTGAGCGTTTCGCGCGTGAGGCGGCAAGAGCGGTTGGCGCCCTTTGCCGGTTTTGGGTTACCTTCAATGAGCCCAACGTATATGCGGCGTGTGGCTATGTGCTGGGCGAATTCCCGCCTGGCCGCAAAGGAGAATTGCTCAACGCTCTGAGGGTGAACAGCATGCAGGCGCGAGCTCACGTGCTAGCCTATCGCGCGATTCACGAGCTGGTTCCAGACGCGCGGGTGGGCTGGGCTCAACACTACGTTGTTTTCGAGGCGGCGCGCGGAATTATGAACCGATGGGTGGCGAGCCTGCTGGATCGGCTCTTCAACCATGTTTTCTTTGAGTTGATCGAAGATGGCCAGCTGGCGTTTCCTTTTAGCTTGTTGAATGGCCAGGTGAGCGACGCGAAAGGTTGTTGCGATTTCGTCGGCCTAAATGTTTACAGCCGATTTCATGTAGCTCTTGATCTTCGGCATGCGAGCACGCTCTTTACCAGGCTGTTCGTTCCCCGGCATGTTCCGCAGGGGGATCGAGGAGTGGAGAATCCCTACGGAGAAGCCTATCCCCAGGCGATCACTCGCGCGGTGAAACGTGCCGCCCGGCTAGGGAAGCCAATCTACATCATGGAGAACGGCGTGCCGGATGCTGCCGACCGGATTCGGCCATGGCTGATCGTGAATGTCTTGCGAGAACTGCATGGGCTCATAGAATGCGGGCACGACATTCGCGGTTATCTGCACTGGACCCTCACTGACAATTTCGAGTGGAATGAGGGTTGGAGACTTCGCTTCGGGTTGGTCGCGCTGGATCCGGAGACACAACAAAGGACGTTGCGCAACAGTGCCAAATTGTTCAGCGATATCATTCGCGGCAACGGGCTTGCGGCTCCGATGCCTGACGAAGACGCTCTTCTTTCGAAGGCTATGCCTTAGGTCCTGGCGGAAAAGCTTCCGCAGCCCGTAACCTAAGTAACTTCCCTGCTGCCGGCCGTTTATTCACAGAAAATTAATGAAACGTTGATCTGCTGTTAAGGGCAGGTTGCGATTCTAGTAAACGGTAGTGTCTTTCAGGCCAAGTATGGAGGTTGATCATGCGTAGCCTCACGATCGTGTTTCACGATGCGGGTGGTGGACACCGCAATGCTGCCGGGGCGTTGAAAACAGTTCTTGAAGAGCAGGATCATCCCTGGAATGTGCGCCTTCTGAATCTGCAAGAACTGCTGGATCCGATTGACCTGGTTCAAAAGGCCACCGGACACCGGCTGCAGGATGGGTACAACCTGCTGCTGAGAAAAGGGTGGACGCGGCTCACGCCGCAATTGCTCGTGCTTTTGCAATGCACGATTCGGTTGCACCACCCGAGAATTGTTCGCATTCTGCGAAATTTCTGGTCGCAGAATCCCACCGATCTGGTGCTTTCGGTGATTCCACATTTCAATGGTTGCCTGGCGGAAAGCATTCGAAAAGAGATGCCCAGCGCGGCGTTCGTCACGGTGCTCACAGACCTGGCCGACTATCCACCGAATTTCTGGATTGAGCGCGAGTCAGAATACATTGTTTGCGGAAGCGAACGCGCGAGACAGCAAGCGCTGTCCATGGGCCACCCTGGGGAGCGGATCTTTAAGACTTCTGGAATGGTCCTGAAACCTTCGTTTTATCGAAAGCCGCAGATCGATCGAGATCAGGAGAGAGTCGGACTGGGCCTGAAGCCTGACTTGCCGACCGCCATTGTCATGTTCGGAGGTCACGGGTCAGCCTCGATGGTCGAGATCGCGAAAAGAATGGACCGGGGTTCAAGCCAGGTACAATCGATTTTTCTTTGTGGTCACAACCTTGAGTTGGCGGCAAGGATACGTAACTTGCGGCTGACCATGCCCGCCGTGATCGAGGAATTCACAACCAGGGTCGACCACTTCATGTCGCTGGCTGACTTTTTCATCGGCAAGGCGGGTCCTGGCAGCATTAGTGAAGCTTTGCAATTCGGTCTTCCGGTAATCGTGGAGCGTAATTCACGCACCATGCCTCAAGAGCGGTATAACGGAACCTGGTTAATGGAAGAGCGCCTAGGGCTCGTGGTGCCGGACTTCACCGGAATCGAGTCGGTGGTAGAGGATCTGCTCACGAACTCGAGGCTCTGCGCGCTGCGTGACAACGTGAGCCGGTACCAGAATTACGCCGTCTTTGAAGTTCCTTTGATTCTCGATCGGGTGATGGCGAATAAAACGGTGGAATCGTGGCAAGCTCCTTCGACCTTCGCCTCCGTTGATCCATTGGCCAACATCGCCTGGGCCGGTCTGACTTAGCCTTGGTGGGTTTGATTCGACCGATTAAGGACTTAACCGCAGAGTTCGCGAACTGACCGCGAAAACCGCAAAGAAAGACATTGCCCAAAGCTGGGACTGCACCACGCTCTGACCTCGCCTCTGCTTCTTTGTAGTCGATTCGCACCGTCATCCCCGAGAACACTCCCGGGTTCTGACTGGATCGCGATGATAGAATGCGGGACGGCGTGAGCATGAAATTCTGCCGTGCCGCCGTCTCCGGCCACGCACACATCGGACGTGTTGAGAATCCATGAAACGCGTATCCCCGAAGCAAGCCGAGTCCATACGGAAAATGACCGATCTGATCCGGCAAGCTTGCCTGGTGGCCAAGGACTCGGCATTCAACGTTCGGGAATATACGCGCGATTCGTCGAAGATGGCTTTTCTTGCCGTCAAGGACTGCGAAAAAGAACTGGACCGCATTGAACGGACGGTCGATGAAAGCATCACCGGCGCCATCACCGCGGTGAGTGAAGCGGAGGCGCGGGAACTGCTCGCGTGCCTCAAATTTATTATCGACCTGGAGCGGATTGGAGATCTGCTCTGGTCGGCGGCAAAGCGGCTGCAGGCGCTGGGCACGCAACTCTCAAAAGATGACAGCCGGGACGTGGGAGAAATGGCCGGGATTTTAGAGAGCATGCTGGAGCGAATTCATCAAGGCTTTCTGAATCGCGATGTCCAGGCTGCCGGGTGGGTGCTGCAAACGGACGCGCACATTGACGAAGCCTGCCGCGCAATTTTCCGGCGCCACCTGGAAAAGACGGACCGCCACAAAAGGGAATACAGCACAAATTTGCTTTTTATCGCCCAAGCCTTTGAGCGGGCGGGGGATCATTCCAAGAACCTGGCGGAAGAGATCTTCCAATTGGTGGAAGGCCGCAGTCTCAGGCACGAACTCAAACGCCGTTCGCCGGGAGGCTGATGGAGCTCAAATTCGTCGGCGGGGTAATCGTCAGGCTGCCGTCGGTTCGCGGTCCCGTACTGCGGCTTCTTGCATCTTGTCGTGAAGGCGAAGCTTGAGCTTTTCCAGCTGCACTTCCTCGGATCGGCGTTCCTGGTTTATCGATGCCGCTTTTGTTTCGTACGCAAACCACTCTGAACGACTATCGCTCCGATCCATCATTGTTGGCTCCAGGGAGAGGATTGAGAAAGGGGAGTCTACAGGTTTGGCCGGATTAGTACAAGAGCGATAGATCGATCAGTTGATGCAACATTGAATTCGCCGGAAACAGCTGAAAACAATAGCGAAATGCAAGCTGACCCTTGGTCAATCTGAACCCGGACTGGTATCCTGCCGAGCCTACAGTGCGCTGCAGTTCCTTTTTACCACCGGTTTCGGATTTGTGTTAGTTTAGTGCCCCATTGTAAACGTTTACGAAGTGGTCCCGTAGCAGACCGAACCTGGGTCGGGTGGCGCGGGAAGTTAAACCAAACATCCGGCGGCAGAGAGTCAGGAATTCTGGGTTCATGCCAAGACGCCACTACATTCTCGTTCAATTCGTCCTGCTCTGCGCTCTAGCGTTGTTGCCGGCCCCGACGGTCTGCGCCCAGTGGGCGCCACGGAATCCTGTCACAGCATTTCACCAACAGCCTGACGGCGTGCTTTTCACTATGAAGACAGGCACGCTCAAGCTGCAGGTCTGCACGGAATCCATTATTCGTGTTCGCTATTCGGCCAGGTCTGCGTTTTCCAATCTTCCCGACTATGTTGTAACTAAAAATAACTGGCCCCAGACCAAGTGGATGATGCAGTCCACCGGCGATGACGTAGTCTTGACCACTTCGCGGCTGGCGGTGACGGTCGCTCGCAAAGATGGTGCCATTACATATCGCGATCTCGATGGCAAACAACTGGTCCAGGAAGCGTCAAGGAAGTTGACTCCGGTGCGGGTGAATGGCGAAGACGCCTATCGCGCGGAATCGTTCATCAACATCTACGGCTCCCGCGAGGGCCTTTACGGACTGGGCCAGCACCAGGCCGGGGTTTGGAACTATCGTGGCGAGTCGGTGGATATTTCCCAGGACAATTCGAACATCTCGGTGCCGCTGCTGGTTTCGAGCAACGGCTACGGCATCTTCTGGAACAACGATTCACGCAGCCGGTTCAACAACCGCTTCGCAAATTACCTCTACATCAGTTCCGAAGTGGCCGACGACATCGACTATTACTTCTTCTACGGCCCCGATTTGGACAAGGTCATTGCCGCCTACCGCGAACTGACCGGGCAGGCGCCCATGTTCGGCAAATGGGCTTATGGTTTCTGGCAATGCAAGAACCGGTACAGATCGCAAGAGGAAATTCTGGAAATCGCTCGGAAATACCGGGAGCTGCACATTCCGGCCGACAACATCGTACAGGATTGGTTCTGGTGGAATCGGAAGGGCGAGCATGTCTTCAACAAGAATTATCCTGACCCCAAAGCAATGGTGGATCAACTCCATGGCGAGAACTTTCACCTAATGATCTCGGTCTGGCCATTCTTCGAACCGGGCTCCACTGTTTATGACGACATGGAAAAACGCGGCTGGTTCGTGGACAAATTCAAGTTCGCCAAGCCGCCTTATCACACCGACGGAATGGCGGTGTACGACGCGACCAATCCGGAAGCCCGCAAATATTACTGGCACCTGATGGATCAGGCCTTGTTCAAAATCGGCATGGATGCCTGGTGGCTGGATACAACCGAACCGGAAACCGAGGGTCAGGAAGAGAATATCCTCCTGCGCCATAAGCTTGCCATTGGTAGCGGTGATCGTTATGTGAACATTTATCCACTCATGACCACGGGCGCGGTTTATGACGGACAGCGGAGCGCCTCCGACACGAAACGCGTGTTCATTCTCTCGCGTTCGGCGTTCGCCGGAGATCAGCGCTACGGAGTCACGGCATGGTCGGGTGATGTCAACTCTGATTTCCTGACCTTCCGCCGGCAGATTCCGGCGGGTTTGAATTTCGCGCTTTCCGGCATTCCATACTGGACCACGGACATCGGCGGTTTCGTTTCCGGGGATCCCGATGATCCGGCCTATCGGGAATTGTTCACACGCTGGTTCCAGTACGGCACTTTCAATCCTATTCTTCGTGTGCACGGAACTCGCAAGACCGATCAGAACGAGCTGTGGTCGTACGGGCCCGCCGCGCAGAAAATCCTGGTGAACTTTGACCGCTTGCGCTACCGCATGTTGCCCTATATCTACTCGCTTGCCTGGAAGACCACGAGCGAGGGCTACACCCCGATGCGTCCGCTGGTGATGGAATTCCGCTCCGATGTTCGTGCGCAGAACATTGGCGATCAGTTCATGTTCGGCCCGGCGTTGTTGGTAAACCCGGTGACCGAACCCGCTGCCACAACCCGGCGTCTCTATCTGCCGGAGTCTAAGTGGTACGACTTCTGGACAGGAGCAGCGATCGTGGGTGGGCGAACGCTCGACGCCGATGCTCCGATGGAGCGGTTGCCCCTCTATGTCCGTGCCGGAGCGATTCTTCCGCTGGGGCCGGACGAGGAATGGTCCACGGAGAAGACCGCCGACCCGATTGAACTTCGACTTTACCGGGGCGGGGACGGAGATTTCACGCTGTACGAAGACGAAAACGACAGCTACAACTATGAGAAAGGCGCCTACGCGACCATTCCGCTTCATTGGGATGACGCCAAACAGGTGCTGACCATTGGTAATCGCAAAGGCCAATTCCCTGGGATGCTGGAAAGTCGCGTCTTCCGTGTTGTTTTCGTTGGCGAAAACCACGGGGTAGGCATCAATCCAGAAGGCAAACCCGATAAGGCGGTGCAGTATTCGGGGAAGCAGATCACCGTAGTTCCATAATGCTGCGCGGGCCGCATTCCCAACCGCCGGCCCCGCGCTTTGGAAAAGATCAAGGTATCCTCGGCTCTGGATTAAAATCAGACGCGATGAGTGCGGCGGCGGCATCCCGGAACAAGCGCGAGTTCGACCCCGCGACTTTTCTGGCGACCATTGGCCGCGGCCGGAAAAACTTGGTTTTGCCGAAAAAGCGAACCATATTCGCCCAGGGAGACCAGGCCGACGCCGTCTTCTATATTCAAAAAGGCAAAGTAAAACTCACCGTTGTATCCAAATCCGGCAAGGAAGCTACTCTAGGCATACTGAATCAGGGGGATTTTTTTGGCGAAGGCGCGCTCGCGGGGCAGACTCTCCGCATGGGATTTGCCGTGGCCATGACGGATTGCGAGCTTCTGCGCATCGAGAAGAGAGCCATGATGCTGGCGCTTCACCGGGAGCACACTTTCTCCGACATGTTCGTCGCGTATCTGCTTGAGCGTAACATTCGCTACGAAGAGGACCTGGTGGATCAGCTGTTTAATTCCAGCGAGAAGCGGCTGGCGCGGATACTGCTTCTACTCGCGCATTTTGGCAAGGATGGCGTGCCGGAAAACGTGGTTCCCAAGATCAGTCAAGAAACCCTGGCGGAAATGGTGGGCACTACTCGCTCGCGAGTCAGTTTTTTCATGAACCGCTTCAGGAAATTGGGCTTCATTCACTACAACGGCGGATTGCAGGTTCATAGCTCACTGCTCAATGTTGTGCTGCACGATTAGGCACGCTGATCCGGACGGGTCCGAGAATTACATCGATGGGCAGGTGGAGACGTTAAGACCCCATCATCTCCGTAGAGAGGTAGTTTGCTGCGTCTCTCGCCACGAACCCAGACGTAGCAAGCTACGTCCCTACGGCGCGCGCCTCCTGTTATCGATATCCTGCGACCTTGTTATCGGGCGGCGGGGACGGAGTGGTGGCGGTAATCTGGTAGTCCCCGTAGTCAATGGTGAACAAGGCGCGGCCCCCCAGTCGAATCGCGGTAGTGCTGCGATTCGATCGAGGAAGCCAGAAGTCGCCCACCTTGGTGTAGACCTGTTCGATTTTTGTCTCTTTCGTCCAGAAGGAAGGATTTTTCGAAGGCTCTCCTTCAATGCGCATCACAGCAAAGTCCGTTGCATCGACCCAGATTCGGCCGCGGTACAACAGCTTGTTCTGGGTCCGGGGCTCGACGGAAAGAATGTAGACGGAGCCGCCTGGAGTTTTTTCTTGTCCCACTAGGGAGAAGGTGTAGTTGTCACGGTTGAGGGCCACGCCACGCTGATTCTCCTCGGTGACCGCCTCCCTCTCACTCTGCAGCATTCTCTTGAATACCCGCTCAATCAGTAGCTTGGAGCCACTTTCAGACCGAATAGTGAATTCTTTGCTGGCTTCTTTGGTGCCAGGAGCCCTGTAGCTGACATCTACCACCATTTCCGCGCTCCGGGAACTGGGGAAGCCATGGTACTCCAGGCGATAAGTTCGGATCCCCTGGTAAGCGCCCAACGCCCGGGCCCGCTCAAGGTTTCGTCGTACCAGGTTGCTTACGATCTCCTCTGTGCTCAGCACCGCCGGGGTTTCGAGTGTAGTGGGGTTCGACGGTTGAGCATCGGCCAGCTGCCACGCCCCAACACAGAGCAGGATGGGCACGCCCAGCGAGGCAGTATGGAGATACATTTTCATCGGCTGTCCGTAGGATAGCGCCGCCGGTCTTGCCAGGAGTGTTCAATTTTGACCAGTTTTTTCTTGCCCTCACAGATAACAATTTCTGTATTCACGCCATTTTTGGGGCGACGAGCTGCGGAGTTGAATTCGTAAGCTGGTTAATCCGCAACCCCAGGAAATCCGAAGAACGCAGTTCCGGGCGCGTTCCCTCGCCCTGCTTATGCAAGACCGCCTAAGGAGGGCGCAATCGAGTGCGTGTTCATCTCATTAATCCAAGCGAGGTTTCTTTCGGTACCGCTGTCATAACCCCGCGCTGGCTCTACGTTCTGGCGGCCGCGACCCCCGCTAGCTTTGGCGATCCCCGCCTGGTCGATGAAACTCTGGAAGCCCTGGATCCGTTCGACATTCAGACGGGAGATATTGTTGGCATCGGCATCCATACGGCGAACGCACTTCGCGGTTACGAGATTGGCAAAATAGCTCGCGATCGCGGCGCACACGTCGTGTTCGGCGGGATTCACGCAACCCTGTACCCGGGCGAGGCGCATGAACTGGGTGGCGCGCACGCGGTTGTCAAAGGCGATGGAGATGTGGTGTGGGCGAAAGTATTGGCGGATTGTGCCCGGGGGACGCCGCTGCCAGTCTACGAAGGCGGGCGGATTGAGGCCTCCGAGTTCCTGCCGGCGCGCTGGGACCTGGTACCGCGGAAGAGCTACATGTGGGCTTCAGTACAGACCGTCCGTGGCTGTCCCAAACATTGCTCTTTCTGCTCGGTTTGGCGGACTGACGGGCAGCGTCCTCGCCAGCGTTCCTCGGATGTGGTGATCGAGGAAATCGTGCAGCTACGGCGGCTCGGTTTTCGCTTCATCGCGCTCGCCGACGACAATTTCTATCCGGTGACTCTAACCGACTTGCGGCTAGCCGCCCAGCAGAACAACACGACACGGCTGAATGAACTCAAGGCCATCCGGGCGGAGCGCTTTGAGTTGATGGCGCGCCTGGCGCAGCTTCCCGCAGACATGATTTTCTTCACTCAAATCACCATGGAGGCGGCCGAAGACCCCGAGTTCCTCGATGCCATGCGCACCGCCAACATCAAAGGGGCGCTGGTGGGAGTGGAGTCGGTGACTCCGGAGGGTTTGAAGGACGTTTACAAGGAGTTCAATGCGTCCGGCGCAGACCTGGTGGAGCAGTTGCGAACGTTCCGCCGACACGGAGTGTACGTGCTTGGGTCTTTCATTTTTGGCCTGCCCAGTGACCGCCCCGAAACGTTCGACGCTACTGCCACGGCTGCGGCGCAAGCGGAAGTTGCATTTGCCCAGTTTGTCATGTTGACGCCCTATCCCGGTACTGTGGACTTTAACCGCTGGGAAAAGGAGATGGCGGATTCCCCTATACGAATCGCAGGCATTCCCATCACCCGGCGCTGGCTTATTCCGCCCTCCCTTCGGCCTAAGCTTTACTGGGCGCACCCAACCATGTCCGCGGAGGAAGTTCGTGAGCGCACCCAGTCGGTTTGGGATACTTTTTACAGCTTGAAGTACATTTGGGCGCGGTCCGGGTTCATAAAGTCGATGCGTGCCCGCCTGGCCTTTGTCCTGATCTCGAAAATCTACCGCCAAATGTATGCCGATACCGGAATCGCCACCGACAGTGCACGCGTCTCGCGATCCGCGCAGTGGGCCCGCTGGCTGGCCAAGCCGTGTCAAAGGCTGTTTGCTGCTCCTCCCATGCCACACCTCAAGCTGCCGGAGGCATGGACCGCGCCGGCCCCCGTGGAGCAAGTCAGTTCGCTGAGCTAGGCAAAAGCTGCTCGCAGCGTTGGGAGGTGTCCTAAATTCGTGAACCACCAAGGACACGAAGTTGCGCGAAGGTTCGGGTTCTAAGGGTTCCTTCGTGTCCTGGGTGCCCTTGGTGGCGAAGTTAGGACGTTGCCTCAAGTCGCAGTCGTCCACCAGCTTAGCGCTCCGGGTTTGTTTCCACGCTCACGGCTCCGCTTCAATAATCCCGCAATTTGCCGCGATTCATCAGAATTTCACCCGTTTGTAACCTTCCCGTAACACTGCGGAAGTAAAAGAGACAGTACTCAAGAATTGCCGCGCGAGCATGCACTAACTCCGAAACCCCAGCCATTGGTGTGTTTGCAACCGGTAAAGCGCATAGGGCTACAAGAGAACGCGGTGCTGGAGTACAGACTCGACTCAGGCGTGTCCTCGGCAAAATGCCAGAGGTAAAAGGAGAAATGAATGAAGTCCGTTCTCAGGTGGTGCGTAGTTCCGCTGTTGGCTGGAACGCTGGTAGCGCAGACTGCGGCTAAACCCAGAGCCAAGAAGGCGGCAGCTAAGTCTGCCCAACCAGCTGTGACCCTGCAGGATTTGCAATCCTTGAAAGATGCGCTGGCTGCCCAACAGCAACAGATTGAGCAGCTCAGGCAGGAGGTGCAGCAAAAAGATCAGGCTTGGCAACAGGCTCAGCAACAGTTGCAGCAGGCTCAGAGCACGGCCAGCGACGCACAAGCTAAGGCCGCGTCCGCAGAAACGGCGGCCAATAGCCAGAAAGACACTGTCGTCAAGCTGGACAGTGACATGGCTGACGTGAAGACCACCTTGACCAACACCGCAGTCGGTACCCAGGACGAGCAGAAGCGCATGTCGGCTCTGGAAGGACTGTTGGGCCGCTTCCGGTTTAATGGCGACGTCCGGGTTCGCGGTGAAAGCTTCTTTCAAGACCTTACCGGTTTCCAGAACCGCAACCGCGGCCGCATCCGCGTGCGTTTCGGCTTCGACGGCAAGTTGAGTGAAGACTTTGTCGGCGGCATCGCCCTCGCTACCGGCTCGCTGGGAGATCCCACCACGACCAATGAGACCCTCACCAACTTCTTCGACCGTAAGACCATCGCACTGGATCGCGGGTATATCACCTACAATCCGATCGCGCACAAGTGGCTCTCTCTAACCGGCGGAAAATTCGCCTACACTTGGCAAAGAACTCCAGTAACATTCGATTCCGACTTGAACCCCGAGGGCTTTAACCAGAAACTGTCGTGGGATCTGAAAACACCGTTCGTGAAGAACTTTACGATTCAGGGCATTGAGTTGTTGTACAACGAAGTCTCAGCGGGTCAGGATTCTTATGCCCTGGGTGGACAGGTGTCGGCCAAGCTAGTGTTCGGGCCCTGGACGGCGACGCCGTCTTTCCTCAGTATGAAGTGGAATCGCCCCGACGCCATCCTGGCAGCGAGCGCTTTCGCTGTGCAGGCAACGACCACCGGCGCGGGCGGGACCACTCCCGCCGGCCCGTTTCCGACTCCGGGAGAAGGTCCGGGTTGCACGGTCGTGAACGGATCTTCCAAGTTCGCGCCTTGTATCTTTGCTCCGAATGGCATGACGAACGCGGTCACCCTCGATGCCACGGGAAAAGCTCACTTCCGTTCCGAGTTCAACTATGCAGATTTCATCTTGAACAACCAGATCAAGACCGGAATTGAGCGTTTGCCGCTTAACGTCTTGCTTGAGTTCGAAGACAACCTGGGCGCCGCCGACCATCCGCTCAGTTCCAAAGGGGTCGTACTCACCGGCCTGGGCAAACAGAACCACGCTTACCTGGCTGATGTCAGTCTTGGCCAACAGAAAAACAAGGGCGATATTCAGCTCGGTTATGCGTGGGAACGCCAGGAACAGGAGTCTGTGATTGCCTCTTTCAATGAAAGCGATCAGCGGGCTCCGACCAACATCCTGCAGCATCGGATCTACGCCCTTTATAAGGTTCGCAGCAATACGGTGGCCAGCTTTACTCTGTGGCACGGGCGAACTTTGAACAGCGGCTTGCTGGACGCGGTAAGAGGCCCGGGAGTGGCTGCTGGTGTGACCGAGCCGTACCTCAACCGTTTCCAGTTCGACCTGATCTATTCGTTCTAGGGCCGTTCCAAGGATAGGTTTAGGGACGTTTTACGGAAAGGTCGTTCGAGTATCCAGCAAAGCCAAAGGCGCCGCTTTTCTCCGAGCGGTGTCTTTGCTTTGTGTGGGTTACATCGGTTTATTTCCATTGAACAATTCCGCCTTCCCTACAAGCCTCGAGATAATCATTCACGAGTTCGACGGGTAACGGGCCATACTCCGCCGAAACTGCGTCGCGGATCTCTCCCACGGTGCGTCTGCCATCGACAAAGTTTACGATTTCGTAGGCGTAGAGCTCCGAGAGGTCCTGTACGTTGAGCAAAGGCGTGGCGTCGCTATTCATCAGCTTGATTTTTGCCACGCGCTCGGGTGCCAGGCGCGCCTTAAGCACATTGTCGTTCTGGTAGGTGAGCGGCCCGAAGTCCGCAATGCGGACGGGAATCTTTCGTGCCGCGGGCTCTGCTGACCATGATGCCTTCGGCTCCGGACCTTGAGCCGCGCGTGCTTTGGCCTGACCGTCAATCCAGGCGTTGAACGTCGTAACCTGATCGGCGAGAATTTTATCGTTGGTACCCTCACCCGCCGTGGCCCCCGTGAATTCGGTCAGCGAATCCAAGGTCGCGACCTCGCGCCGGAGTCCCTGCCTCATCAGATTGCGTGCCTCGTACCACCCGGAGCCGGGATCCAGTTTCGGTTCCTCCACCAGCCGTTGCGCGTGTTCGAACAATTGCGCCAGGCGCATTTCAGCCTGGGCGGTGTAGAAGGGAAGCAAGGCCCGCGATCGCTCGGCATCCAAGGTGGCATAGACGTATCCCGCCGCGGCGCCCAGCAGCGCTACCCGGCGCAGCTTGGTGGCATCAATTTGTTGCAGGGTGTCATGGTCAGTGTGGATGTAGATGTCTGGCCAGTCGCGCAAATAGAGCGAGGGAACCGCAATCGTGGACGAGTCATAGTCGTCGTGATCGCTGCCCGCAGAATAAGGCGTCACGTCCGCCAGAAATTGGTTGCGCGTGCCTTGCTCCCCGGCGCGGGTCTCGACCACGGCTGCTTCGGGCGCTTCGCCACTTTCGGCATAGCTAGCTGCCCCGGAGCGGATTAGGTCTGCCAGAGCAGCGCCGACGTCGGTGACAAAACTTGGCAGTGACCATGGGGTGGCGGTCACGTGAAAAATGGATTTGTTCTTGAACGGGTCGCCGCCCACCATGTCCATGTGGATGTTGGCGCGCAGCCCCTTTCGGATTTCAGGATGCCGGCTGAGATAGGCCATCGTGCCTTCAACCTCCGGCCCCCAGACGAAGCGCAATGTGCGTTTGGGGCGCGGCAGCTCCCCGTTGGCGACCAGCCGTACGATGATTCGAGCACACTCGAGAATGGTTACGCAGCCGCTCCCGTTGTCATTCGCGCCCGGCCGTTCGTGATCGAGATGGCAGCTGTAAACGATCTCGCCGCTGGCCCGGTCCGTGCCCGGAATGACCCCGCTAACCACGGTCCAGTGTCCGGGACCAACTTCGGCTTTTACCTTTGCGGATAGAACGATTGGCTCTCGGACGACCAAACGCGCCCGCAGCGACGCCGCGGTTTCACGCGAAATCATGAAGGCAAATCCGGCAGGTTGTCTGGCATCGAGGTGACCCCAACGGACCACCGTGCGATCCAGGCCTGACCAGGCCGTGGTTTGGTTGGGCATGTCGCTCACGATGCCAACCGCTCCATGCTGCGCCACGGCTAGTTGCTGCACTCGCGCAAGCACGCCATCGGCCAGGACAATCTTTCCCCACACGTCTTTGCCGCTGTAGTCAGCCTCACGCGATCCGTCACCGACGTCCACCAACGCGGTTTCAACATCGGCAGAGTGGCTGTAATCGGCCAGACGGATCGGGTCGGTTGCCCAATCTCCCAATAGCAGATGCTGTGGCCGCACTTCCCACAACTGGCCGGCTTCGACTTTCCAGCCAAGATGGGACCGCATCAGTCCGTATTGGGTCTTTCCGTCGATAGGAAACTGCTCGCTCTGAACCTCGCCGAGTCCGTATTCCCGGGCCCGCTCCAGCATAAACTGGGCTGCTTGATCGAATTCCTCGGTGGCGGGCACGCGATGCAGTCGTGTTAGATATCGCAGGTTTTCATAGGGAGCGGCGCCGCTGGCCTCATCTCGCAGCCTGACCCATTGCTCAGAGGGAAGAAACGGCTGCTGGGCAAGACCTAAAGTGGTTACAAACGGCAGAAGGAAGCCGGCGACAAGAAAACGAAAGGAACGGACCATGGAGGGAGAGCATACCGTCGCTTCGTGCTCTTGCGCAATGCTCGCCGGCTGGTTCCTTTGAACCGTTCCGGCCCGTCATGGCAGCCGTAGAGACGTAGCTTGCTACGTCTCGCATTGGGTTGCGGCACGACCCGGAGACGTAGCAAGCTAGGTCTCGGCGAAAAGCACCCCGGCCTTCCTATGCGCTGAGCGCAGTGCTTCCCGACTGATCCAAACCGGAGCTTGTCATGAATCTCACCTTGGTGGAACAGTGTTGCTCGTAGACCCGGTTTGCGATGCTCCAGACGCTTTCAAAGTCGTGGTTGCCCGCCACGATGGCGGTTGCGATGCCGGAAATGAATTGGTTGAAGTGTTCCAGTCGGTTTAACTGGGCTGCGAATCTCGAATCCTCGTTGGCGTGAATAGACGGCATGGGGAGGCTCCTAACGTATTTTCTAAATCTATAGATGTTTTATCGCGGGCGAGTGAGGTGCGCCATCCGCGAGATACCCGATTACTCTGGTGCTAGACCCAGGGGGGTTACCGGGTCAGGGGCGCTATTGGCCAGTCGCGGTTTGCGGATGCGAATCCACTTTTACTGAAGGCAAGCTCGAGGAATTCCATCCTCCGCCTAAAGCTTTGATCAGGGAGACACTGGCGGTCATACGGCGGCGCAAAATGTCCACCGCAGCCCGCTCGTCGGCCAGCGCTGTGCTTTGCGCCGTGGTCACTTCCAGATAACTCACCACCCCCCCTTTGTAGCGGTTGGTGGAGAGATCGAGCGAATGCTTGGCCGCTGCCACTGCGGCTTGCTGGGCTTTGGCTTCGGCGTTGAGAATTCGCGATGTTGCCAGATTGTCTTCTACTTCTCGTAAGGCAGTCAGAACAGTCTGGCGATAATTGGCTTCGGACTCGTCGTAAGCCGCGCGGGCCTGCTCGGAGAGCGCACGGCGGCGTCCCACATCGAAGGCGGTCATGGCCGCGGAAGCTCCAGCAGTCAGGAATCCACTGGGGCCCTGAATCAAGGTTGCGATCGAGGTGCTTTCAAAGCCGCCCGAACCGGTCAGACTGAAGACAGGGAAATAAGCGGCTCGCGCCTCTCCGACCTGGGCGTTGGCGGCCGCCACACGCCGTTCTGCGGCGGCGATATCGGGACGGCGTTCCAGCAGATCCGACGGCAGGCCGGGGGGGATCGCGGGTGGCGGGGTGTTCCAGGCTGCTGGGGAAATGCTGAATGTGGAAGCCGGCTGTCCGGTTAGAGCTGCGATCGCATGTTCATTCTGTGCCCGCTGGATCAGCACATCGATCGCCTGGGTGCGAGTATTTTCAAGCTGAGTCTGGGCCTGGGCTACATCGACCGCCGAAGCCACTCCGCCTGTGTAACGGTTCTGCGTAAGCTCTAGGGCTCTTTCGAAAGCGGTCACGTTCGAGTTCAGCAGTTGCTCCTCCGCATCGAGCGTGCGCATCTGGAAGTAGTCGACAGCGAGTTCGGCGTGCAGGCTCAGGCTCACCGATTCCAGATCGGCCGCGCTTGCCTGGGCGCTTGAGCGTGCCGCCTCCACGGTGTGGCGAACGCGTCCAAAAACATCAGCCTCATAGGACACATCAAAGGGGATTACCAGGTCGGTTGCATTCGTCGGTGTGGAACTGGAAACCAGGGGCCTGTGCTGCGAAAGATGTTCGCGTTCCGCCGAGGCGCCCGCCGTGACCGTGGGATAGTACGCCGCACGGTTGAATCGGACCAGCGCTCGCGCCTGCCGGAACTGGGCTTCCACGGCCTTCAGGTTCTGATTGGAGACATTGACCTGCTCTTCGAGCGAGTTCAGTTGCGTGTCCTGAAAAATCTCCCACCACTTGCCCCGCGCGATTTGATCATTGGGCTGAGCTGACTTCCAATCCGGCGGTACTTCCTTGTAGCCGGGGGGCGGAGAAACAGTTGGCTTTGAGTAGCGTGGGCCGACGGCACAACCGCTTAATAAGAGCAGGCTTACGAACAAATCCAAAAAAGGGCGTCGGACGTCGGACGTCAGGGGTCGGACAGAACACGCGAGGTCTGGGGCCTGAGGTCTCAGGGCCAACGCCCGATTCTTCACTGTGCCCCCTGCGGTGTTTGGGCAATCCGCACGGTTTCGCCAGTTACAAGCGAGTCCGGAGGATTCACGATTACATTTTCACCTCCGTTCAGGCCGGCGATTACTTCGACCTCGCTTCCGAAGTCGTGGCCGAGTGTAATCGGCCGCAGTTCGACGTGTTGACCGTCCCCTACCGCAGCGATCCGGAGCCCTTCGGAGCGGAAGAGGAGCGTGTTGACCGGCAAAATGAACGCCGACGCGGCCGTCGGCAGCTTCAGATGTACTTCGGCGTAAGAGCCGGTGAAAAGCTGCCCGATCGGGTTATTGACTGCAATCTCCACCAGCAGCGTACGTGACGTCGGGTCAATTGCATTAGCTGTACGCACGAGCTTTCCTACAAAGGGACGCCCGGGGAACTCCGACAACGTAAGTTCTGCGGTAAGCCCTGGCTTGGCGGCTTGCGAGTAGATCTGGGGTACGCTGACGTAGACGCGCAGTTTATCCGGCTGCACGATGTGAAACAGCTCGGTCCTGACCCCACCGCTGCTGCCGGAATCGATCAAGGCGCCGATGTCGGTATTGCGCGCCGTGATTACGCCAGAAAACGGAGCGTAGATCTTTTGAAACGATTTCAGTTCTTCGAGGCGCTTTACGTTGGCCTGTGCGGATTGCAAATTCGCCTGCTTGGCCTCGTAGTCTCCGGCGGCGTTGTCGGCTTCCTGTTTGGAAACCGAATCGCTCATCAGCAAGCCTGCGTACCGCTCTGAAGTAATCTTCGAGAGATTGAGGTTGGCTTGAGCCGTGGCTAGGTCGGCGCGGGACTGCCGCAGTTGTTGGTTTACCTCCGGAGTGTCGATTTCGGCGAGGAGTTGACCCTCTTTCACTCGGGTCCCAATGTCGACATACCATCGCTTCAGATAGCCGTTGGTGCGGGCGTAAATAGGAGCATCGGCAAAGGCCTGGACATTGGCGGGAAGAACAATTTCCTGAGCCGGAGCGGAGCGCTTGGGCTGCACCACGACGACTGCAGGCACTGCCATCTCCGCCGTCTCCCGGCGCAGAGCGGTTCGCGCCTGGATACGAGGCAAGAGGCCAGCGACTACGATAACCGCTGCGGTAACTACGGCGAGCAGAAGAACCCACCACTGAGAACCGCGATTTTTCTTTTGACCACTCGAGAGGCGTGCTTCTTCTCGGGCGGTTTCCACAAACGTGCGGCCTTCGTTTTCAACCCTCATGACTCTCCAAGGACCTTGGGTCTCCCAAACATATGTAAATACAGATGATCTTGCCTAGACGCCGGACTCAACTTTCGCCTGCCGACCTGCCTCGCTCCGCCGTCCGTGCAGTAAGCTGAAGAAAACCGGAACAAAGAACAGGGTGGCCGCGGTGGCAAAAATCAGCCCGCCAATGACGGCGCGGCCGAGCGGCGCATTCTGCTCTCCGCCTTCACCTAAACCGATAGCCATCGGAATCATGCCGATGATCATGGCGAGTGCGGTCATTAGCACCGGACGGAAGCGGGTGAACCCCGCTGCCAGTGCGGCCGTAAGTGCATCCTTACCTTCCTGCAACTGTTCTTTGGCGAAGCTGACGACCAGAATGCTGTTGGCCGTGGCCACGCCCATGCACATGATGGATCCGGTCAGCGCTGGAACGCTGATATTCGTATTGGTCATGAACAGGAACCATACGATTCCCGCCAGGGCCGCCGGCAGCGCCGAGATGATGATGAACGGGTCAAGCCACGACTGAAAGTTCACCACGATGAGCAGGTAGACGAGCAGGATGGCAAAACCCAGCCCGGAAATCAGCCCGGAGTACGAGGACTGCATGGTCAAGACCTGTCCCCGCGTTACCAGTTCGGAGCCGCGAGGCAGTTCCTTGCGACTGTCGTCAACGATCTTCTTGATTTCGCCGGCGACGCCCCCCAGATCACGCCTCTGAACCGATCCGTAAATGTCGATCACGGGCTGGATATCGTAATGCGAGACCAGAGCCATTCCCGTGCCCCGCTGGATAGAAGCGAGGGTGCCCAGAATTGTCGGGGACGCACCGCTGGACCCGGTAATGGGGATGTTTTCAAGTTTTTGCAGCGAGTCCAAGCGATACTGCGGGGTTTGGGTTGCGATCGAGTAGCTCACTCCGTTCTTGGGGTTGAGCCAGTAGGTCGGCGTGGTTTGGAAGCTGCCGCTGAGTGAAATCAGCAGGTTGTTTGCAATATCGCGCTGGGTGAAGCCGGCAAGTTGTGCCTTGGTCCGGTCCACGTCGATGTGCAGATGCGGTTCGTCGAACGGCTGCTGGATACGCAAATCGGCGGCTCCGGGAACCGTCTGGATTCGTCGCAGCAGTTTGTTCGCGAACTGACGGTTCGCCTGCAGGTCATACCCAACGACCTGGATGTCAATGGGGGAGGGCAATCCGAAGTTCAAAATCTGACTGACGATGTCGGCGGGAAGAAAGGAAAAATCCACACCGGGAAATTGGTCCACCAGTTTCAATCTTAAATCGTGAACATATTGTTCCGTTGGACGATGATCCGGCGTCAGCGCGACCATGATGTCAGCGTCGGCGGGGCCGGTCGGCGCAGACGTACTGTATGAAAGGTTGATGCTGCTGTAAGGCAGCCCGATGTTGTCTATGATGCTGGAGATCTCGCTGGGCGGAATCTGCTTCCGGATGAAGCCTTCGACCTGGTCACAAAGATTTGCCGTCTCTTCGATTCGGGTGCCTGCCCGCGCTCTGAGGTGCAGCTTGAATTGTCCGGCGTCCACCTTGGGGAAAAAGTCGCGTCCCAACCACGGCTCCAGCAACCCGAATGAGCCAACGCAGACGATCGCAAAACCCCACAAGAAAGCCCTGCGGTAGTGCAGGCAACGGTGCAACATTTCATGATAGCGGTCCCGGAATCTTTCGAAAGCCAGCTCAAAACGCACCTGCAACCGCACGAGCGGATTGCGGCTCGTCGTATTCAGGTGTCCGGCTTCCTGCTCGTGGCCGCGAAGCAAGTACTTGGCCATGGTTGGGACTAGAGTCCGAGACAGTAAATAGGAGGCGAGCATGGCGAACACCACCGCCTCCGCCAGGGGGACAAACAAGTAGCGGGCCACGCCGGTCAGAAAGAACATCGGCAAAAATACGATGCAGATGGCGAGGGTGGAAACGAAGGCAGGCACGGCGATCTGCTGGGCGCCATCCAGAATTGCGTTTGTAATTTCTTTGCCCTCGGCGATATTCCGGTTGATGTTCTCAATTTCTACCGTAGCGTCGTCCACCAGGATGCCGACTGCGAGCGCTAGCCCACCGAGCGTCATGATGTTGATGGTCTCGCCCAACGCGCTCATGACAATGATGGAAGTAAGAATTGAAAGCGGGATGGAGACGGCGATGATCAAGGTGCTCCGCCAGCTCCCCAAGAAAATCAGAATCATGAGGCCGGTGAGAACCGCCGCGATGAGACCTTCCTTCAATACGCCGTCAATGGAGGCGCGCACGAAAATCGACTGGTCCGCCAAAGGCCGAATCTGCAGCTCCGGCGGAAGCTGCGACTGGATTCGCGGCAGCATCGCCTTAATCCCCGCAATGATATCGAGAGTCGAGGCGTTCCCGGTTTTCTGGATGGTCACCAGGGAGGCCCTTTGCCCGTTAACTCGCACGATGTTGGTTTGCGGAGGGAACCCATCGCGCACGAAGGCCACGTCGCGGACATAGACGGTCGTGCTTCCTACCCGCTTGACCGGCAGGTCGTTCAATTCCGCCACCGTTTGTGGGCTGCCGTTCAGGTCTACCTCGTACTCGAACTGCCCGATCTTGGAGGTTCCGGAGGGCAGAATCAGGTTCTGGGCGCTGATGGCGTTGACCACATCCATCGGCGACAGGCCTTTTGCCTGCAGGGCATTGGTGTCGAGATCCACTTGCACTTGCCGTTGTTTGCCGCCGTACGGGTATGGAATGGCAGCGCCGGGAATGGTAACCAGCCGGGTGCGGATAAAATTCACGCCGTAGTCGAACAGTTGCTGTTCGGAGAGCTTTTGCCCCGACAGGGCCAACTGCAAGATCGGGACCGTAGAAGCGTTGTAAGTGATCACCAGCGGCGGTGTGGTCCCAGGTGGCAACTGCCGTAACTGCGTCTGAGAGATGGCCGTGATCTGTGCGATCGCCTTTTCAATATTTGCGTGCGGCTGGAAAAATACTTTCACCACCGCGATTCCGTTAAGGGATTGCGACTCGCTGTGCTCTATGTCGTCCACCGTGGTGGTCAGCGTCCGCTCGGTGAGGGTCACGATCCGGTTTGCCATTTCCTGGGAGTTTAGTCCGGAGTAGTTCCAGAGAATGCTGACCACAGGTATGTTGATGTTCGGGAAAATGTCGGTGGGCGTCCGGAAGATGACGATCGGACCCAGAATCAGCAAAAGCAAGGCAACGACGACGAAGGTATAGGGCCGGCGCAGCGCCAGCGCAACAATCCACATGAAGGCCTCTTAGATTGTAGTCGCCAAAAGACATTGGATGAATTAACCGGCGGGTTGGGTGTAAATTTTGCGGCCGCGGGGATTGATTTCAGGACCTACGGGTCAGGGCTTTCCAGGAGCCGATTTCCTGCGTTCCCCGGCAAGAAGCCCCGGGCAAGAAAAAAGGGCCGGCCGAAGGCCGACCCTATCGAGCGCACTTTACAAAGCTTTACTGATTGGGATCTGATTGATTAGGGTCTGACTGATTCGAGTCGAGCCGATGGCGTCCCTGATTCGGTCCCTTGTTGGTGGCAACCACGGTCAACGGAGCCTGTAAGGTGAAATTCAGGACGGTTTCCGAGGGCAACTTGATCTGCTGACCCTTGGTGGCCGCTTGGACTCCGCCACCCAGGCCGCCACCGGCTGCGGCGCCAATCGCAGCTCCCTTGCCACCGCCTGCGATAGCGCCGATGATGGCTCCGATGCCGGCGCCGGCGCCGACTTTTTCAGCGGTATTTTTGCCGCGTGAGCTGCCTTTGCGCGAGTACTGATCCGTCTGGATGTTGTAGTACTTGCCCGCAGCCGAAATGCGATCCAGTTGCAACACCAGCAGGGACTGTCCAGCGAACTTGCCGGCACTTTGCACGTTTACGATATGGCCCTCAACGTCATATCCGGAGGGGATAACGGTATCGCCCTCCACGGCCAGCGGCGAGTCCAGCGTGGCATGAAACGTTTGGCCGGGCTGGCTCCTTTCCGAGTCAATGGCATCGACCAGCCGCACGGCCAGAGTTGTTCCCGAAGGAATTGTGACCTTCTGCGGTGGCGGCGGAGGCGGTGGTGTAGCAGGCGCGGCCGGGGCCGCAGGGGGAGGTGTCATCGCCGCCACCGGAGTGGAAGATGCGTTGCTCGAGGTCGAAGATGAGGTGCGCTCGCGAGGAGCCCGGTGACGTGGCTTGGAGGTCGACGCCGGCGCGGGTGACGGCTTAGTTTCCTCTGCCGGAGGAGGCGTCGCCTGCGCGGTCTCAGCTACCGGTGCAGCGGCCACCTGCAGATTATTTATGACCTGCTTGACTCCGGGTTCGGCAGAGGCGTAACGAGCCGCAGCTTCGCGTTGAGCGTCGTTGTCGACAGTACCGGTCAGGGTGACGGTTCCGTCTTCGGCCTTCACCCCGAGTTGCTTGCCTTGCAGGCCTGAATCTGCAACCAGTCTGTTCTGGATGTCGCTGGTAAGTTGGGCGTCATTCGGGGCCTTGGTGCAGCCGACCCCAAGGGTCAGAACTGCGAGAATCGCAACCGCGGTGATGTAAAGAGAACGTTTCGCCTTCATAGGATTACTCCTGATTGTCGTAAACCGATAGTTACTAGTTTAGATGCAGAAAAGCTTTAGGTCTCGGGCAAAATTATGCCCCCGGGTCTGGCAGGTACCGGGTCAATAAGCGTTTCGCCAGGAACCAGTTACCCCCTGCGGAAGGAGCCGGCCTGGGGGCCCCTCCCGTCCGGGATCAGTTCTGGCGCAGAAATTTGTAGTCGAGAATCGAGGCAGCCAGCCCAACGGATTCCGAATCACTCACTTCTTTGCGGCGAATAATGCGGCCTTGGCAGAGAACAGTGCTGTTCTTCTGGCCGGAAATTTCCTCTGGCATCTCGAACACCATTTCAACCAGAGTGTTCTCAGGCAATTGCTGAGGTCCGAATAGCAGAACGCCAGATTGGCTGAGGTTTTCGACGGTGCCATCATGCCAGGTCCCCAAACCCTTGGGGCGATAGCGAATCGGAGTTTGCAGGGTCAACCGCCGGGCGCGCGGTACCCAAGTCGGCTTCTTCAGGTTCCGGCCGCGTGGCGTATCAGAGGCGGCCTCGGTCCCGTTATCCTCGCGCTTGATGCGCTTCATGGTTTTCCAGTCATACTTGTACTCTGCCGCGCAGAGTAGGCACACCTGGTAGTAGTGGCCGTCGGCAGCGCGCCGAGGCCAGGAAAACTCGTGAGAGCACCGGCCAAGCATCAGGACATCCAGTAACTTCTGTGGCATGGTTATATTCCGGAGGGGAGCACCGGGACGAACTATCATCCAACGGCGGTTGGCAGTTGGGGTAGGTTACTTTCGTGTAATAAAATCATAGTCCCCAATGGTTTGGTAATCTCGAGCATTTTGTGATTCAGGCCTCGCACTCTTCATCTCGAAAGGGATGGAGCTGGCGGGCGATCCGTCTGAGCAGGGGCGGGTCAAGATCCAATCAGGCAACGACTCGGACGTGTATCATCGCGGCGTGGATCCGGTGACCGCATTTGTCCTGGCGGGCGGCAAGAGCGTCCGAATGGGCGAGGACAAGGCTTTCCTGCGGCTGGAAGACCGCACCCTCCTGGCCCGCGCCCTGGAGCTGGCAAGGGCCGCAGCCGGAAGCGTGTGGATCGTGGGCAGTCGGACGAAATTCGCCGCCTTCGGCCCGGTGGTCGAGGATGTGTACCCGGAACGTGGACCGCTGGGCGGGATTCACGCAGCGCTGATCCAGACAACCACTGACCTGAATCTGCTGATCGCGGTGGATTTGCCTTTTCTTCGCCCTAATTTCCTGAACTACCTGATTGCTCGGGCGCGCGCGACCACCGCCGTGGTCGTGGTACCAAACATTGGCGGAGGCTTGCAGCCGTTGTGTGCGGTCTACCGCCGCGGCTTCGCGGAAGTCGCGGAGAGGTCTCTGGGTGCCGGCAAGAACAAGATTGACCGCTTGTTCCCTGAAGTCCAGACCAGAATAATTGACCAGGAAGAAATGAAGCAAAACGGATTTTCGGAGGAGATGTTCCGCAACCTGAACACCCAGGAAGACTGGAAGGAAGCACGGATGCGGTTGCCCGCGGAATCGGCTTGAAGCAGGATCTCGGCCGCCAGACTTCAGACCTCGGCATGAGCCACCGAGCTGGGATCGGAAGGATTTACTATTAGGAGCGGCGGCCGAAGGATTGAAGACTGACGACCAACGACCAACACTGATTTATGGCCACGAACGGCAATCCGGGACCGTACATCGAGTTCAAGGATGTCTCCAAAGCTTTTGGCGACAATCGCGTGCTGGACCACGTCAGTTTCAGCGTGATGCCGGGAGAGACGGTGTGCATTCTGGGCCGCAGCGGTGTGGGCAAGTCGGTATCGTTGATGAATATCATGGGATTTCTCAAGCCGGATTCGGGCCGGGTGATTGTGGCACACGAGGACATCACTGACTACGGAGATGCAGATCTGGAACGCATTCGTAAGAAGGTCACAATCGTGTTCCAGAATGGAGCTCTGTTCGATTCGCTTAGCGTCGGCGAAAACGTCGCATTTCCGCTGCGGGAGCGGCGGCAACTCTCGGAAGAGCAGATTTATCAGATCGTAGATGGTCTGCTGGACATGGTCGGCGTCAAAGAGATGCGCGAGCAGCTGCCTTCGGATTTGTCCACGGGTATGAAGCGGTCGGTTGCGATTGCGCGCGCGCTTGCCGCCCAGCCCGAATGTGTCCTCTATGACGAGCCTACTACGATGGTTGATCCACTGATGGCGCAACTGCTGGGCGATCTGATCAAGCGGCTGAAAATCCAGTTGCATCTGACCAGCGTGGTTGTAACTCACGACATGCGTCTGGCCAAGAAGCTGGCCGACCGGGTGATGTTTCTCCACGAAGCCAAAGCGATTTTTTTTGGAACCTACGACGAGATGGAGAGATGCGAGGAGCCCATCGTTCAGGAGTTTCTGAAGCTGGATGAGCCGGGGATACAAGCGTCGATTGAAGTGAGCCGAGAGCCCAACCAGCTCTAGAATCCCTCGCGCACCAATCTTTCCAACGTAATCGCCGAGCTTGCAGATTCGCCCCTCATCATCTTTTCCACGTACTTTGCCACCATGTCTACTTCCAGGTTTATCGGATCACCCAGCTTAAGTGACTTGAGGTTTGTCATCTTTACCGTGTGCGGGATAATGGCGGCGGTCACTTTGGTTCCTTCGATTTTGGCGACGGTCAGGCTGATGCCTTCAATGGAAAGTGAACCTTTGAAGATCACATAGCGCGCCAGTTCCGGCGGGATTTCAATCCGCAGCCAGTAGTCGGCGGCGCCGCGAATGCGATCCAGAGCGAGGAACTTGCCGGTGCCGTCCACGTGGCCTTGAACGATGTGGCCGCCAAAGCGTCCGTTAGCGAGCATGGGGAGTTCCAGATTTACCTGGGCACCCTTTTTGATGCGCGAGAAAGACGTGCGCTTCCAGGTTTCGTCCGCCAGGTCCGCGGCGAAAGACTTGGAGGTAATTCCGATGGCAGTGAGGCACACGCCGCTGACGGCAATGCTGTCGCCCTTCTTCAACTCCTTGGTCATATGCGACGCGGAAACGGTCAGGCGGCGATTGCCGTTGCGCTGTGCAATCCCGGTCACGCGTCCAACTTCCTCGATGATGCCGGTGAACATGGAGTCTCCGGAGAATTATCGTAAACCTCTGGCACGCAGCATTCAGCCCGCATGCAGCGTTGCTGGCGCTTTGGCTAAGCAGTTTGCTCTCTGACGGCTGAATGCTGACTGCTGGCTTAGTCCCCGTACGGGTCGTGCAAGTATCCTTCTACCGCAAAGTCTTCGCCGAAACGGTGCAGCTTGATCGCCTTCACCTGCGCCGCATCGCTCATGCGGTCGAAACCGACGCCGGTGGCAAACGGAACCGAGCCCATGCCGTCGAGGATTTTGGGGGCATAGTAAAGAAATACCTTGTCGACAATACCTGAGGCCAACGTGGCCCCGTTGATCATGGCCCCACCTTCGACCAAGAGGCTGGTGATTTCCATGGTCCCGAGCCGCTGGGCAATTCCTCTCATATCCGGACGGCCGTCGCCTACGCCCACTTGGACCTGCTCGACACGAATTCCCTGTCCCAGCAACTCCCGCTTCCTTTTCTCCTCGGCGAAGGAGCAGAGCACGAGCACATCGTCTTTGGCGGTTTTGACCACGCGCGACTGGGGAGGCAGGCGCAGGCGCGAGTCAACAATTACCCGCAAGAGCGGCCGCCGGCGGGGAAGGCCGCTACGATCGGTGAGTAACGGGTCATCCGCAATGATGGTTCCAACGCCAACCATAATGGCGTCGTTCTGATGCCGCAGCTGCTGCACGTGAGCGCGGGCAATCTCGCTGGTGACCCAGCCTCCAGTGGCGCCGCCGCCGCCCAGCGCTGTGGAGTGGTGCGACTCATTTGGAGGGGGCGCGATCTTACCATCGAGCGTCATAGCCGCCTTCAGCGTGATCAGCGGCGTGCGATGGCGAATGTATTTTGCGAAAGCTTCATTCAGTACTTTCGCTTCCTCTTCCAAAATACCTGAGGCAACCGAGATCCCCGCATTGCGCAGACGCTCGAAACCCTTCCCCGACACCAGTGGATTGGGATCCGGCATGCAGGCGACCACACGGCGAATGCCAGCTGCGATGACGGCATCCGCGCAAGGGCCGGTGCGGCCCGGGTGGGAACAAGGTTCTAGATTGACATAGAGAATTCCTGCGCGGGCGTTTTCTCCAGCCTGCTCCAGAGCTAGAACCTCGGCGTGCTTGACGCCCGCAAATGTATGCGAGCCTTCGCCGGCCACCTGACCTTCGCTGTCTACGATTACCGCCCCTACGCAGGGGTTGGGCGAGGTTAAACCAATGCCTTCACGGGCGAGCTCAAGTGCCCGGCGGAGAAAGGCTTCGTCGCGCTCCCGGCTGCTGGTTGAATCGTGCTGTGTGGAAGCTACCGCGGGCCTGGGTGGCCGCTTCCGGGATTCGCGCTTGACCGTTTTCTTGGAGGCCATCTTTTTTGGAAAAGCTGAAGACAAGCTGTGATGCATTAGATGCATGTGCAGATCAGGAAAACAGAGAATCCACGAAATCCCTGGGATCAAAGGGCAACAGATCTCCGATCTTTTCGCCCACACCTACGTATCGCACGGGAACGCCCATCTCGCGAGAAATTGCGACCACCACGCCGCCCTTGGCGGTGCCATCGAGCTTGGTCAGCACAATGCCCGTTACTCCGGCCGACTGGGTAAACTGCCGCGCCTGCTGCAGGCCATTCTGTCCAGTGGTGGCATCCATCACCAGCAGGGTCTCGTGGGGTGCGCCTGGAATGATGCGCTGTGCGGTCCGTCGCATTTTCTCCAGTTCCGCCATTAGGTTGGTCTTGGTGTGAAGGCGGCCGGCGGTGTCAACGATGACGTAATCGGTGTGCCGGGAGGAGGCTGCCTGGAGCGCGTCATAGAGCACGGCCGACGGATCTCCACCGGCCTGGGTGCGAATCACCTCAGTGCCGGTCCGCTGGCCCCAGATTTCAAGTTGCTCGATGGCCGCCGCGCGGAACGTATCTGCCGCGCACAGCAAGACTGTCTTGCCATCAGAACGTAAAACTTGCGCCAGCTTGCCGATGGTCGTGGTCTTGCCCGTGCCGTTCACGCCGACGACAAGAATCACTTCCGGCGTCCCCTCTACCTTGGATACCGGTTGAGAATCCACCGCAGCCAGAATCGCGAGGATTTCTTCTTTGAGCAGTCGCTTGAGCTCATCAACATTTTTGATCTGCTTGTAGTCGGCCTTTGCGCGAAGTTTTTCCAGGATTTCGTGAGTAGTGCTGGTACCCAGGTCCGCACCGAGGAGGATGGCTTCGAGGTCGTCCAGGGTGGCCCGGTCGATTTCCTTGCCAAAAGAAACCACCTCTTCGATACGCTCGCTCAGGTTTTCCCGAGTGCGCGTCACCGCTTCCTTCATGCGCTCGAGGAAGCTGGGTTTCTGCTGTTCGTCCAGGCTGCCAAAAAGGGTCTGAATCATGGAATTTGAGGACGGTGAAGTCCAGAGGTCAATTATAGCGGTCGGAGCGGCTAGTCCAGTGCTTCGCGCCCTTTGCGCTTAAAAGATTTTGAGCGGAAAGCTCGCCAAGGCAACGCAAAGAATGCGCAGAATGCAAAGAAAGCAAAGAAAGCAAAGAAAAACCTTGCGGTTGTGCGGAGGAAAGTTATCGCCCTGACGCTTCAGCCGCGGCGGCGGCGACATCTGCACGAGCTTCGGGCGCCGATGACGGTGTGGTTAGAGACTTGGCTGGAGACGCTGGCGCAGAAGGCGAGGCAGCTTGCACACTCGGCTGTTGTACGTGGATTTCGCCGCGTTCATAGATGGCGGCCAAGGCGGCAACCGCAGAGGGATCGAGCCGCTTGCCGGAAAGATTGTGGATGATGCGAAGGGCAGCTTCCGGATCATGCGCCTGCTGATAGGGACGGTTTGTGGTCAGGGCGTCGAAAGTATCGGCCACGGCAATAATGCGCGGCAGCAAGGGAATCTCTGCATCTTTCAAGCCCCGAGGATAGCCCCGCCCGTCCAGCGATTCGTGGTGCAGTTCGATACCCGGGATCATGTCTTTCAACTGGGCCACTGGGCTGAGAATGTTGGCGCCCTTGGTGGTGTGGGTCTTCATGATTTCGAATTCTTCCGGCGTCAGCGCGCCTGGTTTTTTTAGGATGCCATCTTCGATTCCGATCTTACCCACATCGTGCAGTTGGGCGGACACGCGCACGATTTCGAGGAACTCCTCGGGGTGTCCCATTTCTCTCGCGATCATCAGCGAGTAGCGCGTGACCCGGTCGGAGTGTCCACGGGTGTAGGGATCTTTTTCGTCGACCGCGCCGGCTAGCATCTGGATTGAGCCCATAAACAACTCGCGATTTTCCGTGGCAGCGCGCTTGAGGTCGAGCACGAATTGTTCGAGCTCCTCGGACATGGTGTTGAAGGTCGCAGCTAGTTCTCCGATTTCGGTGCGGCTGGCGAGCTGAACCCGCTGCGAGAAGTCTCCACGAGCGATGGCGCGGCTGGAGGCGGTAAGAACTTCCAGCGGATTAGTGATTCGGCGCGCGGCAAAAATGCTTATGCCGATGCTGAGCAGGATGGCCAGCAACGCCAGAAGGCGCGCTGTGCGCTGCATCTCGAATACACCGCGGTAAGCTTCATCCCGCGGCTTTTGGACGATCACGGCCCAATCCAGGTTGCTGACCGGGCTGTAGGTGCCGAGCATCTGGGTGCTCTTCTTGCCTGCGGTGACTCTGAACTCGCGAGTGGCGGCGACCAGCTGCGCCTGCCCACCTTGCTCGAGGAAGTTGCGTACGATTTCCGAGTTGGTCACATCCTGCCCGGTAGCGTACTCGGGAGTCGCGCCAGCGACGAGCCGGCCCTCGCTGTCCACAACATACGGCGTGAGCCCGCCGCGGTTGACCTCTTGCAGGCGGCGGATCAGGAACTGCAAATCCTCCACCGCCCCGATCATGCCCAGGAATCGACCTCCGTACATCACGGGAGTGCTAACCAGCATTACGGTGCGCGCGGACTGGCCGCTGCCCACCACCAGGGCCTGGCCACTGTAGGCTCGGCCTTCACGGGCGGCATCGTAGGCACGCACCAAGTCACGCTGCAAAAAGGCGTCGGGAGCGATGCGACCAGCCGAAATTCCCTTGGATTCCGAGTTCAGCAGCGTGGCATAGGCCAGATCCGGGGAAGAGGACACGAAATGTTCCAGCAGGGCGCGCAGTTCGGGCGCTTCCACGTGTTCGGCCGTGACGTCTCCGCCACTGGCCACTTGCAGGGCGGAAGACAGGTTGGCCAGTATCATGCGCAGTGATTCCTGGTGCTGCCCTATGTCGTCGGCGAGGGAGCGCGTCACTGTGTTTTGCAGCAGCCGCTCGTTGGTGATCAGGCGCTCACGGTTGATGGACTCAACCTGTTCCGAATAGAAATACATCGGCACTACGCTGATGAGCGCAAGCACGCTGAGGATGACGTACAAGATGGGGACGCGAGCTGGTAGGGGCAGTTTCAAGGACGAATGGCTCGGCCGCAGCTTTCGCCCCGGCGTGGCGTTTTTACAGACTTCCTTAAAATTTTACTTTGGAGGATGATCCGCGAGGCCAAGATCGACGGCCATGTCTGTTACCAAAGTACCTGGGGATTCGTGGCACAAGCGCAGGCAGGAGAAGCGGCAGCCGAGCAACCATCCGGCCTAGTTGTTATACACCACGAAGATGTTTCCACCGGTCTGGTTGCACTGCGCGTCCACGGTGTTGTCCGAATTGATCTTCAGCGTGCATTCGGCGCCGGCTGTGCCGGCCACGGTTGCTGTGGGATTGTCGGGGGTGGCGAGTCCGGTTTTGGTCTCATTCCCAGTGGGCACGGAGAGCACTGCCAGCACGATTTTCCGATAACTGCGAGTGTGTTGCGGACCGATAACCGAGAAGCTCTCGACCATAAACCCCGTCTTACTCCCCTCGCTGCGGCTAACCGCAGTCCGGGCAACCAGGCAGTTCACGCTTGTGACCATCTGCTTGGTGGTGGCGGCTGGAGTGGTATATGCGACCTTGGGGCACGCCTGCGCCCCAGCCAGCGCCGAAAGACCAACCAAAAAGAAGGACAGGACAGGGAGCGGAGTTCGGGAACGAGTCATAAATGCATTGTCCCCGAAGGAAGGCCGCAAGTTAACGTTTCGAAAGAGCTGGGTCTAAAGTTTGGCCGTGGGTTGGGTTAAAAGGTAGAAGCCTAAGCGCTAAGAACGCCTAACAAAACCTCCACCCCCGCAGCTTGGCGTACTCTGCTTTGGCTTCCTCCAAGATGGGGATGTCAGGGTCGGCTTCTTTTCATTGTGGACGCTGGTCTCGCTGCGCCAAGAACCTGTTCTGGCACTGTTTCGCTGCCGATAGCAATCCGCTGAACTCAGGAGTTCCTCGGAAGTTCACAAGCAACGGGTCGGTCTGCAAGGCGGTGTAGGCACAATAATTGTTTTCAACGGCGCTTCTTAGCAATCGCAGAGCGGCATCCTTCTGCCTGCAGTAGGAGAGCACGGCTCCGACCCAATACCGAGGCTCTGGGTCAGCTCCCGCAAGCGCGGCCGTTTCGATCTTCTGAGCGGCTCCGTCCAATTGTGATGTCTGCTGGGGATCAAGACAGGCTTGAAGCAGATCACGACCCATTAAAGGAACGTCCGATGTCCTCTGAATCGTCTGGCGTGCCTCGGCCAGCTTGCCTTGGCCCATGAGAACAAAAGCTGTTTGCCTTGCTGCCCATTCCGAGCCTGCGTCGAGGCGGACGAACTCCATTGCCCTCTGTGGCTGATCTAGTTGCATAAAGGCCCAAGCGCACGAACGGAATTGATAATTTTCCCGATCCAAAGCCAGCGCAGTGTCGCACTCGTGTGCAGATTCCTCCAATGACCCGACATAGCGTAATACGTAGCCCAGAGCGAAATGTGCGTAAGCACTGTCAGGTCTGCGCTTGGCCAAGGCCGACGCTTCACTATAGGCATTTCCAATCTCGCCTCGCTCTGTCCGGTTAGTGATCAATCCTTGGGCTGCATCGATCAAGTTCGGATCGAGCGCCTTTGCTCGTTCGTATGCCGAGTCCGAACGCTTGAGCATTGCTTTCCCACCGTCGCCATACTGACCGTCGAAGTAGTAGCGCCGCCCCAGGGCCCCCCAAGCAGGCGCGTACCTGGGGTCAATGCCCACAGAATGCTCCAGCATCGTAATCGCCTCCTTGTTAGGAGCAACATCATGCGGAATCGCGATGCTGCGCAGATAAAAGTCGTAGGCTTCCTCGCTCTTGGGTCGAGTCCCCGCCTCCCCAGAGGCTGACGATCCTCCCAGCAGGGGGACAAGTCCTTGCCGAACTCTCGATGTGATTTGTTCCCGCATCGCAATCTTGTCCGATGCTGCAACATTGATGGTGTCTCGCCAGACGCTGCGGTTATTCGCAACATCCACCGCTTCTAGTGTGACCTCCAACTGGTCACCTTCCGTGTGGTAGTGTCCCGTTACAATGGAGGTTACTCCCATCTCCCGACCAGCTTGTTGCAAGTCCAAGTTCGGCCCGTTGTACTTGCTCGTTGTGGCAAATGGGCGAATCGAGAATGATGGCACATAGCTCAGCGTATTCGCAATTTCATCCGGCAAGGCGAGCCTTAGAAAATCAGTGTCCTTGTCGGAGCCCGCATTCTGGAACGGCAACACCGCGATATCCCTCGGGTTTCCAGAATCAACGGAGAGGACGGCGGGATGCCGAGACGGCCAGAACAAGAGGACCATCACGATTACGGCGATAACGCCAACAGCCCCCGAAGCGACCCAGCGGAGCCGTGTTTTGCGAGAAATGGGTGCCGACTCAGTCGCAGCCGCCGACTTATCAGAGTCCGTGTCCCGCTTCAGCCGTTGCAAGTCGGTTCTAACATCGGCTGCATTCTGGTAGCGCAGGTTGCGGTCTTTTTCCAGAGCCTTGTTGATGATGTCTTCCAGCTTGGGCGGCAGGTCGGGATTCAGCCGCACGGCAGGCGTTGGAGCCGCGTCCAGAATGGCTTTGAAGATGACTCCTGAGCTTTCCCCACGGAATGGCAGCGTCCCAGTCGCCATTTCGTAGAGAACGGCACCGAACGAGAACAAGTCCGTGCGTGCGTCCAGTTCTTTGACACGGACTTGCTCGGGAGACATGTAGGCGACCGTTCCCAGCGTCGTTCCGGGACTGGTGAGATGTTCCTCGGCGACAGTTGTAGCGGTTTGAGTATTCTGTGCGGCTATTTGGCTGGCAGGAACCGCAACCTTAGCCAACCCGAAGTCGAGAATCTTGGCGTGCCCATGCTCGGTTACAAAAATGTTCGCGGGCTTGATGTCGCGGTGAACGACGCCCTTGGCGTGCGCCGCATTCAGCGCATCGGCGATTTCGATGGCGAGCGATAGAATCAACTCGGTTTCCATCGGTCGGCCAGCAATACGCTGCTTCAGCGTTGCGCCGTCCAGAAACTCCATGGCGATGAAAGAACGACCGTCGTGCTTGCCGATTTCGTAGATCGTGCAGATGTTGGGATGGTTGAGGGCAGACGCAGCGCGTGCCTCCCGCCGAAATCGTTCCAAAGCCTGTGGGTCTTGGGCTAGGTCTTCAGGAAGAAACTTCAGGGCTACAAAGCGCCCAAGTTCCGTGTCTTCGGACTTGTAAACAACACCCATACCGCCGCCCCCGAGCTTCTCGACGATGCGGTAGTGAGTGATGGTTTCGCCGATCAATGAAGGGGCCGCTGCGTGAGCGACCATAGTAGGGGGCCAAACTGCGGCAAGTCAACGCATTGGCGGGCGAAGGCGAGTTTCAACCCGCCACCCAATCGGCTCGCTGGTCTGGCAAGCGAGGTCTGCCTCCGTCGGGTGTGCGCGGTGAGGGTGGCAGCAGCGGTTGAATCAGATTCCACAAAGCATCGGGAAGCAAAGGAGTGCTCATGGATTGAGCATCCTAGCACTGACGGGAACTGCTTTCCCATCCCTGCGATGGTAAGGACGGGGTTTGTTAGGCTGTCTAAGACACTTCGCTCTTCGCGCTGCGCGTCATCAGATCCTGGATGGCAGCGGCAGGCGGCTTGTCGTGATGAAGAATCGCGTCCATCTGTTCGATGATGGGCATCTCCACGCTGCGGGCGCGAGCCAGTCCGACCGCGGCCTGAGTGGTAAAAACGCCCTCGGCAACTGCCCCGTGCATGCCCGCGATGATGTCGTGCAACTTGCGGCCGCGGCCCAGTTCGACGCCCACGCTGCGGTTGCGGGAGAGGCCTCCGGTGCAGGTGAGCACCAGATCGCCGAGGCCGGCCAGCCCGGCCATGGTTTCCGGGCGACCACCGCAGGCCACGGCCAGTCGTGTAATCTCAGCCAGACCGCGGGTGATGAGCGCGGCAACCGAATTGTGGCCGAGTCCCAGCCCGTCACACACGCCGGCGGCGATGGCAATGACATTTTTCAGGGCGCCGCCAAGCTCCACGCCCGCCACATCGTCGTTGGTGTAAACGCGGAAGCGGGGATCGCTGAATTCGCGCTGCACGGTTTCCGCCAGTTCGACGTCTTGCGAAGCAACCGCGATAGCGGTGGGATCGCCCCGGGCAACCTCTTTGGCGAAGGACGGGCCACTGAGCGCCCCGATGCGCGGCGAAAAACCGCTTCCTGACGCGGTGACCTCAGCGACAACCTCAGTCATGCGCAGAAGCGTTTTCTCTTCCAGACCTTTGGTCGCACTCACGAAGAGCATGCCAGGCTTCAGGTGCGGCCGCATGTGTTGGAACAGGTAGCGGCAATGCTGCGACGGCATGACACTGACCACAATTTCCGCTTCGTGCAGAGCTTCCTGCAGACTGCCGGTCGGAGAAACGCATTCTGGTATGGATTGTCCGGGAAGAAACAGTTCGTTGACGTGGCGACTCGAAATTGAATCGCGGACTTCTTTTTCGTGCGCCCAGAGCTGAACCTGGTGGCCGCCTCGCCGCCCAAGAACGACGGCCAGGCCAGTCCCCCAGGCGCCCGCGCCGATGATTGCGACCCGACTCATCCGCGTCTCCACTGAAAACGGGGTTCAGTCCCAGCCAGAAGCCTGCGGATATTCTGGTAATGCTTGGCAATGATGAGGACAGAAGCGATCGTCATCACGCCCAGGACTTGCGGCGCACCCGCGTAGTCGTGCAGCAACCATGCCAGCAGAGGGAAGAGTGCGACTGCCACGATTGAGCCCAGAGACACAAAGCGAAACATCAGCACCACCGCCACAAAGACTCCCACCGCGACGAGCAGCGCCTTGGGTGCGAATAAGGCAAGGGAGCCTAGGCCGGTGGCCACTCCCTTGCCTCCGCGGAATTTAAGCCATACAGGGAACATGTGGCCGAGAATGGCCAAGAGAGCAGCCGTGGCGGCTCGAATATCGACTACTGGCGACAATGTGGTCCAGACGTGGTCGGGGTACCAGGGGACATTTGTATAGGCCCATCCCACAATTTCCTCTCGGCTGAGCACAAGTGAGACCATCACCGCGGCCGATCCCTTGAGAGCGTCAAGCAGTAGAGTCAAAACGCCCAGCGCTGGCGACGAGCGGGCTACATTGGTCGCGCCAATGTTCCCGCTGCCGGTTAGTCTCACATCCTCCCCGCGAAACACACGCACCAGAATCAGACCGAAGGGGATCGACCCCAGCAGATAACTCAAAGAGGCGGTAAGGAGGAACACAGTCATGGTTTTCTTGGATTACGGGGCGCGAGCCCTATGTCAATCCGAACTGCCCAATCTTTGTGTAGCGCGACCCGCCGCGTCCGAGTTGACTCTCGTAAAGAAAGAACTCTCGGGCGGTCATCGTACCAAACTCAGGTGCAGGCATCGCAGCCAATCTCTCCTGCAGGCGCTGAAATGACTGGTTGGGAGCGTCGCCCTTACGCCAGCCAGGCACGCCGGAGCCGCCTCGACGCGCCAAAGTGAGATGCGGACGAAAAGCATGCTCTTCTCTTGGGACGCCAAGGGCAGCCGTGGCCTCGTCCACTGATTTCGCCAGGGCGGCAAGCTGCGGGCCAGCCTCGACGCCAACCCAGAAAACACGCGGCGTCTTGGCCGTGGGAAAGAACCCGTAACCGCGAAAGGAAAGCTCAGTGGCGCCCGCGGGAATGCGAGTGAGAGTCTGCTTGATCTCCTGCACTTCCTCCGCTGATTTGTTGCCAATGAATTTCAAAGTCACATGCAGCGACTCAGAACGAACCCAGCGTGCATCCACGGCGAATCCACGCACCCCTTCCATGAAAAGTCGCAGGCGCTCACGGATGGCGTCGTCGATATCGACAGCAATGAAAATCCGCATAGTCAATCTTCACTGGTTGGCCTTCAGTCGTCAGGCACTGCCGAGCTTCGCTCGGCTGGACAGCCGGGGGCGGCTGTCGCCACGTGGCTTTTGCTGACGACCGACGACCGCAGACTGCTCTACATCAATTTTCTTCTGATCATGTCCAACGCCTGCTGGCTGGCGTACCACCGGATTCGTTTGCGGTCGCCGGGGAAATTACGTTCGACGACTTCGGTTCCTTTTTCGCTCGCAAGAGCATGGAAGACCAGGCCAACCGGTTTTTGCTCTGTGCCGCCGGTTGGCCCAGCCACGCCCGTGATGCCAATACCGAGCGTCGCGCCGCAGCGTTTGCGAATTCCCTCGGCGAGAGCAGCGGCCACCTCGCCGCTGACTGCGCCGTGCTTTTCGAGCAGCTTGGCAGGAACATCGGCGAACGCAGTTTTCAAACTGTTGGAGTAGACTACCGCCCCGCCTAGAAAATAACGGGAGCTGCCGCTGACTGACGTGATGCGTTCCGCCAGCAGGCCGCCCGTACAGGATTCGGCCACCGCCAGCTTGGCATTGCGCATCTGGAGGTAGTAACCGACGATCTGCTCCATCGAATCTCCGTTGTCAGAGAAGACCGCATCGTCGAGTTCTTCTTCGATTTCCTCCGCCAGCTGGTCTACACGCTGTTGCGCGGCCTCAAGAGACGCGGCGCGAGTCTTTAGGTGCAGCTGGATTTCTCCCGCTCCCGCAAGAATCGTGGTTTGAACGTCGGGGTAACGCTTGTAGATGGGCGCAACCCGGGCATCGCACTGCGATTCCGCCATCAATCCAACTTTCAAGACCCGGGTGGCGATGAATTGCGGCGGTAGCTTGGCCCGCAGACGGTCCATGCACTGCTCGTCGAAAAGCACCTTGATCTCATGCGGCGGTCCGGGCAGCAGCACGATGATTCTCTCCCGCCCTTCATACTTACCGCTGATCCACTGCCCCGGCGCGCTTCCGTTGGCATTGGGCAGACTCACCGCACCGGTAATCACGTCCGCCTGCTGGAGGTTGTTCGGAGACATTTTCATGCCGCGTGACGCGAAGCGGCGTTCCAGACCGGCAACAATTTCGGGATCGCGGTGTAGCTCCAGACCCAGCGCGTCGGCCACCGCTTCGCGGGTAAGGTCGTCTTCGGTTGGTCCGAGACCACCCATGAAGATCACAATGTCGGCCCGCGACAGGGCTAGAGTCGCCGCTCCCGTGAGGTGTTCGCGGCTATCTCCCACAATGGTTTTGAAGATGACCTCGACCCCCAGCTGGTTGAGTTTTTCCGTGAGGTAGAGCGAGTTCGTATCCTGGCGGAACGGCGTCAGCAACTCCGAGCCGATGGCGATGATTTCGGCATTCACGGCTAAGAGTGTAAATGAAACCACAGAGGAGACGGAGGCAGACGAGAACAAGTCCAAAGCAGTCAATAGCTAGAAGCTAGAGGCGAACTCAAGCCGGTAAATCCGGAACCAACGGCGCACCCTGCACGTCCCACAGAAGGCGATGCACGGCGTTGGTGGTGGCCAGCACGGCCGAGCGGCCCGGTGCAAAGGCAAGACCCACCAGTCCGGGACCTGCAACTTCGAGCGATGCCTTGGCGTTGGGGGTGATTTTGACGATGCCGCGCTTGCCGGAGAGTGAAGCCGCCACGTAGAGATTGGCCTCCACGTCAAAGGCCAGGCCTTGAGGGCGCCCCAGTCCCCGGAAAAAGGTCGAAACGCTGCCGTGAGCGTCAATCTTGTACACCGAATCGAAGCTGGAGGTCGTGGGCCCGGTTACAAATAAGTCTCCGTCGGGGCCGAAGGCTAGGTGGTAGGCGGAGACGCTGGGTTCGATGGTAGCGAAAACAAAAATCTGGCGGTCTTTGCCGATCTTAAAAACCGTGCCGCTGCGATCGCCGACATACAGATTCTCGTTGGGATCGAACGCGATCCCGGTCGCAACGCCCATGCCCTCAGCATAGGTGGACATGGTTCCGTTCGGCGCCACCCGGTACACCGTGCCATCGAAGCGGGAAGAGACGTACATCTGTCCCCCCCGATCGAACGTGATGGCCGTGGCATTAGTCATGTCGGCCAGGAACGGCTTGACGTTGTAATTGGTGTCAATTTTGTAAATAGATACGGGTACCTTCTGCCCGCGCGATCCGGAGAACGTGACGAAAATATTGCCCTCGGCGTCGAGGGCAGGATTAGTCACCGGGTGCAGATTCTCCGCGATTGGGGCCGCGACCTTAATCTGGTGTGGATTGCTCGCCGCATCGTTCGCCGACACGATCACCGGTCCTGAGGATGCGCCAGGGGGAACGCGAGCGATCATAAAATCGTCGGAGCTGATGACCACCGCACCCTCAACCTCGCCAAACCGCACCCGGGGACGGCGCAACTCCTGGGGCCGCAGGCTGCTGCCGATGATACGCACCTCGCCTCCCGGCAAAGCGGCGCTGGGGTGCACGGCCTCAATGTGCGGGTGGCCATTGACGTTTTTCTTTCCCAGCAGTCGATCGGAAATTCCCATGAGCTCCAGATTTCTGACAGCACCTGGCGTTCGACTATCGTGACAGCAGTCCGAAGTGCAGTAGCGCTTGCATTAGGGCCAGGCTGTAAACACCGGCTCCGACGTCATCGATCACAATCCCCACGCCTTCAGGGAGGCGCTCGAGGCGGCGTACCGGAGGCGGCTTGACGATATCGAACACTCGAAAAAGTATAAAGCCCAGCAGCAGAGATTGCCACGCGATCGGCGCTGCGATCAGGGTGATGAGTTGGCCGGCAACCTCGTCGATCACCACAAACTGCGGGTCTTTCAGGCCGGTTGCCCGCGTGACCCGAGTCGCGGCAGGAATTCCGGCCATAACCGCAGTGCCAGCCAGCAAGGCCGCGGTCCAGGGTCGCCAAGCGGGTGTCATCGAGCGTGCCAGAACCCACCACAGCAGGACGGTTGCCGCCGACCCCCAGGTTCCAGGCCCCGGACGCAAGCGTCCGATCCCGAAGAACGTAGCCACAAGCGTAACCCAGAGAGGGGCGCGCGGGCGAGACGCCCTCGAGACGTCCGCGCTACGGTCGGAGGGCCGATCGGCGGAGGCGTTCGTTGTCGTCACCGACCGGGCACCGGTTTTCCTAGCGCCGGCGTCCCGACGGCTGTCGAGTGGGCGTCCCGCCCACCCTCACGATTCGTCATCTGATTCCCCGGAAAAACCTTCCATGGCATCGCTGGTGTCTTGCATCGGCGACGAGATGACGTATCCGCCACTGGCCCATTTGCCCAGGTCAATCAGGCGGCAACGCGGGCTGCAGAAGGGAAACTCCGCATCCTTGATTTTCACCAGCTTCCTGCAGATTGGACAGTGCAGTTTAAGGTTTCGCTTGCGAGCCATTTACTTCCTACACGATCCTGGCGACAAGATCGTAATCGTGGGCTTCAGTGACCTGGCAGCGGTAGAATTCACCCGCCTTCGGCTCGAGGTCCTCGGGAACATCGTTCACGAATGCCTTGCCGTCAATTTCGGGCGCGTGCATCGGGGTACGGCCTTCGAGCAAGAGATCGCTTTCTTCGGAGACCCCTTCGAGCACAAGATCGAATTCCTGGCCCACCAGGGCCTTCTTTTTCCGTTTGCTGATCTTTCGCTGAATCTGCATCAGGTGTTTGCGGCGGCGCTCGATCTCAGGTTCTGACAATTTCTTCTCCAGCGCGAATGCGCCGGCGCCGTCTTGGTCGGAGTAACCAAACGCGCCCATCCAGTCGAATTCGGAGTCGCGTACGAACTGGCAAAGTTCTTCGAATTCTTTCTCTGTCTCGCCGGGAAAACCGACGATGAACGAAGTACGCAGCGTGACCCCGGGAATCGTGCGCCGCATTTTCTCAATCAACCGCAGGAAGATATCGCCGCCGGCTCCGCGCTTCATCCGCTTCAGGACGCTTGGCGAGGCATGTTGCAGCGGAATATCAATGTATGAGCAAACTTTGTCGTGAGCGGCGATGGTTTCCAGCAGCCGCCCCGTGATCTTGTTGGGATAGGCGTAGAGGAAGCGAATCCAGCGCAGCGGTTCAATACCCGCCAGCTTTTCCAGCAGAAGCGCCAAGCCATCTTTCAGGCCAAAGTCCTCGCCATAGCACGTGGTGTCCTGGCCGATCAGAGTGATTTCGCGTACTCCTGCAAGCGCCAGCCGCTCCGCTTCGGCGACTACAGATTCAAACCGACGCGATCGGAACTTGCCACGCAGCTGGGGGATGATGCAGAAGGTGCAGGGATGATCGCAACCTTCTGCAATTTTGATGTAGGCCGTGTGTCGGGGCGTGGCTAGCACGCGTGGCGTAGCTTCATCGTAAAGGTAGTTGGGTAGATCGGCGATCGCGCCGTCCCAGCTCTCGCGCGAAAAACGGCCCTGAGCCAGGCGGGCCTCACCCTCGGGCCGTGATTGCAGAATATTGAACAGCGAATTTGAGGATGGCGCTGATGCTATGCCTGCCGCTGCGAGAATGGTTTCCAGTTCCCCTGTGCCCACCACCGCGTCAACTTCCGGAATGTTCTGCTGAATCTCGTTGCGGAAACGTTCCACCAGGCAGCCCGCGACCACCAGCTTCCGGGCGCGGCCGTTGGTCTTGTGCTTCGCCATTTCCAGAATGGTGTTTACCGATTCTTGCTGGGCGCTGGCGATGAACGAGCAGGTGTTGACCACGATGACGTCCGCTTCTTCGGCGCCAGAGACCAGAGTCGCCCCGGCCTGCACCAGCATCCCCATCATTACCTCGCTATCGACGAGGTTCTTTGGGCATCCCAGGCTTACAAAGCCCACCTTGGTAGGTGCTGGCGTTGCGCTTTCGGTCGCGCTATCGACGGGTGGCGATAAAGTTTTTACAGGCATGCAATCTCTAGATTTTAACACTGTTGCCGGATTGCTACCGGTGGCCAAGTCCGCGCTAACGGAAGCCTAGCTCACCCAATTCCGGCGCGTCCCCGTCAGCGGCGGCGGACCGCCGAAATCTCTTCATACAGCTGTGGCAGACGCCGCACATGCTCGACCGAGTCGTCGAAGCGCGCGCTCTCGTAGTGCCGGGTAAATTCCGCGACCTTGGCGCGAACAGCAGCATCGTCAATCAAGCGGACGAATTCTTCGGGCGTCTGTGTGGGTGACTTATGCCAGCCGCGCTGGGCGACGATCTTGGTCATCCGTTGGTACCAGATAGTAGCCGCCCGGCGGGGAGACTTCTCCGGCCGCGCCGCCAAGCGCCGCCGCGCCAGCGTTTGCCAAAGCAGCCGCGCGTTTACCGCCAACAACAGCAGCAGCGTGATTAGTACTCCGGCAATTCCCCAGCGCACTGGCGACCCGGCCATGGCGCTCTTGGTGCGGCGGGTTGCCGCCAGTAAAGTTTCGTAGTGACGGCGCCACCAATGTCGCGCTAACGAAACCAATTGGCGGCTCCCGCTTCTTGCGCCGAGCGCCAGCGCTTGCTGATGACCGGCGTCATAGTTGACTACCCAGTCCCGCCAGAAGGAAGCCATGGCATCGACGTAAAGGGCCAGGCGGTTCCAACCAGTGCGGACCGGAATGGACCCGCCTGGAGTGGGATCAAAAGCGATCCAGCCATGGCCCGGGAAGAATACTTCCACCCAGGAGTGGGCGTTACTGGCCCGGACCACATATTGAGAGGTCAGGTCATTAAATTCGCCGGTTCGGAATCCGTTGACGACGCGGGCCGGAACTCCCAAACTCCGCAGCAGAACGGCCATGGAGGAGGCGAAGTATTCGCAGTGTCCCTGTTTGCGCTCGAAAAGGAAGTTGGCCAGCGGATCATGGGGCACGGTGCGTGACAGTTGCAAGGTATATTCGAAGTGAGTGCGAAGATAGGTTTCGACGGCGAGCGCTTTGTCGTAGTTGTTGTCCGCCGCGGCGGTGATCTGTTTCGCCAGCCGGGGGATGCGAGGATCGAGCAACGGCAACCTCAAGTAGCCCGGGTCCAAATCGGAGGGATAGGTGCGATCGGCGATCCGCAGCTCGGTGGCCCCTGGTTGCGCAATATCAGAAGTCGCCTGGTAGCGCCCAACCGGATGCTCACTATCCAGATCGAAAACCGCACCACCGTCGTCCACACCCACGTTTCTGTAATTGCCTTCCAGGTCTTCGGGAGTTGCCGCGAGAAAGAAGACGTTTATGCCCACAGGTTCCATCAGTACCCGGTAGTGAACTGGCCGGGACGACGCGCCCTGGACATTGCCAAACTGCGACGGCAACACAATACGACCGTCCAGTTGGGGAGACAGCGGGCGCTGTCCGCGATTATTCGACCAGTTCCGGCCGTCGAACTTGCTGAGCGTAACCCCGCGCCACTTCAAGTCGAAACTGCCACGCTCGTCTCCGTCAATCTGAATGTGCATCACCACCGAACTGGACTGCTGGATCTCGCCAATGCGTCCCAGCTCGACCTGGTCACTGAAGCCGGTAGAAATTTCGCCACCCGGAGCATAGGCGCTCAGATAACCTGCGGAGACTCGCGGCAACACAAAGAAAATAATAGCCGCACCCAGCAGAATGCAAAGCACCAGGACCGGGGAGGCGACCACCAGCGAGGTCGCCATGCGGCGGGACATCCTCTCACCGCTCCATTGATCGGAATGGTGATCCCAATCGCGATGGGAATGGATTGCGGCTTTGGTGGAGATGTGCCGCATTTCCATCAGGATCACCGCGACCACGGCGGTCAGCATGAAGCTGGCCAAGCCCAGCAGGAAAACGCTGTCCACCGTGAGCAGCGCGGCCGCGAGCACCATCAGAAAGGCGATGATGGAGAGGAAGTAATAATCGCGGTCCCGATGCGCCGAAAACAAACGAACTACCATGACGAACAAAACCAGGTGTACGGTCGCGTTGAGAAACCCGCCCGAGAACAGAAAATAGTCCGCTAGGTAAAAAGCCAAATAGCCCAGCGTCAGAAACGAGGTCCAGCGCTCCGCGATCAGCCAGTTGCGACCCCTGATCAGCAGGTACCCGCGAATCAAAAGAGCCGCTATGACCATTAACACCGTGATGGTACCCAGTCGTGCGGTGAAAGCTAGAGTCCCAAAACCGGTGAATACAAGCAGATAGAGGGCAACCTGAAAGTAGCGCTGCATGGCTGCAGGCGGCGGAGCTTTCGTTGACCGCACGGTGTCGGCGGAAGACATGAATGCCTCCCATTGTTCGCTATGTCGTCAAAGAAGGGAAGAGTACTGAGGGCACTTTGTAGAGGTGGGTCGTCAGTCTTAGGTCGTCAGCAACTAGCACTTAGCAACTAACCGCATTGGGCTTATCCAGAGGGGAAGCCCACCCACCGCAAAGCGGGCCTGAAAATGGTGCTGACGACCGACGACGGAGGCGCAATGTTAGAATCAAATCCGGTCAGGCATCGGTCCCGCGCGACGCATTCCCGCCAACCCCGCCAGGTCCGGAAGGAAGCAACGGTAACGGGCTCTTGCGTGTGCAGTGGGCCTCCGGTGCCTGGCTTTTCTCCGAGGCGTTCACTTTTTCCGCGCGCGCGTCCCATCGTGATTTCCTGCGACCAGAGATCCTTGGTCACCAATTTCCCGGGAAATGGCCGTCCTGCGAGTGCTCATTTGAGCGCTGAAGCCGGCATCTAATTGGAAAAGGGCTTAGCTCCTGTCGAGCGGACATCTACGAGATCACCGGCTGCAATTAGTAGCTGCTGATCCGCAGAGCCAAGCAACCCGAAACGGTGGAGAGTAGAAGCAATACCCAAAAATGGCTTTCAAGTTCCGCATGAGGGAGTCGACTATAGCAGCCACAGCCCTTGATCCTGCGCGGTCCAGTTATCCCCAAATAGCCATTTTGGGAGACCGCTCTTACGACCCTCTCCCCCCGTACCTTGCTACCCCACAAAATTCAATATCGGAGTCGAGAAGTTTGCCAGGTTCGGGAAAATGGTTGCCAAATCCGCCGTCGGTACGCCGAACCAATTGGCCAGAGTTCCTGCGTACTGGTCGAGTGAGGTTGTCGGAATCCAGCGCCCTTCGTCGGTAGCGTCGTCGGGGCCGGCCAGAGCCAGAGTGGGGAACTTGCCGTAGAAGTCGCCGCCGTGGACCGCTCCTCCCATAATCAGATGGTGGCCGCCCCAGGCATGGTCGCTCCCGGAAGTGCTGTCAGGAGCGTAGGTCCGGCTGAAGTCGGACAAGGTGAAGGTGGTGACCTGAGAGGCCGCGCCGATCTCCGCCGTCGCCTGGTAAAAGGCGCTGGTCGCCTGGCTGAGCTGGGCGAACAAGTTGTCCTGCGCGCTGAGTTGATTGCTGTGCGTATCGAAGCCGCCGATTGAAACGAAGAAAATCTGCCGCTGTACTCCCAGCGCGGAGCGAACGGAAATAATCTGCGCCACCTGCTTGAGCTGCCCTGCCAGGCCGTTATTGGGGAAAGTCGTGGCCAGGGTTGGACCTGAGGCAAGGGCGTCCGCCAACGTTTTGCTGTCCTGAAGGGCGTTCGTGGTTGTGGTGCTGGCTGACTGAATTAACGAGAGGCCGGTGTCGAATGTGAGCAGGTTCTGCAGAGCGGACAGGCGAGCCTGCGATTCGGCTGAGCTACCGAAACCGGAGAGCAGCCTGGTGGGGTCGCCGCTGGACTCGATCGAGCGGACGGCTAGGCCTTCGCAAAAAATGTTCGTTCCCGCCAGCGAAATGATCACCGGAAAGGTTCCGCCGTAGATGGATTGGATCTTGTCCGCGGTTCTTCCAGCCCATCCCGTCTGGCCGCTGCCATCGAGTGCAGCCGTCTGCATCTGCGCCTGCTGATCTTCGTGCGAGAAAAGATTTCGCGGAAGCGCGGCCTGCCCTTGTTGAAATTGGGCGCGCGTGGTCGGGCGAACCAGTGTCCCCACATTGGCCAACACCGCCAGATGTTGCTGGTTGAACAGAGATTGCAGCCCGGTGAACCGGGGATGAAATCCAAAGGGCGAGCCCGCGCTGGAGGGATTGATCGGTAGCAGGCCAGCCTGCGGCAGGGCCAGTACCGAGCGCGTCTGCTGGTACGAAGCGTAGCCGCTGCTGCTGAGAGGGATGACCATGTTGTTGCTGTCATTGCCGCCGAAAAGAAAAACGCAGACCAGGGCTTTGTAATCCTGGGCGCTCTGGGCCAGCGCGTTCACCAGTCCGAACCGGTTGAAACTGGCGGCGGCGAATCCGGCGGCCGCGGTGCAACAAGTCTTTTTCAGAAAGTCTCTTCTCGAGAATGCCATGGCTGATTCTCCCCTTTAGTGTTCGACCTGGAACTGCGATGAACTGCCAATCAGATAGAAAGCGGCTTTGGTACGCCGGGTGTTGTCGGAAATGCCAGAGAGCGTGGTGACCAGAGTGCTCCGCATGTCGTCCGATACCTGGCCGTGCAGCATCACAGCCGCAACGGCATTAATCAATTGATCCGGGACTGCGGCCAGCGGAATGTATCCCGAGAGGTCCACGGTGGTCGTGCTGCTCACCTGGTTGTAGATCAAACTGTTCACGAAGTTGATTCGAGAGATGGCAGTGCTGGTGTTGAAAATCTCGAATTCGGGGCCAATCAACGTGCTGCCCTGAATCGTATGATCGGGGTGGTAGAAGTTGAAGACGGTTGGTGAGAAAAATGGCGGCTGCTTCATGTCGGAAGCGTGGTCCGAGAGCCCCGCACCGTCTGTCACCGCGTTCAGGGCGCGCAATAGGTTGGTGATAAACAGGACAGGCTCTTTGAGGTGCCCGTCACTGGGCTGCGCCTGAGTAGGGTTGTCGCCCCGGCGTGCCTCGGGATCCAGCAGGATCGCGGTGACCACAGCTTTCAGGTCGCCCCGAACTCCACTGCCGTTGTCGCCGAACACCCCGGCCACCCGAGCTACGTACTCCGGACTGGGATTACTGGTCACCAATCGCTCGATGAGCTGCTTCGAAATGAATGGGCCCACGTTGGGATGATTGAAAATGTTTTGCAGAGCCGCCGTCATGTCTGCCTGCGTCGTGCCCCCGGCTGGCAGTGTGACTCCGTTCAGCAGCAGCTTCGCGCCAGTGTCGTGATGGCTGTCGAATGGGATCATCGGCCCGCCGTAGTATTCGGGGTTACGGAAGTGAGCGGTTGCACCCGGTTTGGTCGGATAAGTCCATCCCGTGAACGTATGGGCGAAACCCTCGATCGTGTCCTGGGTATAGGTCGGTATGGAATTGCCAGACCCATCCAGTTGTTGCGTCCCGTCCTGATTTAACTGCTCCAACCCGATCGAGAATAGCTGCATCACTTCGCGGGCGTAGTTTTCGTTGGGCGTCTGGCCGGTGTTGGGGTCGGGCTTGTCGTTATTCACCATGTCCAGGTAGTTGCCCATTACTGGACTCAGTGTGACGTCGGTCAGCAGCGTGGAGAAATTTCCAAAGGCGTCGTTCTGAAACATGTTTTGCCAGAGCACGAAGGCGCTGGGGTTGTTCACTTTTACCGCTGAGGACACCATGATCTGCGAGAGCCCCCAGGCCACCCGTTGCCGTAGCTGGTCTTGTCCAGTGAGGGCGTTGACGAAAAATCGCTTCTGAACGAATAACATGTCGTCATTCGTCCCAGGCGCGGGATAGGTTGAAGGCGCCCTCGCGAACTGCTCATTCAGGAAAGTTTGCATGCCGACGGCCTGAACATGGGACAGCGACTGCGGGTTAACTCCCCAAGTCGACTGTTCGAGCAGGCGCGCCGCCGCTGTGGCGCTGAGGGCGCTGGCTGGAGTTCCGACCTGCAGGGCAAACTGGTTCGAGGTGGTTGAGCCGGGATCGGGATTGATCACGGTGACCTCGACTGTCCCTGTCTGGGCACTGGTGGCGGTGCCGGTCGCGGTGAGCTCGGTGGAGGAGATAAATTTGGTAGGCAAGAATGCGCCCCCGAACGACACCACTGCGCCGCTCACAAATTTTTTGCCGGTGACCACCAAGGTGAAGTTGCCCACTGGAATGCTGGTGGGCAGCACGGTTGTGACCACCGGCGACGGATTACTCAGAGTCACCACGCCGGTGGAGCTGGCGGTTGTGTCGAGCAGACTGGTCGCCTGCACCGAGATGGTGTTGGGGTTCGGGATCGTAGCCGGCGCGGTATAGGTCCCGCCGGCGCTGATGGTGCCGACGGTAGGGTTGCCATTCACTATTCCATTGACCGCCCACTTTACCGTGGTCACGCTGCCTGCCCCGTTTACCGTGGTTCTGAAGTTAAAAGACTCGCCCAGGTGCACTTGAGCCGTGGCTGGAATCACGATCACTTGAACCTGGCCAGCGGCGCCCACCTGTACGTTCAATGAAGCTGTAGAGGTAATCTTGCCAGGGTCGGGATTCTCAACCGTGATCTTGACTGTGCCTTTTTGCGCGGTCGTTGACGTTCCGGTGGCCGTAAGCTGGGTGCTTGAGACAAAAGTTGTGGTCAGAGCCGTCCCTCCAAACACCACCTTGGAGCCACTCACGAAGTTTGCGCCCCCCACGGTGAGGGAGAAGTTGCCTACCGGAAGAAGGGTGGGACTCACGCTCTGGGGTACGGGAAGCGGATTCTCCAGATTCACTGAACTGCCGGCGGAGAGGGTTTTGTCGGCGACGCTGAGTGCCTCTACTTTTACCAAATTCGGCGTCGGGACGCTCGAGGGCGCATGATACATGCCTTTCGAGTCGATGGTGCCGAAGGTCGCGTTGCCGGCCATCACCCCGTTTACAGACCAGGCGACTGCCTGATTGGTGTTGCCGGTGACTGCGGCCGAGAACTGCGTCGTGTCTCCGGCGCGCAGCGTAGCGCTGGAGGGAGTAATCTTCACCGCGTTGGAGGCCGATCCCGAAGCCCCGACATTCATGCCACCGCCGCAGCCCGACCACAGGGAAATCGCGAACGACAAAACCATGATGCCGGTGAATTTCACGCGAGAAGAACTCTTCGTCCCAACCATCTCTGATCCCCTTTCCTGAAGATCCGAGCGCGAAGTAAACTTTGTTTGGCGCGTCGAATTCAGGGCGCCGCATGTTTTCGAGTGGCTGGTGAAGACTAATCAAACGTTGCCTGCCCGCGTAGGTCACCGGGGTTCCATTTCGGGACTGTGCCAATTCGGTTTTCGAGACTGTGCCAATTCGGGTCGTGTGCTGCCTTTCGGAAGCGATCGACGCGGCACTTTCGTCCCGCGATTCTTTGCCCAGGGACATGTACCCGGGTAACGCCGGGCTTGCCGGGAGAAAGTTGCCGTCCCCAGGGTGGAGTTCAGCAAACCTATACGCTACTTACGGTTGGACATTGCCGCAGCGGTGCGTCAAAATAACCAGTTCATTCCCAGATCAGGAGAACTCATCGAGTGAGCCAACTCGTGCGCGCCAAGATTACTGCCCTAGGCACCTACGTCCCACCCCGCCTGCTGACCAATGATGATCTGGAAAAGATGGTAGAAACCTCCAACGACTGGATCGTCGATCGCACCGGCATTCGCCAGCGCCACATCGCAGATAAAGGAGTGGCCACCAGCGACCTTGCGACTGAGGCCGCCAAGCGGGCTCTGGCGGAGCGCGGCCTAGCCCCGTCCGATCTGGACGCGCTGATTGTCGCCACGGTGACGCCAGATATGTTTTTCCCCTCCACCGCTTGCCTGGTTCAGCACAAGCTGGGTGCGAAAGGGGTGTGGGGGTTCGATCTCTCAGCCGCCTGTTCCGCCTTCGTCTACGCTCTACAGACAGGAGCGCAGTTCATCGCCACCGGCGTCCACAAAAAGGTCATGGTGATCGGCGCCGACGTGATGTCTTCGATCATTGACTACACCGACCGCACCACCTGCGTGATCTTTGGCGATGGAGCCGGTGCCGTAGTTCTGGAACCCGCGGAAAATAATTCCGAAGGCCTGATCGATTTCATCCACGAAGTGGATGGCTCGGGCGGATGCTCGCTCTATATGCCGGGCGGCGGAAGCCTTCATCCCGCCACCCAGGAAACCGTGGACAAGCGCATGCACTTCGTTCATCAGGATGGACAGGCGGTGTTCAAATTCGCCGTCCGCAAACAGACCGAACTGTGCGAGAAGATCCTCACCCGCAATGGACTGAAAGGGAGCGACATCGATACTTTCATTCCCCACCAGGCCAACCGGCGGATCATCACGGCCACAGCCGATCGCCTGGGATTAAAGGCGGAGAGCGTGGTTATCAATATTGATCGCTTTGGCAACACCACGGCTGGAACCATCCCTCTGGCGATGGACACGGCCCGCCAGGAAGGAAAGCTCAAAAAAGGCAATCTGGTACTGCTGGCGTCGGTGGGCGCAGGATTCACGGTAGGCGCGACCCTACTGCGCTGGGGGTACTAGCAGTCCACGTTTCTCCGGTTAGCCGCAATGTCGCAGCACCGCAAGGAAGCTTTGGGAAACGCGATTCGTTCCGCCGCCAGGCGTTATCGTGGTCAGGCTCCATATATGGATGAACTCAGACAAAGCCGAGTCCGCTACATTTTCGAAAGCGCTAATTTCGTTCGCGATCTGGGACTTGAACTCACCCAAATCGAGGACGAATATTGCGAAACTATCCTGATTCCATCCGAACGTCACCGGCAGCAGCACGGATTGATTCATGCCGGTGTGCTGGCCACCATGGCCGACCACACTTCCGGCTGTGCGGCGCGCGGCGCGGTGGGTTTGGATCAGGATGTAATCAGTGTTGAGTTCAAGATTAATTTTCTGCGCCCTGCCATCGCTGACCGGTTGCGTTGCCGCGGACGGGTCTTGCGCGCGGGCAAGATGTTGGTCGTATGCGAGGCTGAGGTGTTCGCCGAGAAAAATTCCGAGGAGAGGTTGGTCTCGAAGGCGATGGTGACACTAGCTGTAAAGCACGGGCAGCCCTCGTAACCTCGTCATCCTGTCCGTGATAACAATGGCCGCGGTCCATGAATTTGTAAACACCTCTCCACACCTGTCAGCAGCGGCCATTTCGGCCCCGCTTGGGGCAGTCTCCGGTTGGGCTTGGATGACAACCTCGGAAAAAAGTAAAGCCCCGGTCACCCGGCTTACGACTGTTTTTCCATCTTGTAGGTCGTTGTTGTGCCGCGCTGCTTATCCATGAAAACCACGGTTATCCACTTGCCATCCGAAGAAACCGTCATTTTCGCTACGCTCACAACCTTGCCATTCCGCTTGTCGGTTTCCTCGATGGTGTCGTTCCCGATTCGCTTCAATGAAACCATGGTATGGCCGGGGTCTCCCTGAATTGGATAGTCCTTGCCGTCAAACTTAGCGTCGTAGCTTTCACCGTTCGGATCGGACATTTTCAATCCATCCGATGCACCCTGGTAAGTAACGGTGAGGCCGTTGTCGGAGACACTATTTACCTTCTCAACGCGCCACGATCCCGACACCGCGTGGGAACCCGCCGGACCCTTGCTCACTCTGGTCGCGGTCAGCTCCCCGGTCACGGGTTTATCCTCCGTCTGGTCAGTAAATTTGCTCGTCAAGGTGTTTCCATCGGCGGACACCGAATCGGTGCCCATTAACATCGTCTTGCCGTCTTTCTTTTCCGTGATCTCGACAGAATGGTCATCCACGACCTTAACCGCAACCGTGTTGTAGTAAGGATGGCCGGTCACTTGCTGATCCGTCCCGTCGGCTTTGACATTGTATTTCGGAACGCAAGTTGAGCATTCATACATACCTTTGTTTAAGAGATAGCTATCGGGCTTCTTGGGAAATTGTGCCGTGTCCAGCTTGGTCATCCAAGTTCCGTCGAACGGACTCTGAGCAAATAGTATCGCCGGAAACAGCAGCAGCACAGCGAGTAGTCTTCTCATAGGACACCTCTCCTTTCCGTGTGAAGACAGGCAGCCGAGGAGAAAGTCGGCCGGGTCGAAAGGATTGTGGCTGCCGTAAAACGGGGACATTCTACACCCGGAAGGTTGGAGACTTGAACGGCTGGGACGCTGCCGCTGGCTAATCGTACTTCTCGCACAAGATTGATTTTCGGTCCCAGCCCAAGCCTTTTAGCAGGTCACGGTTGGCTTTGATCATCTTGTCCAGACCGCAGATGTAGGCGTGCATGTCCGTCCGACCTCGAATGATTCCGGGCACGTGCTCCTGCACGTATCCTCGCAAACCCTGCCATTCCGGCCCGCCACGGCTAAGCGTCGGCCAGTAGTGAAAGTTCGGATGCTGTTCGGCCAGGCGCAGGATCTCCTCGTGGTAGTAAATGTCTTTCGCGGTCCGATTGCCAAACACCAGCCAGAACTCTTTGTCCTGATGCCGGATCGGATCGGCCAGCAACCAATGCAGCATGGAACGGAACGGTGCGATGCCGGTGCCGGTTGCGATAAAGACGGTATCGCGCAAGGGCGGCCGCAGGATGAAATCGCCAAACGGACCCTGACAGCAGATTTCATCGCCTGCTCTCATGTCGCAGAGAAAGTTCGACATGAAGCCGTCCTGCACCCGGTTCAGACAGAGCGCAAAGCGGTGGTCGTCTCCCGGGGGGGAAGCGATGGAGTAGGCGCGGGTGATCTCTTCGTCATCCTCTTTGTTGGTCTTAAGCGACAACCATTGCCCGGGGACGAAACCAAACCTTGACACGCCCGTCAATTCGAATTCGAGGTGCTTGGTCTGCTCGGAGAGCGACCCAGAGCGAGTTAGACGCGCGGCGAAAGTCTGAAAGTTTGTCATACATGATCTAGATGACCGGGAAAGCCTCCAAGTCGCTGTTCGCGTTTCAGTAAACTGGCCCGGGGAAACAATTAACATTTTTTACTTGCCCCGTTGATGCGGCGACAAGACAGCAAAACGGCGATCGTACCTTCGATCGCTCCAGAAAGGGATTTGGCTATCTGGTGGTGAATGTGTCGTCGAGTCAGCTTGCGATCCACATGGTCGGAGTTGCCAAGGATGGCGACCGCCCCTTTGACACGGTTACGGTAGCTCTGGCAACCAATAGGGTGATTTAGTAGACGGTGCAACAATAAATCTGCCGGGCGAGTTCACCAATCCGCCCGGCAGACTCCAAATTTCAAGCTCCCCTACTCGACCGTCACCGATTTCGCCAAATTTCTCGGCTGATCCACATCGCAGCCGCGGCGCACCGCAATGTGATACGCCAGCAATTGTAGCGGGACGATTTCGAGGATTGGCAACAACTCTTCCGGCGCTGCCGGAACGTACAGCACGTGGTCGGCGGCTTCTTTGATGTCTTCGTCGCCTTCGGTGGCCAGCGCGATGATCACGCCGGAACGAGCCTTTACTTCTTTCAGGTTCGAACAGGTTTTCTCGTAACGGGTCATCGAGAGCGCATCCTTGGGATCGCGGGTCGCGATGATCACCACCGGCAGATTCTCGTCAATCAGCGCGTTGGGGCCGTGCTTCATTTCGCCCGCGGGGTAGCCTTCCGCGTGGATGTACGAGACTTCCTTCAACTTGAGCGCGCCTTCCAGCGCAATCGGATAGTGGATGCCTCGTCCTAGGAATAGAAAATCCTGGGAACGCGAGTATTCCTTGGCCAGGTCTTCACAATCCTCCTCGTGCGTAAGCAGGTGCTCAAGTTTGCCGGGGATGCGAGTGAGTTCCTGGATCGCTTCCTTGGCTTGCTCGGCGCTCATCGTGCCGCGTTGTTGGGCCAGGTAAAGAGCGAACAGATAAAGCGCGGTAAGTTGCGCGGTAAACGCTTTGGTGGAAGCGACGCCGATCTCCGGGCCGGCGTGGGTGTAGATAGTTCCGGCGGACTCGCGCGTGATCATGGAGCCGACCACGTTGCAGATCGCCAGCGTCTTCGAGCCTTTGGCTTTGGCTTCTCTCTGGGCGGCGATGGTGTCTGCGGTCTCACCCGACTGCGTGATCAGCATGGTGAGCGTATCGGGACTGATGATGGGATCGCGATAGCGCCACTCACTGGCGTAGTCCACCTCGACCGGGATCCGCGCCAGGCGCTCGATCATGAACTTGCCAGCCTGGGCAGCATGCCAGCTGGTTCCACAAGCCGCAATGTTGATTTTCTTCGCGGCTTTGAACTCGGCTTCGGTGATCTCCATCTCGTCGAGGAAGACGTGGCCGGTTTCCTGCGAAACCCGTCCCAGGGTGGTATCCCGCACCGCGCGCGGCTGCTCGTAAATTTCCTTGAGCATGAAATGCTTGAACCCGCCCTTTTCCGCCATGATCGGGTCCCAGGTAACATGCTGGACCTGGCGGACGACGGGCTGTCCATTGAAGTCGGTGAGTTGCACGCCTTCCGGCGTAATCACGGCCAGGTCGCCATCGCCCAGGAAGAACAGGTCTCGAGTGTGATAGAGGATCGCGGGCACGTCCGAGGCGACAAAGTACTCATCTTTGCCTAACCCAATTACCGCCGGCGGGCCATTGCGGGCGGCCACGATCTTGTCCGGCTCATCCACCGCAATCACCGCCAGGGCGAACACGCCACTCAGCTGGCCAACCGTCTTGCGGACGCACTCTTCCAATGACGGACGATGACCATTCGTGGTCTTCAGAAAATATTTCTCGACCAGATGGGCAATCACTTCGGTATCAGTTTCGGTGGTAAAGCGATGGCCTTCTTCAATGAGCTTTCTCTTCAGCGAAACGTAATTCTCGATAATGCCATTGTGAACTACGACGATTCTTCCGGTGCAGTCGCGATGCGGGTGAGCGTTTTCTTCAGTGGGACGCCCGTGCGTGGCCCAGCGAGTGTGGCCAATCCCATACGTACCGTCGAGCGGCTTGAGGCGAATGACCTCTTCCAGATTCCGCAGCTTGCCCTCAGCCCGGCGAATCTGCAAACCATCGCCATTGCCACACACGGCGATCCCCGCTGAATCGTAGCCGCGATACTCCAGCCGTCTGAGTCCTTCGATGATGACCGGGACCACCCGCTTCTTGCCAACGTATCCCACTATGCCGCACATGCGAACGCTCCTATTTTCGGCGGGGAGACCGAAGATGCTTATTGTGAGTTAAAATCCGGCCACTCCTTCGGAAGGCATACCACCCTGTCCGAAGATCCTGCCGAAGCAGGACGAACTGTCCATCACCGAACGGGGAAATTCGGTCAGTCCTCGAGGGAGAAACGAAATTCTTCGATCACCGGGTTAGTCAGGACGTCGCGGGCAATGCGCGTGACTTCTGCCTCGACCTCGCTCCGGTTCAGGCCGCCATCAAGCGTGAGCTCGAAATATTTACCCTGGCGAACCTCTTCCAACCCCTTACATCCCATTTTCTTGAGA